>Ga0157370_10003100_pt1 | contig 19679 bp, 22 predicted proteins | sample C35metaG_FD_113463 | JGI IMG/M metagenome (GOLD analysis project Ga0157370, IMG submission 113463) | Corn rhizosphere microbial communities from Kellogg Biological Station, Michigan, USA - C3-5 metaG | ecosystem: Host-associated > Plants > Roots > Rhizosphere > Soil | place: USA: Michigan...
GCGGCGATCGCAAGGTGCGGCTTGGTGATCCCAGGCGAGACGCCCATCGATTCTGACCCGCGCCAGGCGATCGGTCGCATGTAGGCGTCAGTAAAGCCGTTGACCTTCAGTACCTCGATGCACGCCGCCTCGATTTCTTCGACCGTCCACGGCAGCTCGAACCCCAGCAACTGGGCGCTTCGCCTCAGCCGCTCACTATGCTCGCGCAGCTTGAAAATCTGGCCGTTGTAGGCGCGCTGCCCTTCAAAGACGCTGCTCGCATAATGCAATGCATGGGTGAGGATATGGACTTGCGCGTTGCGCCACGGGACCATCTCACCGTCAAACCAGATCCAGCCGTCGCGGTCGTCGAACCTCGCTTGATTGGGTGCAGCCATCATCAGCGCCTAGGCCACGCGGGCCATTTCAGCAAGTTGGAGTCCGGGACGTCTTGGGACGTGCGTTAGGCGGCAGTTGCCGCTCTTGCTTCCTCCGCAAGCTCCGCGCCGCGCTTGGCGGCCGCTTCGATCGTGAGCCCGAGAAGCTTGTCGAGCACCTCATCATGGTCGAGCACGGCAAGACCAGCTTCGGTCGTGCCGTTCGGGCTGGCGACGCGGCGCGCGATCGAGGCCATGTCTTCGCCGGTGTTCGCCGCCATCCAGACAGTGCCGAGCACCGTCTCCCGTGCGATCGTCGCGGCAATGTCGCGGCTGAGACCCCGCTGCTCCCCGGCCTTGGTCAAGGCGGCGATGAACCGCGCGACATAAGCGGGGCCAGCCCCGGCAACGGCGCCAAGAGCCGCGAGCTTCGACTCGTCCGCCATCCAGATCGCGAAGCCGAGCGCGGAAAAAAGGTTATTTATCTCGTCCTGTGCCCGCGCGTTTGCGTCAGGACTGTAGAGTCCGGTAACCCCGCGGCGCACGGCCACGGGCAGGTTAGGAGTTGCGCGAACGATAGTCGCAGCGCCTGGGAAGCGCTGTCGCAGGCTCGCAATTTCGACACCCGCGAGCAGCGAGACGATAACCGTGCTTCCGCTGAGGAAGCGGCGCAGCTCGGGCGCGATCTCGTGGAGCTTTTGCGGCTTGAATGCGAGAATCAACAGCTTCGGCGGAGGTCCAGCGTCGCCGAAATTCGTGACGGTCCGCGTCCCCGCGACCGCCCTGCCGCTCGGCCGGATGACGGTCACCGCGGCGAGGTCGAGTCCACCGGTGCGCCAGCCGTCGAGTATCGCCCCGCCCATGTTGCCGCAGCCGACGAACCATGTGGGGGTGGGGATTTGGAGCACCGATTTTCCTTCGATACGCAGCTTCGACTTTGCTCAGCGGCTACTCGGCACGAGCGGGGAAGAAATCAAGCGCTTATCCTCAGCAGCTGCTGAGCAGACCGACGACCGCGGCCAAGACGCGAATCGAAGGATCACGCTTCACCGTGCGTGTCGATCAGTGCCGCCGCTATCGCCTCGCCCGGCGACTTGCCGCCCCACAGCACGAACTGGAACACCGGGTAGAAGCGCTCGCACTCCTCCACCGCCGCTTCGGCGACCGCCTCGGCCTGCTCGAGGCTGAGACCCTCGCCCCCGCGACCATCGAGCACCGTCGAATGGCGGAAGACTACCAGGCCCGATCCCGACCACATCTCGAAATGGCCGATCCATAGTTGCTCGTTGATAAGACTGAGTGCTTCGAAAATCGCGGTGCGCTTGTCCGTGGCGACCTTGATGTCGGGGAAAGCGAGGAACTGAAGCACCTGGTCCTCGGGGCGCCAGACGCCGCGCAGCTCGTACTGCGCCCAGCTCCCGGTCGCCGAAGCCACGATCTCGCCGTCGCCCGTGCGCTCGCAGGCCCAGCCGCGCGCCTCGAAATATTGTTCGAGCACCTCGATAGGAGCACCGTCGTCGCGCTCGTCCTGGATTTCTTCTTCGCTCAGGTTCACGCTCCGGGGCTGGCTTTCTTGCCGCCGCGCTTTGCCGCGCCTCTTGGAGCGCCGCCGACCTTGACCTCGAGCGCTGCAATGCGGGCCTTCAGTGCCTCATTCTCGTCGCGTGCAGCCACAGCCATCGCCTTCACTGCCTCGAACTCGTCGCGGCCGACGAAATCCGCGCCGCCCATCCATTCCTTGAATCTCTCGCGGGCGGACGCCTCGGCCTCGCGGCCCATGCCGGCGAAGGTGCCGGCAAAACCGTTCACCATTTTCACGAAGTCATCGAAGACCTTGTTCTCGGACTGCATCCGAAAAATCCTCCCTTTCGGTGCGGAAATAGGGAGTTGCAGTCCGTTCCGCCACCCTGCTCGCGGGACCTATCCCCAATTGCCTGAGATATCCCCAACTATCGCTCAGCCGATTAACGACATGCCGGCACCGGGGTTGAGGGCTTCGATGGTCCAATTGAGGGTCGCCGCAAATACCAGCCAGCCGATGTACGGGAGGAGCAGGAGACCCGCGTTTCTGTTCAGCCGGAAAAACTGGCCGGCCGCTGCCGCTGCGACTGCCGCCATGACCAAAATGACCCATTTGGCGAGCATGATGTCATGAGCGGCGAAGAAGATCGGCGACCATAAGAAGTTGAGCGCCAGCTGGATGAAGAAGAGCGTCAGTCCCAGGCGCCGATGATGGGACGCGGGCTCGCGCAGCGCGATTGCCAGCGACACGCCCAGAAGAGCGTAGAGGATCGGCCAGACCACGCCGAACGCCCACCCGGGAGGCATAAAGCTCGGCTTCTGCAGCCCGTCGAACCAGCCGTTCCCATAACCGGAGTTCGACAGCCATCCGCTGACGAGGCCGAGCAATTCGATCGCGACGACGCAGATCAGGACCGTTTTCCACCAGCCCCTTTTCTCATCGACAGCTTCAGCCATATTTCACCGCTCCAAGAAGAAACTCGACATTACCCTCCGGACCGGTGATCGGGCTCTCCGTAATTCCCACTACGCACCCGCCCTGCGATTCAACCCACGCTGCGGCGTCCGCGCAGACCCGCTGATGAACGGCTGGATCGCGCACTACGCCGCCCTTCCCGACCTCCTCGCGCCCGGCCTCGAACTGCGGCTTGATCAGCGCAACCAGCCTCGCGCCCGGCTTGACGAGCTTCAGCGGGGCTTTGAGCACTTTTGCAAGACCGATGAAGCTTGCGTCGCATACGACAATGTCGACGGGTTCGGGGATAATGCTATTGTCCAAATTGCGGGCATTGGTCTGCTCGTGCACAATCACGCGCGGGTCCTGACGAAGCTTCCATGCTAGCTGGTTGGTCCCGACGTCCACCGCATAGACCCTCAGCGCCCCGCAAGAGAGCAGCACATCCGTGAACCCGCCCGTCGAGCTGCCGACGTCGAGAGCCACGGCGCCCCTCACGTCAAAACCGAAATGGGTCAGCCCGTGATCGAGCTTTATGCCCCCGCGCGAAGCCCACGGGTGGTCCTTGCCCCGCACCTCCAGCGGTGAATCCGCGGCGAGCATGTCGCCGGCCTTGGAGAGCTTTTTCTCACCGGAGAACACCACCCCCGCCATGATCAGCGCCTGCGCCCGGGTCCGATTCTCGACCAACCCGCGCGCCACCAGCAGCTGGTCTGCACGAACCCTGCTCACACGGCCGGCAAGAAGAATGCTGCGTAGAGCAGACCAAGGAGAACGATTGGCGCGAAGAATGCCCAACAGGCGACCGGATCATCGTCTCCCTTGGATCCGATGCCGTTCGGTGAGCCGCTTCGAGTTTGGACCATCTGGGTGCGGGCAACGACGTCCATAACATCTACCAACTGCGGCGAAACGTAAACTCGATCGCGCACCGTTTAAGCCCGAACCTCCTCGACGCCGGCGCTGTTGACGCGCAGCGCCTTCAGCACGGTTTCGATCATGTTCGGAGCGTTGAGGTTCGCTTCGTCATATTGTCTCTCCGGCTTGTCCTGGTCCTGGAAGCGATCGGGCAGGCGCATGGTGCGGATCTTCAAGCCCGCATCGAACAGCCCCTCGTCACTGGCGAGCGTGAGGACGTGGGCGCCAAGGCCCCCGATCGCCGCTTCCTCGACGGTGACGACGACCTCGTGCGTGGTCATCAGCTTGCGGACCAGCTCGCTATCCAGCGGCTTGGCGAATCGCAGGTCCGCGAGCGTGGTTGACAGCCCCATCGCGTCGAGCTGGTCCGCCGCCTTTTCCGCCTCGGCGAGACGCGTCCCGAGCGACAGGATCGCAACCTTTTTGCCCTCGCGGACGATGCGGCCCTTGCCGATCTGAAGCTCAAGCGGCTGCTCAGGAAGCGGAACACCCCTGCCCTCGCCGCGCGGATATCGAACCGCACTTGGACCGCTGTCGTGCAACGCCATGGTGTGAACCATATGGCAAAGCTCGGCCTCGTCGGCCGCGGCCATTACCACGAAGTTCGGAAGCGTGCAGAGATAAGCGAGATCGAAGCTGCCCGCGTGAGTCGCCCCATCAGCGCCGACCAGCCCCGCGCGATCCATCGCGAAGCGCACCGGCAGGTTCTGGATTGCGACATCGTGCACGACCTGGTCGTACGCGCGCTGCAGGAAGGTCGAATAGATCGTCGCGAACGGCTTGTAGCCTTGCGCCGCTAACCCCGCAGCGAAGGTCACCGCATGCTGCTCTGCGATCCCCACGTCGAAAGTCCGGTCGGGGAATTGCTCGGCAACCTTGTCGAGCCCGGTCCCGGAAGGCATGGCGGCGGTGATCGCCACGACCTTCTCGTCGCGCGCCATCTCGCCGGCGATCGCCTTGGCATAGACGCTAGTGTAGCTGGGCGCGCTCGCAGCCGGCTTCGCCTGCACCCCCGAAACCACGTCGAACTTGACCACGCCGTGATACTTGTCAGCGGCATTCTCGGCGGGCGCATAGCCCTTGCCTTTCTTGGTCACGACATGGACGAGCATCGGCCCGATCTCCGCGTCGCGGACGTTCTCGAAGACATCGACCAGCGCCTCGACGTTATGACCGTCGATGGGCCCCACATAATAAAAGCCCAATTCGTCGAACAGCGTGCCGCCGGTGAACATGCCGCGGGCATATTCTTCCATCCGGCGCGCAGCCACGTGCAGCGGCTCGGGCATCGCCCGCGCGAGCTTCTGCGCCAGCTTGCGCGGCGCCAGATATTTGCCCGAGCTCACCAGCCGCGCCAGCGCATTGCGGAGGCTTCCGACGGGCGGCGCGATCGACATGTCATTGTCGTTGAGAATGACGATCAGCCGGTTTCCCGCCGTCTCGGCATTGTTCATCGCCTCATAGGCCATGCCCGCCGAGAGCGCGCCGTCGCCGATGACCGCGATGGCCTTCCCCGGATTGCCCGATAGCTTGTTGGCGATGGCGAAGCCGAGCGCTGCCGAGATCGAGGTTGAGCTGTGGGCCGCTCCGAACGGATCATATTCGCTCTCGCTCCGCTTAGTGAAACCGGAGAGGCCCCCGCCCTGCCGAAGCGTTCGGATCCGATCCCGTCGGCCGGTGATGATCTTGTGCGGATAGGCCTGGTGGCCGACATCCCAGATCAGCTTATCGTTCGGCGTATCGAAGACATAGTGCAACGCCACCGTAAGCTCGACCACGCCGAGGCCGGCTCCGAGATGGCCGCCCGTCACGGAGACGGCGGAGATCGTCTCCTCGCGAAGCTCGTCGGCGAGCTGCGGCAGCTGCTCCTTGGGAAGCGCGCGCAGGTCGGCCGGAAGCTTCACGATGTCGAGCAGAGGCGTTACAGGACGGTCACTCATCGCTTGCAGGCATTAGGCGGACACGTTCGCGAAGTCACCAAGCCGTGGCCGCTTCACCGATTCCTCACGAATTGCTCAGACGTCGTGCTCGCAGTCGCCGCAGGTGCCGCGAACCTCGATCACCGGCCGCGGCGCCGAGAAACCGGCACTCTTCGCCGCCTCGCGCACTTCGCTGGTAAGCTTGTCATCGTCGATGTGCACCGCCTGCCCGCATGTGTCGCAAATCAGGAAGATGCAGTCGTGGAGACAGGCGGGATGATGGTTGGCGACATATGCATTGGCGCTCTCGACCCGCCGGGCGAGGTTCGCGCCGACGAACAGGTCGAGGATCCGGTAGACGCTGTTCGCCGCGATTCGCCGGTTCAGCGTCTTCGATACCTCCTCGGCGATATCATAAGCGCTCGCCGGCTTGTCGAAGCTTGCGAGCGCGTCAAACACGGCGGCGCGCATGTCGGTCCACTGCTCGCCCTCGCGGGTGAGCCGGTCGCGCGCTGCCCGCCTGAGCGAATCGCCCTCATGTAGCTGATGGTCGTGGTGGGCCATGATTATTCTTGGCTGGAAATAGACCTCGGCCGCGTCGGCGACAAGGAATCAGACTTTCGATTGCTTGGCCATCATGTTGAGCCGATGGCCAAGTGCCAGCACCGCTACGCCAAGGATCGTGAACGCCGGCTCATATCCAGTTTCATGCAAGGTCATTGCATAGGCCATGATTGAAAGGCCGATGACGCCAACGAAGCTCGGCAGCACGAAGCCATGCTCGCGAATTCCGCGACCGAGCGCGATCGCGCCGAGGACCATCGCCAGGCTGAGGCCCACCTCGTGGATGATCGGCTTGCCGAGCAGCCCGCCAGCCGATGCAACCAGTCCCAGGAGCACCGCGGTCGCAACGCAGTGGACGGCGCACAGACCCGACAGGCCCATTGCGATCCGGTCGAGCCGGCCCGTCGAAATCGGTTTGGAAGCCATCGGCGCTTCATATACGGGGACGATCTGAAAGATACAATATATCATTGTTAGCTAGCTCTTGCGGATCACGCCGCCGCACGCGCATAGGCGCCTTGTCTCATGAACAACGCCATCGTTTCCCCCGCGGCAGTCATGACCGCCCGTCAGCGTCCGCGCGCCTTGTCGAACCTGCTGCTGTTCATCGCCACGCTCATTTTCGCGATGGTCGTGATCGGCGGAATCACGCGCCTCACCGAAAGCGGCCTCTCGATCACGCAATGGAATGTAGTGACCGGCGCCATTCCTCCCCTCAGCCATGGGGATTGGGTGCACAAGTTCGAGCTCTATCAGCAAACTCCTCAATATCGGGAGGTCGCCGGACCAGCGGGAATGACCCTCTCCGGCTTCAAGTTCATTTTCTTTTGGGAGTGGGCTCATCGGCTGCTTGGACGGATCATCGGCCTTGTCTTCTTCGTCGGCGTCGGCTGGTTCGCTGTGAGGCGCGCGATCCCCAGGGGTTACGGTTGGCGCCTCGTCCTATTGTTCATCCTCGGCGGGCTGCAGGGTGCCGTCGGGTGGTTCATGGTCATGTCGGGGCTCGAGGGCCGGACCGAGGTCAGTCCCTATCGCCTATCGGCGCATTTGCTGTTCGCCTTGTTCCTGATGAGTGCACTGATCTGGACCGCGCTGGATCTGCGTGACGGGAATTCGAAGCCGGCGCGCCTGACCGGATGGAGCGTATTCGCGCTCGCCATCCTGTTCACCCAGCTCATGCTCGGCGCATGGGTCGCGGGTTTTCGGGCCGGCTACGTCTCCAACACCTGGCCGCTGATGAACGGACATTTCGTCCCGGAAGGGATTGACTGGTCGCGCGGCGTCCCGTTCGCCATGACCCACGATCTTTACCTGCTTCATTTCATGCACCGCTGGTGGGCATGGGTGGTCGTCGCCACTCTCGTCCTGTTCACCCGCAAGGTCAGGACGATCGAAGGCGCGCGGGCCGCCTCGATCGCGATCCATTCCGCGTTCGGGACTCAGATCATCCTCGGCATCCTGACGGTGTTGTCCGGAATCGCGATTTGGCTCGCTGTGCTTCACCAGGCGACTGGAACTTTGCTCCTCGCTTCCACCGTGTGGGGTGCGCACGAACTCGGAAGGGCCCGGTCGTGACCGTCATTTCCGTCTACGTCGTGTTCGCCGACAAGGACGAAGCCGAGCGGATCGGCCGCCTGATCATCGAGGAACGGCTCGCGGCGTGCGTGAACATCCTTGGAGCAATCCGGTCAATCTACCGGTGGAAGGGCGAGGTCGAGACGGCCGAGGAAGTCGCCGCGCTCTTCAAGACCACCGAGGGACAGGCGGACGCGCTCATCACCCGGATCGCTGGTCTCCACAGTTACGAAGTGCCGTGCATTACCACCTGGCCGATTGACAAGATCCTGGGTTCATACGCCGACTGGGTCGAAGACAATGTTCGATCCTGACTGCAAAAAAGCATGTTTTTCAGCGACAAAGCATGCGTTAGATAATTTGGGATAGTTACTAGCGGCAACCGCTGCTGCTACGCTGCGCTGCTCATTTCCGGAAGTTCGCAATCCCATCGCCTGTATCCGGCTCGATGGAGCCGGCAAGATCGTCAGTGCCGACTGGCTCCAAGCCGACCCCGACGAGGATGAGCTTTGCCGGGCCTGCGATCGCACGGGGGACGGCACGCCGATCGAGCGGTGGGATCGCAATCGCCTGATCATGAAGCTCACGCGAAGGCTCTGACTAGCGGCCGTTCGCCTTCCCCAACTTGTACGGCACCTCGTCGAGCTTGCGTCTTAAATCCTCGATCGTCGCGCTGTCATTCTCGCCGCCCGAATATTTGGACTCAAGTTCGGCCTCTTCGGGCGTCTGCTCGCGGAAATAGGTGATCGTCAGCCGGCGCCCGAAAATCTCGTCGCCGCGGATCTTGAGCTCGGCCTGGTGATCGTCGGGCAAATTGTCGCGGATCGTCTCCAGGTAACGGATGAGGTCATCGAGCGACGTATATTCGCTGATGTCGATAAAATCCTTGACGCGTCTCGGCACGGTTTGCGCTCTCCGGCGGATGAACCTGGCCCGGCGAATTCGCGCCGATCGGACGCTGCACTAAGCCGTTGGTCCGAACGAGCGAACGCCGGTCCGGGTTCAATCTATCCGCCGGGAGCGGCGGCACGCGCCGCACGCGCGATCAAGTGCGGTCGACGTGTGCCGCAGGCGCGCCCTGGGCGGCCGGGCCGCAATTGCCCGTCACGCTGGAAGTGACTTTCGGTGGCTTGCCGACACCTTGCGAAACCGCCTCGGTCGTTCGGGTGCAGGTCTGTCCGCCGTTGCTGTACGAGACGATCGTCGTGCTCGTCGCGCCCGACGGCATGTTTCCATAGGAGGCGATATATTTGCTGGCGAGGCTGCCGGTGGGCTGGTGCGCCATCTCCTGCGCCTGACGCATCATCGCCTCGGATTGGCGGTTCATCTGCTCGATCATCCGGTCGAACCCGGCGAACGATGGAATCGCCATTGGCGCCCAGGCAAAGCCGGCGAACGTCCGCGGCTCGATCGTCACCTTGGGGGCGACGTCGCCGACATATTCGACATGAGCCACGGACCCGTCAGGCAAGGCGACATTCATCACATGGTCTTTGCCGCCCGGGCTTTTGCTGGTCGCCGCGAACGCGGTTCCAGCAAGAGCAAGGGCGGCCACGCCGGCGAATGTGGTCACACGAAGCTTACTCACGAAAGGTCCTTTCGAAATCTTTCCAAGTCACGCGTCGCGTGCGCAAATTTATCGGCCGTTGCTGAACCGCCGATTACCAGGCGCGGGCAGCGAACCGGCCACGCCCACAATTGATCCTAGATAATTCCGAGCAACCACAAGATGAGGATCAGGACCAGAATTCCTCCAAGACCGATATACATGACGCGCTCCTCTGTTTGGTTTTGGCAGTGAAACGAGGAGCGGCGCTGCGCCGTTCCACTCGTTACGGATGTGGCAGGGAGGCCTTGAGGTATTATTTTACCGTCCAGCAACAGCCCGGATTTGCTTGACTTTTGAGGCTCTGCCCGCAAATAGCCTGCTGGCGGCGGCGCTTTCGTGCGTCGCCTTTCGCTTTTCAATGAAAGGATCAACGCCATGAAGGCGCTGATGAAGACGACGAAGTCGGTCAAGCCGGCCGAGGTCGAGAAAAAGTGGCACCTGATCGACGCCGAGGGCCTGGTCGTTGGCCGGCTCTCGACGATCGTCGCCAATATCCTGCGTGGCAAGCACAAGCCGAGCTACACGCCGCATGTCGATTGCGGCGACCATGTCGTGATCATCAACGCCGACAAGGTCCGCTTTACCGGCCGCAAGCTCGGCCAGAAGATCTATTACAAGCACACGGGCTTCCCAGGCGGGATCAAGGAGATCACTGCCGGCAAGGTGCTCGACGGACGCTTCCCCGAGCGTGTGCTCGAGAAGGCAATCGAGCGGATGATCCCGCGCGGGCCGCTGGGCCGCGACCAGATGCGCGCCCTGCACCTCTATAACGGCACCGAGCATCCGCACGGCGGCCAGAACCCGCAAGTCCTCGACGTCGCGTCGATGAACCGCAAGAACAAGGTGGGCGCATAAAATGGCCGATAAGAAGTCCCTTTCCGATCTAGCCGAGCTGACCAGCGAGCAGGCAGCAGCGCCTGCAGCCGAAGCGCCGGCCGAAGAAGCAGCCGCTCCGGTGGAAGCCGCCCCTCCCCCCGTTGAGCAGGCGCCGCTTCGCGAGCAGCAGCTCGACAAGTACGGCCGCGCTTATGCGACCGGCCGGCGCAAGGATGCGATCGCGCGCGTCTGGCTGAAGCCGGGCTCGGGCAAGATCGTCATCAACGGCCGCGAGCAGGAAATCTATTTCGCGCGTCCGACGCTGCGGCTGGTCATCAACCAGCCGTTCGGCGTGGCCGGCCGCGAAGGTCAGTATGACGTTGTCGCCACCGTCGTCGGCGGCGGCCTCTCGGGCCAGGCCGGTGCGGTCAAGCATGGCATTGCCCAGGCGCTGACCCGCTTCGAGCCTGCGCTCCGCACAGTAGTCAAGCAGGCCGGTTTCCTAACCCGCGATTCGCGCGCCGTCGAACGCAAGAAGTACGGCCGGGCCAAAGCCCGCCGCAGTTTCCAGTTCTCGAAGCGCTAAGCACCGGGCGCATCTACAAGTTCTCATGCGAAGGGCGGCCAGGACTTTCCCAGCCGCCCTTTTGCTATTCCGCTGGCGTTAGGCGGCGATTGTAGATAGCAAATTCTCGAGCTGATCGAGCTGCTGCGGCAGCCCTGCGGCAGAGCCTGTCATCGCTTCGTCGAGTGCTTCCTTCGATGGATAGATCTCGTGGAAGGTAAGCAATGTACTGCCTGCGCGATCCTCGAACGTGACGGTGGTCACCGCGCCCCCTTCGCTTTCATCGTTCGTCCAGACGATGCGGGAATCCGGCACCACTTCGAGATAGCTGCCGTGGAAGGCCATGGTCTGCTCACCGACACCAAATTCAAGACGGTATTTTCCGCCCGTGCGGACATCCATATCGCACGAAAGGAGCAACATCGGCGCCGCCTCGGGCACCCACCAGCGGCGGAACAGGTCGGGCTGGCTCCACGCCCTGAACACGATCGACGTCGGCGCGTCGAAGATGCGCGTGACGACCAGCTCCCGGTCGGACTTGCGATCGATTTGCGTGCGGTTCTGCGTGATCGGGTGATTAGTCGTTTGCTTGTCCATCTGTTTTCTCCTTTTTCATCTCGAGAATGACCTTGTCCAAGGCGTCGAACCGCGCTTCGAAGAGCTTTCGATAGGCTTCCATCCATTCGACCTCCGCATCGAGACTGCTCTGCCCAAGCTTGCAGGTCCGCACTCGGCCAACCTTTTGCGTGACCACGAGTCCTGCCTTCTCCAGAACGCTGACGTGCTTCTTCATGCCCGTCAGCGTCATGTGAAACTTCTCGGCGAGACTGGTAATCGAGGCGTCAGCGCGCCCAAGCTGCTCGAGCACTCCGCGCCGGGTCCCGTCGGACAGCGCGGCAAAGGAAACATCGAGAGCTGAGTGGCAATACTGAACCATATGGTTCACTATCTAGGACCTTCGGTCGATCAACGCAAGTGGTCGGCCGTCAAACTTCCCCCAGGGGTCTTCTTTGCACTGGCGATCAGTGAAGAAGCCGGAAGACTAACGCCGGCCCGACTGAGCAAAATTCAGGGAGGTGCACTGGGTCGCCGGGCAGGCTGACCGCCTGCCGCTCACCAATGACCTCAAATCCAGGATCGCCTGATCGGCACCGACGACCTGCGCCAAGCGTCGATTAGATACGCAAAGCACTCTTCCGGGTCGAACGAGTTTCCGTACACTTCCCCTTCGACCCGTTTCGATTCTAGGTTGCTGCAAACCGGGAGGATCCGATGCGTTTTCTCATTGCCATTGCTGCAACCATTGCCAGTCTCACCACAGCGGCAACGGCCGACAGCTATCTCCTCAAGCCCGCACGGGTGTTCGACGGTCTCAATCCGCAGCCCCACGATGGCTGGCAGGTTCTCGTCGAAGGAGACAAGATCGCGGCGGTCGGACCGAATCTCACCGCACCCGCCGGAGCAAAGGTCATCGATCTTCCCGGCGAAACGCTCACGCCCGGGCTGATCGAGGGCCACTCGCACATCTTTCTGCATCCGTACAATGAGACCAAATGGGACGATCAGGTGCTTCACGAGCCGCTTGCGCTCAGGACGGCGCGCGCCGTGGTCCACGTCCGCAAGACTCTAAATGCTGCCGCCACCACCGAGCGCGACCTCGGCACCGAAGGCGCGGGCTATGCCGACGTGGGCATCAAGCAGGCGATCAATGAAGGCATCATCCCCGGACCGCGTATGCTGGTGGCGACCAAGGCCAACGTCGCGCGGGGCGCCTATGGACCCAAGGGTTTCGAGCCGGGCGTGAAGATCCCGCAAGGCGCGGAAGAAGTGAACGGCGCAGACGAGATGCGGGCCGCGGCGCGCGACCAGATCGCTGCCGGAGCCGACGTCATCAAGATGTACGCCGATTACCATTACCTTCCGGGCGAGCCGTCGCGCCCCACACTGACTGAGGAGGAAATGGCCGCGGGCGTAGCGGTCGCTCATGATGCGGGCCGGATTGCAGCTGCCCATGCGACCACCGCCGAGGGAATGCGCCGCGCGATCCTCGCCGGAGTCGATACCATCGAGCACGGCTACGGCGGAACGCCCGAAATCTTCAAGATGATGCACGATCGCGGCATCGGCTATTGTCCGACGCTCGGCGCCTCGGAGGCTTACGCGCGCTATTTTCAGGGTTGGAACGGCGAGGAACCCGCGCCTGAGAGTGTTCAGGAGAACCGTCGCGCATTCCAGATGGCGATGAGGGCGGATGTCAGGATCTGCATGGGCGGCGATGTTGGCGTTTTCCCGCACGGACAGAATTGGCTCGAGATGGAGGCAATGCAGCGCGCGGGCATGTCACCGGCCGAGGTCATGATCTCGGCGACCTCCCGCAATGCATCGATCTTCCACCTCGCCGATCGCGGTGAAGTGAAACCGGGCCTGCTCGCCGATCTCGTCGCCATGCCGAGCGATCCCACGCGCGATGTCTCGGCTGTCGAGCATGTCAATTTTGTGATGAAGGGCGGCGAAATTGTCCGACAGCCTTGAAGATAGTGTCGGGCGCCGTGCTTTCCTCGGCTCCGGCCTCGCGATGATCGCTGGCGCGGTCGCGGCCCAGGACTATCACGACCCCGCCCAGATTGCGTCGGGACCCGGCGCGCCGCCATGGCCGTCGAAGGAGCGCTTCTCCCTCTGGCCGGGAACACCGCCCGGAGCGCCACGCTCCCTCCCGCACCCGGAATGGACGATGTCCGGCGATCCAACTTATCGCCAGCTGTGGATCAAGGGAGTTGCCGTCCCGGAGGTGAACGTCTTCCGGGCAGCCGCGCCCGACGGCTCCTCGCTTCTCGTGATCCCTGGCGGAAGCTATGAATTCCTCTCGATCCAGAATGAGGGGATAGACCCGGCCGAGCGCTTCAACGCCGAGCGAACGACGGTGTTTGTCCTCACTTATCGTCTGCCCGGCGAAGGCTGGGCAAACCGCTCTGTCGTGCCTTTGCAGGACGCGCAGCGGGCGATGCGCCTCATCCGCTCCCGGGCGGTGGAGCTGCGAATCGATGCGGCTCGCCTCGGCATTGTCGGATTCTCTGCCGGTGGACACCTTGCCGCGGACCTGGCGGTGTCGTTCGATCAGCGCGTTTACCGGCCTGTCGACGAAGCCGATGAGCATTCCGCCCGGCCCGCATTTGCCGGCCTGATCTACCCGGTCGCGACGCTCGAATCCTTCACCCACGCCGGTTCGCGCGACAATCTGCTGGGCGCCAATGCGCCCGCCGAGCTGATCGTTACGCGGTCGCCCGAGCGCCACATCACGAGCACCACTCCGCCGACCTTTGTCGTCGCCGCGTTCGACGACGACACCGTCCCTATCGAGAACAGCTTCGCCTGGATCGACGCCTGCCGCCGCGCAAAGGTCTCGGTCGAAGCGCATTTGTTCGCGAAAGGCGGCCACGGCTTCGGGCTTCACCTGCCGAAGGATTTACCGGCCTCCCGCTGGCCCGACCTGTTCGCGCTGTGGATGCGCAAGCACGGCGGCTAACGGTTGACCGTCTCCATGCCCCGCTCATGATAGCGCTCGCCGGCAGCGGCGCCGGGCGGCAGGATCTGATCGAGCCGTTTCAGGTCCTCTGACGTCAGCCTGACGTCGAGCGCGCCGATATTCTCGTCGAGGTAGCGGATGTGCTTCGTGCCGGGGATCGGGACGATGTCGTCGCCCTGCGCCAGTACCCAGGCGAGCGCCAGCTGCGCGGCGGTGCATCCCTTCTCCTGGGCCATCTTCTCGACCTCCCGGACGAGTTGAACATTCTTTTCGAAATTCGCGCCCTGGAAGCGCGGATGGAACTTGCGGAAATCGTCCTCGGGAAAGTCGTCGGGCGACTTGAACCGCCCGCTCAGGAACCCGCGGCCAAGCGGTGAATAAGCAACATAGCCGATGCCGAGCTCGCGTACGGTCGGGATGATCTGCGCTTCCGCGTCGCGGCTCCATAGCGACAACTCCGTTTGCACCGCGGTAATCTCGTGCACCGCGGCGGCGCGGCGGATCGTCTGAGACGCGGCTTCCGACAAACCGAGGAAGCGGATTTTCCCTTCCTCCTTCAGCCGTACCATCTCCCCGACCGTCTCCTCTATCGGCACCTTGGTGTCGACGCGGTGCTGGTAATAAAGGTCGATCACCTCGACATTCAGCCGCTGAAGGCTCGCCTCGCACGCGGAACGCACATATTCGGGATCGCCCCGAACCCCGAGGAACTCGCCGTTGGGACCGCGGACGTTGCCGAATTTGGTCGCAAGGAACACATTGTCGCGGCGGTCGGCGATGGCACGGCCGACCAGCACTTCGTTCTTGCCCCAGCCGTACATGTCGGCCGTGTCGAGAAAGCTGACGCCGCGGTCGAGCGCATGGTGGATCGTCGCGATCGACTCCTGGTCGCTTCCGGAGCCGTAGAACTCGCTCATGCCCATACAGCCAAGGCCAATCGCCGATACTTCGGGGCCATTTTTTCCAAGACGCCGCTTTCTGACCTCGTACATGCTCTTCTCCTTTATCTGCCGAGCCGCCCCCGCGCTTCCGCGAGGTCAAATGGGATTGCCACGCGCTTGTGACGAGATGCCGCGCCCGAGATAATCGACATTTCGGAACGGCTGAGCCCGAGCGCTTTGGCGAGCAACTTCAAGACGGCCTCGTTCGCCGCGCCGTCAGCGGGCGCTTCCGCGACCCTGACGTCGAGCTCCTCGCGGCCATCCGCTCGTGCACGCCAGCCCCCGATGCCCGGCTTTGACGAGCGTGGATTCACCCGGATTGGAAGGACGTTCCTCAATCCATGTGGATCGGCGGACCGCCGCCCCCGACCTTATTGCCGCGCTTCATGAACAACAGCAGCGGCAGGACGACGAATGTAACCATCATCATCAGCTTGAAGTCGTCGAGATAGGCAATGAACAGCGCCTGCCTCGTCACTTCGGCGTTGAGATAGGCGAGCGCGGCATTGCCGTAACGCCCAAGGTTTTCGAGCAGCGCCGGGTTGAGGCTCGGGATATTCCGCTGGGTGACATGCGCCGCAATGTCGGCGTGCGAGATCTGGGTGATCCGAACCAATTCCGTGCTCACAACGGAAATGCCGATCGACCCACCGATGTTACGCGACAGGTTGAGGAGCGCCGCGCCTGTCGTCCTGAACCGCGTCGCCAGAGTCTCGAACGCAAGTGTCTGCAGCGGCACGAAGATGAGGCCGAGCCCGAGGCCCTGGACCACGCCGCTGTGGATCACGGGCCAGGATGGCTGGTCGATCGCAAAGCTGGTCATCATGTAGAGCGATACGCCCATCAGGATCACTCCGGTGCCGACGAGAAACCGTGCGTCCATCTTTCCAGTCAGCCGTCCCGCGATCAGCATCGAGAACAAGGTGCCAAGTCCGCGCGGCGCCGTCAGGAAGCCTGACTGAAGCACCGAGTAACCGTAGAGGTTCTGGAGCAGGGGCGGCAGAAGCGCGAGGCCACCAAGCAGCAGCACTCCGGTCACTGCCATGAAGACAACGCTCACCGCGAAGTTCCGGTCTTTGAAAATGGCGCGCTCGAACAGAGGATGCTCAGCCGTCACCATGTGAACCAGGAACATCCAGCCGGCGCCGATAGCGATGCCAGCCTCGATGATCGTCTCCCCGCTCGAAAACCAGTCGTTCTGCTCGCCGCGGTCCAGGCAGAACTGGAGCGCGCCAAGTGCGATCGCGAGCAGGACGAAGCCGAACATGTCGAACTTGCGCTCGTGAGTGCCCGACTTGGGCATGAAGGGCAGCATGATAAGGATGCAGAGGATGCCGACCGGAAGGTTGACCAGGAACACCCAGCGCCAGTTGTAATTGTCGGTCAGCCACCCACCGATGACCGGCCCAAGGATCGGGCCGATCATCACGCCGCCGCCGAACAGGGCCATCGCCTGACCGTGCTTCTCGCGTGGGTTGATGTCGAACAAAGTCGCCTGCGCCAGCGGGACGATGAACGCGCCGCCGACGCCTTGGATGGCGCGGAACAGAACCATTTCCGGCAGCGACGTCGCGGTCGCGCACAACAGCGATGCAGCGGTGAACACCACGACGGAAATGAGCATCAGCCGTTTCCGCCCGACCTTGTCGGCCAGCCATCCGCTGATCGGGAGCGCGATGGCGGAAGCGACGATATAGCTCGTCAGGACCCAGTTGATCGTGTCCTGAGTTGCGCTGAGGCTCGCTTGCATGTGCGGCAGCGCAACGTTGGCGATTGTCGTGTCGAGCACCTGCAGCAGCACCGCCGCCATGATCCCGACGGTGACGATCAACCGCTGCCCGGTCGGTAGCGGATGCGATGCTTCGGCCGCGCTGGCCATTGGGGTCTTCCCGCCTACTTTTTGCCGTTGCCGTCGAAATAGACGGTCGCGGTGACCGACAGGCCGGCGATCATCGGCTTCTGCGGAGTCCCATTGAAGGCGATCCGCACGGGTACGCGCTGAGTGACCTTTACCCAGTTGCCATTCGCATTCTGCGCCGGAAGCAGCGAGAACTCGCTCCCGGTGCCGGCGCCGACGCTCTGCACATGGGCGGCGAATTTCTTTCCGGGATAAGCGTCGACCTCAATCTCGGCCCGCTGACCGGGGACCATCCGCCCCACGTCCTTCTCCTTGAAGTTCGCCTCCACCCAGGCCGCCTGGCTGTGAACGATCGACAGAATGCCAAGACCCTCCGCCGCCATCTGGCCCATCTGCAGATTGTCGGCATTTTCGACGGTGCCGTCCATCGGCGCGCGGACCGTCGTGCGGGATAGGTCGAGCTTGGCCTTGTCGACGGCCGCCTGCGCCTGCGCGATCTGCGGCTGTTCCCCTGGCGCAATTGCCGCCTGGGCATTCGCAGCCTTGGCTTTCGCGTCTTCGAGTTGCTGCTCGGCAGTCTTCACGTCGTTGAGCGCATCGTCATAGTCGGCGCGGGTGGTGAACCCCTGCTTCAGCAGAGCGGTCTGGCGCGCAAGCGCATTCTGCTTGATCTCCAGGTTCGCCTCGGCTCCAGTGATATCTGCCCCCGTGCCCGCAGCCTGCGTCTTCAGCTGCGTGGTTTGCAGCCTCGCTGCCGACAGCTGGGCCTCGGCATTCTCGAGAGCCACCCGGTACGGCGCCGGATCGATCTGGAAGAGAATGTCGCCCCGCTTAACCTTGGACCCGTTGCGCACATAGACGCGCTGCACCGGGCCCGTGACCTGCGCGCTAACCGAAACAATATCTTGCTTGATCTGCGCATCGTCAGTCGACACGCTTTTGCCGCTGGTGAGCCAATAATAGCCGCCGCCGATGATCAGCAGCGCCGGAACGATCAGCATCACGACCGTGCGCAGCCAGCTGCCCTTCTCTATCTTGATCCTGCGTTTGCGCTTGGGCTCTTCCCCGGTCTCAGCGGGTGCAAGCGGTTCCGTCTGCATCTTGTTCATTGATTCGAAGCCCTGTTCATTTCTGCGGCACGCGACGCGTTTTCACGCACTCGCCCAAGAACTTGCCGCGTGATTTCAATGTCTTTCGGGGCAATTCCGGCAAACGCGTCAGCGACCATCTCGTCGGCGACAGCGCGCAGCTTCTCGACGAGCGGCCGTGCCTTTGCGGTAACGTGAAGCCGCCATGCTCGCCGGTCGGACGGGTCCGCGACCCGTTGAACCAGATCGGATTCTTCGAGTCGGTCGACAATCCGCGACAATGTGATCGGTTCGATGTCGAGCATGTCGGCAAGCTCGATCTGGCGAAGACCGGGCTTGCGCTCGAGTCGAAATAGCACCTTCCACTGCGCTCGAGTGACTCCAAGCCCGACGGCGCGGCGGTCAAACGCCTTGCGCAATGCGTGCGCAGTCTCACCGATTTCGAAAGGAAGAGTTTCCACTTTTTTCCCGGTCCCGTTGCGTCGCGAAACGGATATAATAAGCTTGCTTATATTAAGCAACATCTAAGGACCCGCTTCGTTCCTTCATCTGTTATGGGTTGCGCTTGGACTGGGACGAGCGACAGGGAGGCCAAGAATGCTCTTTGCCTGGATGGGCTTCATCAAGCCTGGCGAGGATATGATTCCTCAGGACATTCAGCAGCAGACCAATGATTTCCTGCAGCAGCCGTTCATGCCAGTCCAATCCGCTGGCCCGTTATGCGACGAGAACGGCCGCAAGGCCGCAATGCTGATGATTTTCGAGGCGGACGACCGGCCCGCCGCCGAAGCGCTGGTGGAAAACAGCCCATACCGAAAAGCCGGCATTTACGATCAGCACTATCTGTTCGAATTTCGCGACGAGGTGGGGTGAAGGGTCACCGCATCTCGTGGATGCCTGGATGCGCCCAGTCGGCCGGTCCGCTACCCGATCGGGATGACGGTTGCGAAGCCATATAGCCAAGGGCCTCCTATCGAGAAGGACGACAATTTGGCTGCGTTCGACTGTGGGAAGCCCATTAAATGACTTCCTGAAGCAGCAAGCCCTCAAAAACGAAGGGAAGGCATCCCGAACCTACGTTGTCACAGCTCAATCCGGCGAAGATGCCGGGAAGGTAGTCGCTTATTACGCCCTAGCAGGTGGCGCAAAGTTTAGGCTATTCGCCAGAAGGCTTAGGCAACAATCACCGTAGGATCGTGCGCAAGACGTGCTCCAGTGAGTGTCGCGGGGTCATCCAGTGCATCATTATTATTCATCCCGGGTTGCACGGTGCAGCTGCAGCACGACAAAAAGTCCGACAAAATTGTTGTTTTACAACGACTAAACCGTCGCTACCAATGGTGTCGAAGGGGCTCATCACTCCACCTGTTCCTCGGCTCTTGGGCATGGCTCATCCAGCTGCGTTCCTCGGCATCAGCTCCCGCACATTTGAAAAGCTTTGGCGCGGCCGCCAGCTGCCGCAGCCGCACCC
>Ga0157370_10003101_pt1 | contig 19678 bp, 17 predicted proteins | sample C35metaG_FD_113463 | JGI IMG/M metagenome (GOLD analysis project Ga0157370, IMG submission 113463) | Corn rhizosphere microbial communities from Kellogg Biological Station, Michigan, USA - C3-5 metaG | ecosystem: Host-associated > Plants > Roots > Rhizosphere > Soil | place: USA: Michigan...
TTCGCATATGGAACATCATTCTAATCAAACTTCTTGGCTGGAAACTATTGCTGATGTGGAAATTATTCCTTCTTGCGAAAAAGGACTTTTCAATTTAGAAAATCTAGAAGCTTTATTGCAAAAATATAATGATAGAACCATAAAAATTGCTTCTATTACAGCATGCTCGAACGTTACGGGATTAAGAACTCCTTTTCATGAAGCTGCAAAATTAATGCACCAATATAATGGTGTATGCTTTGTTGATTTTGCTTGTTCAGGCCCTTATGTTGAAGTTGATATGCATCCAGCTGATCCAGAAGCTTATTTGGACGCTGTATTTATGTCACCTCACAAATTTTTGGGCGGACCTGGAACTTCTGGTGTTTTAATTTTCAACAAAAAATTATACAAAAACATGATTCCAGATTGTCCTGGAGGAGGAACGGTAAGCTGGACGAATCCTTGGGGCGAACATCAATATATTGATAATATCGAAGATCGTGAAGATGGCGGAACACCTGGTTTTCTTCAAGTTATAAAAACTGCTCTTGCCATTGAGTTAAAAGAAGAAATGGGAATTGAAAACATTATGCAGCGTGAACACGAAATTGTTGATTATGTTTTTAGTGAATTGGAACCCGTTTCAAATATTAAAATCTTAGCAGGACAACATAAAGAACGTCTTGGTGTCATTTCATTTTTTATTGATGATCTTCATTTTAATTTAGGAGTTAAACTTCTGAATGATCGTTTTGGAATTCAAACTAGAGGTGGTTGCAGTTGTGCGGGAACGTACGGTCACTATTTACTTCACGTTGATCAAGAAACTTCTAATAAATTGGTAAATGAAATTACAATTGGTGATTTGATCAAAAAGCCAGGATGGATTAGAATGTCTATTCACCCAACGACAACAGATGAGGAAATTGCTTATGTATGCCAAAGTATAAAAGAAATGGCCGCAAACCATAAAACTTGGGCTTTGGATTATTCTTATGATAAAAACAGAAATGAGTTTATCCATAAAAATGCAACTTCTTTTGAAGATGAATTGGTAGCAAGCTGGTTCAAATCATAAAGTTTAAAAAAAGTTTATATAAAAGTAAACCCGACAAGTTTTTAAAATTCGTCGGGTTTCTTGTTTCTTATGAAAATGATATTTGTGATTTATCCCCGATAGAAGTGGAAATCCTTTTGTACTGCCCGAGGATTCGGGACCAGTACAAAAGATTGTAACGGATAGCGGGACTTCAGGTCTTGAAAAAAACGAAAATTTCTGCTTCTGTATATAATTACATAATCAGCCTTACACCGCCAAGATCTGAAACGCGGTATGAAAATTTATTTCCAGGTGAGCCAATAAACATGAAATTTTTCGGAATTTTCCATTTTTGAGAAAGTTCATCAATTATTTCTGGACCGAAAACTCCTTCTATTTCTAGATATTCAATATCAAGTCCGTCGTAAGCGCGGTCTAAAACTTCTAGATCTTTTTTTAAAGCTTCATTGTTTGTAGAGCCATTTTTAACGTGGACGATCTTCAGTTTTTTGGTTGTTTCATTGTCTTCCACATATTGCAAAACTTTATTGAGAATCGTGATGTCATCGCCTTTGGTGAAAAACACAAATTCCTGCGAATTGATTTGTGTACTCAAATTTTGCAGATAGCGGTTACTCACAATAACCATTCTACGCAGCGGCTGATAAAAATATTCTAAAGCCTCGATTAGTAAACGAATTAAAATAACGCGATTGAGCATGATTCCTACAAAGATCAATGAAGGAATCATATATTGCAGAAATGTATAAAACGAATTGATATTGAGGCGCATATTTCCTAGAAAAGCAGCAATAACAAAAGTTACGGCGGCAAGTACTGCGATGCCTCGGGCACGTTCTGGTCTAGGAAGTTTTCTTCGTTTGTATTTTAAAAGTAAATTACCAATTCCGAATAAAGCCATTACCGCCAAGAACGAAAAAGTATAAACTCCGGCCAAAGATTCTAGATGTCCGCTAGTTGCAAAAAGTACTGAAATACAAAGAATTAAAAAGCTAATTACAATTCTGTAATGTGATCCTCTGCTATTTTGTTTCAAGAAATAATTGGGAAGAATTCTATCTAATGTCATTCGGTTTAAAAGTCCAGAAACTCCAACAAAAGAAGTTAAGACGGCTCCGCAGAGCACCATAACTGCATCTATAGAAATAAGCCAAGCCAGCCATGATCCGCCGGTTGTCTGTCCTAAATGTGCTAAAAGAGACTCTTTGTTCTCGCCGACTTCAGTTAGCGGAATTACACTTATTAATAATATCGCAATAACGGGATTGAAGAAACTAACGATTGCCCACATATTTCTGAGTGTTTTTGGAAAAACACCATGTTCTTGTTCTTCAACAAAATTGGCAGAACTTTCGAAACCTGAAATTCCGAGCATGGCTGCCGAAAAGCCTAGAAATAGCGCAGTTTTAATATTTTCATAAGCAATTGGAGTTTGCCAATTGATATGAAAAGTTTCTAATCCGTTTGTGAGAACAAACCAAATCGATGCAAGAACTAATAAAGTTAAAGTTCCAATATGGGTAAGGAAAATGATAACTGCCACAAATGCAGATTCTCCGATTCCTGAAATAGCTAATCCGGTAAATAAAATTAAAACAACAACGGTAGCAATGGTAACGTTTAGACCATCAAAAATTCCGTGTAAGTAATGCATTCCTTCTGAAGCTGAAATTACAGCCGTTGCCATGTACGACAAAACGGTTAAAGTTGCAGCCAAAGATGCCAGTCTTTTGGTAGAAGTATTTAGCAGAACATTGTAAGCACCTCCATTTAATGGAATCGCCCCAACAACTTCTCCGTAAATTTTTCTGAAAAGAAATAATACAACGCCAACGATTAAAAGTGAAATCCAAGCGTATTGACCTGCATATAAAATGGTTAAAGCAGATACATAAAGACAAGAAGAACTAATATCGTTACCGCAGATTGCAGTTGCCTGTAATTGATTTAATTTTTTGTGTACGATTTCTTTCATCAGTATTTGAGATTAACACTTTTAGTAAAAAACAATGAGTAACAATAAATTATAATCAGGCAAGAAGACTGGTGTTGAATTCTAAATTGGAAAACTATTTTGCTTCTTGAAATTTTTGTAAAGATAATAATGCCTGTTTTTGAACTTTTTTCTGAAAAAATCCTGTCCATCCTAATAAATATCCTGTTGGGCCAAAAGCTTGTTTGGACCATTTCCAGACATCAAAATTATCAGTATGTTTAATGATTAAGCCGTCTTGAAAGATAAATTCGGCATAAATTTTATTAATAACCTTTCTGTTTGTTTTACTAAAATTGTATGTAGCAGTCCAATTGGCAGAACCTGTTGCATCGTCAGCTTTAACGTTCGAAAATTCAATTTTTAAATTTCCTTTACTTTTTAAAAGTAACATTTCCCACATTTTTGAAACCTGATCTTCTTTTAATAAACCAAATGCCGGATCAATAAAATGTACCTTCGGATGGTAGCATTCGCTCATGGTTTTGGCATCTGCATTTGCAAAAGCGGTATAGAATTTTGTAATTAAGGCTTCGTTTGCGTTCATAAGAAAATATTTAATGTTAAATATAAGATTTATTAGATTAAAAAATCATTATAGAACACTAATTTCTTTTGCTGTATCAAATGTTTTTTTGGATTTATCGAATGCTGTCGAAAAGTAGTTCATTTTATTATAAGCTGTAAAATAACCAGTTTGATTGCCAAAAGTTGTTGGACCGCCAGCAATTATAAACCTAACAGCATAAATATCATTCTTTTTAAGCTTAAGCCATTCAGCAGGCGTAAAGTAATAATAAGAAGTTGTCTTACCGTCTGTAGATTCTTTTACATTTTTGTCTGTACAGGCAATAACATCGGCATTGGCTAAATCTACATAAAGTCCACCGGCAATTCTAGCTTTGTCGTTTGCTGTTGCAACTGTGATTTTTAAAACACCACCTTTATCTGTTTTTGCTATTTGAATATTTACTTGCCCGGTGTAAGCATATTTTTCACATATAAAAGTGTATTCTTGCGTAGCAGGAAAAGGAGCAGAGCCTTTTACACTTATACTTTGCTGTGCTGCGGCAAAAGTTGAAACAAATAATAATAAGAGAAGCGGTAATTTAAAATTCATAATTTATATGTTTATTGATTGGCTAATTTAGCGTCAAATTTTTCATCCCAATCCATTGATTTTATAGCTGAAATAAGATTCTCGTCGTTTACAAATACTCGTAATTCTTTATTTGCAACTTTTTTACTGTACAAAGCATGGTAACGGTAAATGACTTCATCTTTGGTTTTGTAAACTCCGTCTAATTTTAAATCAATAAAGCTTCCGTAATATTGTCTAAATCTTTGGCAGGTTTTGGTTAAACGATCTTCCGTTGTATTTTCCATAACCGATTTAGTTACTTCAGTTTCATTAAAAGGTTTAAATTTTGAAGTGTTACAAGTTTCTAAAACTCTTTTTCCTAAATCATAGGCTTTTTGCTGCTGATTGGCATTTACTTCTGCTCCAGAAACTTTTTTAATTTTTAAATCTTCCGTATCTCTACTAACTGTTGCTGTTTTAGATTTACATCCAATTAATAATAACAAACATATAATCAATCCTGCTTTCTTCATAACTATTTAAGTAATTTTTAATAATAAGTTAGGATCGGGACAATTTTCTATATAAAAGTTAAGGTCTTTTGTGTTGCAGACACCTGGATAATCTCCCCAGTAATCTTCAATATTATGAATGATTTGAAAATGGACATGCGGCGCATAATCACCATTTACTGAGGCATTTCCTAAAGTGGCAATCTTTTCACCCTTTTTAAAATAGTCTCCGATATTTAAGTTTTCTATACTTTCTAACGACAAATGTCCGTATAAAGTATAAAATTTTTGATTTTCTACTTCATGTTCTAATATTATAGTAGGCCCGTAATCACCCAAGCCAATATTGTTTTTAAAACTATGAACTTTACCGTTTAGAGCTGCAAGAACAACGGTTCCTGCTTCTGCCCACAAATCTAGGCCAATATGTATATTGCGTTCTGGTTTAGAATCATTCAAAAAAATTGAGCTTCGCTGGTATAAAAAACGTCCCTCAATATAACCTCCAAATGCAACTTTAGCGTTATTTTCTCTTAGATAATTTGAAATGTATTTTTCAAAATCTTCAGATGTATCAAGTTTTGCTTCGACTAATTCTTTATTGAAAACCGACAAATTCAATGGCGTATATTCTGAAATCTTGATTGATTCGTCAATTACTTTAGTAGGTGGTAAGGCGTTTAAAATGGAGGCAAGGGGTTTCATAAAATTAAGCAACTTTTTTTATAATTATTAATTCATTGTGTACTTCAATGCGAGGCAGCATCTTGGTCATAAACAATTTTGGATTTACTTCTGAGATATATTTTCTGTTTCGAACATTGTGTGCTTCGTCAAGAATCATAGTATTAAACAAAACGTAGCCGTCATCTTTTAAAAGAGTACAAATTCTATCTACAAAAAACTTCTCAAACAAAAAGTTCGGCATGTGAGTATCTTCAAAAATGTCTATAATTATAAGATCGTATTTGTCTTTGGTTTTTAAAACAAACTCAAAAGCATCATCAATAACGAGTTCCAATTGTTTAATTTGATTCAGGTTAAAATACTCATTTGCAACTTGAATCATATCTGGATCTATTTCAACTCCAGTTATTCGGTCTTTATATTCAATTTCGTCTACTAATGTTTTTACTACGCTTCCGCCGGCAACTCCTAATAGTAAAATGTGATCCATTTTTAGAATCGTATCATAACCAATATTTCGAAGTCCATATCGCAATATACGCTGCAGGCTTCCATAAGAATAATTAGTGTTTTCAGAATCTAGTACTAACTCTCCATTTGCCCAGGTAACTTCAATAATTTTACTTCTGGCAGATTTCTTTTTATAAATTTTTATGGGAATTAAGTAACTAAAAAATTTTCGAATCATTTTGAATGCTTTTACTCAAATTTAGTATTAAATCTTTTATTTTGCACCAAATATTAGATCTTTAATGAAAAAACTCTTGTACAAATTCATATTTTTTAGGCTAATGGGCTGGAAAATAGTGGGAATGGAAAATGCCGAAGTGAAAAAATGTGTATTAATGGTAATGCCGCATACCAGCAATCATGATTTTTATATAGGAATTTTTACTCGTGGTATATCTGGACGACAGATGAATTGGGTAGGAAAGAAGGAATTATTTAAATTTCCGTTTGGATATTATTTTAAAAATGTTGGAGGAGAACCCTTAGACCGCACCGGCGGATTAAATAAAGTAGATTCTATTGCTGCAATTTTTGACAGAAAAGACGTTTTTCGTTTGGCAGTTGCACCAGAAGGAACACGAAAAGGAGTAAACGAAATTAAAACCGGTTTTTATTATATTGCGCTTAAAGCTAATGTGCCAATTGTTCCAGTAGCTTTTAACTGGGGTAAAAAAGAAGTGAGTTTTGGCAAACCATTTTTTCCAACTGGAAATTACGAAGCTGATTTTGAAATTTTGAAAAAACACTATAAAGGTGTTTTGGGTAAAATTCCCGAAAATGGCGTACAATTCTAAAATTCAACTAATTTTTCCAAACGCGTGAGAATCGCGTAAATGAAAATTATTTGTACGAATGTTCAAATATGCGATAATTTTTGAATTACGGCGAATAGGTTTTAAAAGTTCCGTTTTTATAGAAAAAGACAATTTTTTCAATTTCGTTATCTGCCACGTTTAAATTTGACGTTTTTGATTCCGTTGCATCCTTTGTTTTAGCTTTTTCATTTTCATCAAATTTTATTTCTGAAAATAAATCTTTTGACAAATTTTCATTCGAAATAGGTGAGATGATCTTAGTTTCAGAAATTACTACTTCATCATTTTTAGGAAAATTTCCTCTTCCAATCAAAATCCAATATAGGTCAACATCTGGAAAAACTTCTAAAATTTTCATCACAAAATCTAAACTTGGTTTGTTTCTGCCAGACAAAAGATGCGACATGCTAGATCTTTGTACACCAATCTTATCTGCAAATGCAGAGGCATTTAAACCATAATAATCTAATACAATCTCAAGCCTTTTTACGAAATCATCTATGTTTACCATTGTAAATTATTATTTTAAATTTGCATATTTACAAATGTAAACAAAAAGAATAACTATCACAATTTTACAGTTGTAAATATTATACAAGTCTTGAAATATCTTAACTTCTTACATTATATAAAGCTTGTTATTTAATTAATAAACAGTTATTTAGGTTTAATTATTTAAAGTTGTAACATTTGTAAGCCGATTGTCTACAAGTGTGGGTTAAATAACTCTGAAATATGTTTACATTTATAAATTTCCTTTCTTTTTAATAGTTTACAATTGTAAAAATAAAGATGTTTACTTTTGTAAACTAATCAAAACACAATGAATTTAGAAGCACTTTTTACCCAATACAAAGAAGAATCTATATCTGGAAGATATTTGACTTTAGATCATATTAAACCACTTTTGGATAAACTAAATACAAACAATCAAGTACAAATTATTGGAAAATCTGTTTTAGGAGAACCTATATATAGTTATCAAATTGGTATAGGACCAACCCGTGTTTATTTATGGTCGCAAATGCACGGAAACGAAAGCACTACAACAAAAGCTTTATTTGATTTCATTAATCTGCTAAATGATGAAACTGATTTTGGAAAGAGAATGCTAAATACTTTTACTTTTTACTGCATTCCTATATTGAATCCAGATGGCGCGAGATTATATACACGTGCAAATGCAAATGAAATTGACCTAAATCGTGATTCGCAAAATCTAACACAGCCAGAAAGCAATGTTCTGAGAGAAGTTTTCGAAAGCTTTAAACCTCATTATTGTTTTAACCTTCATGATCAGCGAACTATTTTTGGAGCTGGAACAAAAGGAAAGCCGGCTACCGTTTCTTTTTTAGCACCATCCTATAATGAAGAGAGAGAAGTTAATGAAAATAGATTAAAAGCAATAAATATCATTGCAGGAATCAATAAGGAGCTTCAGAAATATATACCAGGGCAGGTAGGTCGCTTTGATGATTCCTTTAATATTAATTGTATTGGAGACACTTTTCAATTTTTAGGAGTTCCTACTATCTTATTTGAGGCAGGGCATTACCCAGGCGATTATGAGAGGGAAATTACTCGTAAATACATATTTTTCTCGTTAATTTTGAGCTTTAAATTAATTTCCGAAAACGATTTAGTTGATAATCGATTTGGTGAATATTTGAATATTTCACAAAATAATGTGGTTTTTTATGATTTTATGTATAAAAATGTCAAAATAAATTATGATGGTATCGAAATTATTACGAATTTTGTCGCACAATACAAAGAAGAATTAATCGAAAATAAGATTCATTTTAACGCTTACATAGTTGAAGTAGGTGAATTGGAAAATTATTTTGGACATTATGAATACGATGCAAAAGGGCAGGAATATTCGGATGATTTCACAAATTTTCCAAAAACGGGTCAGGAAGCAAATTTTTATTTAAATAAAAATGTTAAATTTGTTAACGGATTAATAAAAAGTTAATTTTTATGTGAATTTGTTGTTTTTTATATATAATTTTATACTTTGTAATAGCAATTAGTAATATTAATTAAACAATTATGAGTAAATTTCGTTTAGATGAAGTAGATCACCAGATTTTAGATATGTTAATAGACAATACGAGAGTTCCGTTTACTGACATTGCAAAAAAATTATTGATATCTGCTGGAACAGTACATGTTAGAGTAAAAAAGATGGAAGACGCAGGTATAATAATGGGTTCTTCTTTAGCCTTAGATTACGATAAATTAGGGTATTCATTTATTGCTTATGTAGGTGTATTTCTGAATAATACCTCTCAAACAAAATTTGTATTAGAGCGAATTAATCAAATTCCATTCGTTACTGTAGCTTCTGTAACAACTGGGAAATTTAATATTTTTTGCAAAATTAGAGCAAAAGATACTAAACACGCGAAAGAAGTTATCTTTATGATTGACGATATTGACGGTGTTTACAGAACAGAAACAATGATTTCACTAGAGGAAAGTATAAACGATAAGAAGCGTTTGATGCATACTATTTTCAAAAATATGTAAGAACTTTTCTTGAATGCTATATTAAAATATAACCTCAAGTTTATTCTTGGGGTTTTTTTATGACTAATTAACCAACCAACTATAACACGATTATGTATACGTTGCCAAAAATTGAACGTTTTAATCAAGACGTTCTCTCAAAATACCACATCTATAATAGTGTTTTTATAACATTACCATTCGATTCTATAGATAATACGGGAGTTTTACTTCCTTTATTTACAGAGACTTGCGAAACGGGTTTTAAAAAACAGGAAACACCAAAAGAAATTTTTGATTTTTTCTCTAGTAAATTTCTGAACAACGCTTCAGAAACTGAGAAAATCGATTTAATGTTTCGATTTATCCAATACATAGAGCGTCAAATTGTATTATTTGATGCTATTGAAGATGCAGCTTTTCCTGAGGTTAACAATATGGAGGGACGCGGATCTTTGCGTGATATTAAAGAAAAATCAGATGCAAAGGAAAAAGATGATGAACTAATTGAATTTTTAGAAAGCTTTAATGTTCGTACTGTTTTAACAGCGCATCCAACTCAATTTTATCCTGGACCAGTTTTAGGAATTATAAATGATTTGACAGAAGCAATTCGTCAAAACGATTTATTGCAGATCAAACAATTGTTAGCTCAATTAGGAAAAACACCATTTATTCAAAACGAAAAACCAAATCCGTATGATGAAGCGGTAAGTTTGATCTGGTATTTAGAAAATGTGTTTTATGCCACAGCTGGTGAAATTGTACATTATCTACAAAAAAATATTAAAGAAGGCGAGCCAATTCATAACCAATTAATAAAACTTGGTTTCTGGCCAGGAGGTGACCGTGACGGAAATCCTTTTGTAACTACAGAGATTACACTTAAAGTTGCAGATCGTTTACGTACTTCAATTTTAAAGTGTTATTATGTTGAAATGAGAAATTTAAAACGTAAGTTAACTTTCTCTGGTGTAGACACTTTGGTAGCTGAACTTGAACATAAGCTTTACCGTTCTGTGTTCTATTCTAAAGGTGAAATTTTCATCACTTTAGAAGAATTATTGACGCAGTTAAATACTATTAGAACTATAATTATTGAAAAACATCAGTCATTATATTTAGATGAATTAGAAGCGTTTTTAGTTAAAATCAATTTGTTTGGTTTCCATTTTGCAACTTTAGATATTCGTCAAAATAGTAAAATTCATAACGCAGTATTTAAGGATGTCGTAAATTATTACTTGAATTCTGGTTCTACTATTTTTCCAAATAATTATTTTGAATTAACAGAAGAGCAAAAAATTGATGTTTTATCTAAGATCAAAGGAAATTTAAATCCTAGTGATTTTGAAGATGAAATTACAAGATCTACTTTAGAATCTGTTCAGGCCATTAAAACTATTCAAGCCAATAATGGTGAAGAAGGTGCTAATCGTTACATTATTAGTAATAATGAAAGCGCATTGAATGTGATGGAAACTTTCGCAATGATTCGTTTGAACAATTGGGAAAATCCTACGGTTGATATTATTCCGCTTTTTGAATCTGTTGATGATTTGCAAAACGCACATTCAATAATGGAGCAGTTATATACAAATGCTGAATATTCTAAACATTTAAAATCTAGAGGAAATAAACAAACTATAATGCTTGGTTTCTCTGACGGAACTAAAGATGGCGGTTATTTAATGGCGAACTGGAGTATTTATCAAGCTAAAATTGCCTTGACTGAAATTTCTAGAAAATATGGCATTAAAGTTATTTTCTTTGATGGACGCGGCGGTCCTCCAGCGCGTGGTGGTGGAAAGACACATAAATTCTATGCTTCTCTAGGTCCAAAGATTGAAAATAACGAAATTCAAATTACAGTTCAAGGTCAAACAATTAGTTCTAATTTCGGAACTCTTGATTCTTGCCGTTATAATATTGAGAATTTATTAAGTGCCGGCGTTACAAATCAGGTTTTCAGTAAAGGAAAAAATGAGCTTACAGCTGAAGAAACTGAAATTTTGACCCAGTTAGCTAATTTAGGATATGATAAATATTTAAGTTTTAAGAATCATCCAAAGTTTATTCCTTATTTGGAAAAAATGAGTACGTTGAAATACTATTCTAAAACTAATATTGGCAGCCGCCCATCTAAAAGAAGTAAATCAGAGTCGTTAGATTTTGCTGATCTAAGAGCAATTCCATTTGTTGGATCTTGGAGTCAATTGAAACAAAACGTTCCCGGATTCTTTGGAGTTGGTTCAGCTTTAAAACATTTTGAAGAGAGTGGGCAGTGGGATAAAGTAAGTGATTTGTATCATAATTCATTATTTTTCAAAACCTTACTTGAAAACAGTATGATGTCATTGGCAAAATCATTTTTACCATTAACAGCCTATATGAGAAAAGATCCTGAGTTTGGTGAATTCTGGCAAATTATCTATGATGAATTCTCAGAAACAAAAAGACTTTTATTGAAAATTGCTGATCATAAAACATTGATGGAAAATTATCCTGACGGTATAGCTTCTATTCAAATAAGAGAGCGTATTGTATTGCCATTATTGACAATCCAACAATATGCTTTACTTAGAATTAACGAGTTAAATAAAGAAGATTCGCCAAATGAAGAGTTGATCAAAGTTTACGAGAAAGTGGTGACAAGATCACTTTTCGGAAATACTAATGCAAGCAGAAACTCAGCTTAAAACTGAGTTTCTAATATAATTTTAAAAAATGAAAGTAAGCGATATATTAGAAAATGAGTATGCAGGACATTTTGGTACTTATATCAAACAAGCCGGCGATGGAATATTGATAGAAGAGTTAGAAATTTCTCTTCACGAATTTATCAGGTTTGTTCAAAATATTCCGATGGATAAATTTGATTATCGTTATGCTCCAGGCAAATGGACGATTAAAGATATTATCCAGCATGTTATGGATACTGAGCGTATTTTTGCTTATCGTGCATTGCGATTTTCAAGAAATGATAAAACGCCTCTTCCTAGTTTTGAAGAAGATGACTATGCAAATAACACCAATTCAAATAGTCGAAGCATACAAGATTTGTTAACAGAATTTTCAGCTCTAAGACACTCAACTTTATTATTTTACAAAAGCTTATCTGAAGAACAACTTAAAAGAATTGGTACAGCTTCTGGAAATCAAATTTCAGTTCGGGCTTTAGGTTTTGTTATGATTGGACATCAAAAACATCATCAAAAAGTTTTTGAAGAAAGATATTTGTAAACCTTCCAAAATAAAAAATCCTGTGAAATATTTCACAGGATTTTTTATTTATACGATTTGATTTTTCCTTTCTAAAAAAGCCAATCCAAAACGAATTTTATCATAAGACATTTTTTCTTCAAAATATTCGTAGTAAGGTCTCAATGCCTCAGGCTTTTCTAATTCAATCTGAGCTTTTTCAATTTTTAAGATTTCGTCTTCTGAAACGAATTGACTCAAATCTATGTCATTCCCGTCAACATACAGTTTAGCTAAATGAGAAATTATAGTAGTTTCTCCTAAATTTCGTTGCCCGGCAATTTCTTCGACAGAAAGTCCATTTTGAAATAATTCTAATGTTTTAGCATAAGTGCTTTCTTTTTTATCTTTTTTGACAACAGATTTATTCTTGTAAAATTCAATTATAGTCTTAATAAATTCTGAACCATATTTTTCAAGTTTAGCTTTACCGACACCTTCAACAGCAAGAAAATCTTCATCTGTCATGGGTCTTAAAATTTCCATCTGTCTTAAAGAGGCATCACTAAAAATTACATATGCAGGAACTTCTTCTTCCTTTGCAATTTCATAGCGTAATTTTCGAAGTGTTTCAAAAAGAGAATTCTTAGCAATCTTTGTTTTCGTTTCTTTAATTTCAGATTTATCGATAACTTTTTTAACAACAGTTGTCAATTTTACTTTTTCGCCTTCAAACAAAACTTTCTTTGCAAAAGGAGTAAGGAGTATTTTATTGTGTTGATGAAAAGCAATTTCGCAATATCCTAAATTAATAAGCTGAATTAAATACTGATTCCAGTCGTACCAAGAAATGTCATCGCCAATTCCGTACGTTTTTAGCGTTTGATAATTTTTTTCGTAGATATACGCGTTTCTCGAGCCTCGTAAAAAATCTACAATCACTGCCAAAGGCTCAGATTCCTTTAAACGGGTAATTGCAGATAAAGCTTTTTGCGCTAAAACGGTTCCATCAAAGAAAGTTGGCGGATTTTTACAGATATCGCAATTACCACAATTTTCAGTTACCAATTCACCAAAATAAGAAAGCAATATTTTTCTGCGGCAGCTTACAGCATCAGCATATTGTTTCATACGGTCTAATTTAGCCAGCTGGATATCAGCATTTAGTCCATCTGAAGCAAATTTTTGAAGTTGAATTACATCTGCATAACTTTCGAATAAAACAGTTTCTGCCGGAAGACCATCGCGGCCCGCACGCCCAATTTCCTGGTAATAACCTTCAATGTTTTTTGGGAGATTGTAATGAATTACCCATCGAACATTCGATTTATCAATTCCCATCCCGAATGCAATAGTCGCACACACTACCTGACAATCGTCGTTTATAAACTGATCCTGCGTTTTGGCTCTCGTTTCATTATCCAAACCAGCATGATACGCTTTTGCTGTAATACCACTTTTCTTTAGTTTCTCGGCTAATTCTTCGGTGGTCTTGCGGCTTAAGCAATAGATAATTCCAGATTCATTGGGTTTGTTTTCAATGAAATCAATAATTTGTTTGACACGATCTAATGCTGGACGAACCTCTAAACTCAAATTCTTGCGATCAAAAGAAGCTATAAAAGTTTTTGGCCTTACTAAATTTAACTGCTTTGTAATATCTGTACGAGTTGCTTTATCTGCAGTAGCAGTCAATGCTAAAACAGGAGTAGAAGGGAAGCGGCTTTTTAAATATCCTAAATTTGTATAAGCTGGTCTAAAATCATGACCCCAAGACGAAATACAGTGTGCTTCATCTATAGCTATTAAACTAATAGTCAGTTCGTTGAAAGCAACCTCTAAATAGGAGAGACTTTCGGGAGCTATATAAACCAACTTAAATGTATTAGATTTTAAATTGTCTATATAATATTGCTGTTCTTGTGCAGATTGTGAACTGTTTATGTAACAAGCTGAAATTCCGTTTGTTTTCAAACTATCAACCTGATCTTTCATTAATGCAATTAGAGGAGAAATTACAATTGTAATTCCTGGTAAAATTAAGGCAGGAAGCTGAAAACATATTGATTTGCCACCTCCTGTAGGCATAATAGCCAAAGCATCTTGTCCAGATAAAATGGTATTTATAATAGTTTCTTGATTGGGTCTGAATTTTTCAAAACCAAAATTCTCTTTTAATGCAGTATGTAATATTTCTGAAGTCATAGGGCGCATAATCTTTTAAATAAAAGATTAAAAATAAAAATAATCTTACAAAAATCAAAAATATAAATTTCGTCTAATCGTGTTAATTGTACTTATAAAAAAAAGGAACTCATATAGAGTTCCTCTTATTTATTTTAAAGAAATGAATTAATCTTCATCTTCTTCATCCTCTTCGTCATAATCAGTATCTGCTTTGTCATCATCATCTTCATCGTCGTCGTCCCCGCCGTCTACATCAGGTTTGTCTTGATTATCATCTTCGTCATCATCGTCAATATCATCATCAAGATCCATTCCTTTAACTGGAACGATTGTATCTACATCAACATCAATATCATCATCTTCATCGTAGTTTTCAATTCTATCAGCAAGTTTAGTACTAATTTTTACTAAATAAATGGTGTCTTCTGTTCGAACTTCAACAGCTTCAACCAATTCGTTTTTAGCATTTCTAAAACGGATTACATCCGAATCATCATAACCATCAGGAAATTTTTCAACCAAAAGGTTCAAAATTTCATTGGTAAGTTTAGCGTAGTCTACTATAACTCTTTTCATAAATTATTTTATAAATCTAATAAATATGCGAAAATTAACGGAGCAACAATTGTAGCATCCGATTCAATAATAAATTTAGGGGTTTTGATATCTAACTTACCCCAAGTGATTTTTTCATTTGGAACCGCTCCAGAATAAGAACCATAACTAGTAGTTGAATCTGAAATCTGGCAGAAATAGCTCCAGAATGGAACATCATGCATTTCCATATCTTGGTAAAGCATTGGCACCACACAGATAGGGAAGTCACCAGCAATACCACCACCAATTTGGAAGAATCCAATTCCGTTAGAGCTGTTTTTAGAATACCAATCTGCTAAGAAAGTCATGTATTCAATTCCAGATTTCATGGTAGATGCTTTCAAATCTCCTTTAATTACGTATGAAGCAAAGATGTTACCCATAGTACTATCTTCCCATCCTGGTACGATAATAGGTAAGTTTTTCTCTGCAGCTGCATACATCCAGCTATCTTTTAAATCAATTTCGTAATATTCTTCTAAAACGCCAGATAACAACATTTTATACATGAATTCATGCGGAAAATAACGTTCTCCTTTATCATCTGCATCTTTCCAAATTTTGTAAATGTGTTTTTGTAAACGACGGAAAGCTTCATGCTCAGGAATACAAGTGTCTGTAACACGATTTAATCCTCTTTCTAGCAAAGCCCATTCGTCTTCTGGTGTAAGATCACGGTAATTTGGTACTCTTTCATAATGAGAATGAGCAACTAAATTCATGATATCTTCTTCTAGATTTGCACCGGTACATGAAATGATATGTACTTTGTCTTGTCTGATTACTTCTGCAAAAATTTTACCAATTTCTGCTGTACTCATTGCGCCAGCCATACTCACAAGCATCTTTGCACCATCTGCTAATTGCTGCTCGTATGCTTTTGCAGCATCTACTAATGAAGCAGAATTAAAATGCAAATAATGTTTTTCAATAAACTGACTGATTGGTCCTTTCATTTTTTTTTGTTTTTTTTTGAATTAAAAAGTTTAACCTTTTTGGATGTTAATGCAAATTAAGAATTTTCTAAATACTAATCTTACTTAATTTGACGTTTTTTATAACTTTTTTTTGTAGCCTAAAATCTTCAATACATCGTCTGAAGTCTGTTGTTCTGAAAAAACTTCTGTTGCCAGAATACCGTTTTCATCACGATCTATCAAAATATGTTTCGGCTGCGGAATCAAACAGTGGTGAAGACCACCATATCCTCCAATTGTTTCTTGATAAGCGCCAGTATTAAAGAAACCAATATATAATGGTTTTTCTTTATTGTACTTAGGAAGATAAATTGCGTTCATGTTTTGCTCAGAATTGTAATAGTCGTCACTATCACAAGTCAGACCTCCTAACAGAACCCGCTCGTAAGTATCATTCCAGCGGTTTACCGCCAACATGATAAAACGTTTGTTTATAGCCCAAGTATCTGGTAAAGTGGTAATGAAAGATGAGTCGATCATATTCCATTTTTCTCTATCATTTTGTTGTTTTTGATACAAAATCTGATAGATTGCACCACCGCTTTCGCCTACAGTAAATGATCCAAATTCCGTAAAAATATTTGGAACATCAACTTCAGCTTCATCACAAGCAATTTTAATTTGATTGATAATTTCATCAATCATATATTGATAATCATATTCAAAAGCAAGCGAATTCTTAATTGGGAAACCACCGCCGATGTTTAATCCATCTAGAGTAGGGCATTCCTTTTTAAGAGCAATGTATACTTTAATACATTTTACAAGCTCATTCCAATAATATGATGTATCGTTAATTCCAGTATTGATAAAAAAGTGAAGCATTTTAAGCTCTAATTTATCATTCTCCTGAATTTGTTTTTTATAAAACGAAACTATGTTTTTGTAACCAATTCCTAGTCTTGAAGTATAAAACTCGAACTTAGGTTCTTCCTCAGCAGCAATACGGATTCCAATTTTGAATTTCCCTTTAATTTCTGTCTGAAGCAAATCTAATTCCTCATAATTATCAATAATTGGAATAGTATTTTTATGTCCGTTATTGATTAATCTAGCAATATTAGAAATGTATTCGTCTCTCTTAAAACCATTACAAATTACATAAGTACTTTTGTTGATTTTTCCGTTTTCTAATAAATTCTCAACAATATTTACATCAAATGCAGACGATGTCTCGATGTGAATGTTATTCTTGAAAGCTTCATTCATAATGTATTCAAAATGAGAGCTTTTTGTACAATAACAATAGTAATATTTTGCTTCGTACTTATTTTTTTCCATCGACTTTCTGAACCAGGCTTTTGCCTTATTGATATTTTCAGAAATTTGAGGAAGGTAAGTAAACTTTAATGGCGTACCATATTGTTCAACCAATTTCATCAAATCGATATTGTGAAATAAAAGGTTGTCTTTGTTTAGTTTAAATTCCTCTTGTGGAAAATAGTATGTTTGATTTATTAGATCAGAATATTTTGTATTCATTTATATGTCAATATTTTAGAGAGTGAAATTTTGTTTTTAATTTAGATGTTTTTAGAACTAAATCTTAAATTCAAACTCTAATATTGGCAAATATGATAGGCAGTTTTTCGTGCTCGGCTTTTGAACATTGGAAAACATCAAAACAAAGCGGGCTTTTACTATTATAAAAACGGTTCAACATTCTAAGTAAAGAACTGTTGAGACGGTTTCTATAAGAACTGAATTGTCTTTGTTTACTGTTTGTTTTCATCGTGGCAAATGTAAAAAATAATATATACCTAACGCAATGCTTTTGATTAAAAAAAGTTTAAGATTTATAATCTTGAAACGCGTCTAGAATTAATTTATTTTCAACGGATTGGTTAATTTTTATTTTTCCTATTCCTTCAATCAATGCAAATTGAATTGCGCCGTATTCATTTTTTTTGTCATGAATCAGTAATTCTAAGATCGGATCAATGTCATTTTCTTCAAAAATTACATCATCATAAATGCCTTTAATTACCGTTTTGATTTCTCTGTACTCTTCTTCTGAAATTAAATTTTTATGCAGTGAAATATAACTTTCTAAGATCATTCCAACAGCTATAGCTTCTCCGTGCAGTAAAGTTGTTTTAGTATCGCTTTCTAAAAAATAGCTTTCTATTGCGTGTCCTAAAGTATGTCCAAAATTTAAGGCTTTACGAATGTTTTTCTCTGTTGGATCCTGAATTACGATTTCATTTTTGATTTCTACTGAACGGTAAATTAATTCGTCCAGATCATCAAAAATAATTGATTTTAAGTCTGAGAACTGTCTCCAATAAGGTGCATCGAAAATCAAACCGTGTTTTAGCATTTCAGCCAAACCAGAACGCATTTCGCTTTGCGGTAAAGTTTCAAGATATTGTGTATCTATTAAAACCATCTGCGGTAAATTAATTACACCGATTTGGTTTTTAAGATTTCCTAAGTCAACACCTGTTTTTCCTCCAACAGAAGCATCAACCATAGATAATAAAGTGGTAGGGATATTTATAAAATCTACACCTCTTTTGAAGGTAGAAGCAACAAAGCCGCCCAAATCTGTTACAACACCACCTCCTAGATTAATTACAAGTGATTTTCTGTCACCTCCAAGTTCCGTTAAAATATTCCAGATTTCAATACAAGTTTCTATATTTTTATTGGCTTCACCCGCTTCAAATTCGATTATTTCGATTGTTAAATCTGTTTTAATAAAAGGAATAAATTTATGCAGACAATGTTCATTGGTTTGATCATCAACAATTATAAATATGTTAGAGTATTTATTGTCTCTTAAATGTTTATTTAAAGCTTCGTATGCATTTTGGTTAAAATGCACGAAATAATTATTGGCTTGAATAGATTGCATAATTCTTTAGTTAATTGAAACCGCAAAATAAGGCATTTTTAAGGAAATAATATTCAAACTTTACTGCTAATTTGTTTTAAAACGAATCATTCTAATTAACGGAGAGAGGCATATATTTTCTTTTTAATAGAAAGCAGCACGACATATTAAAATTTTACTTTCTAATTTGTCATATATAATGATCTCATTAACAATTTGAAAAAATATGATCGCATTTAGTAAATAATATTCAAAACACTCTATATCTTTGCACAAAAACTAAACTTAATGGAAAAAATATTCGATAACACTCAAGTTGCTTTTTCACTTAAAAGTGATACCGAACTTGATAGGGCTTATTTTCTTTTTAAAATGATTGACAGCGAGCCTTTAGTACGTATAGGAACGGCTGTTACTAATTTTGCAATCAAAGCACATCTTCCTGTTGAAGGACTGATTCGTGCAACTGTTTTTGACCATTTTTGTGGTGGTGTAAACGAAAATGACTGCTTAACCGTAGTTGATAAGATGTTTACCAAAGGTGTTTCTTCTGTATTAGATTATTCAGTTGAAGGAAAAGAAGAAGAGGAGCAGTTTGATGCAGCTTTAGAAATGACCTTAAAAACTATTGAATTTGCAAAAGAACGTTTAGCGATTCCGTTTGCAGTATTTAAACCAACTGGTTTAGGACGTTTTGAATTGTATGAGAAATTAGGCGAAAAACAA
>Ga0157370_10003102_pt1 | contig 19674 bp, 14 predicted proteins | sample C35metaG_FD_113463 | JGI IMG/M metagenome (GOLD analysis project Ga0157370, IMG submission 113463) | Corn rhizosphere microbial communities from Kellogg Biological Station, Michigan, USA - C3-5 metaG | ecosystem: Host-associated > Plants > Roots > Rhizosphere > Soil | place: USA: Michigan...
CCTCGCGCTGGTTGCCGAGGAGGCGCTCTATGGAAAGTCCATGGGACGGCTGATCCGATGGGCGGAGGCGCAACCGCCCTGGTCGGATTTTCCCTTCATCGTCATGACCAACCAGAACGAAGGGCCGCGGTTCATCGAATTCAGACGCCGGATCGTCAGCAAACTCCGCAACGTTTCGTTCCTCGAACGTCCCATGCGGGCGATCTCGCTGCAGGCGGCAGTGCTGTCGGCCAAACGCGACCGTACCCGCCAATACGAGGCCCGCACGTACCTCGAAGCGCAGCGTCACGCTGCCGAGGATCTGGAGCATCTGGTCGCAAGGCGCACGCGGGCGCTGCAAAAGGCAAACGAGAATCTGCGCGAGGAAAGCAAGCGGCGGGCACGCGCGCAGGCGGCTCTCATGCAGGCGCAGAAGCTGGAAACCATGGGGCAGCTCGTGGGCGGCGTCGCGCACGATTTCAACAACCTGCTCATGGCCGTGATCGGCAACCTGGAATTGCTGGCCAGGAAAATCGACCGTGATCCGCACCAGGCGAAGCTGCTGCATGGCGCGATGGAAGGTGCGCGGCGCGGCGCTACCTTGACGCAAAGGCTGCTGGCGTTTGCCCGCAAGCAGGAGTTGCAATCACGCGCCACCGACGTCCAGATCCTGGTTCGGGACATGCACGACTTGATCACCCGATCGGTTGGGCCGCTGATCAACGTGGAGATCCGTGCCAGTGGGTCGCTGCCCAGCATCAACATCGATGCCAACCAGTTGGAGATGGCGCTGCTGAACCTGGCGGTCAACGCACGCGATGCCATGCCTGCCGGCGGCACCCTGACGATTGCCATGGAGCGGTGCGAGGCTACGGCGGAGCAACCGGAGTTGCAGCCGGGTGCCTACGTGCGGCTTTCGGTGCAGGACACCGGGGAGGGCATGGACGCGGCGACGCTGGCCCGCGCGGTCGAGCCGTTCTTCTCGACCAAGGGCGTCGGCAAGGGCACGGGGTTGGGACTGTCGATGGTACACGGTCTCGCCGAGCAGTCCGGCGGCGCCTTCCGGCTGCGCAGCAGCGTGGGCGTAGGTACGTGCGCGGAGCTCTGGTTGCCCGTGGCCAAAAGCGCGCCGGTAGCCCCCGCGCTGCCTGCGCCGGTCCATGCCGCCAGCGTGCGGGCCACGATCCTGTTGGTGGACGACGATGCGCTGATCGCCAGCAGCACGGCAGCACTTCTGGAAGACCTGGGTCATCGGGTCGCCGAGGCGCATTCCGGACAGGAGGCGCTCGTCATGATGCAGGATGGCCTTGCTCCCGACATCGTGGTGACGGATTACGCCATGCCGGGCATGACGGGGATGGATCTCGCCGTCGTGCTCCGGGAGCAGCATCCACAGCTTCCTATCCTGCTGGCAACGGGTTACGCCGAACTGCAGGGTGTGCAGCCTCTCGAACTTCCCCGCATTGCCAAACCCTATACCCAGCAGCAACTGTCGGCCGAAATCGCGCGCCTCATCTCGCACTCCCCACTCGCTCGCTCCGCGGCACCCCAACACGGGCAAGGCTGTTGAACGAGTGGATGAGAAACGACAGCCGGCCACTTGTTTCTGTCGGTTCCTGGAACCGTTTTCCGGATGCCTCCTTGCTGCAACGAACCGCTTTGCCGCCCCTCGAATCGAGACTGCTGTCACCCTCCCAATCGATCGGGCATTTCGTCGAGCTTCGGATTCCCCGGTAACCGGATCAGGAACTCGTCTTGCAACACGTCGTGAATTTCCGCCGCGGTGGCGAGCGTTCGCTTCGTGATAGCGCCGCCGCTGGTGTGCTCCGTGAACTGGCGGTTGCGCAGTGTGAGCCTGCGGCGACCCGGTGCGCGGGCGGCGGTGAGGCCCGTGACGAAGTGCGAATCGGGGTTGGTGGATGTCCAGTAATTGCTGACGCGGTAATCGGCGGGAAATTGCGGCTGCAGGTCGAAGCGGTACAGCGTCTGCCACGCGTCGGCGGCGAAAAGTTGCAACCGCCAGTCGTTGTCATCGCGTCGGATCAGCCGGAACGGTTCTTGCGCCATTCTCCCGCTGGTGTGCCATCAGGATGCCGCGGATGCGCAGGCGAGACGGCACGCCTGGGCCGCTTTCTGGATCGCCTCTGCCTGCGTGTCGTAGGTGTGCACCACCTCGGCGAGCTTGCCGAGGCCGATGTTTGCAACCATGGCCAACGTGATTTCGTTGATCATGTCGCCGGCGTGGCGCGCCACGATCGTGGCACCAAGGATCCGGTCGCTGCCTTCGCGGACGTGGATTTTGACGAATCCTGCCTCTTCGCTGTCGGTGACCGCACGGTCGACCTCGTGCATCAGCACCGTGAACGTCTTCACCGGGATGCCCTGCCGATTCGCCTCGCGGACGTAGAGGCCCACGTGGGCAATCTCGGGATCGGTGAAGGTGCACCACGGGATGACCAGTTTGCTCCAGCGCTCGCGGCCGTGAAACAGCGCATTGCGGACGGCCATCTGCGCCGAAGTGATCGCGGTGTGTCCATATTTCTGCTCGAGGCAAACGTCGCCGGCCGCATGGATGCGTCGATTGCTGGTGCGCAGGAAATCATCCACGCGGATTCCGCGCTCGCGGTCGTAGTCGACACCCGCCGATTCGAGGCCGAGGCCTTCGATGTTGGCGAGCCTGCCGACCCCGGCCAGGATCCCATCGACGACGATGGTGTTGTGGTAGTCATCGCTTACGAGATCGACCAGCTTTTCGCCATTCACCACGCGGACGTCGAGGACGCGCGTGTTCAGGCGTACCACCACGCCATCGCGCGCGAGTGCCGTCGACAGGATCTGCGCGGCGTCGCGTTCTTCCCTTTCCAGGAATAGCGGCTTGATCTGCACGATGGTTGTATGCGCGCCGAGTCGACAAAATGCCTGCGCCTGCTCGCAGCCGATCGGGCCGCCACCGATCACCAGCAGCCGACGCGGCAGATGGGTAAGCTCGAACACGTTCTCGTTGGTCACGTAGCCGGCTTCGGCCAGACCAGGAATGGGCGGCGCACTCGGTCGCGCGCCGGTCGCGATCAGGGCCCTGTCAAACCGCAATGTGCTTCCGTCCACCGAGAGGCTATCCGGGCCGGTGAAATGCGCATCGCCGAAGAAGACATCGATGCCGGCTGCGGCCAGGTGCCGAACAGAACTGGACTGGCCGAGATGGGCACGGATGCGGCGCACGCGTTCCATCGTGGCTGCGAAATCCACCTGGATGCCGGTGGGCATCTGCGCCCCGTAGCGTTCGGCGTCGCGCATCTCGGCGTACAGCCGGGAAGTGCGGATGATCGTCTTGGACGGCACGCAACCCGTATTGACACAGGTTCCGCCCAGGAAGTCGCGTTCGACCAGAGCGACCTTGATGCCGCGTGTGGCCGCCAGTTCGGCGCCGGCAAGCCCCGCGAATCCGGCGCCGACGACCACCAGCGGATAGCGCTTTTCCGGTTCCGGATTCGCCCACGTCGCCGGGCGCAACTCCGCAATGCGCTTGCGCTCATGGTCATCCTGTGGCGCGGTTGGGGGAGGGGTGCTCAAGCGCGGCATCAGCAGTCCTCCTCGTCGGCCGCGCGGCGCAGCCAGCCCCCACCGAATCCGGCACGCTCGAGACCGCGGCGGAGATACGGACACGCGCGCATCCATTGCCAGATCGATCCGTTGCGGTGGTTTTCGATCATCATCAGCACGATGCCCTGGTCGAGCCCGTAGTGCCCCGGCGACACCCAGGCGCGGCCGTGGGTGTCCGCCCACGTCGGGTTGATCCCCGTCGACAGGCGATGCTCCGAAAGCGACTCCGGATAACGCGCGAGCAGATTGCGCAGCGCCGGCAGCACGATATCCGGCGCGAACGGCAACGAAGCCAGCACCGCCGGCACGGAAAGCGTCCCGTCATCCGGACCATAGGGAACGCCGCGCGCCGCGTAGCCGGCGCCCTGCCATGTCGCGCCGGATGCACCGATGACCGTACCCGTCGGACCCTCGCATGCGGACAGACCCCAGCCGTTCTCGTCGTAGCCTGCGAACTCGTGAGGGTTGCGCCGGGCGTATTCACGCTGCATGTGCACCGCCCGCCGGCTATTTTCGAAATAGTCGGAATGCTTTTCGCGCATGAAGTGGTCGCGGATGCCACGAAAGTCGATCCAGGCGTGCGAGAACTGGTGCTCGAACAACGGACCCGCGTACAGAAAATCGCGACCGTACAGGTTTTCCCATTGATAGGTGGAAGTCCAGGCTTGGTAACAATCCCGCTTGATTGGATGCGTCGGTGAACCCAGCGCGAGCGCGTACATCACGATCGCCTCGGTGTAGCCTTCCCAGCCATAGTGCAGGAACCCGCTTTCCGGTTTCCAGCCCATCCTGATCGTCGCCGCCTGATCCTGGGCCCAACACCAGTCGATGCGGCGGTAGAGCGTTTCGGCCAATTCGCGCAGTTCGGTCTCGTCGGTCGATGGCGCGTCGAAATACATGCGCGCAGTGAGTGCGCCGGCAATCAGCAGCGCGGTGTCCACCATCGAAAGCTCCGACCTCCATACGCGCGCGCCGGTCTGCATGTCGAGAAAGTGGTAGTAGAAACCCTTGAAGCCGGTTGCGAGGGTCCCGCCGCTCTGGTCGGAATCGCGGAAAAAGCGCAGCACGGCCAGGATGCGTTGCACGGCATCCGATCGTTCGACCCATCCCCGCTCTGCCGCCACAGACCATGCGGTCAATGCAAATCCGACCACCGCGATACTGCACGGCGAATTCTCGCGTGAAGTGTCCGCCACCAGGCCGTTGCGGGGATTGGTATTCAGCGGAAAGTATTCGAACGCGGCGCGCGCAAGATTCTCAAGCAGCACCTCATCGGAACAACCGGCAACCGCGGTCACGGCTGATCCTCGGTCGCCAGAGCGTGCCGCTGAGCGGTCGACTGGCGTCGTCGGCAAGCTGGTGGCGCCTTGCATACATCTTGCGGATTTGCGGTGCACGGTTCCCATGTCACGACTTCGTCGACGGCTGGCGTGCAGCAACGGCGTTGATCTCGTCGCGCCTGTTTCGTTGATGCGATATGCGGGTAGCGGGCGCGTCCCATCGCGGGTCAGCGTACATCGCCAATAGCCCGGGGCCCAGCTGGCGGTTCACCCCCGGCCTCTCCAGTTGCGCGCCAAATCAGAGTGGGCGGGCACTCTGGATCGAAGCCCGGTCGCCACGGCCCATGAGGGTCGAAAGGCGAGATCGCATCGACCATTTGGCGTGGGCCGTTTGCCGGAATACTGCTGATCACCAGGTCGGCTCAGGGGCGGTTGCGGACTACGAAAGCCGGCCTGGCGTTGTCATTCTGGCAAGTGGTCGAGCATTCCGTCGAGCTTGGGATTCCCTGGCAAGCGGATCAGGAATTCGTCTTGCAGTACCCGGCGGATTTCCAAGGCGGTGGTGAGGGCTCGCTTGCTGGTAGCGCCGCCGCTGGCGTGCTCGGCGAACTGGCGGTTGCGGAGCGTGAGTCTGCGGCCGGCTGGCGCGCGGGCGGCGCTGATGCCCGTGACGAAGTGCGAATCGGGGTTGGTGGATGTCCAGTAGTTGCTGACGCGGTAGTCGGCCGGGAATTGCGGTTGCAGGTCGAAGCGATAAAGCGTTTGCCACGCGTCGGCGGCGAATAGTTCCAAGCGCCAGTCGCTGTCGTCGCGGCGGATCAGCCGGAACGGTTCGTGCGGCGTGGCCTGTTCGACATCGGGAACGAGTTGCAGCGGGCCGGTGGGCGTGTTGCCGCCGAAGCCGACGTCGGCCAGCCATGATTTTCCGTCGGCTTCGACGCGCAGCAGCATGTGGGTGCGCGCGGTGATCGCGTCTTCGGGTTGTCCCCACAGCACGCGCGCGGCGAGGTCGGTGACCTGGAAGCCGATCGCGCGCAGGGCGTCGCTCAGCAAGCGGTTTTGTTCGAAGCAGTAGCCGCCGCGGCCGTCGCGCACCAGCTTGCGTTGCACGGACGCGATGTCCAGGGCGGGGGAGATGCCGAGGAACGGGTCGAGGTTTTCGAACGGGATCGTGGCGACGTGCGCGGCGATGGTGGCGCGCAGGGTTTGGAGGTTGGGGGCGACGGGTTGGTGCAGGCCGATCCGTTGCAAATAGGCGTCAAGATCGATCATCGAGAAATCTTCGCAAGATTGGTGAGTTTCTTGGTTTGCGGACCCTCACCCCAGCCCCTCTCCCGGAGGGAGAGGGGTTTCATCAATTTGCTCCGCTCGTTCCCAGTTTGCGCTGCAGGAAATCCACGGTTGCGGCGTCGGCCTTCATCCACGAGGCGTGGCGCAGGAAGCCGTGGATCTCGTTGGGGATCACCATTTCCTCGAACGGCACGCCGTGTTTCTTCAGGCGCGGCACGACATCTTCCATCTGCAGGAAATGCACGTTGTGATCGTCGTCGCCCTGGATCAGCAGTACCGGCGATTTCCATTTCGCGATGTCGGCGTCGGGCGAGGAATCCCACGCCACCTTCAGCGCCTGCTTGTAGTCGCCTTGTTCGTAGCGTCCGTTCGGGTTCTGGTCGAACCACCAACCGATCGCGCGCGACCAGTCGTGGAGACCATGCATGTCAACGCCGGCCTTGAAGATGTCGGAGTTCCTCGCCAGCGCGAGCGCGGTGAGGTAGCCGCCGTAGGAGCCGCCCCAGATGCCGATCCGCGCGGGATCGACGCCGCCCACGTGTTGAAGGTATTTCGCGCCCGCGACGACATCCTGGTATTCGGATGCGCCGGCCGGCCCCGCGTGCGGGGGATTGTGGAATGCGTGCCCGTAACCGACGCCGAGCCGGTAGTTCACCGACAGTACGGTGAAGCCGTGCGTGGCGAGATATTGGTTCACGGCGTAGCTGTTGGTGTAGTAATCCATGTAGTGCCAGCCCAGCAGCATCTGCCGCGGCGGCCCGCCATGCACGAAGATCATGCCGGGCTGGTTCGCGCCGGCATCGGCACTGCGGAACAGCTGGCCCTGGATTTCCGTGCCGTCGGCGGCCTTGAAGGTCACCGGCTGCGGGACCACCAGTTGCGCAGTCGGGAAATCCTTCGGAATCAGGTTGGCTTGCAGCGCCTTCTGCTGGCTGCCGTCGGCGTGCATCACGAAGACCAGCGGCGGCCGCTGCGCGCCCGCATCGATGAAGGCGACGGCATTGGTGCCGAAGGTCGTCGGTGACCATTGCGAGTTGGTGCCCGAAGTCAGCGCGACAGGCTGCGCACGATCGACGGGCACCCGAAACAGGTGGCGCCGGTCGTTGTCGTTCTTGGCGGTGCCGGTGTTGGCGCTGTAAACGATCGAGCGACCGTCGGGCGCCATCACGACGTCCTCCACCATGAACTTGCCGGGCGTCAGCAGCAGCGGCGTGCCGCCGTCCGCGCCTATGGCGTAGAGATGCGGCCAGCCGTCGATGTCGCTCAGGAACACCAGCTTCGATCCATCTTGGGCCCAGTGCAGGTTCGAGCCGCCGGCCGTGTGCGGATACGAACCGACCAGCGTGTCGGGGCTTTGCCACACCACGTGCGCCTGTCCGGTGCGCGCATCGGCAACCCGGATCGACCACGGCTGCGGCGTCTGCTGCAGGATCGGTTGCGGCGGCCCACCGTTGCCCGGCTGGCGCGTGAACGCAATGCGCGTGCCATCGGGCGACCAGCGCGGATCGCCGTCGACACTGGTCGAAGGCGCCACGTACAGGATCGACGACTGGTCATCGGCGAACACGCCGATGAAGGCATGATCATCGCGGCGCGAGACGAAGGCCAGCCGCTTGCCGTCCGGCGACCAGCGCAGGTCACCGTCCTTGCCATGATCGAAGAACAACCGCTTTGGTTTGTTCTTGCCGGAGGCGGACAACGACGCGGTCCAGACCTGATTGTCCTTGATGTAAGCGAGCTTGCCGTCCGATGAGAGCGCCGGCTCGTCGCCTTCGGTGAGCTCGCGCGAGGTGCCGCTCTGCAGACCCACGCTCCAGATCATGACCTTGGGTTCGATCGGGCTGGACGCGGGGTCGACCGCCACTTTCACGGGCCAGTTGGCGTCGTGGTCGCCGCCGCGCACGAACACCAGCGCGTCACCCGATGGCGAAAACGTGAGCTGCGTGATTTCCTGTCCGTCGTCGTGCGCGAAGCGCGTAACCTGACGTGGCTGGAAGTCCGGCGCCTTTGCCACCCAGACATTGCGCACGCCGTTCTGGTCGATGACCCAGGCGATGCGATCGCCATGCTCCGACGACGTCAGATCGAGCGGAAACGGATACGACAGCACCTGCGACAGCGTGAAGCCGCTTTGCGGCGATGTCGCGGCAACGGATGGCGACGGCGACAACGCGGCACCCGCGACGAACAACGTGGCCAGCATGAACCCGTGCAATCGATACATGGCGCATCCCCGTGGTCGGCAAGTTTCAATGATCCGCACGTCACGCGGCGCCTGTCCAGTGCCGACCGTCACGGCGCGCGCGGCATACTATGTCGATGGCTTCTTCGGCATCACGCCCGCACGTAGTGCTCCTCGGCGGCGGTTTCGGTGGCCTGAAAGCCGCCCGCGGGTTGGCGCACGCGCCGGTGCGCGTGACCCTCGTCGATCGCGCCAATCACCACGTATTCCAGCCGCTGCTTTACCAGGTGGCCGGCGCCACGCTTTCGGGTCCCGACATCGCTGCGCCATTGCGGCACATCGTGCGCCGGCAGGCCAACATCACCGTATGGATGGAAGAAGTGACCGGCATCGATGTCGCCGCACGGCGCGTGCATGCCGGCACGCAAACCGTCGAATACGATTATCTGATCGTCGCGACCGGTTCAACGCATGCGTATTTCGGCCACGATGCATGGATCGAATACGCGCCCGGCCTCAAGACCATGGACGACGCGCTGGCGATCCGCCGGCGGGTTCTTTCGGCGTTCGAGGCGGCGGAGCGCGAGCCCGACCTGGCCATCCGCATGGAGTGGCTGACCTTCGTGATCGTCGGCGCCGGGCCGACCGGCGTGGAACTGGCCGGCACGCTGGCCGAAATCGCGCACCACACGTTGCCGCGCGAATTCCGGATCGCGCATCCGCGCCAGGCACGCATCCATCTGGTCGAAGCCGGTCCGCGCGTGTTGTCGGCGATGCCGGAAAAGCTTTCGGCCATCGCGCAGCGGAAACTCGAAAGCATGGGCGTCGAAGTCCACACCAGCGCCGCGGTCACCGCCATCGACGCGTTAGGTGTGCGCATGGGTGACGAACACATTCCCGCACGCACCGTGTTGTGGGCGGCTGGAGTGGCCGCATCACCGCTGGGCGCGCAACTCGGCGGCGAACGCGACCGGGCAGGGCGTGTGAAAGTCGCGCCCGACTTGTCTCTGCCGAACCATCCCGAGGTGTTCGTGATCGGCGATCTCGCGTGGGTCGAGCAAAACGGCCAGCGCGTGCCCGGCATGGCGCCCGCGGCCAAGCAGATGGGCACGCATGCGGCGCGCGCGATCCGCGATCGCATCGCCGGAGCGGCCGTGCGGCCATTCCGTTATCGCGACTACGGCAGCCTCGCCAGCATCAGCCGGTCGTCGGCGGTGGTGGATCTGCGCAGTCTGAAATTCTCCGGCTTCACCGGCTGGCTATTCTGGCTGTTCGCGCACATCTTCTTCCTGATCGGTTTCCGCAACCGGTTGACAGTGATGTGGAATTGGGCATGGTCGTACATGACCTGGCAACGCGGCGCGCGGATCATCGTGGGTGGCCCGCGCGCAAGGATTGACCGCGCGCATCAGTGATCGTGGTGGCCGTGATGGTGCCCGCCATGGTCGTGTCCTTGGTCGTCGCCATGCCACCAGCGGTTCTGATGTCCGCCGTAACGGCGCACCACATCGTCGTTGCGCAGGTAAGGGCGATCCACGTCCAGATCGATGCTGACGCCGCCCACCCGCACGTAGCCTTGCAGCGCAACCGGCAGGCTGACGCCGGCTTGCCAGCCGCCGCCGCCCAGCCAGAACCACATCCGCGTATCCGGCGCGTAGTAAACCTCGGCCGACGGGTAATACACGTAGCGATGTTTGGCGCGCCAGCCGTGCGCAGGGGCCCATGGCGGCGGATCGGCGTAGGCCGTCGGTGCCACCAGACCGGCGGTTGCGAAGGCGAGCACAAACAATACGGCGATGCGTGTGGATTTCATGGCGGTCTCCTGGTCCCGTGGGCCAGTGTTATCGCAGTTTTCCCGCATTCAGACTGAACGGCGGGTCACGGAATCGCGATTCGTTCAGCCATGGCGGGCGCATCCATCGGGGGCGTTGTCCGCGCGCGCCGAAGATCGCCTTGCCGCGCGCACTGGTCCACAGGTCGGCGACAGCGATCAATTCGTCATGCTCGTAAATCAGCGGACAGCGCACACGCAGCCACGGCGGCACGCGTGCTTGCTGGAACAAGTCGCGCAATTCGCGCGTGTGCGGATCGCCCGCGGGCTTGATCCGCTCGCCGCCGCGGCGGAAGCACACGGCCAGTGGCGGATCGAAGGGCATGGTTGCCGAGTCGGGTGCTGCATCGAACGGTTCGGTCGCCAATGTTCCGCAGCCTTCCGGCAGCGCGAGCACCAAGCCGTTCCACTGCGCTTGCCAGTTTTCCGGCGGGGATGCCAGCAGCGGCATGGCGTGCAGGCGACCGTCCCAGATACGAACTTCCGTGTGTGCCCAGGCAATCATGGGAACGCTGTCGCAAGCCGCGCAATTTGCCTGCCGTTGCAATTCCGCGCGCGGCTCGTCGGGAGGGGCCGAGAGTCCACGCGCGTGCAGCCACGCATCAAGCACCGGTGCGCGCAAGGCGTTCGGCAGTGTCACCCAGCCGGATGCATCCAGCGTATCCGAGTCGCGCCGAAGGGTCTTCAGCGCGGATTGTGCAGCCTCGTCGATGTAGTCGGCGACCGCGCGACAAAGGTGCGCAGCGTGCAGGACGGATGCGTCCGCATGCGGCCAGTGTTCCGCAATGCGCGGCAGGATTTCCCGACGCAATACGTTGCGCGCGAAGCGCGGATCGGCGTTGGCCGGATCATCGATGCAGTAAATTGCATTTTCATTCAAATACATGCGCAATGTTTCGCGAAACGTTTCCAGCAACGGTCGCCACAGGAAACCGCGTGCATATGGACGCAGCGCGCGCATGCCGCCCAAGCCTTGTGGCCCTGCGCCGCGCAGCAGCTTCAGCAAGATGGTTTCGACTTGATCGTCGCGATGGTGCGCCAGCGCCAACCATTCGCCCTCGCCAAGGTGTTGGGCGAATGCCGTGTAGCGCGCGCGCCGCGCCGCGGCTTCGATGCCTTCGCCGCGCGCGTGGTCCACTTGCACGCGAAGCGTGGTCAGCGGCACTGCAATCCATTTGCAGAGATCGGCGCAGTGTTTCACCCAATCCGCGCTTTCCGCATGCAAACCATGGTCGACGTGCAGCGCGCGCAAGTTTCGTTCGCGCGCTTCCGGCAACTGCGCCAGCGCGTGCAGCAGCGCGGTCGAGTCGGGGCCGCCGCTGAAGGCGACGCACAGGGCAGGCGGTGCGTTGGCCTCGATCTGCGCCCGCAGGTCATCCGTCCACACGATTCAAGCCTTGCCGGATTTCGCGCGATTGCGAACGTGGATGGTCTTGGCGCGTCCTTCTCCGGCACTGCGCCGCTCGATGTCGAACAACGCCGTCGCGGTGATCAGGTCGCTCAGCTTGCCGTAGCCGTAGCTGCGCGCGTCGAAGTCGGGACGCTGCTTGTTGATGATCGAGCCGACCGGACCGAGCGCGGCCCAGCCCTCGTCGTCAGAGGCGGCCTCCACCGCGCTTCTCAGCAGGTTGACCAGCGCGGAGTCCTGCTTCAACTGTGCGGCGGTGCGTGGCTTTTCCGGCGTGGGTTCGTCGGGTTTTCCAGAGAGGTTTTCGACGTACACGAACTTGTCGCACGCGGCGACGAACGGCTCCGGCGTCTTGCGTTCGCCGAAACCGTACACCACCAGCCCGGATTCGCGGATACGTCCGGCGAGGCGGGTGAAATCGCTGTCGCTGGAAACGATGCAGAAGCCATCCAGGCGGCCGGAATAAAGCAGATCCATCGCGTCGATGATCAACGCCGAGTCGGTGGCGTTCTTGCCGCGCGTATAGCCGAATTGCTGGATGGGCTGGATGGATTGCTTCAGCAATTCCTCCTTCCAGCTTTTGAGATGGGTGTCGGTCCAGTCGCCATAGGCACGCTTGACGTGGGCGGTGCCGTATTTGGCGACTTCGGCGAGCAACGCCGCGACGATCGAAGGTTGCGCATTGTCGGCGTCGATCAGCACCGCGAGCCGTGCGGCGGATTCGTTGGCCATGGGCTGTTCCATAGCGATGGGACACGGCGATGGTAGCGTGTCGGCGCCGCGTGCGGCTGCGTCGCGGCAGGGCACCGACCGATGAGGGTCAACACCACCGCTGTTGGTCATTCCGGAGCGGGCCGCAGGCCGAATCAGGAATCGGTTTGAGGATCTTGAGCGTGCGCGACCGATTGACTCGCGCCATCCATGGCGCTCGCGCTGCGCGCCACCGCAGCCTGCCCCGGACCTGATCCGGGGGCGTTCGCGTTTGCAATCCTGCAAACGCAGTCGGGTTCTGCGCGCGGCAAGCGCGGTCAGCCCCGGAATGACGATGTTTCCCTTATTTCACGCGGCGCATCAGCCAGGTTGGGTGAACGTCAACTCGACGTCGATGCCGGCGGGGTCGGTCAGGAACAACTGGACCTGGTGAAGTTCGTCCACGGCATCGGTTGCATAATCGACGCCGGCGGCGTCGAGCCGCGCACGGGTCGCTTCGAGGTCATCGCAGTCGAAGGCGAGATGATTGAAAACACCGCGGGGCTGCCTGCATAAAGCCAGTAGCCACTGGATCCCGAGCGAAACACGGGTCGCGGACCTTCGCGCAACCCCACGGCATCCACGTAAAACCGGCGCAGGCGTTCGACGGTTTCGGCCGACGCGCGAAGGTTGATGTGGCCCATGCCGCGCACGGCCATCGCGGGCTCAATCCTGGTAGGCGCCGTAGCCGCGCAATCGCTGGTAGCGTTGCTTCAGCAGTTCGTCGATGGGCAGCGCCTGCAGTTCGTCCAGTTGGTTGAGCAGTACGGCTTTCAGGCGGATCGCCATCGAGCGCGGATTGCGGTGTGCGCCGCCGGTGGGTTCGCGGATGATCTTGTCGATCAAGCCGAGTTCCCTGAGACGTGGTGCGGTCAGGCCCAGCGCTTCGGCGGCGTCCCTGGCGCGCCCGGCGTTCTTCCACAGGATCGACGCGCAACCTTCCGGAGAGATCACGGAATAGGTCGAGTACTGCAGCATGTTGACACGGTCGCCCACGCCGATCGCCAGGGCGCCGCCCGAACCGCCTTCGCCGATCACGGTGCATACGATCGGCACTTTCAATTCGGCCATTTCCTCGAGGTTGCGCGCGATAGCCTCGCTCTGCCCGCGTTCCTCTGCGCCGACGCCGGGGTAGGCGCCGGGCGTGTCGATGAAGGTGAGCACGGGCAGGCCGAAGCGTTCGGCCATTTGCATCAGGCGCAGCGCCTTGCGGTAGCCTTCCGGACGCGGCATGCCGAAGTTGCGGCGCACTTTCGACTTGATGTCGCGGCCTTTCTGGTGACCGATCACCATCACCGGCCGCCCGACCACGCGCGCCAAGCCGCCGACGATCGCTGCATCGTCGGCATACATGCGATCGCCCGCGAGCTCGTGGAATTCGTCACAAATCACCGCGAGGTAGTCGCTGGTGTAGGGGCGCCCCGGATGCCGCGACAACTGCGTGATCTGCCATGGCGACAAGTCGCGAAAGATTTCCGCGGTCTTGGTACGCAGTTTGGCGCGCAATTTGCCGACTTCGTCATCCACGTCGATGGCGCTGTCGCGGCCCGCCGCGGTCAACTCGCGCAGCTTGTCTTCCAGCTCGGCGATCGGCTGTTCAAAGTCGAGGAAATTGGGATTCATTCCAGACGCCAGACCGGACAAAGTCGCGATTATAACGGCGGTCGTTCAGGATGCGGCCGGGCGCGACAGCGAGGGTTGCACCGACTTGACGCCAGGCACTTCCGCCAGGTTGCGCAAAAGTTCGGTGTTGACGCGGACGCGCCAGTCGTCGCCAAGCCTGAGGTCGGCACTGCCGGTCGCGTTGCGATAGCCGGTGAGCAATAACGGCGTGCGGCCGCCGCAATGCCCGGCCAACGCGCGCTTGAAAGTGGCGACGAAGCCCGCGTCGATGCCATTGACGCCGACCCGCAGCACCCGCGCGCCGGCTTCGCAGGCTTCGTCCAGTGTCCACGCGCGCCGTGCGCGCAGCGCGAGTTCGCCGCTGAAATCATCGATCGCAAGACCACCCTCGATGACCAGCAGGGCGTCGGGTTGCAGCAGCGCGCCGTGTTGTTGCATGACCTCGCGGAAGAAGTTGACCTCGATCGCGCCGCTCCAGTCCTCGATGCGCACCGCCGCACCGGTGTCGCCGCGCCGACGCATCTTCACGATCATGCCTGCGACGGCCCAGGGCGTTTCAGGCGCACGCCGCCAGCGATTGTTGTCGGCGTCGTCGCCACCGCGTGGCGCGGGTGGTTCGTAGCGTTCCGCGATTTCGCCGATGGGGCAGGTGGCGAGCTGCACCAGCACCTCGCGCCATGGGTCGGTGGGATGCCCGGAAAGGTAGTGTCCGAGCGTGGCGCGTTCGCCGGCGAGCTTGCGTTCCAGTGTCCATGGCGCTTGCGGCGGCGTCGCAATCGCAACGGTGGCCACCGGCGCCAGCGCTGCGCCGAACATGTCGTTCTGTCCGGCCTCGCGATCGCGCAGGCTCTGCTCGGCGGCTTTCACGGCTTCGGGCAGTTGCGCGGTGAGGGTGGCGCGATTCTCGCCAAGGGAATCCAGCGCGCCGGATTGGATCAGCGCTTCGAACACGCGCTTGTTCAATTTGCCGGAATCCATGCGCGTGCAAAAATCCGCGAGATCGCGAAATGAGCCGCCGGACCCTCGCGCCGCGACGATGGCTTCGCACACCGCGCGCCCCACGCCCTTGATCGCGCCGAGTCCGTAGCGGATCGCGCCCTGCGCGTCTTTCTCGTCGGCAGGGATGGCCACGAAGTGGTAATCCGACGTATTGACGTCCGGCGGGAGCACCTCGAGCCCGATGTCGCGTGCATCCTCGATGAACTGCACCAGCTTGTCCGTCGAGTCCATGTCCGATGACATCGTCGCGGCCATGAATTCTGCGGGGTAGTGCGTCTTCAGCCAAGCCGTCTGATACGCGACCAGGGAGTACGCGGCGGCGTGCGACTTGTTGAAGCCATAGCCGGCGAATTTTTCCATCTGGTCGAAGATCGCATCGGCCTTTTTCTCCGGCACGCCGTTCTGCATCGCACCGTCGCGGAAAATGCCGCGGTGCTTGGCCATCTCGGCCGGCACCTTCTTGCCCATCGCGCGGCGCAGCAGGTCGGCGCCGCCCAGCGAATAGCCGCCGACGATCTGCGCCATCTGCATCACCTGCTCCTGGTACACCATGATGCCGAAGGTTTCCCGCAGCACCGGCTCGACGCGCGGATCAGGATAGGTGACCGGCTCGCGGCCGTGCTTGCGCGCGACATAACTCGGGATCAGGTCCATCGGGCCGGGCCGGAACAGCGAGTTCAGTGCGATCAGGTCCTCGAAGCGGTCGGGCCTGGTATCTTTCAACAGGCGTTGCATGCCGCCGCCTTCGAACTGGAACACCGCGATGGTGCGCGCTTCACGGAACATGCGGAAGACTTCGGCATCGTCCAGTGGCAGCGCAGCGATGTCCAAAGGAGTGGTTGCAGCCGCAGGCTGCACATTCTTTCCTTCCCCCGCCTGCGGGGTAGGAGCCTGCCCCCGAGATGCTTCTGACCGGGGGTGCCCGGAGGGCGGATGGGGGGAACGCTCGCGCTCCGCCGCGCGCCGCGCATTGATCGCCTTGACCGCCCAGTCGATGATGGTGAGCGTGCGCAGGCCGAGAAAGTCGAACTTCACGAGGCCGACGGTTTCCACGTCGTTCTTGTCGTACTGCGTGACGACGCCGGTGCCGCCGGGTTCCGAATACAGCGGCGCGAAGTCGGTGAGTGGCGTTGGCGCGATCACCACGCCGCCGGCATGCTTGCCCGCGTTGCGGGTCAGGCCTTCCAGTTTCAGGGCAAGGTCGATCAGCGTGCGCGCCTCGTCGTCCTGCTGGTACGCATCGCAGAACTCGCGCACCACGCGGTCGGGTTCCTTCCTGGATTTATCACTGAGGCCCAGTGCGTCCGACAGTGTCAGGTCCAGCGGCATGCGCGGAATCAGTTTTGCGATCCTGTCCACCTGGCCGTAAGGCATGCCCAGCACGCGCCCGCAGTCGCGCAGCACGGCCTTGGCCGCCATCGAACCGTAAGTGATGATCTGGCTGACCTGGTCGCGGCCGTACTTTTCGGCGACGTAGGCGATCACCTCGTCGCGGCGTTCCATGCAGAAGTCGACGTCGAAGTCGGGCATGGACACGCGTTCGGGATTGAGGAAGCGCTCGAACAGCAAACCAAAGCGCAACGGATCGAGATCGGTGATCTTGAGGCACCACGCGACCACTGAGCCCGCGCCCGAACCGCGTCCCGGTCCGACCGGAATGTCGCGCGACTTGGCCCAGCGGATGAAGTCGGACACGATCAGGAAGTAGCCGGCGAAACCCATCTTGCCGATCACGTCCAGCTCGAGTTCGAGACGGGTTTCATAATCCTGGCGGCTGTGGCCCGGGCCCAGTCCGCCTTCGGCCAGACGTTGCTCGAGGCCCTCGCGGGACTGGTTTTCGATCCACGATTCCAGCGTGTGCGATTTCGGCACGGGGAATGCTGGGAGGTAGTACGTGCCGAACGAGAGTTCGAGATTGCAGCGTTTGGCCAGTTCGACCGTGTTGTCGAGCACCTCGGGCAGATCGGCGAACAATTCCGCCATGGCGTCGGCAGGCTTCAACCATTGCTCGGGCGAATATTCATGTGGCCGGCGCGGGTCGGAAAGCTGATACCCCTGCTGGATGCACACGCGCGCTTCGTGTGCCTCGAAATCATCGGCTTCGAGGAAGCGCACGTCGTTGGTGGCGAGTACCGGCAGGTCGAGCCGCGATGCAAGTTGCAGCGCGTGCGCATTGAAGGCGTCTTCGCCTTCGCGTTGCGTGCGGGTGATTTCGAGGTAGAGGCCATCGTCGAAATGGCGGCGCAGGGAATCGAGGTGTGCACGCGCGTCGCCTTCGCGCTGCGCGACCAGCAAGCGGCCGCAGGCGCTGTCATGCCCTGCGATCGCGAATAGTCCGCCGGTTGCGCCGTCCAGCCAGTCTGCCTGTAGCTGCGCGCGTCCGGCGTGCTGGCCTTCCAGCCAGCCGCGGGAGACCAGGCGCGCCAGGTTGAGGTAGCCCGCGTGGTCGCGACACAGCAGGGTCAGGCGATCGGGACGCGTGGGGTCTTCGGGATTCGCAATCCATACATCGCAGCCGACGATGGCCTTGATGCCCACTTTTTCCGCGGCACGGTAGAACTTGATTTGCGCAAACAGGTTGGAATCGTCGGTCAAGGCCAGCGCCGGCAGGCCCAGCTCCGCCGCGCCGCTGACGAGGTTTGCCTGTTTCGCCTTGGCCGGATCGCCATACTCCGGCTTTTCCGGGATGCGGATGGTGGAATCGCGCAGTGAATATTCGCTGTGCGTACGCAGGTGGACGTAGCGGATCGGCATCGTTGCGCGTCGTGGTAATCCTGCAAGCCTATTGACGCCACGCGGGGGCGGCAAGCTTGACAGCCTGCCCGGGCGCTGCCCATGGCGAGTCAGACGCGCGGAACCCAGGCAGGGGTGCCGGATGTGAGCTCGACATCAGACACGTGTTGCGGGTGGACGCTCGCCGCACGCACTGGAGCGAAGCTGCGCCGATGCTCCGGGCAAGGGCCGAGCCGGCTCAAAGCCGCGACGTGGCCCGGGGTTGGATAGCCCTTGTGTTGCGCAAAGCCGTAACCGGGCCAGCGTGCGTCCATCTCTCGCATCATCCGGTCGCGGGTGACCTTGGCGATGATGGATGCCGCGCTGATGCACGGCGCGAGTGCATCGCCCCCCACCACGGCGCGCGCGGGGCAGGGAAGCATGCGGGGAAGCCGGTCGCCGTCGATCAACGCGAATCCAGGCGCGCGGGCAAGGCGTTCGAGCGCACGCACCATGCCGGCCATCCGCGCGTGATAGATGTTGATGCGATCGATCTCATCGACATCCACGGCCACCACGCTCCACGCGTGTGCACGCGCCGTGATGCGCGCGTAGAGTTTCTCACGGACGGCTTCAGGCAGTATCTTGGAATCATCCAGCCCGTTGATGCGGCGCGCGGGATCTAGGATGACCGCCGCGACCACCACGGGGCCCGCCAAGGGCGCGCAACCGGCCTCGTCCACGCCTGCAAGGTCGCCGATATCCGGCCAGCGCCGAAGCCTGTATCGCGGCAGGACGGCGAAAATGCTGGCGCGGTCAGTCACCGAGGTCATGAAGACTTCCGAAGACATAAGCGCGATAGGAATCGCGGAGCGCGGCATTGCGGCAATCGAGATCGTGTCCGTCGCAACGGTCGCGCAGCAGGGTGTTGGCGATGAAGAACGGATTGCGCGGCAAATCGGCGGCATCCAGCAGCAGTGATGCGAGATAACTGATGTCGAGCACGGGATAATCTTCGCGCCGGATCGGCAGGTTGAAACCCTTCAACATGTAGTACGTCACGTACTGCGGGTCGGGTACCGCAGGGGGCACGGTCTTGGCCAGCGTATTGATTGCGCCATCGAACGAAGGCTGGTGATCGCCGAAATGCAACAGTAGCACCGGTCGGCCGTCCCGGCGAAGGAAGTCTTCCAATTGCGCCATCGCAGCGTCGGACATCGACAGGCGCTGCAGGTAGTTGGCGAGATTCAGGTTCAGCCAATCGTCCAGCGCCTGTTTGCCGGGTGCGAGTTTGCCCGGAAACAGCGGCTTGTCGTAAGGCGCCGGCAGCTCGTGCAGCGGCGTCATGTGCGGGCCGTGCTGGTGCAGGGTCAGCACGAACACGAACAACGGTTTGCCCTTTGCCTTGGCCTTTTCGATTTCGAAGACGTGCTCGAACGCGCGGAATACCTGAGCGTCGGTCGCACCCCAGCCCAGCTTCAACTCGCGGCCGCCGTAGAACGCGTCGAAGCCGTAGTCGGCGTAGGCATCGCGTCCGTTCATGAAATCGCCGTCGGTGGGGTAGATGCCTACCGTGCGGTAACCGTCGGCGTCCAGCAGGCGCGGCAACGTGAACCGGATGCGCGGCGCGAGGTTGAACGGCGCATAGACGCCGGCCGGTCCGAACAGCGTGTGCGGCAGCCCCGACAGGAACGCGAATTCGCTGGTCCAGGTACCGCCGCCCCAGGTGTGGACGTTCATCCAGCCATGCGCGATGGTGTTGGCGTCGGCGTGGAACATGCGCGCGTCGCACACCCTTGACGTGCACGCCGTGAGCATGTGCGGGTCGAAGGTGCTTTCCTCGAGCACCGCGACGATGTCGGGCTTGCGCGCTGCATCCGGTCCGGCGGCGGCGAGGTCGTGCCAGTCGTCGCGTGTCGCATCGGCAAGCAGGAACGCCGGCTCGCTGATGTGCGCGTTGGGGATGGACACGATGAAATCCGACACGAAGCTCTTGTCGATCATCGCCTCCCACATCCCC
>Ga0157370_10003103_pt1 | contig 19672 bp, 16 predicted proteins | sample C35metaG_FD_113463 | JGI IMG/M metagenome (GOLD analysis project Ga0157370, IMG submission 113463) | Corn rhizosphere microbial communities from Kellogg Biological Station, Michigan, USA - C3-5 metaG | ecosystem: Host-associated > Plants > Roots > Rhizosphere > Soil | place: USA: Michigan...
TAAAGTAGGTACCCGTCTTAATGTCACAGCAAATTATGATACAGAGTCTACCTTTGCTTTTCAAAACCTTATAAAACTTGAATATACTCCAACTGAAGATGATATCCTTCAGAAGATTGAGGTAGGTAACGTTAGCTTCCCGCTTTCTAACTCGCTGATAAGGGGAGCACAAAGTCTTTTTGGTGTTAAAGTAGCATTACAGTTTGGAAAAACAACTTTTACAGGTATTTTCTCTGAGCAAAAATCGCAGACTAAAACGGTAACCGCACAAGGTGGAGGCACACTTCAGGATTTCCAGCTTTTTGCATTAGACTATGACGCCGACAGGCACTTTTTCCTTTCGCAGTACTTTAGAAATAAGTATGATGAAGCTTTAAGAAGATATACTCTTATCCAAAGCAGGGTACAAGTTACCCGTGTAGAAGTTTGGATTACAAACAGGCAGAACAGGATAAATGCCGCAGAAAATAACTCAAGAAATATTATTGCAATACAGGATTTAGGTGAAGCGCCGCTTACCAAAACTAAACCGGGAGTTGGTAACGTTGATATTACCGACCAGGCAGTAGGTTTTGCTGCTGTGCCAAACTTTTTTAATCCTCAGTTTCCGGCAGATTCTCCACCGGACAACTCCAATAATAAATTTGACCCTCAAAAAATCGGTACAGCTGATGGATGGCTTTCACAGAGTGTAAGGGAAATAGTAACGGTAAATGATGGAAGTTTTCTGAATGTTACTGCCCGTGAAGGTAGCGACTATTCTAAACTTGAAAATGCAAGAAAATTATCGCCGACAGAATACAGTTTCAATACTCAGTTAGGATACATTTCACTTAACCAAAAACTTCAGAATGATGAAGTTCTTGCTGTGGCATACCAATATACAATGGGTGATAAGGTATACCAGGTAGGTGAGTTTGGTACAGATGGCGTAGATGCTACTGTGGTAAATCCTTCTGTGAATCCTGATACGCAACCTGTACCAAGTACACAAAGCCTTATGCTGAAAATGCTTAAGAGCAACCTTGTAAATGTAAATCAGCCGGTTTGGGACCTGATGATGAAAAACATCTACCAGATACCGGGTGCATTTCAGTTGGCACAGGAAGATTTCAGGTTTAATATTTTATATACAGATCCTTCTCCGTTAAATTATATTACTCCGGCGAATGCCCAGTCTCCGCTTCCGGTAGATACTGATCTTGAGGATGGTGATGATACTGCTGTAGCCGATACTCCGCTTTTAAGGGTTTTTCATTTGGACAGGCTTAATTATACAAATGATATACAGCCCAAGGGAGATGGTTTCTTCGATTTTTACCCGGGAATTACTATTGATCCTCAATATGGGCGGATAATATTTACAACAGTAGAACCCTTTGGTGAATTTTTATATGATAAGCTTACGCCTGAAGGGCAAACGGCACCCGATTATAATACCACACCAGAAGCGAGTTATTTAAATGATAATCAAAAGAAATATGTGTACCGTAAGATGTATAAGAGTACACAGGCAGATGCATTACAGGAAAGCCAAAAAAATAAATTCCAGTTACGAGGCCGGTTTAAATCTACAGGAGGTGATGGTATCTCACTTGGTGCCTTTAACGTTCCGCAGGGTTCTGTGGTTGTAACTGCCGGTGGTAGGGTACTTGTGGAAGGGCAGGACTATACTGTAAATTATCAGTTAGGTAAAGTTCAGATACTTGATCCTTCATTACAGGCATCAAATACACCTATAGAAGTTTCGGTAGAGAACAACTCAGTATTTGGACAACAAACGAGGCGTTTTGCAGGTTTTAACGTAGAACATAAATTTAATGATAAGTTTTTGGTAGGGGCTACTTTGCTTAATATGTCAGAAAGGCCTTTTACTACAAAAACGAACTATGGGCAGGAGTCTGTGAATAACACCATTATGGGTGTTAATGCAAACTTTTCTACAGAAGTTCCTTTCTTTACACGTTTGGTAAACAAACTGCCAAATATAGATACAGATGTGCCGTCTAATTTATCTTTTAGAGGTGAGTTTGCTTACCTTAAACCGGGAGCTTCTAAAGCAGATCAGTTTAACGGTGAGGCAACTACTTATGTAGATGATTTTGAAGGCACGCAGACAAATATAGATATGCGATCGCCATTGGGCTGGACGCTTTCAAGTGCTCCGTCTGATTTATTTAATAATGGTGCAGGTCCATCTCCCCTTAATGAGCTCACGTATGGTTTTTACAGAGCAAAAATGTCATGGTATAGTATAGATCCTATATTTTATGCAGGAACAACATTGCCTGATGGCGTGACTAAGTCAGACCTTTCATCTAATAAAACAAGGCGTATATATTATGAAGAGTTATATCCTCAAAACGATGTTGCACCTGGGCAAAGCCGTGTCGTAAATACGCTTGACCTTAGCTATTATCCAAGAGAAAGAGGGCCTTATAACTTCAATAATGTGGAGCTTAATGCCGCTAATAATTTCACTTTTACAGAATTAGAAGCAGCAGATAAGACATGGGCGGGTATAATGCGTTCTATCAACTCTACCAATTTTGAGCAGACGAATGTTGAATATATCCAGTTTTGGATTATGGATCCATACTCCGGCAACCCGGATGATGTAATTGCTTCAGATAATACTGGTACATTTGAAATTAACCTTGGAGAACTTTCTGAAGACATCTTAAAGGATAACAGGAAACAATTTGAAAATGGCCTTCCGGAGGCAAACAGCAATCAGTCTGTGTCTTCTACAGTATGGGGAGATGTTCCTGTATCGCAATCGCTTATTTATGCATTTGATACCAATACAGCAAACCGTAATGTACAGGACGTTGGGTTTGATGGATTAACAGATGATGAAGAGCGTGTAAAATTTGCTGATAATGGCTATGGAGGGCTTGATGACCCATCCGGAGATAACTACCAGTTTTATCTTTCGGCATCAGGAAGTGTGTTAGACAGGTATAAAAACTATAATGGTACACAAGGAAACTCTCCTGTGGATGTGGGGGATACAAACAGAGGGTCAACAACACAGCCTGATACAGAAGATATCAATAGGGATAATACGATGAATACTATTGATGCCTACTATAAATATACAATTCCTATTCAGCCTAATGTAATGCCTGGCGATGGTTTTGTAGTAGACGAGAAAAAATTTAATGCTGATAGAGAAGATGGTCTCGGTAAATTAGCTGGTAGATGGTTGCTATATAAAGTACCGATAGATGCAGGTGTTGCTCAGGGAAATATAAGCAGCGTTCGTTCTATACGTTTCATGAGGCTTTTAATGAAGGGTTTTAAAAACAATGTTACTCTTCGTTTAGGGTCGCTTGACCTGGTAAGGGGTGAATGGAGAAGATATACAAGCAGCCTTGATGCAAACGACCCAATTCTTGATCCTCCGGGTCCCGGCGCAAGTGGCGATGCACTCACAGGTTTTGATGTAGTTGCACTTAACGTACAGGAAAACAGTACCCGTTCGCCAATAAAATATGTGTCGCCGCCGGATGTCCGCAGGGAGCAATTATATAATAATAATGCCGTTATACGTCAAAATGAGCAGGCTTTATCGCTAAGGGTTTATTCTATACCTGCAGGTAGCCTTGAGGGTGGTCTTGAGCCAAATGATAGCCGTGCTGTGTTTAAAAACGTAAACGTAGACATGCGTCAGTTTAAAAAGCTAAGAATGTTCCTGCATGCTGAGGCATTGCCTCCGGATGTTGACAGCGCTCCGCTACAAAGTGATGAAATGAAAGCGTTCCTTAGATTTGGTAACGACTTTACAGATAACTTTTATCAGGTAGAAATGAAACTTCAGGTTAGCCCTTTTAGTTCTGTTACACCGGAAGAAGTATGGCCGGATCTTAATGAGGTGGTTGTAACGCTTGATGCCTTAACTAAATTAAAGATCAATAAACTTCAGGGTAATGTTCCTGAACCTGATATTAATGGTATTACTTATGTTCCTGCTCAGTTATTAGACCCTTCTCTAAGCCAGAATATGGTGATAGGTATTAAGGGTAATCCAAACTTTGGTAGCATAAGAACCCTTATGATAGGTGTTAAGAATGCTACAGCTGATGCAGGTTCTCCACGTGGTACAAGAAACATAAGAGGTGAAGTGTGGTTTAATGAGCTTCGTCTTTCTGATATGGATAATAAAGGAGGATGGGCGACTGTAGGTAGTATGGATACTAATTTTGCCGATTTTGCTACGCTTTCTGCTACGGGTAGAATGAGTACGATGGGTTTTGGTACTATAGAGCAAAGCCCTAACGAAAGAAGCAGGGAAGACGTAAAGCAGTATAATATAGTTACTAATGTTAGCTTAGGTAAACTTCTTCCTAAAAAATGGGGTATTAACCTGCCATTTAACTATGGTGTAGGAGAAGAGATAATTACACCGGAGTACGATCCGTTCCAGCAGGATGTTAAGCTTGATCAGCTTATTGATATTACGACAGATCAAAATGAAAAAGATAACCTGCGCAACAGGGCGATTGATTATACGAAGAGAAAGAGTATAAACTTTATCGGGGTTAAAAAGGAAAGACAGGCAGAACAAAAATCGCATGTGTATGATCCTGAAAACTTAACGCTTAATTATTCGTTTAACCAAACCCAGCATCACGATTATGAAGTTGAAGACCTTCTTGATCAGCAGGTAAGAACAGGTGTAGATTATAACTATGCATTTAAGCCTAAGGCTGTAGAGCCTTTAAAGAATGTTGGTTTCATGAAAAAAAGCCAGTATTGGAAACTTCTTAGCGATTTTAACTTTAACTACCTGCCAAGTACTATTAATTTCAGTACAAATATAATCAGGCAGTACAATAGGCAGCAATTTAGAAATATTGATGTAGACGGTATTCCTATCAGCCCGTTATATAGAAGAAATTACTTCTTTAACTACCAGTATGGATTTAACTATAATATCACAAAATCGCTTAAGCTGAGTTATAATGTTAACACAAGTAATATTGTAAGGAACTACTTTGACGAGGCAGGTGCGCCTATAGAGGCGTACACTGTATGGAATGACTTCTGGAATACAGGAGAGGCTAATACCCATGATCAGCGTTATAATCTAAACTATGATATCCCAATAAACAAGATACCGGTATTTAGTTTTATAAAATCTACTTATAGTTATGAAGGTAAATATAGCTGGCTGCGTTCAAGTGATGCCTTATCTACAGCTTATGTAGGTGATTTACGTGTTGACCTGGGTAATACAATTCAGAATGCGAATTCACAAAAATTAAACACAACCTTAAATTTAGATCTCCTATACAAATATGTGGGGCTTACAGGTAAAAAACCTAAAACGGCTGTTGCTCCTAAAGTAGCACCTAAGCCGGGAGAAAAAATAACGGCAGCACCTAAACCGGCTACCGGAGGAAATGTATTTGTAGATGGTCTTATAGGTGTTATTACAAGTGTGAAAACAATTCAGATAAATTATATTGAAACCAATGGTACTGCGTTACCGGGTTACCTTCCTTCTATAGGGTTCTTTGGTACATCAAAACCTACAATGGGCTTTGTTTTTGGTAGCCAGGACGATGTAAGGTATGATGCAGCTACAAAAGGATATCTTACGGGATATGATCAGTTTAATCAGAATTTCACGCAGGTTAATACAAAACAGCTTAACCTTACGGCATCGGTAGATTTGTTCCCTGACTTTAAGATTGATCTTAATGCTGACAGGACATATGCTAAAAATCATTCAGAGCAGTATGATATTAATGGTCCTGATGGCCCGGGATATCATGCGCGTTCGCCATATGACTTTGGAAATTTCATGATATCTACGATCCTTATTAATACAGCGTTTAGTAAAAGCGACGTAAACGGTTCTGAGGCATTTGATCAAATGAGGACAAACAGGCTTATCATAGCAGACAGACTTGCGCAGGAACACTATGGAACGACAAGTTTCCCAAGATATAGTGCTGATGGCCCTAATCCAAGTGATTTTGCAAAAGCAAACGCTGGTTATCCGGTAGGTTTTGGTCGTAATAACCAGGCGGTATTGCTTCCTGCATTCCTTGCGGCATACTCCGGTCAGGATGCATCAAAAGCATCTACAGGTATATTCAGGGATGTGCCACTGCCTAACTGGGTGGTTAAGTACACAGGGCTTATGCGTTATAAATTCTTTAAAGACAGGTTTAAACGTTTTTCGCTACAGCATAGTTATAGCGCAACGTATAACATAAATGCGTACAGGTCTAATCTTGATTATGGTAATCTTACAAATAATCCAAATAATCAGGATAATAATGGTGTGGGTAACTTCCTGAACAGAAATATTATTTCAAACATCAATCTTAGTGAGCACTTTAGCCCGCTTATTCGTGTTGATTTTGAGATGAAGAACTCAATTAAGATATTAGCCGAAATCCGCAAAGACAGAACGCTGAATATGAGTTTTGACAACAACCTTCTTACAGAGGTTAAGGGTAATGAATATGTGATAGGCCTTGGTTATCGTATTAAAGATGTTATTATCAATTCAAGTCTTGCAGATAACCCGACGAACACTATTAAGAGTGATATTAACTTTAAGTGTGATTTTACACTTAGAAAGAATGAAACAATTATACGTTATCTGGATTATGACAATAACCAGTTAGGTGGCGGTCAAAATATATGGTCGGTTAAATTTACTGCAGATTATGCTTTCAGTAAGAACCTTACGGCTATATTCTATTATGACCATACCTTCTCTAAAGCTGTTATCTCTACATCATATCCGTTAACTAATATTCGTGCCGGATTTACGCTGAGATATAATTTTGGAAATTAATAAAAAAACATTTTAGAGTTACTCTTATAAAACATACATTTGCGAAAAACAAACTAATATGAATATTCCAGCAAACTTAAAGTACACAAAAGACCACGAGTGGGTTAAAATAGAAGGTGATGTAGCTACAGTAGGTATTACTGATTTCGCTCAGAAAGAATTGGGTGATATCGTTTACGTAGAAGTAGAGACGTTAGACCAGACTCTTGATAAAGACGAGGTTTTTGGTACGGTAGAAGCGGTTAAGACTGTATCTGACCTTTTCCTTCCCCTATCAGGTGAAATTATTGAATTTAACGATTCTCTTGAAACAACTCCTGAAAAAGTTAATACTGATGCTTACGGTGAAGGCTGGATGATTAAGCTTAAGATAGCTAATCAGGATGAAATAAACGAGCTATTAAGCGACGAGCAATACAAAGAGCTTATTGGTGCGTAATTGGATTTTATCTGCAGCAATAGTTTGGACATTGTTTATTATATATGCATGTCTTACTAAAGCAGCCGATATTCCTCAAGCCTTCTGGCTGGATATTCCGAATAAAGATAAAATAGTTCATTTTGCGTTTTATTTTGTTTTTACCCTGTTATGGGTTCGGGTTATCGGGCAAAACAGAAGGTTTACCTCCAAACAGATAAGGTTATATATCTTTCTTTCAGCAGTTGTTTTTGGAATCCTTATTGAGGTATGCCAGGGACTGTTTACTACAGAAAGAAGTCCGGATGTTTTAGATGCTTTGGCAAATACATCAGGAAGTGCCTTATCGGTATTTGTACTTTGGCTTTTAGAGAAAAGAAGCAATAAAATTAATATCCCTTCCCGTTAACCGGGAAGGGATTTTTTTATACTATTATGGATATAAGACAGTATTTAGATTCTACCTATTTAAAGACACCTGGTCAGGCCGGAGTGTCGGAAAATGAAAATTTGCAAATTGTGCAAAGTGTTATTAGCGAAGCTATAGTCGAAAAATTTAAATTGGTGATGATTCGTCCTGACATGGTTGCGTTAGCTAAACAGATGATTTCAGATGCCGGTTCTAAAGTTGCTATTGGTACTGTTATAGATTTTCCGTTAGGGCAGGCTACACTGGAAGAAAAATTAGCACAAGCTGAAACAGCTATAAAAAATGGCGCCGATGATCTTGACTTTGTTCTGGATTATGAAGGTTTTAAATCCGGTAAGGTCGATGCTGTAAAGTATCAGGTCCTTGAATGTACAAAATTGGGACTTCAGCATAACAAAATTGTAAAATGGATCATTGAGATTGCTGCTCTGAACGATCATGAAATTGTACAGCTAAGCGCTTTGGTGAAAAATGTAGTGCTTGCTAATTTTGATGAAGCCGATTATAACCGAGTATTTGTTAAGTCATCTACAGGTTTTTATAAAACCCGCGACGGGATTCCTAACGGAGCTACACTTTCGGGTATAAAATTAATGCTTGAAAATTCTTTTCCTCTTTCGGTAAAAGCAGCCGGTGGCGTACGAACTCTTCAGGAGGCTGAGCAAATGATAGCGCTGGGTGTAAAAAGAATCGGGACATCATCAGCAAAGGCAATTGTAGATGGATATAAGGCAGGAGGATCTTACTAAAAAAAGTAAAGCCTCCCCATTAGGGAAGGCTGACCTCTTCATAGCAAATTTCGTTCGTTGACTTATTTCTTTTTCATAGCAATGTTTCCCAACGAAATTTTTCTTTTTCTTTATAGCAACTTAACTTTTGTAAGCCATTTTAAAGCGGTTTACATTTAGAAGATGTAATATCTTTAAAAAGGTTGCGTAGAAAGTTAATTTTTTTTCCAAAAATTATTTAGAGGTTCTTTTTCAGTGTATCACTTTGAGTTAAACTTATTTTTGGAGTATCTTTGCACAAGTTTTTTAATACCCAATGAAAATCATTTTGAACGCTCAACAAAATCAGTTTTCCCTAAAATCACTTTTTGCAGATTTTACAGCAATCACAAAGGCCAGACTGGCTATTAGTGTGGTCTTTTCATCTGTGGCGGGATACCTGCTTGGTTTTTCTGAAGATTACCCATTTAGCTGGTTAACACTGATACTTCTTACTACAGGTGGCTACTGCATGGTAGGTGCCTCTAACGTATTTAACCAGATCATAGAAAAAGACCTTGATGCCCTTATGGACAGGACAAAGAACCGTCCGGTGCCATCAGGAAAGATTTCTGTGAGGAATGCATTTATACTGGGATCAGTACTTACTATTATAGGTATTGGTATACTTTACAGTATTAATCCTAAAACAGCAATGTTTGGTGCAATTTCTATCTTTTTATACACAAGTATTTATACGCCTTTAAAGACTAAAACGCCGCTGGCAGTATTTGTGGGTGCTTTTCCCGGAGCTATACCATTCATGCTTGGATGGGTGGCAGCAAGAGGAACTTTTGGGATAGAGGCAGGTACGCTGTTTTTAATACAGTTCTTTTGGCAATTTCCTCACTTTTGGGCAATCGGCTGGTTTCTTTTTGACGATTATAAAAAGGCAGGATTTTTTATGTTGCCTACCGGTAGAAAAGATAAAAAAACTGCGAGGCAAACTATATTATATACAGTATGGCTTATAGTAGCTTCTTTACTGCCTGTAACAGGTTATGTGGGTGAATTAAAATTAAGCATCGTGTCGGCTGTTCTTGTATTCTTCCTTGGATTATGGATGCTGGTGTATGCTGTTAAGTTGTACGATAAGATGGATGCTCCGGCTGCAAGAAAACTAATGCTGGTAAGTGTGTCTTATATATCGTTACTACAGGTTATTTATGTTATTGATAAATTTATAAATTAGGATATGGAGTCAACAATGTCTCTTAAAGAGTATAACGAAAGGAATGCAAGGTCTAAAAAGATGATACTATGGTTTGCTATGGTAAGTATGTTTATGATGTTTGCAGGTTTAACGAGTGCTTATGTGGTAAGTACCTCAAGACCGGACTGGCTAAAGGATTTTACACTTCCTGATGCGTTTATTATAAGTACGGTTATTATTGTAGCAAGTAGTGTAACATTTCATTTAGCAAAACTGGCAACAAAAAAAGATGACAGAAAGGCTGCAACTTTATGGTTACTGGTTACTCTTGCATTAGGTGTAGGTTTTGTTGTTGCGCAGTTTTATGGCTTCGGGGAAGTGATAAAAAGTGGGTATTATTTTACAGGTCCGGAGAGTACTGTTACTACTTCATTCCTGTATATAGTGGTGATTGTTCACCTTGCTCACCTTTTTGCAGGGCTTATTGTGCTGCTTATTGTAATTTATAATCATTTTAAACAAAAATACAGTTCTTCTCAAACCCTTGGAATAGAGTTGGGTGCAATGTTTTGGCACTTTCTTGACATTTTATGGGTATATTTGTTTTTATTTTTCTATTTCTATTAATAGAAAAAATAATGTAAATTTGGAAACTTTTTAACCAATAACTTTATATGGCAGCGACAGTTACTACAACAGCTACTACTACAGGCAAAACATGGGGCGGAGGAAACGAACCTATGGGAGCAAGTTATGGCAAAATGATGATGTGGTTTTTCATCGTATCAGATGCCCTTACTTTCTCAGGATTCCTTGCAGCTTACGGTTTTTCTAGATTTAAATTCATTGAAACTTGGCCAATAGCCGATGAAGTGTTTAATCACTTCCCATTTATGCATGGTGTTGATGCGCCGATGTACTATGTGGCTTTCATGACATTTATACTTATTTTCTCATCAGTTACTATGGTACTTGCAGTTGATGCAGGACATCATCTTAAAAAGACCAAAGTTGCTGTTTATATGCTGCTTACTATTGTGGGTGGTTTTATTTTCCTTGGTTCTCAGGCATGGGAGTGGAAAAACTTTATTAAAGGTGAATACGGTGCTGTTGAAACAAAAGGTGGTGCTATACTACAGTTTGTTAAAGCTGGCGAAAACGGTAAATTTGAAAGAGTTGCATTAGCCGATTTTGCAGCTAACATTCCTACCGATCGTGTAAACAAAAAAAGAAGCAACGGTATATGGTTTGAAGAAGCATCTGCTCTTCCTACTTACACTGTTGAAGACATTGTAGCCGGATTAAAAGCGCATCCTGAAGTTCTTGTAAGGACTGAGAAGATCGTAAATAAACATAAAGAAGTATTAACAAGAGAGCAATCGGTTAAGAAAATTGACGAAGCTGCTATCGTAGTAGAGGGTGCAAACCTTATTAGAAATGAGTACGGACATAAATTGTTCGCTAACTTCTTCTTCTTTATCACAGGTTTCCACGGATTCCACGTTTTCTCTGGTGTAATGATCAACGTGCTTATTTTCTTTAACGTACTTCTTGGTACTTACGAAAAGAGAAGAAGCTATGAAATGGTAGAGAAAGTTGGTTTATACTGGCACTTTGTAGATTTAGTTTGGGTGTTTGTATTTACATTCTTCTATCTTGTTTAATTATTAAAAGAATATCATCATGGCACATACGCACGAATCTAATACATCAAGGATCTGGAAAGTTTTTGGACTATTATCTGTAATAACAATTGTTGAAGTTGCATTCGGTATAGCTAAACCTGCTTTCCTGCATGATTCACATCTGTTTCAGATGAATCTGTTAAACTGGTTATTCATTATCCTTACTATAGTGAAAGCTTACTATATTATGTGGGCATTCATGCACCTTGAAGGAGAAAAAGCAAGTCTAAGATGGTCTATTGTAGCACCACTAGTATTCTTAATTATCTATTTAGTGTTCATCTTGCTTATAGAAGGTAATTATATTTTTGACGTGTTTGGGCATTCACAATATAAGTGGATTTTCTAATACACATTCATTATAAAAAAGGCGGTTTTTAAACCGCCTTTTTTTAATTTTGCACACGGAAACTTTTCCCTGTTATTATGAAAAAAAAGATTGTTCTCATCGTCCTTTTGATATTGCCACTCTCGGCATATATTTATTTCTCCCTGGCAAAGCATAATTCACTTTTTCTTCCTGTAGTTACTAAGAATGTTGCCGAACTTCCTGCTGGCACTACATTGGATAAAGAGCCTGTTGCAATGAAAGACAAGATCACTATTCTTGGATTTATTGGAAACGATATGCTTCGAAAAAAAGAAACCATATTTAACATCAACGAAAAAATCAACGCGAAGTATAAAGACTTTACCGATTTTCAGATTGTTATGGTACTTCCTGAAGGGGAAGAAGAAGAGGTAAAGAAAATAACTGCCGAAATAAAAATAATGGCAGACATCTCTAACTGGAGATTTTTATTTACCAAACCGGAAAACATTACGCCATTTTACAATACGCTTAAGGTTAAAGAACCACTTGATGCCGATCTGGGTACTTTTAATCTTTTTATCATCGATAAGAAATTAAGCCTTAGAGGCAGGACAGGTGAGAACCCTGAAACGGGCAAGGATGAATACAAAGACTCTTATAATTCATTAATTGTTTCTGAACTTCACAATGAAATGACGGATGATATCAAGATATTGCTTAGGGAGTACCGCCTTGCTTTAAAAAAGAATCATAACGAAATGAAGAGGGAGATATAATTATGAAAAATAAATCATATTCATACGTTGGTATATCGTTTATAATACTTGTCTTCGGAATATGGGCAGTGCCTAAAATCGTTGACAAATTCAAAAAATCTGATCTTGTAGAAATAGGACCTGTGCCTTCATTTGAGCTTACAGATCAGAATAATAAAAAGATATCGAATAAGGATTATCTGGGAAAAGTATATGTTGTGGAATTCTTTTTCAGCACATGTCCTACTATCTGCCCCAAAATGAACAAAAATATGCTGTTGCTTCAAAAGGAATATTATGGCAAGCCTGATTTTGGAATTGCTTCGGTAACAATTAATCCTGAGTACGATACGCCTAAAGTTCTTAAAGAACATGCAGAGCTATTAGGAGTAAAACATTATAACTGGCACTTTTTAACAGGAGACAGGGATTACATATTTAATCTGGCAAAAGGCTTTAAAATGTATGCAGGAATCAATCCGGAAGCTGCGGGAGGTTTTGAACATTCAGGAGTATTTGCGTTAGTGGATAAAGAAGGTAATATCCGATGCAGGAAAGATGTATATGGCAATCCTATATTGTATTATGACGGACTTGAAGACAGTGGCGTAAAAGCGATTAAAGAAGATATTAAAAAATTACTTGAAGAATAAGAATGGAGAATATAGTTAATTCTGAAGCGGTAGAGCAAAAATATAAAAAGTGGATAATACTTTTATCTGTAGTTATACCTTTGGCAGTGGCATCGCTGTTTGGCATTAATTTACAAAAACTTGGTTATGATGTACAGCCATTATCTTTCCTCCCGCCAATATACGCAGGGATTAATGGAATTACTGCGGTTGTTTTGTTCACCGCTGTTTGGGCAATTAAAAATGGAAAGCAGGACCTGCATGAAAAGCTTATGAAAGTAGCTATCGGACTGTCAGTTACTTTTTTAGTTATGTATGTTGCTTACCATATGACATCTATATCTACTGTTTATGGAGACGCAGATCATAATGGTATTTTAAGTGTTGCTGAACGTGAAAAGGCAGGATACGTAAGGAGCTTATATATATTTATCCTTTTAACGCATATTGCGCTTTCGGTAATTATAATACCTTTTGTTTTGTTTACTTATGTCAGGGCTTTATCTAAAAGTTTTGTAAGACATAAAAAGCTGGCAAGAATTACTTATCCTATGTGGATGTATGTGGCTGTTACAGGTGTAATAGTTTACTGGATGATCAGACCTTATTACGCACATTAATAGTAGTACTATGAATTTAAAAATGAAACCATTTAGTTTAGCTGTATTGCTGATACTTTTTTCGGCAGGAGCAAATGCACAATGTGCTATGTGCCGTGCTGCTCTTGAAAGTAGTGATGGTAATATTAAAGGTGAGGCTGTAAATAACGGTATCATCTATCTTATGGTAATTCCATACCTTTTGGTAGGTGTTGTGGGTTATGCAGTATATAGATTACGCAAAAATATAAAAGATAAAAAGACAGAAACAGCAGCAAAATTGCTACCAGTTAAATTAGAAAGCCCGAAGTAGATTTTACTTCGGGCTTCTTTTATTTTACGTGTGAGAGTATTATTTCATACCATCTATTTTTAGGTCTATTTTACCTGATCCTTTTATAAAAGCAATAATGGCAGTATTTGTAAGTTCTACTTTATCAAATTCAAAATCATTAAGGCTTCCATTTACAAAAATACCAGGCATCGGAGAATAATTACTCAGGTAGGGCTGAAGACTCTTTTTACCCTGCTCAAGATTATCTTTTATAGAGTAACGGCAGTTTTCCTGTATCTTTTTCAGAATTAATCCTTCGGCAAGCCAGTTGGCTGTTCTCATAAGTACGCTCTTAGTGTTGAGTACATAATCCATCTGGTCAAAAAAGATCTCTTTAGTAACTGCATTGTAGTTAGGGTAGCCGGTTAAATATATCGTTCCGTTAATGCTGCCTGTCATATCCAACGCTATCACCATTTTGCCATCTTTACTCCAAAGGTCTACCTTTTGTACAGTAACTTTTTTGCTTCCACTGCCAAATTCCTGTCCCTGAAAGTTCTTTGTAATAACCTTTGAGGCACTTTCATAAGTAGATACGGCTGCAACGATAGCACTAACACTTTCGGGCATCTTCTTTACGGGTTTAAGCGTAACCTCTTCTTTTTTGAAAGTGTTTTTTGGCTTTTGGCCTACCATAGTAAGCATAGTGCATTTAAGCCCCATCTCAAGGGTTACCTGTTTTTTAGAAAGTACAGCATCTGTAACATAAAGTTCAACCGGATTAAGTTTAAACCATGTTTCATACTGTTCGTTGGTTAAAAACGGAGTGCTCAGTTTTTCGAGTGCGTCAAGTACCTGTGGCTTAAAGTCCATAGTTTTAGTAATAGCATCGTCGAGTTTGTTCTCTATTTTAGATTTAAATAGTTTAACAGCAGGATTGATTAGATAGGTTATAGCAACTTTTTTTCCTGCGATGTTTACAGTTGGGCTTTCATTCCACTCTAATGATTCTATAGAGGTATCAGTAGACATCTTCCAGTTAGAAAGGCCTACCTTACTGGTAAAGGTAACAACGCCATCAAGGTTGACTTCACGGGTATCGTAAAGATTCATGCCAAGGGCGGAGGTTCCATAACGTACATTAGCTGTAATCTTAATCGGTACAACCGATTTTAATTTTCCGTTTTGTTCAGAAAATTTTATAGGCGCAGTTTTCCATACCTGCATTGCAATGTTGTCATCTTCTACGTTTTTATCTTCGTAAACAACACCCGGGAGTAATTTGTTTACCTGTGCTTCTATATCTGCAATAGTTATAGAAACCGGCAGGTTGATAAAAGAAGTGCTGCTTTGATAAACAATTGGTGCATTATTGCTGGGCTCGGGCTTAAGAGCCTCTATTCTTTTTGCGGTTGAACAGCCTGTGAGTAATGCAGAAAAGACGATTAGTCCTGATAGTAGTAAGGTTCTCATTTTAGGTGGTGTATAAAAATACCGTTGCAAAATTAATATTTTTATTGTAACAAAATTGGCAGGAATTAGTCTAATAAAAATATATTTACCTTAACCACGTTAGATAATTTGGGTAAATTTGTAAACTCATCAATCAATCTATGAAAAACAAACTATGCATGATATTGTTTCTTGCAGTACTGTTTTTTACCAAAAGCGCCAGCGCCCAGGTAAAAAAATGGACGCTGGAGGAATGTGTGGACTATGCCATTAAGAATAATATATCTATTAAGCTTAGTACGCTGGACACCCAGACTACATTAGTTGCCAGAAAAGATGCCTGGGGTGCTTTTTTACCAACATTGAATTTTCAGGGATCACACTCTTGGAATATTGGTCTTAACCAGAACATCACCACAGGTTTGTTACAAAACCAGACTACCCAGTTTACCTCTTTAGGAATGAATGTGGGTATTGATATCTATAATGGTTTACAAAATCAAAACCGTTTAACAAGATCCCGTCTTGCTATAATAGCCGCACAATACAAGCAAACCAAGATGGAAGAGGATGTTGCGCTTAATGTTGCCAATGCCTATCTGCAAATACTTTTTAATAAAGAGAATTTGAAAGTTCAGGAGCAGCAATTAGGTTATGATACCAAACAGATGGAAAGAACAGAACAGCTTGTTGAAGGTGGTGCTGTGCCTCGTGGTGACCTTTTAGATATAAAAGCGACTATAGCATCTGATAATCAAAAGAAAATTGCGGCAGAGAATGCACTGCTTATTTCAAAGCTTAGCCTTGCGCAATTAATGCAGCTGGAAGATTTTCAGAATTTTGATACTGCCGACAGCGATTATCCTCAGGATGAGAGTAGCGTTATGCTGGAGCAGCCATCTACTATATATATAAAAGCAAAAGATATAAGAACTGACGTGAAAGCAGCAAAAGCAGATGTAGAAGTTGCAGAAAGGGATGTTAAGATTGCAAGAGGAGCTTATCAGCCGTCAATAAGCGGTTTTTACAGCCTGACAACCCGTGCTGCTTACTCTGATAAAATAATTGGCTTTCAACAGAATTCATCAGCTCCTACAACCGTTATCGGCTATGTAGAGGGTACAAATGAAAATGTATTGCAACCCAATTCTGAACCAATATTAGGAAGGCGTGATGCTATTATAGACCAGTTTAATGCAAACAAAGGACATTCTTTTGGTGTTTCACTTAACATTCCGGTTTTAAATGGCATGTCCGTAAGGAATAATGTGGAACGTTCTAAAATAACATTGGAACGTTCAAGAATAACACTTCAGCAAAAAGAGCTTGACCTTGAAAGGAATGTATATACGGCATATACTGATGCTCAGGGTGCGCAAAAGGCATATGACGCCGCTGTATCTGCTGCTAATGCAAGAGAAGAGTCGCTTAATTATGCTAAGGAACGATATGAGGTTGGCCTATTTAATATCTTCGACCTTAATCAGGCTCAAACGCTTGCCGTAAATGCACAGTCTGAAGTATTGCGTACCAAATATGATTTTATTTTTAAAGTAAAAATACTGGAGTTTTATTTCGGAATTCCTATCTATCAAAAACCATAACCATGTCAAAAAAAGCTATCTATTTTTTATTAGGCGGAATAGTACTAATTATTGTATTGCTTGTTGCTCTTAAAAAATCCGGGGTTACCGGAAATAACGATGAGGGTAAAGAAGTTGAAACCGCTATGGTTAAAGAAATAAATCTGATTGAAACTGTTTCTGCGACAGGAAAAATTCAGCCGGAAGTTGAAGTGAAAATTTCATCTGAGGTTTCGGGTGAAATTATAGAATTGCCTATTAAAGAAGGTCAGCCCATTAAAAAAGGTGATCTTTTAGTGCGTATAAACCCCGATTTATATGAGTCAGGACTTAGCAGGACGACAGCATCTTTGTCTACAGCCAAAGCCGGATTAAGCCAGTCTGAAGCGCAGCTTAAAGAAGCTAAAGCAAATTACGAACGTAACAAACGTTTATTTGATAAAGGAGTAATCTCTAAATCAGAATGGGATAAAATAGTATCTGCCTATGAAGTTGCTCAGGCTTCTAAGCAGTCTTCTTATTACAATGTAGCCAGTGCTAATGCTACGGTAACAGAAGCTAAGGATAACCTAAACCGTACCACTATTTATGCTCCTGTAGATGGTACAATCTCTAAACTTGATGCCGAACTTGGTGAAAGGGTAGTGGGAACACAACAAATGACGGGTACCGAAATATTAAGGGTTGCAAACCTTAATAATATGGAGGTAGAAGTAGATGTAAACGAAAATGATATCGTTAAGATTGAAATTGGGGATGATGCCAATATTGAAGTAGATGCTTACCTTAAAAGACAATTTAAAGGTACTGTAACAAGTATATCAAATTCTGCAAGTAGTGATCTTACCGCAGATCAGGTGACCAACTTTAAAGTTAAAGTCAGGATACTTAAAGAATCATATGAAGATATGACGAAGGGTAAACCGGCTAATTACTCTCCATTCAGGCCTGGAATGACTGCCACAGTTGATATTATTACCGAAAACAAGGCAAATGTACTTTCCGTGCCTATCAGTGCAGTAGTGGTAAAAACAGATACTACATCTGTTAAAAAGGATGTTGTAAAGGAACTTGAAGAGAAAGAAAAAGAAACTAAAGAAGGTTCTACAACTAAGAAATATGAATGTGTATTTGTAAAATCCGGCGATAAGGCTGTACTAAGGCCTATCACTACAGGTATTCAGGATGATACAAACATAGAAGTAATAAAAGGCCTTAAAAAGGGAGATGAAGTTATCATAGGGCCCTATGTATTAGTTTCTAAAGAACTTAATGCAAATGATAAAGTAAAAGTAAAACCTAAAGATAACGACAAGAAATAAAGAATGGCTTTTATTTTAAATATTGAAACAGCTACTAAAAACTGCTCGGTATGCCTTGCGAAAGACGGTATTCCTGTTGCGGTAGCTGAATATGCCGGAGAGGGCTATACCCATGCGGAAAAACTACATGTTTTTATTGAAGAAGTTTTGAAGAAAGCGGGTATAGATTATAAAGATCTTACCGCAATTGCTGTGAGCATGGGTCCCGGATCATATACAGGGCTTCGTATAGGTGTTTCTGCAGCTAAAGGGCTTTGTTATGCGCTTGGTATTCCTTTACTTGCTATTGATACATTAGAATTGCTTGCCCGAAAAGTTACGATAAGTGAAGGTGTTATCATCCCAATGATAGATGCACGACGTATGGAAGCTTATACTGCTGTTTTTGATAAAGATTATAATAAACTTAGGGAAACTAAAGCAGAGGTGATTACTGAAGAATCATTTCAGGATATAGCAGGCACTGTTCATCTTGTAGGAGACGGGTCTGCTAAATGCAGGGAAATTTTATCTCAGGATAGATTTGTATATCATAATGAATTATATCCATCATCTGTACAAATGGCAATGTTGTCGTTTAATAAGCATGAAAAAAGCGACACCGTAGATGTCGCTTATTTTGAACCTTTTTATTTGAAAGATTTTATTGCCGGTAAGTAATTACAGAATACTTGCGATATAGTTTCCTATCTGTTCCATATCTGTTTGCTTTTCAAGGTCAAGCTTGTTCTTTTTAATAAAGTCAAGTATTTCTTTGCTTTTAGCAGGAATAAGTTTTGCTAAATCTTTTTTACCCGAAAAGTAGTGAGCATCTTCACCTTTTAAGCTAATATAATATTCATCATCTAACTTTTTATAGTTAGCTGCCTTATAGCTTGCATAGCTATTAGCCGGGAAAACTTCCGGTTGTAGATATATTCTTTCTCTTTTATAAATGCTTGCGTTTGGTTTTTCACTTACTATACTAAGGTATCCTGTCTTAATTTCTTCATCTTCAGTTTTAAACTGTTTAAAAGTATAAGTGTTGCCTGTTGTAGTAAAAGCTATGGTAACGTCAGTTTGAGTAGGCAGGATCTTGGTCGTTCCTGCTATAGGATCACTAATCTCAAATGTGTCGGAATAAGCGTTATAACGTGCCAGAACAGTTTTATCATAGTTTGATATTTTTGCCGGCATGTATTTTTCTGTAATAAACATTGAACCTGTTGCGGGTTGGCTCTTTTCTTTAGAAATAATAACCTGGTTGCCACCACCGTGTACAGGTGTTTGCTGTACCTGTGCATTGACAGCCATAGCAGTAAATGCAAAAGCAGCCGTGTAAAGTAAATTTAATTTTTTCATTTTTGGAATTAATAGTTATTGCAATTTTTTAAATAGGGGTCAAATATACTTTTTTTTAAGAGTATATGTGTAATATTTTTCAGTCTTAACATAAACCAAAAAATGTGCCACATTTTGTAACGTACTGA
>Ga0157370_10003104_pt1 | contig 19671 bp, 19 predicted proteins | sample C35metaG_FD_113463 | JGI IMG/M metagenome (GOLD analysis project Ga0157370, IMG submission 113463) | Corn rhizosphere microbial communities from Kellogg Biological Station, Michigan, USA - C3-5 metaG | ecosystem: Host-associated > Plants > Roots > Rhizosphere > Soil | place: USA: Michigan...
CCCTCCCCCAATCCCCGTATAATCGCCGTTTTTTCCCCGAAGGCACCCCGCTCGTGGCAGACAAACGGTACAGCTGCATTGGTTTGTATAACCCCAAATCACCCGAAAACGTCGGTTCGGTCATGCGCGCCGCCGGCTGCTATGGCGTGGCGTCCGTGTTCTACACCGGCAAGCGCTATGAACGCGCTGCCGACTTCGTCACCGACACCAAGCGCGTGCACTACGACATCCCGCTGATCGGCATCGACGACCTGAAAAAAATCCTGCCTCTGGGCTGCGTGCCGGTTGCCGTGGAACTGGTCGATGGCGCCCGTTCCCTGCCGGAATACACCCACCCGGACCGCGCCCTCTACATCTTCGGCCCGGAAGACGGCTCGCTGGATAAAGACATTCGCGACTGGTGCGAAGACGTGGTCTACATCCCGACCACCGGTTGCATGAACCTGGCGGCCACCGTCAATGTCGTGCTCTACGACCGCATGTCCAAAGGGCTCAACACCCGTTCCGGTGCGAAATTTCGCTGAATCAATGCACATCCAATGGAACAAGCCGCCGGCCTCGGCAGTCAGCTTAACTATCCACGACTGAATCAGTGATTTCTGCCAGGAGAAAGATCATGAGCGAACTCAAACGTGTAGAGCGCATCGAATCCACCCCGTTCCAGACCCCTTCCGAGCAGAACGTTCACGGCTGGGAACGCGCCGGCTCCGTGGCCGGTGGCGTGTTGATGATGGGCAAGGGCCTGCGTCGCGGCGGTATTTTCGGCTTGATTCAGGTGGCGATCGGCGGCGTGGCACTGGCTCGAGGGATTACCGGGCACAGTTCGCTCAAAAGCATGATCGAGAAAAGCCGCCAGGACATGGACATCGTGCGGGCGAAGATCGAGCGGGCCGGGGAAGAGTTGAGCAAGCTGAAGGCGAATGCCGAGGCGGCGACCAACACGGCTACGGTGACGGGGAATGATTCGTTGAAGTCGCCGAAAGCCGAGGTTTGATCCTCAAGATGTACTGAAGCTGAGGGCCTCATCGCGGGCAAGCCCGCTCCCACCTTGGAATGCGTTTCCCTGTGGGAGCGGGCTTGCCCGCGATGGCGGTGTTACTGAAGCAACGCGGTATCAAGGACCTTGGACGATTCGCCAATGACGCTCTCGGCCAACTGAACGAACGCCTTGGTATCCACACTTCCCAGATGCATCGCCTCGCGCAGTACATCATCCAGCGAACGCTTGTTGCGGGTTTTCAAGCGTATCTCGCGATCCAGTTCCTGTAACAGCACCACGGCTTTCGACACTTGCGCCGAATTGATCTGTTCGCCGCGCAGGGTCGTGACTTTCTGGCTGTCCTTGATCAGCTTGCCGTGCAAGCTTTCATACCGCTCATCGCTCATGCCGCCGGCGCGGCGCATCAGCTCAATGGCGTAATACTCGGCAAAACCTTCGCTGATCCAGTCGCTGCGCTGCGTATCGTTGAGCCGTGCGAACACCTGCACCAATTCACGCACCAGCGCACTGCTGCCGCTTTCGCTGACCAGCGGCAGACGCGTATTGAGGTAGATCGATTCATGCGCCGCGAGGCTACCGCGCCACATCGGGTCGTTGGCACCGACAATCAGCAATTTGCCTGGATGGCTCGGGAACACGGCTTGAACTTGCGGCCAGACAAAGGTCAGCAGCGTCAGTACGTCCATGCGATGCATGCCCTGGCCCTGAGGCGAAGCGACGGTGACTTCGGTTTCCCCCAACCGCGTGCGGCGGCTGCCGAGGTGGCCGGCGAGCATCCACCCAGTCGGCCGGTCGAACAGCCGGGACACGTTGTCGATGCGGAATTTGTTTTTGCCGATCCGCGGCCAGGCGGTTTCGACGCTTTTCCAACCGGTGGGCAACTCGAACTCAAGGCGTGATACCAGCTCGACGCCGTCCTGCTGATCGAGCTTGGCGGCCGGCACCAGATCGTCACCGCGCATCAGCGCCCAGGTCGGCGTCATGCGCGTGTCGAAACTGCCGCTTTTGCGCCCATGGCTGATGCGCACGCGGTAGGTCAGGCTGGCCTTGTCGGCGGCGGGATGCCAGACACCCCGCGCCACCTTGCCCGGCGTGAGCTGCCACTGGCCATCGGCCTTGAAGTCGCTGTAGCGGCTGCCATCGCCCAGGTCAAAATCCAGGCTGCGCACCGACGAACCCTGCGTCAGCGTCAGGCGCACCTCAGCCTGATCACTTTGCGGCAACAGGCGCACGTGATAATCCAGATCGACTTTCATCGCCGCCCACACGGACGAATTCAGGGCCAGCAGCCCAACGACCAACGCCAGCCGCAATCCCACAGCCATACACACTCCTTCGTGAAACGTTAAAACCCTGGTGCGATCAGCCCGCCCGGAAAATCAGGTGATCTTCCCAATCATCTTCAGGCACGCTGCCTTCGGCAAGCATGCGTCCGGATTGTGAAATACGTTCGTGGTGCACCGCATCGCGGTCGCCGCACACCAGATGGTGCCAGAGCGGCAGGTCCTTGCCTTCACTGACCAGGCGATAGCCGCAGGTCGGTGGCAGCCATTTGAATTCGTCCGCCTTGCCCGGCGTGAGCTGGATGCAGTCCGGAACGAAGTCACGCCGGTTCGGATAATCGGTGCACTGGCAGGTTTTCAGGTCGAGCAATTTGCAGGCGATACGCGTGTAGTAGACGCTGTTGTCGTCTTCATCTTCGAGTTTTTGCAGGCAGCACAGGCCACAACCGTCGCACAGCGACTCCCATTCCTCTTGATCCAGTTGATCGAGGGTTTTGCGTATCCAGAACGGTTCGACTTTGGCGGCCATGGCTCAAGCATCAACATCAGGTGGTGAAAAGGCCGCCAGTCTAGTGCCAAGGCCCCTGTGGGCCAAGCATTGGCGACTGCCGGTAGAAACGGGCTTGTCAGTTTTTGCGCCGGCCAGTAGGGTTTCGCCTCGCCCCCTCACTTTCAAACGTAGCAAGGAATCTCTTGATGAGTGCTAATCCACGCGTTGCCGACTATGCCATCCACCCTCAGTTCACTGATCGCTGGTCGCCCCGCGCCTTCACCGGTGAAGCGATTCCAGAAGAGACACTGCTGAGCTTCTTCGAAGCAGCACGTTGGGCGCCGTCGGCCTACAACTCGCAGCCTTGGCGCTTTCTTTACGCGCGTCGCGATACGCCAAACTGGCAGCGTTACCTGGGGCTGCTGAACGAATTCAACCGCAGCTGGGCCCAACATGCCTCGGCTCTGGTGATCGTGATCTCGAAAACCACCTTCGCCGTGCCGGGCGCCACCGAAGAAACCCCGGCCCTGTGGCACACCTTCGACACCGGTTCAGCTTGGGGCCATCTGGCGCTGCAAGCGAGCATCAGCGGCTGGCACACCCACGGCATGGCCGGTTTCGATCAGGAATTGACCCGCAAGGAGCTGAATATTCCTGAAGGTTATGCACTGCATGCGGCGGTCGCCGTCGGCAAGCTGGGCGACAAGGCATCGCTGGCCGATTATCTGCAAGCGCGTGAAGAGCCGAGCCCGCGCCGCCCGTTGAACGAACTGGCGGCTGAGGGCGACTTCACCCTCTAAGCCCCACTGAAGATCTACTGTAGGAGCCGCCCGGACCAAGCTCGGCTCCTACAGTGTTTTGGCATGTGTTTAATACCCGCGTTCGAAATCCACTTCCCCGCGCAATGCCTCACCGGCCTGATACGCCCGCAGGTTCTCGACAAACAGGTCCACCATCATCGATGGCGACGTCGGCGCCGAGCTGTGGCCGGTCAGCAGCAAGCCCCAGGCGGTCCAGAATGGATGGCGCTGCGGCAGCGGTTCCTGACGGCAGACATCAATCACCGCGCCCGCCAGATGCCCTTCTTTCAAGGCTTCTACCAAGTCAGCATCGACCACGGCCACACCGCGCCCGACGTTGATGAACAACCCCGTCGGCTTGAACTGCTTGAACAGCGCCGCGTCGTACAAGTCATGGGTCGTGGGGGTGTTGGGCAGCAGATTGACCACGTAATCCACTTCACCGACCAGTCGCGGCAAATCGGCCAGCGAACCCACTTCAACAAACGGCGCCAGCTCGCGAGCTTCGCTGGCGATGCCGTACAACTTGACCCCAAACGGCACGAGGAACTGCGCCACGGTCTGACCGATGTCACCGGTACCGACGATCAACACCTTGCGTCCGGCCAGGCTTTGGCCGTGGCGGCTGTCCCATTTGCGCTCGACCTGGCTAACCAGCCGCGCCAGTACTTCACGCTCGTGGCCAAGCATATAAGTCAGCACATACTCGGCCATGACCTGACCGAAAATGCCTACCGCGCGAGTCAGTCGATAGTGCCGGGGCAAGCCGTCGGCCAGCAGCGGCGTGATGCCCGCCCAGGTCGATTGCAGCCACTGTGGCTGGTGGCCCTGACGCAGGAGTGTCGCGAGTAAATCCGGCTGGCCCAGCCACACCGGGCAGTCCGCCGCCTGACGGGCCAGCTCGGCGGAGTCGCCACTGGTCAGCACTTCCAGCTCTGGCGCTGCCTGACGCAACAATTGGGCGTACACAGGGTGATCGTGTTCAGCAATCAGAACGCGCATGGTTAAACCTTTCAAAAACAGTGCAGACGGCCACCGAAGGCAGGTCGCGCCCTCGCTATAGCCATCATCAAAAATTGTTCCAGTGTTTCATGAAGGTCCTGAACAGAACCTGTCAGCCCCTCACATAGGGTCGTTGCGTCGCAGCAATTCTTCCGGCAAGTGCTCGATGTACTCGTCCTCGGCGGGCGGCATTTGCAGGTGATAACCCTGCGTGTCGAGATTTTCCAGAACCACGGCGATGTCTTCGCGCGACAACTTGCGCTCGGGGGTCAGCACCAGGTCGAACGCATGGATGGCTTTGCCGAAGGCCGCCATCAATGAGTCCGGGACGCGCTCCAGTGCGTCGCTTTTGAGCACATAGAGGTACATTTCACTTCTTTTCGAGCTGCGGTAGATCGAGCAAATACGTTTCAAGGCTGTTCTCCGGCGGTGGCCAGGCTGTCGAGCAGCGCCTGGCCCATCAATTCGCGGCGCCAGCCACGCAACGAATCAGGCAATTGGTAAGGACCATTGGGGAAGCCGCTCTTGAGCAGCGCTTCCAGGGTTTTCTTGCGCAGCATCAATTCCGGCGCGATGTTCAAGCGTTCGGCTTCGGCCTGGCCGATAGCGCGCAATTGTTTGACCAGTGCGGCGGCATCCACCGGCAACGGCTCCGGCACGGTTGGCGGCCATTGATCAGGCGACACACTGCCGGAACGCTTGATCAGATCAAGCAGAAACTCGCCATCCTGACGCACGGTACGCGGGTGCATGTCTTCGATTTTCGCCAGCGCGCCGAGGTTGTCCGGCTGAGTCCGCGCCAGCGGCCACAACGAATGCTCACGAACGATACGATTGCGCGGCAGATCCCGGGCGCGGGCTTCGCGCTCGCGCCAGGCGCACAGTTCACGCAACACGGCGAGTTGGGCGCGAGACAGCTTCCAGGCCAGTTTGGCGTCGCGGTAGACCTCGTAAGGGTCGACCTCGCGGCGCAGGTTGGCCACCAGCTCGGCGCCGTCTTCCAGGACCCAGGCATACTTGTCGTCAGAAAGCTTCGGACGAAGCTGTACGAAAACTTCCGCCAAATGCAAAGCATCTTCGGCGGCGTAGCTGATTTGGGTGTCGGAAAGCGGACGTTGCAGCCAGTCGGAACGGGTCTCGCCCTTGGGCAGGTCGATGCCGAGCACCTCTTGCACCAACCGCGAATACCCCATGGAAAAGCCCAGGTTCAGGTAGGCCGCCGCCAGTTGCGTATCGAACAACGGCGCTGGCAGGCTGCCGGTCAGGCGCAACAGCACTTCGAGGTCTTCGCTGCAGGCATGGACGACTTTGACCACGGCCGGGTTTTCCAGCAACGCGGCCAAGGGCTGCCAATTGTCGATGGTCAGCGGGTCTATCAGGTAAGCGCGTACGCCATCGCCGATCTGCAGCAGGCCTGCGATCGGGTAAAAGGTGTCGACCCGCATGAATTCGGTGTCGAGGGCAACGAATGGCAACTGCTGCCACTCGGCGCAAAACTGACCGAGGCTATCGTTGTCGCGAATCCAGTGAATATCGATGGCCACACGGCTCTCCCTTGAAGAATGGCGCGCAGTATATATCGCCCCCGGCGCTTTCCGCGCATCCACTGAACAAGAGCTTTAGCGAAAAGACCTACCCGACGGCAAGAAAAGTCTGACAAGTGGAGACTAGCTGGTCTTACTCAGTACGTAGACCCGCATCCACGTGCAGCCCGGGAGGAAATCTTTATGACGCAACACGCGAAAACCCGCCTGTTTGAATTCGGCTTCAATCTCGACCTTGCTGACCAGCTGTGGAGCGTTAGCGGTCGCTATTTCGGGTAGCCGCAGCTTGAACAATCCGTCCACCCGCACTGCAACAATGACCGTATCGCGACTGACCCGATGGAACTCCTCAAGCATCGCCAATCGATGTTCGGCGCAGGTGATGTGCTGAAACAGGTGCATGCAAAAAATGCAGTCCACTGCATTCGCCGACAGTCCAAGGGTGAAGGCTGAACTCTGGAAGGTCTTGATCCGCTTGAGCAAGCTCTGCGGATGATGAGTCTGCGCATGGTTGAGCATGTCCTGAGACGGGTCCGACGCGAGGATCACGCGGTTCGCATGCTCCGCCAGCACCGGCCAGAAACGCCCGGCGCCGCACGCCACGTCAAGGATCAACCCCGGCTCGCCCGCAACCTTGAGCGCATTGCGCACCAGGTTTTCCTCGCGCCAGAACGCCAGACGCCCCGTCAGGCTACGCGGTTGCGGCTGCTGGCAGACGCGGGCGTGTTCCTGATCGTAGCGCCGGGCGAACTCAAGCTCGATGGCGGATGTGGGTTGCGCAGACATGTGCAATGACTCTTGGTAGTGACTCTACCGGCTGCCTGTTAGCGGCCGGTGCGTAAAAAGCTTGAAGCCTTCATTTCTTGGCCAGCACACCGTCGCCAGCTGCACCACGACACCCGGCGAACATATCCAGGTACGGGTTGTAGACCTTGCTACTGACTTCCAGCAGCCCCAGCATCGAATGGAACAGGTTGTCCTGGCTCAACGGTTTGTCGCGAGTCAGCTGCAGGCATTGGGTGTCCACCGAGAACGATTTCTGAAAGCTGTCGGAAAACCACGCCAGCATGGCCACGTGCTTCTGTTGTTCTGGCGCCAGCATGTAAGGCGTGCCGTGCAAGAACAGGTTGTATTCACCCAACGACTCGCCGTGGTCGGACAGGTACAGCATCGCGGTGTCGACTTTCTCCTGGTTCTTGCGCAACAGATCGATCAGGCTCGACAGTACGTGGTCGGTATACACCAGCGTGTTGTCGTAACCATTGACGATACTTTCGCGACTGCAATTGTTCAGTGCGTTGCTTTCGCAAACCGGGGTGAAGCGCTCGAACTCCTTCGGGTAACGCTTGAAGTACTCAGGGCCATGGCTACCCATTTGATGCAAGACCAGCACGGTGTCTTTATCGAGTGTGTCGATAAAATGTTGCAAACCTTGCAGCAGGATTTCATCGCGGCATTCGCTGTTGGCGCACAGTACCGGGTCTTTCAAGTTGCTCACGTCGTCGAGGGTGACCCGATCGCAAGTGCCTTTGCAGCCCGACTGGTTATCACGCCAGATCACTTCCAGGCCGGCACGTTTGAGTACATCCAGCAGGCCTTCTTCATTCTTCGCCTTGCTGGCGTTGTAGTCCTTGCGGCCCATGTTGGAGAACATGCACGGCACGGACACGGCGGTTTCCGTGCCGCAGGAATGCACATCGGTAAATGCGATCAGGCCGGCTTCTTTACTCAGCTTCGGGGTGGTGTCGCGGTCATAGCCCAGGATGCCGAAGTTCTCGGCCCGGGCGCTCTCGCCCACCACCAATACCGTCAGGGATTTGCGATCGCGGCCCTGCCAGGTCGGATTCTTCTGCGCGTCTTCGCCGATTTTGACAAAGGGTTGATGGGCCGAAGCAACCTGTTCGCGCAAATAGCCAGCGGAGGCACCGATGTAGTTGCTCGGCACGACCATCAGGCGCAACTCGTGATGATTGCGGAACAATGAGGACAAGCCCTGATAGTTAATCAGTGCCACACCACCGATGACGGTAGCCGACACAACACTCACCAAAACTTTACTTAATAACTCATGGTGCCAACGGCGATAATTAACCGGGGTTTTCCATAATAACCATGACGGCAAAACACCCAGGAACAGGATATAAGCCAACAACTTCAACGAGAGTAAGTCTCGTACTTCCGTCGCATTGGTTTGTGCGAAGTTACGCAACATGCCGGTGTCAATCAGTACACCGTATTGACTCATGAAATACGCCACCCCGGCGCTGATCATGAAGATCAGCATCAGCACCGGCTTCAACACACGTTTGAACGCCAGCAAGGTCAGCACAATGTTGAACGCCGCCAGAATCATCGCCCCGAATGCCACGCGCATGACGATGCCTTTACCGTCGGACGTCGTGATTTCAAACAGGTGTTGCCAGAGCACAAAATTGAAGGCGGCTAACAAAAAGGCACTGGCAATCAGTGTCACCCATTCCGGGCGCACGGCTTTAATCTTCAACATGGTGATCGGCTGTTCCTAAAAAGAAGTGCCTACGGCAAATGTGAAAATTTCATTGACCGTGACAACACTTATGTTAGGTACCCAACCATCAATTTTTTGTGAAAAAGAAGCCAACGAATAGTTGGCTTCGAAAACCAGCGACACACATCGCAATTATTTGAGAATGCTTCAGGCCTGGTTCAGGTACCAGCGCCAATCCTGTTCACCGACCTCGCCCATGAATTGTCGGTACTCGGCGCGCTTTACGGCCAGGTAAACGCCAAGGAAGGGGCCGCCGAACGCTTCACGTGCCCAGGTCGAACCTTCAAGCGCACGTAACGTGGTCAGCCAATCGGTCGGCAACAACTCCGTGGCCTGGGCGTACCCGTTGCCTTCCACCGGCGCACCCGGGTCCAATCGTTCGCGGATACCGCGATGGATGCCGGCCAGGATCGCCGCGGCGGCCAGGTACGGGTTGGCGTCGGCACCGCAAATACGGTGTTCGATGTGCCGGGAAAACGCAGGCCCGCCTGGCACGCGCAAACTCACCGTACGGTTGTCCACACCCCAGGTCGCCGCCAGGGGGGCGTAGCTGTTGGTCTGGAATCGGCGATAGGAGTTGGCATTCGGGCAGAACAACAGCAGTGAATCGAGCAAGGTGCTGAGCATCCCGCCGACGGCTTGTCTGAGCAGTGGTGTGCCGTCTGGCGCTTCGCTGGCGAACAGGTTGTTGCCCTCTTTGTCCGCCAGGCTGACGTGCATGTGCATCCCGGTGCCCGCCAGGTCATCAAAGGGTTTGGCCATGAAGCACGCCGTCATCCCGTGTTTATGGGCCACGCCCTTGACCAACCGTTTGTAACGCACCGCTTCATCCATTGCCTGTAGGGCATCGGTGCGGTGTTCGAGGGTAATTTCCACTTGCCCCGGCGCATATTCGGAAATTGCCGTGCGCGCCGGAATTCCTTGCAGCTTGCAGGCACTGTAGAGATCGGCCAGAAACGGCTCGATCTGCTCCAGTTCACGCAAACCGTAGACTTGAGTCGTGCGAGGTCGCCCGCCGTCGACATCGCGCGCCGGTTGCGGTCGCCCCTGACTGTCGCGCTGTTGGTCCAGCAGATAAAACTCCAGCTCTGCCGCCATGACCGGGTAATAGCCATCGGCCTGCAAGTCTTCGATCACTTTCGCCAGGAGGTGCCGAGGATCAGCGATCGTCGCCGGCATGCCTTCTTTGGGGTGCATGCTGACTTGCACCGCCGCTGTCGGAATCAGCCGCCACGGCATGCGCGTCAGGCTGCCGCTGACCGGGTAGGCGCGGCAGTCAATATCGCCGACATCCCAGACCAGTCCGGAGTTTTCCACGTCATCGCCATTAATGGTCAGGCCGAGAATGGTACTCGGCAATGGCCGGCCACTTTCGTAGACCGCCAGCAGCTCATCGCGATGCAACAACTTGCCCCGTGGCACGCCGTTGTTGTCGAGAATGAACAGCTCGAACATTTCGATATCCGGGTTCTGTTCGAGAAAGGTCAGGGCTTCTTGCAAGGTGGCGAACGATGTCGTGGCACTACTCATGAGCATTCTCTTATTTCCGCGTCAGGCGAACGCGCAGGCGTCGCCGATTTGATCCAGCGCCGGGCGCGGGACCTGTCAGAACAATCAACGGGAAATGCAGGAATCCGGTGGGCGTGCGTGACGACAATGCCACAGCGCCCAGAAGGCCAACTCGGAGGGAAGTGCGACGGGACAATCGCCCATAGAAAAAACCGCAGAGAACAGATGAGCAGCAGCGTCACACGGCCGGTTATGTCTTTAAATCTGGATTTGAAGAACCTTGGTTACGGATTGGCTAAACAATCATTCGCGCCCTACCCCACGCCTTTCAATGAAACTTCCTACAAGGCATTCTCCTGGTACGGTCGTTCCGTTAGGATCGTTCGCACACGTTTGCGCACTGTCAGCGCAAGGAGCACAGCGAGTCAGAATGGATGCTGAACAGTAATTTGCTTAGAAAGCTCGACATGCAAGACCTCATGGTATTTGTCGCCGTGTACGAGCAAAGCAGCGTCACCGGTGTGTCGGAGGCACTCTGCGTCAGCCAGTCCACGGTAAGTTACTGCCTGAAAAAGCTGCGTATCAGTTTTGAAGACGAGCTCTTCACCAATACCCGCACCGGTATGCGCCCTACCTACAAAGCCAGCACCATGTACGCGCATGTGCAGAAAATTCTCGAAAGCATCAACTTGTGTCACGTCAGTGCCCCGGCGTTTAACCCGACCTTGCAAGCGGTGACGTTCAATATTTGCGCGCCGGAGTATTTCGAGCAGCTGATTCTGCCGCGCCTGTTGAAGCGCTTCGACTTCGCCGACCTGCCGGTGATGGTCAACATGCACACATTCGAAACCGATATTCCGGTCGAAGAGTTGCGCGATGGCAGTCTCGATCTGGTGATCTGTTTCGGCCCAAACTTCCATCGCAGCCACACCGACTTCAAATCCCGAATGTTGCTGGAAGATGACTTGGTCTGCGTGTTCGACAAACGCGCCACACCCCTGGAACCGCGTTTAAGCCTGCAAGCCTTTGTCGAACGCCGACATGTGTTCCCGACCCCATGGACGTCCACCGCCAACAGGGTCGACGGCTGGCTGGCGCAACAGGCGCACAAACGGCAGGTCGTCGCGCGCGCCAACAGCTACAGTGCGGCACTGAAAACCATCACCGGCACAGACTTCATCCTGACGTTGCCCCGTCGCATCCAGCAATTGCTGGCCAACAAAGCGATCTTCAATCACTGCGAAGCCCCCAACGGGCTGCCGGGTTTCACCCTGGACATGCAGTGGAGTCAACGTGCCGATCAGGACAATGCCAACACCTGGTTGCGCGAGCAGGTGATCGAGGTCTGTGCCGAGCAGGCAATGGCTTGAAGCTCAGCGGCTGATGGCGGTCTTGGCGTAGGACTCGCGATCAATGTCGAGAATCTCGACACACAGTTGCACTTCAACCTCCGCCGGCCACTCGCAAAGGTCCTGTACCACCGCCAGCAAGTTTTCAGACAGTTGCTGTTTGATCTGCGGCGAGCGACCGCTCAACAACGCCAGCTTCACATGGACGAACCCCCGTTCAGCCAACGCGGTACCCACCTTGAACGTCTCGACCTTCATCGCTCGGCTCTTGATGTCGAACTCCGCAGCAAACTGACCAGAAGCCACCAGGGTGTTATTGAGCCGGATCAACGCCACGTCGGCGTTCAGCCCGGGCAGGTTGGCGGTGTATTCCATGTGCAGGTGTGGCATGACGCGGCTCCAGAAAGGGTGTGCAGAAAGAGTGTGCAGAAAGGTCCTACGTATAACACAGCGTTGACCGACGACTCACTGGGCCAACGGCAGTGACGAACGTTCACTCATGAACCCCTCCAGACGCGAACGCAACCAGCGTTCAGCGGGGTCGGTATCGACATGGCTCAACCAGACCATCGACAAGTCCAGCGTCGGGGTCTCGAACGGAAAGGGTTCCTTGAACAGCAAGCCAGAGGCGGCCATGGCTTCGGCGGTGTAATCCGGCAGGCTGGCAATCAAATCAGTGCCGGCGAGCAAGGCCGGCAACGCACTGTATTGCGGCACGGAAAGGACGACCTGGCGCGTGCGACCAATCTCCGCCAGCCACTCATCGGCGTAACCACTGACGTTCGCGGTGTGGGAAACCAGCACATGAGGGCGTGAGCAATATTCATCGAGCGTCAGCGGTGTGTCGGACGCATCGGCGCGCAAGATGCTCGGTTGAATGTGCCGCAACAGCTTGCGCTTGGCATTGGCTGGCAGGCCGCGGGTCTGGCTGATGCCGACGGTGATGTCGCCGGACGCCAACAAGTCCGGTATGCGCCAGTAGTCGACGTGCTGAACCACGAACACCACCTTCGGCGCTTCCTGGCGCAAGGCCCGCAACAGCGGCGGCAGCAGGCCGAACTCGACGTCATCCGACAACCCGATGCGAAAGGTCATGGTGCTGCTGGCGGGGTCGAAATCGTGGGTCAGGCTCAGGGCCACCGACAGCGAATCCAGCGCCGGCGACAGGTACTGAATCAGTTCCTCGGCGCGGGCCGTCGGCTCCATGCGATGGCCGACGCGAATGAACAACGGGTCATTGAACATCGTGCGCAGGCGATTGAGCGCGGCACTGATGGTCGGCTGCCCGAGAAACAGCTTCTCCGCAACCCGCGTCACGTTGCGCTCGAGCATCAACGTTTCGAACACCACCATCAGGTTGATGTCCGCCTTGCGCAGTTCATTGCGATTCATTCATTGCCCCCGGTCCCCGACACTCACGGCAGTGTAGAAAGGCGCGAGGGGAGCGTCTACGTGCAACGGCCATCAATTGACCGTCAAGGCCTTCAATCCGAGTGCGAGTTGTCGCACGTCCTGGCCCATTGCGAACTGTTTTGGACTGACGGCATCGGCAAACTGAAATTGCAGCCTCAGTACACCCTGACTCGCTACCCGCGCTTGCATCTCGGTGGTGAGCGGCATTTCGATAACATTGCCATCGGCCTGCTCAAGCAGAGTATTCATGGCCGGCAGGTCATTGATGCTGATGGCGACACGTTGGCGAGCATGCCCGGGAGGAAGGAACGCCGTGGCCTCCAGACGCAAGGAATGCACGGGCGCCGGGACCCGGAACATGACTTCAGCTTCAGGCTCCTTGGACCAGGTCCCCCAAAGCTCGGTATCGGACCACCCCTTGGCCAGCAGCGCCCCGCCTTTGCTGCCGGTGTTGAACAGCGTTTTTTGTCCGGGCTCCAGCGATGGAACCAACTCCAGCGGATTGATTTGCGAGGTAGCCTGTGTGCAGGCGCTGCACTGTTTCCAGCCCGGAGCAAGCACCGTGAACCCGTCAATCCTGGCGAACAGATCCGTTGGGGTATTCACGTTTCTCACGGCCTGCATCCAGGCACGGTCATCGAACAGGTACAACGAATCAGCGTCGTACTTGCCCGACGCCATTTCACGCGCGGTGTCCTGCCCGGATTTTATCCAATTGCCCGTGTCCACCCGCCCCAGGTAAACGGCATTCGTGGCAAGGCCATGGGCGCTGGCAAAATCAGCCACTGCCATCCAGTTTGGGGACTGGTTTTGCGGAACCACCCAACGAATGTTCCGGTAATGAGCCGCTGCACTGTTCCAGAAGGGATCGACCATGGGCGAGGCCCACTTCGATGCGGGTTCAACCATCAACTGCTTGCGAACGCCGGCCCAGCCGGCATGGGTGTCCAGCACCTGTATCAGCAATGCCAGGGACAACAGACTCACGGCGGTGCGGGAGGTATTGGCGCGGATCACCAGGAAAATCATGGCGAAGATAAACGCGTAGTACAGCGGCCAGAACATCCGCCCGGAAGCACGGAAGACGTTGGCGATTGAAATCACCCAAGGCGGCAGTGGAAAGGTTATATCGAGCGAGCCTAAAGCCACATGGTTGGAAATCGAGAACAGGCCCAGTCCCACCAACGCTACCAGCAATAACGGCCAGCGCCGCAGTCGCTGGAAAAAACCTGTACGGCCTTGAAGTAACCCCACCAGTGCGCAAATGCCCAGCGTCATCAGCCCAAGGCCAAGGAAAAGAAATCCTTCAACCTCACCGAGCCCTTGAACACCGGGTAAATCCTTCAGCACATAGGACCACTGCCCCGCCCAGTTCCCCGGATCGATCAGCGACAGCAGGTTCATGGCGTACAGACCAAAACCGGCCGATATCGCACCCTCGCTGCCCACCGAAAAATAGCCCGCCTGCCAGCAGCAAACAGTGACCAGCGAAAACAGCCCGATCAATTCGATGGCAGCAGACTGCAGCGTCAGTTTTTTCTTGAAATAGCCGCTCGTGAGATCGGCGATCCAGATCACTGCAACCATCGCCAAAAAATACGCATGGATCAACGCGGCCGCCGCTAGCAACGCCCCCCAGACCAGGCGTCGACGACGCAATTGCGGGTGCAGCGCCAGATACAACGAGGCCAACACCAGAAAATGCCCACCCAGGGACAAATGGAAAGGCATGCGCATGAGCATGGGCGGAACAAACAGGAACAACGCCGTACTCACGGCACGCACACCCACGTGGGTCGACACCAGCCCTACCAGTTTCCAGGCAAACCAGGCCTGTAAAACGAAGCAGGCCAGGAACCAGAGTCCGAAATACTGGAAAGGCGTTGGCAACAGAGAGGCGAACGGTTTGAACAAGAATGCCAGCAGTGGATTGGAGTCAGAGAAAATGATGCCATTGCTCAATTCCAGCCCATAGGAAGGATTGAGTCCAATGGGAAAGGTCCAGGGCGACTGTCGGAAAAACACCCAGCCCAGATAATGCGTCGCCGGATCACCATTACCCAGCCATGCAATGTTTTGAGGGTTCAGCGCCCTTGGCCCAACGACGATGAAAAAGGCCAGAACACCGATCAACACAGGCAACAGGTTGATCGGCAACTGCTTAACCAAGTCCTTCATCGATACGTCCAGAAGTTATGCAGTACAAAGGTAAATGCCGGAATAGTCAGCGCCACCGCGCCAATCCCCAGCAAATAATGCAGCCCGGCCAATTGCGCGGCCCACGCCACCAGCATCGCCAGCAGAAAACCGGCACCGGACACCATCATGAAACGCAGCAGCGTTCGGCCGTGCAACCGTGCGGAAAAACTCCAGGTGGTGTTGATCACGTAAGACACCACCGTCGCCACGGCAAAAGCCACGCCGTTGGCCAGTGGTGGCTGCGCCACCACGAAATTGATGAACAGCACGGCCACCAGCGCATGCAGCGCCGTGACGAACAACCCGGTCACGGCAAAACGCAGGCCACGCTTGATCAGGGCGGATTTTTCGGCCGACGTCACGGCTTCTGCGCCAGCACAAACACCGTCAGACCCGCCCAGCGATTGGCGCCCATAAGCGGCAATTCGAGGCGGCACAGCGTCTTCAGGATCGAATTGACCAACGGGTGATGTCGCTTGAGTTGCGAGCGCGGCGGTGACGGTTGCGCGCCTTTGGGCAGCAGCCGCAATGTGGCTGCTATCGGGAACACCAGGCCGAAGTAGTAAGCACCCTGCTTCACCGTCAGCCCGGCATCGCGCGCCACCGTTTCCAGCTGAGCCAAGGTGTATCGGCGTTTGTGTTCAAGAAAGTCATCGTGTCCGCTCCACAGAAACTGAAACGCGGGCACCGTCATCAGGAATCGACTGCCGGACGGGACTTTATCCACATACGCCTTGAGCAAACCGACGTCGTCATCGACATGCTCCAGCACGTCCATCAGCAGCACCAGGTCGGCATCCAGCGCGTCGACTGCGCGTCGGTAATGCACGGGTTTTGCGGCGGTGGTCGTGTCCGAGTCAGCTTCATAACTAATGTCTACGCACCACGCCTCGGTGGCCGGTGAATGCTTTAGCAAGTGGTGAGTAAAGAACCCGGAGCCTGCGCCCACATCGAGAATCTTTGTGAAAGGTGTGTTGCCCAACAAGCGCATGGTCGCCGCCGCTTTGGAGGCGTAATACCAATGCTGGTCGATGCTCGAACCGAGGATGTCGGTTTCCTTGAGGTCCATGCTTCAGTCCTTGGGGTCGTAGACACGACGCACCAAGAAAACCGGGCGGCGCTTGGATTCGATGTAGGTCCGGCCCAGGTATTCACCCAGCACGCCGATGCCGATCAATTGCAAGCCACCCAGAAAAGTCACGGCGACCATCAGCGAGGCGTAACCCGGCAGGTCAATTCCGGAAATCAAGGTGCGCAGGATGATGAAAATGGCGAACGCGAAAGAAATCAGCGAAACAACCAGACCAAGGTAGGTCCAGACCCGCAGCGGTTCAGTGCTGAAACTGGTGATGCCTTCCAGGGCGAAATTCCACAAGCGCCAGCCGTTGAACTTGGTCGCCCCCGCCACCCGTTCGGGGCGCTCGTAGTTCACGTAAGTGGTGCGAAATCCGACCCAGGCGAACAGGCCTTTCATGAAGCGTCGGGACTCGGGCAGTGTCTGCAAGGCATCGACCACGCAACGGTCCATGAGCCGGAAATCACCGACGTTTTCCGGCAGGTGTTGTTCGGCAATCTTGTTGTGCAGGCGGTAGAACCAGTTGGCCGAGGTCTGTTTGGCCCAGGAGTCGGTGTTGCGACTCACACGATGGCCCAGCACCACTTCATAGCCTTCACGCCAGCGGGCGATCATTTCAAGAATGACTTCAGGCGGGTCCTGCAAATCGACATCGATCGGCACCACGACCTGTCCGGTAGCCGTCTGTAAACCCGCAGTCAGCGCCGCTTCCTTGCCGAAATTACGACTCAGGTCGACGATGCGCAGGCGTGGATCTGTCTGCTGGCGTTCCAGCAGCAGGTCCAGTGTGGCGTCGGTGCTGCCGTCGTTGACGAAAACCAGCTCCAGACCAATCAGCATCTCTTGGTTGAAGACGTCATTGATCCGCGCGATGAACAAATCGACGGTCGCTGCTTCATTGAACACCGGGATGACGAGCGACAACGCCAGAGGCCCGGTCAGATGCGTTCCGTGCTGATGAGTCAATTGATTGCTCTTTTTTATAGTGGTTTTACGACAATCCGGGGGCATCGACAGGTGCTCGACGCATGAACCGAATCGTATTAAGCAGGACCGAGGAAGGTGATGCAAGGGCGAATCCGAGGGGGAATTGGCCATTCCCACCGGCCCGCTGGCGCCGGCAGAAATATTTTCAAATGCCTGGAAACAAATGCTGGATGGCCAAAAAAGCCAGCTCCGCTAGGCTTGCCCCCGATGCGTCACACTGGTTGTCGCTATAACCCATCGCATGGAGCGAGCAGTATGTATTTCGAGATCTACAGGCAGTCCAAAGGCACCCCGAGCACCGGCAAAGGACAATGGCGCTGGCGGTTGAGGGCGGGGAATCACGAGACGATTGCCAGTGGTGAGTCGTATGTGAACAAAGCCGATTGCCTGCACGTCATCGGGTTGATCAAAGGGGTCGAGGGTGAAACGCCGGTGAAAGAAATCTAGGCCTGGTAGCCAGTGCCCGAGGCAGATAGCTGATTCTTGGGCTGATTTCACTGGCCTCATCGCGGGCTTGCCCGCGATGGAGCCCGAAAATGCACCATCAAATTCCTGGGTAACAATCCGCGTCAGACAGGCAACGGATTCAGCGCCTCATCAAACTGCGACAAGCGCGGAAACTGCATCGGCAGGTCATCGCTCAAGTGTTCCAGACGCTGCTGATAACCCTGCAGGAACTCCTTGCGCGCTTCGTCGCTGATGTACGGCACATGCCAGGCCACGAACGGTTCCAGCACCTCGAAGCCGACATACGCCAGCGTGCCGCGCAGAATCGGTCGCAGCATGTCTTCCAGCGGACCGTGAATCGCGCCGTCACCGAACATGTGCTCGCGCCCGCCCAGGGTAACGGTCACCAGCGCTTTCTTGCCGCTCAAGCCGCCCTGGTCGTAAAAGCGTTTGCCGCCGTAGCAGATCCCCGACACCAGCACCCGGTCAATCCAGCCCTTGAGCATGGCCGGGGCCGAGAACCAGAAAATCGGGAAATTGAGGATCAGCAGGTCAGCCCACAGCAGTTTGTCGAGTTCTTGCTGGATGTCCGGCGCCAATGACTGGCTCTTCACCCCAAGACGTTGCTCCAGCGCATACACCAGATATTCAGGATTCTCTCGCGAAGAAAAGTCATCGGCGCTTGCCACCGGGTTCCAGTTCATCGCGTACAAATCGCTGACCTGAACTTCATGCCCCTGGGCTTGCAGGGTTGCGACAGCCTGGTCACGCAACGCGGCGGTGAAGGACTTCGGCTCCGGGTGGGCGTGGACGATCAGTACTTTCATGGCAATTCCTTAAACGTTTACACACGTTGAATTTGAAGGCGGTAACGCGCGGGGTCATTGGACGATTACACCTGAATCGCCTTCACTTCAACGAACTCGTTGAGCCCTTCCTCGCCCCATTCCCGGCCATTGCCCGATTGTTTGTAGCCACCGAACGGCGCCTGATAATTGAAGACAGCGCCGTTGAGGAAGCACTGCCCGGCACGCAGTTGCCGCCCAAGCTGCAAGGCGCGCTCGGCGCTGCCGGCCCAGACGCCGCTGGACAGGCCGAACGGTGAATCATTGGCGATCTGGATTGCCTGCGCTTCATCGGTGTAGGGAATCAGGCACAGCACCGGGCCGAAGATTTCTTCCTGAGCGATGCGCATACGGTTGTCGACATCGGCGAACAGCGTCGGGGGGACGTAGAAACCACGCTCGAACTCGCCCGCCGTGTCCCCGCCATACACCAACCGTGCGCCCTCCTGCTGGCCGACCTTAATGTAATCAAGCACGGTACGACGTTGCGCTGCCGAGCACATGGGCCCGAGGAAACTGTTCGGGTCCAGAGGATCGCCCATGCGCAGGTTCCGGGTTTCGGCGATGGCCAGTTCCACGGCTTCGGCGTAACGACTGGCCGGCAGCAACATGCGGGTCAACGCGGTGCAGGTCTGGCCGGAGTTGATCATCACATCCTGCACGCCGTAACGCACGGCGGCGGCGAGGTCCGCGTCTTCGGCAATCAGCAGCGGCGACTTGCCGCCGAGTTCCAGGCACACTCGTTTTACCGACGGCGCGGCCGCTTGCGCCACGCGAACGCCGGCACCGGTCGAGCCGGTGAACGAGACCATGTCCACGTCCGGGTGTTTGGCCAGCGCTTCACCGACCTTCGAGCCGGGCCCGCTGACCAGGTTGAACACACCGGCCGGCAAGCCGATGGCTTCGATCATCTGCGCCAGCAAAAAGGCGTGCAGCGGGGTTTCCTGACTGGGTTTGACCACCACGGTGCAACCAGCGGCCAGCGCCGGGGCGAGCTTGCCGATCAATTGATGCAGCGGGTAATTCCACGGGTTGATGAAGGCGCACACGCCCACCGCTTCGCGAATCACCAGCGAGTTGCCGACCTCACGCACTTCGTCCATCAGGCCTGCGAGCTCGACGTAGTGCTCCAGCCCGATGATCGGCCCGTCGACTTGCACCGAGCGGCACCATTGCACCGGCATGCCCAGTTCAGCGGTAA
>Ga0157370_10003105_pt1 | contig 19666 bp, 14 predicted proteins | sample C35metaG_FD_113463 | JGI IMG/M metagenome (GOLD analysis project Ga0157370, IMG submission 113463) | Corn rhizosphere microbial communities from Kellogg Biological Station, Michigan, USA - C3-5 metaG | ecosystem: Host-associated > Plants > Roots > Rhizosphere > Soil | place: USA: Michigan...
AATACCCAAAATATCCATATCCTTAGCAATTCAGGCACCAGCTCTCCAACAGATCAATATGTAATGAGCAGCAATAACATTAAGCCCGAGATTGCAGATCAGGTAGCTTTAGGGTTTTTCAAAAATAGCGAAAGCAATGCTTACGAATTTTCTGCTGAGGTGTATTATAAATGGTTGCAAAATCAGATAGATTATAGAGATGCTGCTGAACTAACAGCTAATAAAGATGTTGAATCTGAATTGTTGTATGGCAAGGGCAGGGCATACGGACTTGAGCTTTATGGTAAAAAAACCAAAGGCAAGCTTACCGGTTGGTTGAGCTATACCCTTTCAAAAACCGAAAGGCAGTTTGATGAAATCAATAAAGGCAAATATTATAATGCAAAGCAAGACCGTACACATGACCTGGCTTTGGTTGCCATGTACAACCTTAGTCGCCGCTGGTCGGTATCAGCTAATTACATTTACAGCACTGGTAATGCCGTAACCTATCCGGCCGGAAAATATAATGTAGGTGGTCTTACCACTTATTATTATACCGATAGAAACGCCAACAGAATGCCATATACTTCCCGTTTAGATTTAGGGGCAACATTAAAGGCTAAGGAAACCAAGAAATTCCGTTCTAGCTGGACATTCAGTGTTTACAATGCATTGAACCGCAAAAACCCTTATTCTATCCAGTTCCGCGATAAAGAAAATGATCCAACACGTACCGAAGCAGTGCAAACCAGCCTTTTTGGCATTATTCCTTCGGTAACTTACAACTTTAAATTTTAATAGTGATGTTAAGAAAAATCAAATATTTAAGTCTGTTACTTGCTGTATCCTTTAGCATATGTTCATGTGAAAAAGTGATAGACGTTGAGCTTAATACTTCTCCAAATCAGTTGGTGATAGAGGGTAACATTACCAATAAATTGGGGATGCAAACCATTAAAATAAGCCAATCGGTTGCTTATACAGAACCTAACGATTACCCGGCTGTTAAAGGTGCCGTAGTAAATGTAACTGATGATCAGGGCAGTTCATGGATCTTTACCGAAAGCACACCCGGCAGCTATACTTTTGGTCCGTTCAAAGGAGAGCCGGGCCGCACATATAGCCTTAAAGTAAATATAAATAATGTGCTTTATACGGCTTCTTCAACCATGCCAGATTCTGTAGGCATTGATTCGCTTGATGTTAAAGTATTTAATTTTGGTAGCGAAAAGCAAAAGCAGGCACAGGTACATTATAAAGATCCTGCAGGAGTTGCCAATCAGTACCGGTTTGTGCTAAAAGTGAATGGTTTTCAATCGAGAAGTGTGTATGCTGAAAATGACCGCTTTACCGATGGAAACAATGTTCCGAGTGTGATGTTTTTTAATGGAAAAAATGATGATGACGATGAGCTGAAAACAGGCGATAATGTAGAAGTTGAGATGCAGTGTATAGATAAAAATGTATTTACTTACTGGAATACGTTAAGTCAGCAATCGCAGAATGGTCCAGGTGGTGGAGTTACCCCAGGTAACCCGCCTTCAAATATTAGCAATGATGCCCTGGGGTATTTCAGCGCACATACGGTTAGCAAAAAAGAAATGGTAGTGAAGTAGGGGATAAGGCGGTCATCACCCTTGACCGTCATTAAGTGAGGATAAAAAAAGTCCTGTATCATAATTATGATACAGGACTTTTTTTATGAATAAATTTTTCAATTAATCTCCTTTTGTATAGTACTCAATATGTTAATGCTAGTACCTGGGTCTCGACTGAATCAAGGCAAATTAAGGACTGCGATAGGATTCCTTCGGAAAACAGGTACCTTTTTCCGAAGGAATGTCGACGCTGCCCCGACGCTGTCTTCAAGCTGGCCTTAGCAATCACACTATTATGTTCGGTGTTGGTACAGTAAATAGGATAATAATTTTATAAGGTATGGTAACTACACGATAATGTGGGGTTTGGTATCAGGATATATTTGGATCATTAACAATCCAGTAGCTGTAAAGAGCGGGAAACCTACCACTATGCTAATGCATGGAGACACACAAATAAACTATGATGACAATGCAAAAAAAATATCTGTTGACGGCTGTTGCTGCCGTCACATTCTTAGCCAGCTTCGGGCAGGATAAAAACTTAAGGTTATGGTATAAACAACCCGCAGCTCAATGGGAAGAAACCCTGCCTTTGGGGAATGGCCGATTGGGAATGATGCCTGATGGTGGTGTGCAGAATGAGAAAATTGTTTTAAACGACATCACCCTATGGTCGGGTTCCCCTCAGGATGCCAACAACTATCAAGCACACCTTCGTATGGCAGAAGTCCAAAAGCTAATTGCCGAAGGGAAGAATGATGTTGCGCAGGATATCATCAACCAGGATTTTATATGTAAAGGGGCCGGATCGGGAAACGGGAATGGTGCGGGTATTCCATTTGGAAGCTTCCAGATTCTTGCCAACCTGAATCTGCAGTTTAGCTATCCGGGTACGGGCGATTCTACTCCTAAGGTAGAACACTATCAAAGGGGGCTTTCTCTGGAGCATGCCGTGGCCAGCAGTTCCTATAGTATCAATAAAGTGAACTACACCAAAGAGTATTTTACCAGTTTTGGGGATGATGTGGACGTCATCAGAATAACAGCAGACAAACCGGGAAAGCTGAATTGCAAAATCTCGATGGACAGACCTGAAAGATTCAGTACTGCAGTAAATAATTCCATGCTGGAGATTTCCGGAACTCTTGATAATGGTCAGGGTGGCAATGGGATGAAGTATTTTGCAGCAGTTAAAACAAAACTAAAGGGCGGTAAATTGCATAGCCTTCCGCGCGAACTGCAGATAAAAGATGCAACAGAAATTATTATTTATATTACTGCTAAAACAGATTACAAAGACCCTGATTTTAAAGAAAATGCCCTAAAAACGCTAAACGCTGCAGTACAAAAAAGTTATGCAGTTCAAAAGCAGGCCCACATATCTGCTTACCAGAAATTGTTCAACCGGTTGAGCATTAACCTTGGGACCAGTAAATCCCAAGCACTGCCGACCAATGAACGGCTTGTTAATTTTCAAAACGACACTCATCTGGACCCAGCTTTGCCGGCACTATTTTTCCAATTTGGCAGATATCTGCTAATCAGTAGCATTAGGGTTGGGCTATTGCCGCCAAACTTACAGGGATTGTGGGCTAATCAGGTTCAGACACCCTGGAATAGTGATTACCATATTGACTTGAATTTACAGATGAACCATTGGCCCGTAGAGGTAGCCAACCTTTCGGAGCTCAATCTGCCACTCACTGAATATGTGAAAAGCCTGGTGCCCAATGGGGAACGAACCGCAAAGGCTTACTACAATGCTGAGGGCTGGATTGCTCACGTAGCAGCTAATGTATGGGGGTTTACCGAACCGGGTGAAAGTGCCAACTGGGGAATTACAAAAGTGGGCCCAGGATGGCTTTCCAATAACCTATGGATGCATTATCAGTATACCGGCGATAAAAAATACTTACTGGATATTTATCCGGTGATAAAAGGAGCGGCACAGTTTTATAAAAGTCTGCTGACGAAAGACGCCAAAACTGGCTGGCTGGTGACTTCGCCTTCTTCCTCACCAGAAAATGCATTTTACCTGCCTAATGGTAAAGAAGCAAGCATTTGTATGGGGCCTACAATAGACAACCAGATTCTACGGGAGCTCTTTACTAATGTCGTGTTTGCTTCTACAGAATTAAACAAGGATCAGCCGTTTCGTCAGGAATTGCAGGAAATCCTAAAACAGATTCCACCGGTAGCACAGGTATCAAAGAAGGACGGAAGAATCATGGAATGGCTTGAAGACTATAAAGAAGTTGAACCGGAACACAGACACATCTCCCATTTGTATGGACTGTATCCTGCCTCACTGATCACACCTGAATCCACACCTGACTTGATCGAAGCTTGCAAGAAAACCTTAAATGCAAGAGGAGACGATGGAACAGGTTGGTCGCTGGCCTATAAAATGCTGTTCTGGGCTCGATTACATGATGGGGACAGGGCGTTTAAGATCTATAAAGACCTGATGCGTACAACACTGAAAACACACATCAATTACGGTGCAGGAGGTGGTGTTTATCCAAATCTCCTGGTTGCTGGTCCACCCTTTCAGATTGATGGGAATTTTGGTGGTACAGCAGCCATCGCAGAGATGCTGATTCAAAGTCATGATGGCTTCATTGACCTGCTTCCGGCTATTCCCGAAGGATGGAAGGGCATCGGGGAAATTAAGGGAATAAGGGCTCAGGGAAATTATACCGTAAATATGTCATGGAAAGATGGAAAGATCACCAGTTATCAGATCTTTTCACCGATCTCTAGTTATGTTAAAGTGAGGAGTAATGGAATGATTCAGGAAGTAAAGACTACAAGACTTTAAAAAATGATGCACAAATAAGGAAAAGTTAACAGGGGTAATTTTAGGATATGCCAGGGTAATTTCATGATAGCCGCAGTGCAGGAATGAAGATACCTTTAACATCAAATGACACACAAATATTTTAAAAATGAAAGTTAATAAAAAGCATCTTTTGGGATTGCTGGTTCTTTCAGGAGTTCTTCTGGCTTATAAAAGTGATAAAATCAGATCCATATCCATTTCTTCTTACTACCGGGGTACTGCTTTTGCAGATACTGCAGGTAAGTATAAAAGTTGGAAGGTAACCGGCGGAAGTCGTGAAAATATTAAGTATGCCAATCTTCGACAGATTGATACCACTAATGTAGGTAAACTGGAAGTTGCCTGGGTTTACCATTCGGAAAATAATGATAAATCCAGATTTGGTTCCATTCAATGCAATCCTATTATTATCAATAATGTTTTGTATGGTGTTTCTCCGAAACTAAAACTCTTTGCTATTGACGCCGCAACCGGTAAGGAAAAATGGCATTTCGATCCTGCTGATTCCACTGAGAATAAGACCTGGCACCGCAATAGTGTGAATATGAACAGAGGTGTGGCCTACTGGGAAGAGGGTGCGGATAAAAGAATCATCTATACTGTTGGGCCTATTGCTTTTGCTGTAAATGCGACAACTGGTAAGCTGGTTTCTTCTTTTGGAAAAGATGGGGGAATAGACCTGAGAAAGGGTTTGGGGAGAGATGAAACTAAAATTTTTATTGCCCCGACTTCTCCGGTGATGATCTTTAAGAATTTGTTCTTTCTAAGTGGTTATGTAGGCGAAGAAACGCCTGGCTATATCAGAGCATTTGATGTAAAGACCGGACTGCAGAAATGGGTTTTCCATACCATTCCCCATCCTGGAGAACCGGGTTATGAGACCTGGGAAGATAAGACGGCTTATAAGCGTATGGGATCAACTAATAGTTGGTCTGGTTTTAGTTTGGATGAAAAGAGGGGGCTTCTTTTTGCCGGTACAGGCAACCCAACCAATGATTTTTATGGTGGGGATCGTTTGGGCAAAGGACTTTATGCAAATAGTGTGCTTGCGATTGATGCAGTGACCGGGAAATTAAAGTGGCATTTTCAAACTGTTCACCATGATGTATGGGATATGGACATCTCAAGCCCTCCGATTCTGGCAACGATAAGCCATAACGGTAAAAGAGTAGATGCAGTTGCACAAACGACCAAAACAGGCTTAATCTTTGTTTTTGAGCGTGCAACAGGCAAGCCACTGTTTCCTATTGTGGAAAGAAAGGTTTTGACAAATACACCAATTGCCGGAGAGAAACTTTGGCCAACTCAACCGTTTCCCGTTTTACCAAAGCCATTTGCACGGCAAATACTGACTGAAAATGATTTAAACACTCTGGTGAGTGATTCCTCTTATCAGGATATAAAAAAAAGGTTTAAAACGTATCGCTCTCAAGGGATATATACCCCACCCACTAAAGAGGGAACTATTATTTTTCCAGGTTATGACGGTGGTGGTGAGTGGGGAGGCCCTGCATTTGATCCTGAATCAAACATTTTGTATGTCAATGCGAACGAGATGGCCTGGGTGCTGAACCTCATAGAGAATGAAGCACCAAAGACTGCTGCACGCACGAATCTGGAAGCCGGGGCTTCACTCTATAACAAGCATTGCATGGTGTGCCATGGTCCCGAACGTTTGGGCGCAGGTGATTATCCTTCAATAGTGGGTGCAGGCAAGAAGTATAACCTCAACCAGTTTACAGAGTTGCTGTCAACCGGCAGGAGGATGATGCCTGGTTTTAACCACCTGACAAAAGAAGAGAAGACTGCAATCGGTTCCTTTATACTAGATCTGAAATCTGAGCAGGAAAAACCTTATACAGGACCTTCAGATGTAAAAACGACTAAAAAAGCCAAACCATCATTTGGGTCTACGGGGTATAATAAATTCCTCACTAAAGAAGGATATCCTGCCATTAGCCCACCATGGGGGACCTTAAATGCGATTAATCTCCAAACGGGGAAATATGTATGGAAAGTTCCTTTTGGAGAATTTGAAGAGTTGAAGAAAAAAGGAATACCGACTACCGGACGTGAGAATTACGGTGGTCCGGTGGTTACTTCCGGGGGACTGATCTTTATTGGTGCAACCGCAGATGGTAAATTCAGGGCAATCAATAAGAAGAATGGTAAAATACTTTTTGAGACTGATCTTCCTGCACCTGGAGTAGCCACTCCGGCGGTGTATGAAGTAGCAGGCAGACAATTCGTTGTAATCGCTTGTGGCGGTTCAAAATGGGGTGGCAATTCAAGCGATGCATATGTTGCCTTTGCTTTGCCAGGAAAATAAGAGTTAAATGAATAAAATGTTGAGAAGCCAGCAGTGGTTTGGAAAAAAAGGTAAGGATGGTTTTATCTATAGGGCCTGGATGAAAAATCAGGGCATACCAGCAGATGAGTTTCATGGTAAGCCGGTAATCGGTATTTGCAATACATGGTCTGAGCTGACGCCCTGCAATGCACATTTCAGGGAGCTGGCTGAATCAGTAAAGAGAGGAGTTATTGAAGCAGGCGGCTTTCCGCTTGAGTTTCCGGTAATGTCTTTGGGAGAGACACTGATCAAGCCTACCGCAATGCTTTACCGTAATCTGGTAAGTATGGATGTGGAGGAATCAATCAGGGCAAACCCCTTGGATGGCGTAGTCCTGATGTGTGGCTGTGATAAAACCACCCCTGCTTTGGTTATGGGGGCTTCTAGTGTGGATCTTCCTGCTATTGTAGTTTCCGGAGGTGCAATGCTTACCGGGAAGTATGAAGGAAGGGACATAGGTACCAGTGATATTTGGCGGTTTTCTGAAAATGTCCGTTCAGGCATCATGACTGAAGAGGAGTTAAATCTTGCTGAAGCAGGAATGTGCCGTAGCCGCGGTCATTGCGCCGTGATGGGTACCGCTTCTTCTATGGCCTGTATGGTGGAGTCTCTTGGACTCTCTTTACCGGAAAATGCCGCTATTCCCGCAGTAGACGCGAATAGAAAAGTGCTTGCACAGCTTTCAGGAAGACGTATTGTAGAGATGGTCAGCGAGGACCTGAAGCCTTCTGATATACTGACACGAGCTGCTTTTGAGAATGCAATAAAGGTTAACGCGGCGATAGGTGGTTCTACGAACTTTGTAATTCACTTGCTGGCCATTGCGGGTAGGGTAGGAATACCATTGACCATTGAAGATTTTGATCTATATTCGGAGAATATCCCGCTGATTGCGAATCTTCAGCCTTCCGGAGATTATTTTATGGAAGACCTTTATTATGCCGGGGGCTTGCCTGCAGTAATGAAGGAAATTGAACACCAGTTGGATGTTAGCTGTCAGACGGCCAATGGCAAAACGGTACTGGAGAACCTGAAACATGTCAGAACTCTAAACAGAACGGTGATTGCTTCTTTTGAAGCTCCAATTAAACCGGACTCAGGGGTGGTTGTGTTGAAGGGGAATTTGTGTGAAGCTGGTGGAATCATCAAGCCCTCTGCAGCAGATCCAAGATTAATGCAGCATACTGGAGTCGCTGTTGTGTTTGAAAATATTGAAGACTATAAATTAAGAATAGACGATCCTGATCTTCCTGTGGATGAAAATAGTATCCTTGTTTTAAAGAATGTAGGTCCCAAAGGTTATCCCGGTATGCCTGAGGTTGGAAATATGGGTCTACCCAAAAAGCTGCTGGAGAAAGGGGTTACGGATATGATCAGAATATCTGACGGCCGGATGAGTGGAACGGGATTTGGAACAGTGGTGTTGCATGTCTCTCCGGAGACTGCTGCAGGAGGAACTCTTGCCTTAGTGCTCGACGGAGATCACATTCAGCTTGATGTGCCCAATAGAGCATTGAATCTACTGGTTGCTCAGGAAGAACTGGATAGAAGAAGGAGTTTAGTTGCCAAGCAACCAAATCCTTTTGTAAGGGGGTATACCAAACTTTATACAGATCATGTTGAACAAGCTCATCTGGGTGCGGATTTTGATTTTTTAAAAGGAAATTCAGGCAGCGTGGTTGCCCGTGATTCTCATTAAAACTATGCTGATTTCGGCGCAATGAATTATGGGTAATAATTAAAAGATTTAATCAATAAACACATAAAAAAGACACCATGAAAACAACACTTAAATACCTGTTGCTGGTATCGGCAACCTTCGCCTTTATGGCATTTACTTATAAAGACAAATTAACCGGCAAATCTGCAAACGTGAAATGGAAAACAGGTGTAGCCCTTTACTCTTTTAATCAGCATGGACTGGATAAAGCACTGACTATGGCTGCTCAAAGTGGCGTGAAATATGTCGAGGGATTTTCCTTTTATAACCTGGGTCCGGATTTCAAGAACAAAGCAATGGGAGATCTGGATGCTGAAGGAACGGCTTTAATGCAAAAAATGCTGAAGGAAAAAGGGCTCACGATGTCTTCTATGTATGTAGGTGATGCCAATAATGAAGCTGAATGGAAAAGATATTTTGAGATGGGCCGCAAGCTGGGGCTGAAATTCTTGGTTTGTGAACCAAGACAGGATCTTCTCGATATGGTCGATAGTTTGGCAGGAGTATATAAAATTAAAGTTGCCATTCATCAGCACGTTAAGGGAAGCAGTCCTTACTGGCATCCTGATGCAGTCCTTGCTGCAACAAAAGGGCACAAGAATATTGGTGCCTGTGCCGATCTCGGGCACTGGGTTCGAAGTGGTTTAGATCCGGTTAAGTGCCTGGAGATTCTTGCCGGACACGTTTTTGCGGTGCACCTTAAAGACGTAGATCAGTCTGGTACTGACGTTGACCTTGGAAAAGGCTCCATAAACTTCACAGGAGTGATCAGGGAGCTGAAAAAACAAAAATTCAATGGATTTATTAACGTTGAATGCGAACATAACATGAGCGATAACCTTGAGGATGTTAAAGAAGCATTGGCTTATTTCAACTCAGCAGCCAAAAAAAATAATTAATACCCGATAGATGGGGGATTCACATGTTTAACCAATTAAATACCAGTATATGAAATTAATGTATGTCCTAAACTAGTCTATTTAATGATCTCGGGGGATTTGTAACTTTGACGGGAATATTTAGTATTTTTAAATAGGGAATAAGATGTTATGGCCAATTTGAGTAGTTTTAGTGATGAAGAACTTATCATTCTTTTTAAGCAAGGCGACCATGCAGCATACACTGAAATATACAGAAGGTATAGCGGACTGTTGTACCTTCACGCTTATAATAAATTACAGAACAGGGAAGAGGCCAGGGACATTCTTCAGGAATTGTTCATAGTACTCTGGGACAGGCGCGAGGAGATTGAATTCAAAACCTTTCTTTCCGCATACCTATACCAGGCTGTGCAAAACAGAATTCTGAAGTTATATGCCCATAAAAAGGTTCGCAGTTCGTATGTGAATATTGTTAAGGAATACCGTTTACCTGAAAATAACATTACCGACCATTTGGTTAGGGAGAGTCAGTTAGCTAAAATGATTGAAGAGGAGATTGGGGCATTGCCTCATAAAATGAGGGAAGTCTTTTTAATGAGCAGAAAGGAGCATCTGAGTTATAAAACCATTTCAAGGCAACTCGGTATAGAGGAGACAACAGTTAGAAAACATATCCAGAATGCATTAAAGATATTAAAAGCAAAATTTGGATTTTTTGCTTTCATCTTTTTTTTTCTCCGGTAGTGTCCCTATTATCAAACAGAAAAATATTTAAATTATTTTCATATATTTTTACTCTATACACCTCCCTCAGGGGTCTATACTGTTACCTACACTTAATCAGGCGTTAATTTGCCGATGTGGGTAAAGGGATTAACTTTAACCAAATATAAATGAGATTATTGAGAACGGAATTAACGCCTTTGATAGATGATCTAATGAAGATTGACCTTAGAAGTCAACCTTTTTTGGCTTCGCCATTTCATCATCAGCCTGTTTTTCATTCGCACCCCGAACTTGAACTTGTTTTTGTGATCGAGGGATTTGGGAAGCGGATAATTGGGAATACGGTAGAGCCATTTGAAGCGGGAGACATGGTCTTTATCGGTTCAAATGTCCCTCATTTGTGGCTGAGTGACCCTGTTTTCTATGAAGAAAATTCGACGCTGCAATCTAAGGTAATCGTAACCTATTTTAATCCAAAAGTCTTTGTCCAGATTTTTGATTCAATAAAGGAATTTCATCCGATTCGGGATATGATCCGTCAATCTTCAAAAGGAATCAGGATTTGCGGTGAAACCAGGAATATCATAGCGGATAAATTAATAGCGCTTTCTGAACTTCAAGGGTTCAGCAAAGTGGAAGGATTGCTTCAGATCATGAACCTAATCTCCGTTTCGGAAGAAAAGAGCTTTATTGTGAATGATGATTCAGACCACTATGATGACCTTTACCCTGACCGATTAGTGAATGTAATTAAGTTCATAAAGGAAAACCTTCATAGTCAAATCACATTGCATCAGGTGGCTGACATCGCTTGTATGACGGAACAAAGTTTCTGTCGCTTCTTTAAAAGAAGACTTAAAAAAAGTTTCTCGCAGTTTCTGAATGAACTCAGGATTGCACATGCCAGAGAGTTGTTAATTCAAACGGACAAATCAGTAAATGACATTGCGTATCTCTGCGGATTTAAATCGAGTTCTCATTTTTGTTATGTCTTTAAAGGGCATTCCGGGGAGAGTCCGGTGCAATATAAATTATCTATGAAAAGCGTGGAAGACTGAGGCCAGGTTGTGGATAACCCTATAAAAATGGAAGAAAAAGAAATACAGGCCCTGCTGACAAGATATTTAAGTGGTGACTGCAACGAAGAAGAAATTGCTTTGGTGGAAACGGTTTATCTTTTAGATCGTAAAAGTTACACAGCTGAATTGTCCAGTCAAAACATCACTGACGATGTGAATCAGGTGCTTGAAACATTACCTAAACCTGCCAGACGAACAACGCTAATGCCGGTGATTGCCGTGGCTGCAAGTTTACTTGTTTTCCTGTTTGCTGCTCTGTACTTCTTCTCTGCCAAGGATTTGCCTTCAGCGGCTCAACAATCTGTTGCTCAAAACGATGTTCCCCCAGGTAAAAACAGGGCAACACTTACCTTGTCAAATGGTAAAACAATCGTATTAAGTAGTGCCAAGAAAGGAGTGGTTTTAACGGTCGAAAAAATGACTTACGATGATGGAACTACAATAGACGAAAAGAATATAATTAGTGGCTATACCCTAATAAATACCCCGTCAGGTGGACAATACGGAATCACTCTATCTGATGGGACAAAGATCATGCTGAACGCTGCTACCTCCATTAAATTTCCCTCCAGTTTTAAAGGACACGTTAACAGAAGCATAGAACTTAATGGAGAGGCATATTTTGAAGTTACGAAGGACCAGAAGCATCCCTTTATTGTGAAAACCGCAAATCAGACGGTGGAAGTGTTGGGGACGCATTTCAATATTAGCGGTTATAAGGATGATGCAGCGACCAGAACCACTTTGATGGAAGGTGCTGTAAAAGTAACTTCTGCAAATAAAGTGGAGGTTAAACAATTAAAACCCGGTCAGCAGGCTGTGTCATCCGGAAGTGAGATTCAAGTTGAAGATGTGGATGCTGAAGATGCAATTGCATGGAAAAATGGATATTTCATGTTCGATTATGAAAGCCTTGAAGAGGTGATGGCAAAGCTATCCCGCTGGTACGACATTAAGGTTCAGTATGAGGATGAGGCGGTAAAAAGAACTGTCTTTTTTGGCACAATAAGCAAATTTGAAAACATTTCAAAGGTATTGCGCATGCTGGAAAGAACGGGTGTGGTAAAGTTTGAGGTAAAAAATAGAACGTTAAAAATTTACAAAAAGAAGAAAATGAATTAAAGCCGGGTTTAGCATTGAAATAACCTATTGCTAAGTTCTTCGACATTGCAACTAACCAAATAGACCAAATATGATAACATTCAAAAACCAAATGGCTGGACCTTAAACCGAAGACAGCTAAAATCAAAAAAGGACTCCGATTGGCGTCGAAGTCCCTTACCCGATTTCAATCAAAAATTGAGAAATCAATTATTTCATGAATCGCAATGTGTTGGATTCTTCAAAAACAGACACATCGCATAAACCGATACCCAAATGTATAAAAAATACACTGATTTTTTTGGTGCACTGCTGTGTGGCCTTCTTAAATTACTTTTAATTGTGGTTTCCGCTTTTAGGGGAATCAATGAAGAAGATAAAAGAAAATGGATAATGCGCATTAAATTAACCACAGTCCTCTTAATTGTGTCTCTGATGCAAATAAGTGCGGCTACCTTTGGACAGAAGGTCACACTTAAGGGGAATAATGTGACCCTGGACCAGGTACTTCGTCAGATCCGTAAACAAACGGGATACGATGTGCTGATCTCTACCTCTAAGGTGCAGAATGGAAAAAGGATAAATGTCAATTTTAAGGATACACCTCTGGACAAGGTCATGTCATCAATCCTCAAGGGGACCGTTTTTAACTACTCTATTGAGGAGAAAACGGTCGTTATCGCCGAGAAGGAATCCATAATTTCGGTTACGGAGTTGAATAATCAGACGAACATAGATGTACGGGGAAAGGTGACCGATTCTACAGGTACGACTTTACCAGGTGCAAGTATTAAGATTAAAGGAACCAGCAAAATAACAACAACTGATCAAAATGGAGAATTCGCTCTTACAGGTTTGAATCCGGGTGCCATTTTACAGGTATCCTTTGTAGGTTATGCGACTCAGGAGGTTACCATTGGCAGTCAAGCCGTCATTCACATCGTGTTGCTTCCCGACAATCGCCTGAGCAATTTAAATGAGGTGCTCGTGGTGGGGGGTATGGCACTCAGAAAAAAGAGACATTAACGGGGTCGGTTGCCTCGGTAAAAGGGGCGGAACTGGTTAAAACTCCTCAGCCAAACCTTTCCAGTTCATTTGCAGGCAGAATTCCGGGAATAATTGCATCCAATGGTTCGGGAGAACCTGGATATGACGGATCTTCCATTCTGATCAGAGGACTAAGTACTACCGGAAACAACAGCCCACTTATTGTAGTGGATGGAGTGGCCAATAGACTGGGTGGGTTAGAACGTTTAAATCCCGATGATATCGAGAGTATTTCGGTATTAAAGGATGCCTCTGCAGCCATTTATGGAGCGCAGGCTGCTAACGGAGTTATTCTGATTACCACTAAGAAAGGAACGAAGAGTAAACCTGAACTAACCTATTCTTTTAATCAGGGTTTTGTGACACCTTCTTCATTACCAAAGATGGCCGATGCAGCAACCTTTGCCACAATTCTTAATGAAACTGACTATTACAGAAACCCTGCAGGCGGTTTGAACCAAAGCTATTCCCCGGAAGAAATTGAGAAGTTTAGGGATGGATCTGATCCGCTTAACTATTCCAATACGAACTGGTTGGATGCTGTTCTTAAACCTTACTCCCTACAAAATAAGCATAACTTATCCGTTAGGGGGGGGACTGATGCCATTGATTATTATGTTTCCGCCGGAAAGATTTATCAGGATGGCCTTTATGAAAAGGGTACCACTAAGTATAACCAGTATAATGTGTTGGCAAATGTAGGGGTTAAGCTTAATGAGCGGCTAAAATTCGGTGCAGAATTATCCGGTAGAAAAGAAAAAAGAACTACTCCACAGGGGATTGGTGCAGGAACCATATTTCAATCCTTATACCTTACTTATCCGTTCATACCAGTTTATTATCCCAATGGTTTGATTTCATCAGGAAATGGAGCTGGAAGAAATGCTGCAATCATGGTTAACGGAGATCAGGTAGGCGCTTATGACAGTGAAACAAATGTTTACAACGGAACACTAACCGGCAGTTATCAGCTTCCCATAAAAGGATTTTCAGTGGATGGATTCTTCGCTGTTGATCAACAGTATAACTATGGAAAAGGGTTTTCGAAACCTTATGTGACTTATCAGTATGATAAAAATTCCAAGACCTATAATGTAATTAAAGGTGGTCCGAATGCGGCTAATTTAAGTCAGGCCACCGAGAATATTTCTTTGATTACCTCAAATATTAAGCTGAACTATAAATTACACACTGGAGATCATGATATTGCTGCATTTGTCGCCTATGAGCAAAGTGAAACAAATGATGCCACTTTTTCTGCTTCCCGGTTAAATTTTCTCTCTACTGATTTACCTGAATTGAGTCAGGGTGGCTCTTTGCCAACCGATTATGGCAACGGGGGCTCTAGTTTTCGTACTGCACGCCAGAATGTATTCGGAAGGATCAACTACAATTTTAAAGGCAAATATCTGGCTGAATTTCAATTGCGTTATGACGGTTCAAGCATTTTTCCTGAAGGAAACCGTTTTGGGCTTTTCCCGGGAATTTCTCTGGGATGGCGCCTTTCGGAGGAATCATTTGTAAAGAAACTAGGTTTTGTGGATGACCTGAAATTAAGAGCTTCCTACGGCCAGTTGGGTAATGATAAGGTCACTACATTTCAATATTTGGACCAGTTTGGCTTACAGAGCGGACTTTTTGCAACAGGAGACCCTGCTGCAAATGTAACAGGCATTGGCTTTAACAAGCTCGCCAATCCAAATATTACCTGGGAAGTAGCGAAAAAGTATAATATAGGTCTGGATGGTACACTCTTTAAAAACTTTTCCTTTGTCCTGAATTTTTTCAAAGAAAACCGATCCAATATTCTTGCCAAACGCAGCTCAAGTATCCCGGTACTAAGTGGCATTAGCAGTGATCAGATTCCTGATGAAAATATAGGTAGCGTTGAAAATAAAGGATTTGAGGTCGAACTGAATTATGCGGCCAAGATTAATGATTTCACTATAAATATTGGTGGCAATTTTACTTTTGCCAAGAACAAGGTGCTTTACCTTGATGAAGCGCAGAATACTATCTCTTATCAGCAATATACCGGATTGCCAATTGGATCTGATCTGCTTTATCAGGCAAATGGAATCTTTAAGACGCAGGATGAAGTTGATGGTTATCCACACTTACCCGGCGCAGTTCCAGGTGACCTCAAATATCTGGATTATAATGCAGATGGAATTATCAATGCCTCTGACAGGGTAAGAACGGATCTTACAGCAGTACCACAGATTGTTTATGGAATCACAGCTGGTGTTGTCTGGAAGAACCTTGATCTTAGCCTGCTGTTTTCAGGACAGGCAAATTCCAGACAATATCTCTTACCTGATGCAGGAACCATTGGTAATTTCCCAAGCTCATGGGCTGATAGCAGATGGAATCCATCAAATCCAAATGGCTCTTATCCCAGAGTTACTGATCGATCAAGCACCACTTATGAATCCTACAGAAATACATTCTGGTTGAGAAATACTGCATTTCTAAGGCTTAAAAACATACAGCTGGGCTACAATTTACCTGAAAGCATTGTTTCCAGGATAAAACTGGGAGGGGTAAGGGTATACGCGAGTGGATTTAACCTGCTGACTTTTACTGCTCTGAAGGATTATGATCCGGAAGGAAAAGATGGTAACGGATATTTTTACCCTCAGCAAAAGATCTATAACATTGGTATCAACGTAACTTTTTAAACTTATGAAAACAAGATATATATGCACACTGACAGGATTTATACTGTTATCGTTATTCAGTGCTTGTAAAAAGGATTTTTTAAATACAGAATCAACTAATCTCATTTCTAATGATGCCATATTTTCGGACTCTACATTAACGGAGGTTTATGTAGTCGGGAGGTACATTGGTGTGAGCCAATCCTGGGAAGAAGGTAAACCAAGCTTTCAGAGAGGTTTTGAGCGGCCATTTCTAAGCTCCTTAAGCGATGAATCAATTGCTACACAGAATTTCGATTCTTATCTTTTTCAGCAGGGAATTCAAACCGCAGACAATTCGGGGTTCATGGGAAATTTCTGGGCCAGAAGTTACAGAAGTATAAGAGAAATCAATTATGCTTTGGCAAATATTGATGCAGTTCCCATGAGCAATAGGGCCAAAGACAGGATGAAAGCTGAACTGCATTTTATAAGAGGATACCGTTATCATGACCTGATTCGCCATTATGGTGGAGTTCCACTGGTGGGTGACAAAGTTTGGGGATTGGACGATAAGGATTTCTCATCTTTATATGAACGCGCCTCTATTCAGAATTGCATTAATTACGCCGTAGCTGAATTGGATATGGCAGCAACAGGTCTTGCAACTGTGAACCTTCCTGTTGGCCGTGCGTCAGCTGGCGCAGCATTGGCATTAAAGGCAAGATTGCTGCTTTATGCTGCCAGTCCATTGTACAATAATGGCACGAATGACGCTTCCAAATGGGCTTCTGCAGCGTCAGCAGCTAAAGCAGTTATGGATCTGAAGCGTTATAGCTTATTTGCAAACTATAGAGAGGAGTTTTTGACGAACAATACAACTGAGGATATATTTGTAAGGTTGTATACGCCTACCAACGTACATACCGCATTGGAATTGGTTACCGGACCAAATGGTTATGGTGGTTGGGGAGGGGATACTCCTTTGCAAAACTTTGTCGACGCTTTTGAGACCAAAGATGGGAAGGCGATTACTGATCCTGGTTCAGGCTATGATCCACAAAATCCATATGCCAATCGTGATCCCCGTTTATCCGATGTGGTGCTTTATAATGGACACCCTTACAGGGGAAGAAACGTACAAACCTTTTTACCAGGTGGTGCAGATAGTAAGGACGGTATTCAGAACTGGAATACTACATTAACCGGCTATTATTTGCTCAAGTTTATGAACGAAAATATAAACCCAAGTGACCCTAATAATTTATATCAGGATCAAAGCCAAACACAACCTTTCAAGTACATTAGATATGCTGAAATATTATTGAGTTATGCCGAGGCCAAAAATGAAGCATCAGGCCCGGATCAGGATGTTTATGATGCCATTAATCTTATTCGAAAACGATCAGGAATGCCAGATTTACCACTAGGTCTCTCTCAAACTGAGCTGCGTAAACGTATCATAAGAGAACGTCAGGTAGAGCTTTGCTTTGAAGAACATCGGTTTTATGATGTAAGGAGATGGAAAATTGCTGATGTGGTTAATAACGTGCCTGCTTATGGCATAGCACCGCAAAAGAAGCCAGATGGCAGCATTGTTTATTCGAAATTTATTGCTTTAGTTGGCAGAAAATTCGCGGATAGAGATTACTGGATGCCAATTCCCAGAAGTGAGATTCTGGCTTCCGGTGGGAAATTGCAACAGAATCCCGGCTATAACTAACATATTGATTTAAGCTTTTAGGGAAATTATTAAAGGGCTATGGGATATTCTATAGCCCTTTAACAAAATTGAGTCTTAGAGCAAATAATAACTCCTTTAAATTGAGGAGATTTGTTGCTGCAAAGCCTTATACTTGTATCTCAAAAAACTAAATATGGAGCTCCTTAAATTAAGTACAGACTGGGCTAAGGCCGAAGTCTTCTCGGCCAAAATGGTTTGGTTGTTCAGTATTGTGGTGTTATTGTCGGCATTGGGCTTTTGGTATTGGGGCAAAACAACCATGGCCAAAGCTTTTGTCTGGCCCTTGATTGTTTCTGGTCTATTACTGGTGGTCGTAGCTGCAGGCTTATTCTGGGCAAATAAACCAAGAATTCTGGAATTTGAACAGGCATCAAGAAGCAATCCCAGTGTGTTTCTACAACAGGAGCTACAACGCACCACCAAATCTCAAAAAGAACTTGCAATGGTGTTCAAAGTATTACCTGCGCTATTGGTTCTATCAGGGCTGCTTATATTCTTTTTATCGTCAGCCAACTGGCGTGCTATTGGCATCGCAATTGGTTTAGTAGCCTTATTTTTGATGGTTATAGACAGCAATACTGATGCACGTAACACTATTTACCACGAACAGTTAAAAAGCCTAAACAATGAACATGGACGAGATTAACTTCGAAAACCTTTCCCATTTTTATTCATCTTTTAAAGAAAAATTCGGAGTTACTCCTTCGATGATCACCGATAAGTTGTCAACTACATCCTAATTACAAATAGAAGTACTGTATGTTAGACTCTATTATTAGCCGATGATCTTATCCTGCTTGTCCCCATTTTTTCTGAAGGAAATCAATCGTTCCGCTGATCATCTCCTTAAGTACATCGGTATTGATGTCTGATAGTTTTTTCACATAGATACAGCCTTTTCCCATGGTAAACTTGCCCAATTGCTTCAGTAGTTCATCCTGACCCGGGGCAGCACTGTAAACATATAAGGAAATGGCAGCCTTTCGGGGAGAAAATCCGACCAAAGGCCAGTCTCCTTCCTGCCTGCTCCGTTCGGATTTATAATGGTAAAGACCGAAACCGATCATAGAAGGTCCCCACATTTTAGGATCATAGCCAGTATGGTCTTTCATCAATTTCAAAAGCTGGTAACCATCCTCCTTTTTCTGTGGGGTGGCGGCAAATTCGTCGATGAAATCTTCAACGCTGACATTGGTTTGAGTGGTTTTAATGGTCATGCGGGTCAACAATTTTAGTATATAACAATATAGCAGACTTTAATGATTTTTGCAAGTTGAGGTTTTTGATGTCTATATGGTCACTACGAATCGTTTGCCATCGGTTACTTCCATTTCCCAGGCGTCGGCGATATTACTCAAGGGGATGCTCGGTAACAGATCAGAAAAAATCCATCCCACTTCTTTTTTTGTCGAGCAGGATAGTTTTCGCGGGGATCTCCAAGCGCTTCTGATGGGGGCATACTTGTCCCAGAAAGCATTTAATTCGTCATCTCGACGCAGGAGAGATCTCTTGAACTATGCATAAACAAGAGATCTCTCCTGCGTCGAGATGACGGGAGTTTTAGGATTTTATCGAGAAAATCGAGCATAAAAATTCTTTCTCATTTTATTTTTACACTAGTTGTCAACATTACTGGATATATAACCACTGATGTTTTTTTATGAAACTACTATGTTACTTGTTTTTTATTATTATTTTCTAGATAATCGTAGTTTGCGTATCGAAAGCCTAACACTGCATGCTAGATTTCTATTTATTAGCTGATAATCAGAATATGCCGAACTATCCGGAAGAAGAGGGATGTAAATTAATAGGCAGTATAGATGATCAGATTTTTGACAGACTAAAAGTAAAGAAGATCATTCCTGAAAGGTTTGACTACCATTCGGACTTTAGATGGGACACATCTTTAATACGGCAAATCAGGGTGAATATTCAAAAGCATACTGTTAAT
>Ga0157370_10003107_pt1 | contig 19657 bp, 18 predicted proteins | sample C35metaG_FD_113463 | JGI IMG/M metagenome (GOLD analysis project Ga0157370, IMG submission 113463) | Corn rhizosphere microbial communities from Kellogg Biological Station, Michigan, USA - C3-5 metaG | ecosystem: Host-associated > Plants > Roots > Rhizosphere > Soil | place: USA: Michigan...
GCGCTCTGTTGTCATTGACACCGGGAAAGCGCGAGCGTGGTCCAACCCGCGTCCAGCCGACAGGGCGATCATCCACGTAGGCGATGAGGCCCGGTGGCATCGCAGCGTTGTCAATCTCTCGCCGCAGCGCATCCCGGTTGTTCGGCTTTGCCCGCGACGGCGTTGATTGCGTTGTCGGTGACCTCAGGAACAACTGACACCAGCACCACGACGGGTTCTCGCCGCGACGACCGAACACCACAGCTACGTCATCCCACCGGTCCGGCGTCGCAGGACTAACTTCGACGGCCACGGAGCGATCGTAAGTCCGCGGGGCAAAGCTGGGCAGTTTTGGAGCGGCACATCGAACGGCTGCGCACGACCCGGTGCCGGCCTCAACCAAGCGCGACACCCACCACTGCAGCGCACGTCGGGCGAACCCTGACCGTCGCCATACGTGTCCCGGACGCGGCGGCGGATACGATCCGGCCGTGACTGCGATTTCGATGCGGGCTGGTGATCCCGCGCAGACGAAGGCTGACGCGCTCGTGATCGGCGTGGCGCGAGCGAGCGACGGCAAGATCATCTTGGCCCCTGGCGCCGAATCGGTCGACGCGGCGCTCAACCGCCGCCTCGCCGCCACCCTGAGCCAGCTCGGCGCGACCGGCAAAGCCAGCGAGTGCCACCGCATAGCCACCTTCGGCAACACAGCGGCGCAGCAAGTGATCGCCGTCGGCCTCGGCGACGCCCCTCGCCGAAACCAGCGCTTCTCCCCCGACGCGGTGCGACGGGCCGCCGGCGTCGCCACCCGTGAGCTGGCCGGCACCCGCCACGTCGCCATCTCACTGCCGACCACCGACCAAGGCATCCGGCCGACCGCCGAGGGTGCGTTGCTCGGCGCGTACACCTACTACCGGTACCGCAATGCCTCCCAAGCAGACCATCGCGCAGCTGTCGAGACGATCACCATCGTCAGCGACGACGCCCGCACACCCGAAGCCAAGCGGGCGCTCACCCGAGCCCAGGTCGTCGCCGAAGCGGTCTGCAAGGTACGCGACCTCGTCAACACACCGCCGTCCGACTTGCACCCTAAAGAGTTCGCACAATTCGCGGCCGAGCAAGCGGATCAGTACAACCTCGACATCGAGATTCTCGATGAACGCCAGCTCAAAAAGGGCGGCTACGGCGGCATTCTCGGCGTCGGACAAGGTTCGATCAACCCGCCGCGGCTGGTGCGACTTCAGTATCGCCATCCCAAAGCCAAGAAGACGATTGCCCTTGTAGGTAAGGGAATCACTTTCGACTCCGGCGGCCTCTCCCTCAAGCCCACGGCGTCCATGGACTGGATGAAGTCCGACATGGGCGGCGCCGCGGCCGTCATCGTCGCCACAACGGCGATCGCCCAACTCAAGGTGCCGATCAACGTCACCGCCTGGGCGCCCCTCGCCGAGAACATGCCGTCGGGCAGCGCGCAACGGCCGTCCGACGTCCTCACCATCTTCGGCGGGAAGACCGTTGAAGTACTAAACACGGACGCCGAGGGGCGGCTCGTTCTCGCCGACGCACTGGTACGAGCGAGCGAAGAACAGCCCGACTACATCATCGATGCCGCAACGCTTACCGGCGCACAGCTCGTCGCCCTCGGCACCCGCACGTCGGGCGTCATGGGCAATGACGACGACCTGCGCAAGGCCATCACTGACGCCGCAACGACGGCGGGTGAGCAGATGTGGCCGATGCCGCTGCCGCCCGAGCTGCGAAAGTCGCTCGACTCACAGGTTGCCGACATCGCCAACATTGGCGACTCGTACGGCGGCATGCTCGTGGCCGGCATTTTCCTGCAGGATTTCATCGGCAAGCGCGACGGCGAACCAATCCCCTGGGCACACCTCGACATCGCCGGGCCCGCGTTCAACCAAGGAAATCCTTACGGCTACACGCCGAAGGGCGGCACGGGCGCCGCGGTCGCAACCTTCGTGCAGCTCGCCGAAGATCTCGCGTCCGCCTAGCCCAGGGCTTACCTGGCTCGAACAATCGGGCCCGATCTTTGGCTCATGAAAGGAACCATGTGGGCCCTCGCACTCGCCGCCCTGTGCCTGACCGTCGCCGCCTGCCAGCAGACGAGCGCGGGCCAAGCCGGCCAAGCCGGCCAAGCCGGCCAAGCGACGAGCAGCGTGCCAACGAACCGCACCGTCACCATCGACACGAAGGATGGCGCCCGCACCGCGATCGTCGTCCACCCAACGACCGCACCGCCTAACGCGCCACTCGTGGTGATGCTGCACGGCGGCTTCGGCTCTGGCAAGCAGGCCGAAGCGGCGTACGGCTGGGACGACGAGGCCGCCCGCGAAGGCTTCGTCGTCGCGTACCCGAACGGAGTGCGCGCCACCTGGAACGTCGGGAACTGCTGCGGCCATGCGCAAAAGGCGAACGTGGACGACGTGGGCTTCCTGCACGCGCTCGTCACCCAGCTAGAAGAGACGGACCACGTCGACCCGAAGCGCATCTACGCGGTCGGCATGTCTAACGGCGCGATGATGACCTACACCTGGGCCTGCCGCGACCCCGGCGAGCTGGCGGGCATCGGCCCGGTCGCCGGCACGCTCGGCACGCCGTGCTCCGAACCACACCCGATCACCGTGGTCGCGATTCACGGCACCGCTGACGAACACGTGCCGATTGACGGCGGCGTCGGCCCCGAGGGTCTCACCGGCGTCTCGTACAAGTCGCTCGCGGACAGCATCGCGCCGTTCCTCAACGCCGACGGCTGCCCCGCCTCCCCGGTAATCACCAAAGCGCCGCCACTCACCACGTCGGTATGGAGCTGCGCAGGCGAGCAGTCGGTCACCACGCGAGTCGTCGACGGCGCCGGACACCAGTGGCCGGGCAAGACCCCGCCGTCCACCGCCATCGCGAAGCTGCTGGGCGCCGACCCACCCTCGACCGCGTTCGACGCCACCGACTTCCTGTGGCAGCACCTGCGCGCGAGCCTCTCCGAGTAGCGCTCCCGGCGATCGTGGGAAGATGACCCAAGGCGTCGCGGCGACCCCGTCGACGCCGTCCGCAGAGCGTTCTTCAACTGCGCGGTCATCAACTGCAGGCGAACCGGCCGGAAACAGGAGTATGCGGTGGCAAACGGCAACTTCGATCTCGTGATCCTCGGCGGCGGCAGCGGCGGCTACGCGGCCGCGTTCCGCGCGAGCGAGCTCGGCATGAGCGTCGCGGTGATCGAGAGGGACAAGGTCGGCGGCACCTGCCTGCACCGGGGCTGCATCCCGACCAAGGCGCTGCTGCACGCGGCCGAGCTTGCCGACGCCGCGCGCGAAGGCGAGACCTTCGGCGTCAAGACCACCCTCGAGGGCATCGACATCGCCGGCGTCCACAAGTACAAGGACGGCGTCGTCGGCGGGCTGTACAAGGGCTTGCAAGGCCTGGTCAAGGCGCACAAGATCACGTACGTCGAGGGGTCGGGCAAGCTCGTCTCCCCCACGGCCGTCGAGGTCGACGGCCAGCGCTACGAGGGCAAGTACATCCTGCTGGCCACCGGCTCCGAGCCGAAGTCGCTGCCCGGCCTCGAGATCGACGGAAACCGGGTCATCACCAGCGAGCACGCGCTCACGCTCGACCGCGTCCCGTCGTCCGTCGTCGTTCTCGGCGGTGGCGTGATCGGCGTCGAGTTCGCGAGCGTATGGAAGTCGTTCGGTGCCGAGGTCACCATCGTCGAGGCCCTGCCGCACCTGCTGCCACTCGAAGACGAGAACAGCTCCAAGCTCCTCGAGCGCGCGTTTCGCCGGCGCGGCATCAACTTCGAGCTAGGTGCCCGCTTTGAAAGCGTCAAGACGTCGGACGACGGGGTTGTCGTCAGTCTCGAGGGCGGCAAGACCGTTGATGCCGAATACCTGCTGGTCGCCGTTGGCCGGGGCCCGGTGTCCGCCGGCTTGGGCTACGAAGAGCAGGGCGTGCGCACCGAGCGTGGCTTCGTCATTGTCGACGAGTACTGCCAGACGTCGGTGCCGACGATCTCCGCGGTCGGCGACCTCATCCCGACCCTGCAGCTCGCGCACGTCGGGTTCGCCGAAGGCATCCTCGTCGCCGAGCGGCTCGGCGGGCTCTCCCCCGTGCCGATCGACTACGACGGCGTGCCGCGCATCACCTACTCCGAGCCCGAAGTCGCCTCGGTCGGGCTCACCGAGGCCAAGGCGCGCGAGAAGTACGGCGACAACCTCAAGACGATCGTCTACGACCTCGCCGGCAACGGCCGCAGCCAGATCCTGAAGACCAAGGGCGCCGTCAAGGTGATCGCAGTTGCCGATGGGCCCGTGGTTGGCATCCATGCGGTCGGCAGCCGGGTCGGCGAGCTGATCGCCGAGGCCCAGCTGATCTACAACTGGGAGGCGCTGCCGAGCGAGGTCGCGCAGCTGATCCACCCGCACCCCACGCAGACCGAGGCGATCGGCGAGGCGCACTTGGCCCTTGCCGGCAAGCCGCTCCACGTGCACGGCTAATTCGCCAACACCTTCGATTCAGGGAGCCACACCTTGTCCGTCTCGGTCACGATGCCCCGCCTCGGAGAGAGCGTTACCGAAGGCACGGTTACTCGTTGGTTGAAGAAGGAAGGCGACCAGGTCAACGCCGACGAGCCACTGCTCGAGGTCTCCACCGACAAGGTCGACACCGAGATTCCGTCGCCGGCGTCCGGCACGCTGAGCAAGATCACCGTGGCCGAAGACGAAACGGTCGAGGTCGGGGCCGAGCTCGCGGTTATCGACGACGGCTCGGGTGGCGGCGCGGCAGCACCCGCCGCCGAAGAAGCACCGGCCCAGGAAGCATCAGCCGAGGAAGCACCGGCTCAGGAAGCGCCGGCTGCGCAAGAGGCGCCTGCCGAGCAGGCGGCCCCCGAGCAGGGCGCGCAGGAGGAGGCTGCTCCCGAGCAGCCGGCTGAGCAAGCTCCTGAGCAGCCAGCAGCGCAGGAACAACCAGCGGCGCAAGAACGGCCGGCACCGCCGCCACAGCCCACACCCGCGCCACAGCCCACACCCGCGCCACAGCCCGCTCCCGCGCCACAGCCCGCTCCCGCGCCACAGCCCGCTCCCGCACCGCAGCCGACGGCACCGCCCGCACAGGCCGCGCCGCCTCGCGCTGAAGCGAACGGCGAGGCCGGCGACGCGTCTTACGTCACGCCGCTCGTGCGCAAGCTCGCGGCCGAGCACAACGTCGATCTGGCCCAGCTGACCGGCACCGGGGTCGGCGGACGCATCCGCAAGCAGGACGTCCTCGCAGCCGCCGAATCGGCCCGCGAGCAGGCCGCGCCACAGCCATCGGTCGGTTCGCAGGCGGCGGCTACCGCCATCCCGAGCACCGCAGCAGCCGCGAGCGCACTTCGTGGTCGCACCGAGAAGATGTCGCGGCTGCGTGGCGTGCTTGCGTCTCGCATGGTCGAGTCGCTGCAGACTGCTGCGCAACTCACCACCGTGGTCGAGGTCGACGTCACCCGAGTCGCACGATTGCGCGAGGTTGCCAAGGCCGACTTCGAATCGCGTGAAGGCGTGAAGCTGTCGTTCCTGCCGTTCTTCGCACTCGCAACCGTCGAGGCGCTCAAGCAGCACCCCGTCGTCAACGCCAGCATCGACACCGCCGCCGGCACCATCACCTACCACGACGCCGAACACCTTGGCATCGCGGTCGACACCGAGCGCGGCCTGCTCGTGCCCGTCGTTCACGACGCCGGAGACCTCAACCTCGGCGGCCTAGCCCGCAAGATCGCCGACGTCGCAAACCGCACCCGCGCCAATCAGGTCAACCCCGACGAGCTGTCCGGCGGCACGTTCACCATCACCAACACGGGTAGCCGCGGCGCGCTCTTCGACACCCCCATCCTGATGCCCCCGCAGGTCGGCATCCTCGGCACAGGCGCGGTTGTCAAGCGGCCGGTGGTCATCGACGATCCAGATCTCGGCGAGACGATCGCCGTCCGCTCGATGGTCTACCTCGCGATGACGTACGACCACCGGCTTGTCGACGGCGCCGACGCTGCGCGCTTCCTCGCGACCGTGAAGGCCCGACTCGAAGAAGGGCGCTTCGAAGCCGATCTCGGCCTTTGAGCCGGGCAGCGCGATGCGGCTTCTCGTCTCGGGGGCATCGGGGCTGATCGGGTCTGCGCTGGTACGCGTCGCTCGCAGTGACGGCGACGAGGTGTTGCGGTTAGTACGTCGCAAAACCAGTGCGGACGACGAGGTGTCGTGGGATCCGGCGCAAGGTACCGGCCCCGACCCGCGCGCGATCGAGGGAATCGACGCGGTCGTCCATCTCGGCGGCGCCGGCGTCGGCGACCACCGATGGACCGACGCCTACAAGCGAGAGCTCGCTGCGAGCCGGGTCGACTCGACCCGAGTCCTGGCGAACACTCTGGCAGCGCTCGAACACAAGCCACGGGTCTTTCTGAGCGGGTCTGCGGTCGGCTTCTACGGCGACACTGCCGACACCGAGGTCGATGAGAATTCGCCTGCAGGTAAGGACTTTCTGGCCCAATTGTGCGTGGAGTGGGAAGCGGCGAGCGCGCCGGCGGCCGAAGCTGGCATCCGCACTATCTGCATGCGCAGTGGCATTGTGCTCAGCACCCGCGGCGGCGCACTCGGCAAGGTGCTGCCGTTGTTTCGCGCCGGGCTCGGCGGTCGCCTCGGTTCAGGCAAGCAGTACATCAGCTGGGTCGCGCGGCCCGACCACGTTGCTGCCATGCGGTTCCTGCTGAACGCGGACGACGTGCATGGAGCCGTCAATCTCACCGCGCCCACACCGGTCACGAATTCGGCCTATACAAAGGCAATTGCGGCCACCGTTCGGCGTCCGGCATTGTTCGCGGCACCCTCGCCCGCGCTGAAAATAGCGCTCGGACAGTTCGCTGAAACTGTCCTCACCGGTCAACGGGTGTTGCCCACCCGGCTGCAGGCGGCAGGATTCGAGTTCGGCTACCCCGAGGTCGAGGGAGCGCTGCGCGCCCTGGTGGAGTCGAACGCCTGAGGTTGGTATTGGCTTCCGAAGCCGCTTTGCGTTGAGTCGGAATGCGAATCAAGGCAAAGCGCTGCCGAACGACAGTGTCCTGCGGCGCGCTGGTCGGGGAAGGTGGACGTGCACCAAGCCAGGCCGGTGTCCTGCCGCTCAGGTGGACAATTCCGGTTGCCCCAACGCTGCAAAGGTCCACAAAAATCGGCACGGTCCGAGCCGCCGATGCGTTCAAAATTCGCGAACCGGCCACGCGCCTCAGGTCGGTAACCAGGAAACCTTGCCGGCCAGGTAGATGTAACCGATGAAGCTCACGGCGTCCATGATGGTGTGCGCCACGATGAGCGGCAGCGTGCGCCCGGTGCGCTGGTAGAAGCGGCCGAAAATCAGGCCCATCGCGAAGTTGCCGGCGAATCCGCCGAACCCTTGGTACAGGTGATACGAGCCGCGCAACGCCGCGCTGGTGACCAGCGAAACGTTGTCGTTCCAGCCGAACTGGCGCAGCCGATGGAGCAAGTACCCGCTGACCAGCACCTCTTCGTAGATGCCGTTTTGCGCCGCCGACAACAGCAACACGGGCACCCGCCACCAGTGCGGCCCCAGTGTTGTCGGGACGACGACCAGGTTGGCACCGGCTGCGTGTGCACCGATGTACAAGACGATTCCGGCACCGCCAACACAGGCCGCGAGCAATGCGCCGAAACCGAAATCGCGGCGCAGCCGCGTGCGGTCGATGCCGATCGTGTGCAGTGACTCCTTCGATCGGTGCAACAGGTACACGACGAGTGCGGCCGGCACGAGCCCGCTCGCGATGAAGAACAACTGGAACGCGAGGTCGAGCCACGGCCGGTCGGGCGTGACCGAGCCGTTCAAAATGGCGTGTTGCTTGCCGAGCGGCGCGCGGGTGACCGTGAGGTCCTTGATGAGGTCAAGCAGCGCATTGAGTCCACTCGCGCCAAGGCTGATCGCGAACACGATCCACACTTCGGTGACAAGCGTGCGTCGCCGGCCACCCGTGACTACCCCGCGCCGGCCCGCGACATTGGCGACAGCGGCCGACCCGCTGTCCGTGTCGCGATGCAGAAGGCTCACCCCGCCATCATGACAACCCTTGCTGAGACCGCTGTTAACAATCGTCGATCCGCCGGCCGGAGCAGCCCGGTGTAGGCCAACTGAACCAGCCAACTGAACCATTCGCCGTCCGCAGCCGTGCCTGACGTTGACACGGGGCTCTACCTACCTGGGAGGTCTGGCATGCGCGTAATGAGTGGGCTGGTGGCCGCGGTATTAGTCGGCTCCGCCATTGCTGGGACGACGGCGATGAGCCGCGACCACGACAACAACCACAAGATCTTCAACCAGGACCTCGTCGGGCTGCCGGCCGCACAAAAGATCGCCATCGACGGCGTGCCCGCCGCTGGGGCGCCGTGGACGGTCGGCAAGGTCAACGAGGTCAGCATCAGCTCGCGCGGCGACCTGAAGCTCGACGTGAAGGGTCTGCTCATCACCGGCACCGGCGGACCGAACGACGGCACCACCGGCCCGGTCACCCAGGTCATCGCCACGCTGGCCTGCGCGAACGGCGACCAGTCGTCGACGTCCGCGGTTCCACTCAAGAGCGACGGAGACGCGAAGATCCGCGACCGCATCACGATCCCGACCGACTGTCTCGCGCCCGTGGTGCTCGTGCGCATCTTCGGCATCGCGCCGACGAACCCCTGGATCGCCGCCACCGGGCTGTAAACACGCGCCAAAACTCGCCAAAACTCGGCCGCCGCCGGTGTCCATTTCCGGCGGCGGCCGTTCGTCCCTAAGGTGACAGCCGACGACTGGCGCCGGCCCACACCCGAGGAGCAACCCATGCCCATGTACGCCGCACTCATCTACAGCCAGGACGTCGACTGGACGCTGCCCGAGTACGGGCAGGTCATGAAGGACTACAACGAGTTCGGTGAGGCTGCCGCTGCCGTGATCCGTGGCGGAAACGCCCTGTACCAGACCGCCACCGCGACGACCGTGCGCGTCAAGGGCGGCAAGGGCGGCGACGTCGTGACCAGCGACGGCCCGTACGCCGAAACCAAAGAGGCGCTCACCGGCTTCTACCTGCTCGAGTGTGCCGACCTCGACGAAGCGGTAGCGGTGGCAGCGAAGATTCCGGCTGCGTGGCACGGCGCGGTCGAAGTTCGCCCGGTCATCGAGTTCTGACAGGCCTGTTCTGAGGGGCATCGCCGCACGATGGGCGCCGGTGACGCGCTAGCGGAGCTGGTACGCGACGAAGGCACTCGCGTGCTGGCGACGCTGATCCGTGTCACCGGCAACATCGAGCTCGCCGAGGACGCCGTCCAGGATGCCGCCATCCGCGCTCTCGAGACATGGCCACGTGACGGCGTGCCCGACAATCCGCGCGCGTGGCTGCTCGTCACTGCGAAGCGACGCGCGATCGATGTCATTCGACGCGAGGCACAGCGGGCCGGGAAGGAGGTAGCGGCGATGACGGGCATCGACCCCGCAAACGAGCTGCCGCCTGATCCGCCCGAGGTCGTGCGCGACGACCTGCTGCGCCTCGTGTTCACCTGCTGCCACCCGGCACTGTCGCTCGAAGCGCAGGTCGCATTGGCGCTGCGCACACTCGGCGGCCTCTCGACGGCCGAGGTCGCGCGCGGCCTGCTCGTGCCCGAAGCGACGATGGCGAAGCGGCTCACGCGCGCGAAGCAGAAAATCACCCAAGCCCGAATCCCCTACCGGGTGCCCGCAGCGGCTGACCTGCCCGACCGATTGGGCGGCGTCGCGGCAACGGTGTACCTCATCTTCAACGAGGGCTACGCGTCGAGCGCGGGCGCGGACGTCGTCCGTGTCGCGTTGACAGCCGAGGCGATCCGGCTGGCCCGGCTGCTCGCCGAACTGATGCCGGACGAGCCGACCGTGCTCGGCCTGCTCGCGCTGCTGTTGCTCCAGGACTCTCGTCGAGGCACCCGCACAGATAGCAACGGAAACCTGCTGCTGCTCGCCGACCAGGACCGCTCGAAATGGAACGAGGCAGCCATTCGCGAGGGTGTCGGGCTGGTCGGTGTTGCGCTACGGCGGACGCCGGACCACCCCGACCCCTACGTCGTGCAGGCAGCGATCGCCTCCTGCCACGCGCTCGCACCGACGTACGCCGACACGAACTGGGACGCCGTCATCTCGTGGTACGACGTGCTCCTCAGCTTGCAGGACACGCCCGTCGTCCGGCTCAATCGCGCCGCTGCGGTGGCCGAACGAGACGGCGCGGCCGCCGCTCTGGCGCTCGTCGATGCGATCGACGAATTGCCCGCCTACCCCTGGTGGCACGCGACCCGCGCCGAGCTGCTGCACCGACTTGGCGAGACCGAAGCGGCCAGATTTGCTTATTCCCAAGCACTTTCGCTGGGCCTCAACGAGCCGCAGGCCCAGCATCTGCGCCGCAGGCTCGCCGAACTGGGCTGACCTCGGGCTAGCCGGCGGCGATGGTGTCGATGCGCCACGCACCTCCGCCGGTTGCCCGTCGCAACGTGACGTGCCAGCTGCGCGCGCCGCGGCCCGATTGGTGCGTGGCCGTGCCGTCGGCACGAACCAGGTCGTACGGCGGGAGGATGTCGCGCACCTCGAGCTCGACGACGGTCGCCGACGTCGACCGCACGGTCACCGACGTCAGCTGGAGCGCGAGCCCGCGCGCATGCTCACGAGCAGTGACCAGCTCGGCGAGCGTTTCCCGGTCAGCTGCGAGAGCCGGTGAGCCGGCGAGATAGACACCGGCGAGTTCGTCGGGCTCAGCGTCGACGAAGGCCTGGTCGCGTGCCTTGTCGAGAGCTGTCATGACCCGCACCCATTCGGCATCTCCGGTGGCTGCGGGAACGGTCGCCGGCGCGGCTGAACTCGGTGCGGCCGCGCTCGACGGAGCTTGCAGTTGCTCGGCGCTCGCCGCCGCCGGCCGCTCGCGCGACGCCCACCCCCGCCCGGTCAACACGGCACCGGTGAGCAAACCGCCGGCAACCAACGACACCGCGACCCTGCGGCGCATCACCGGATGCCCCAACCGCCGCGGACGGTGCCGGCCCACGGCCGGAGCCGTAGCCGCACCTGCCTCCTCCGGTTGTGGCTTGGGCCGAGCCACGACATGGGTCGGTTCGCTGACGACCGGCTTCGGCGGCAACGTCACGAGCCGCACCGCCTCCGGCGTGCACGACGCGTACAGCGCCCGCGCGAACACCGACGCCGCAGGCCGCGCTCGCGGATCGGGATCGAGCGCCGACTCGATCGCCTCGATGAGCGTGGCGGGCACCGCGGGTGCCAGGGCCGCGAGGGAATGCGGAGCCGAACCGCCGTTGTACCGCGCAACACCCGCGAGCGCGGCGTAGCAACAAGCCGCAAGACCGTGGACGTCGGACGCCGGATTCGGCCGGCCGCCTGCCAGCACGGCTGGGTCGGCAAAGCCCGGCGTGGCCGCTGGATCTGCCGAGGCTTCCCCCGCGAGCCTCGCCACACCGAGATCGGCCAGCATCGGCTTGCCCGACGCGTCGAAAAGCACGTTCGCCGGCGTGACGTCGCCGTGCGTCAGCCCGCGGGCGTGCACATCAGCTAGTGCCTGCGCGAGCGGCGCGCCGATGGTGATCACTTCGCCAGGCGTAAGGGCTCCGCGAAGCGCGAGCAGCGACGCCAGGCTGCCGCCGTCCGCGAAATCGAGCACGAGCACGAGACCGCCGCCGCTCGTCGGAACCACCGAACGCAACCGCACCACGTGCTCGTGCCGCACGCTGGCGAGCAGTGCGGCCTCCCGCCGCAGCTGGTGCAGCTGCTGCGGCGACGGCGGCTGATCACTTGCGTGCAACCGCTTGAGCGCGACAAGGTCACCACTGGCCGTCTCGCGCGCCCGCCACACCTCACCCGTGCCACCGAAGCCGATGAGCGAGTCGACGTCGTAGCCGGGCAGCGAGAAGATCTCCACCCCGATATTCGAGCGCATCTGCGGCTCGCCGCGCTGTCGTCGTCCACAGGCTCGTATTCGGGCGACCGACTAATCTCGAATGCGTGCTCGAGTTCGACCACCGGGGCGTCGTCCCCTACACCGACGCGTGGGCGCTGCAGCGCGACGTCCATGCGCGCCGGGTCGCCGACGAGATCGGCGACACCTGCTTGCTGTTGCAGCATCCGCCGGTCTTCACCGCGGGCAAGCGCACGCAGGACTTCGAGCGCCCGGTCGACGGCACACCGGTGATCGAGGTCGACCGGGGCGGCCGGATCACCTGGCACGGTCCGGGGCAGCTCGTCGGCTACCCGATCGTGAAACTGCCGATGCCGATCGACGCGGTCGGTCACGTTCGGCGGATCGAGGAGGGCCTGATCGCGGTCTGCAGCGAACTCGGCGTCGAGGCGATCCAGATCGCCGGCCGTTCGGGCGTCTGGGTGCCCAGCCACGAGGGGCCTGCGCGCAAGGTGGCTGCCATCGGCGTCCGCATATCGCGTTGTACGACCATGCACGGGTTCGCGCTGAACTGTGATCCCGATCTCAGCTGGTTCGCTCGCATCGTGCCGTGCGGCCTGGACGATGCCGACGTCACATCGCTTTCTACCGAACTCGGGCGCGACGTCACGATTGAAGAGGTCACTCCGCTGGTCGAACGGCATCTCGCTGCGGCGCTTGCGACCGCCGCGCCGCGACGCAACACCACCGTCTCCGCGTAGCCGACTCGCCGCGTAGCCTTGGGCGTGTGACAGCGGTAGCCCCCGACGGACGCAAGCTGCTGCGGGTCGAGGCCCGCAATGCCGCGGTTCCCATCGAGAAGAAGCCGGAGTGGATCAAGATCCGCGCCCGGATGGGCCCGCAGTACAGCGCGCTGAAGGACCTCGTCCGCAATGAGGGCCTGCACACGGTGTGCGAAGAGGCGGGCTGCCCGAACATCTTCGAGTGCTGGGAAGACCGCGAAGCCACGTTCCTGATCGGCGGCGCAACGTGCAGCCGCAACTGCTCGTTCTGCCAGATCGACAGCGGCAAGCCCGCGCCCCTCGACCGCGACGAGCCGCGCCGGGTCGCCGAGTCGGTCAAGCAGATGGGCCTGCGCTACGCCACCGTCACCGGCGTCGCCCGGGACGATCTGGACGACGAGGGCGCCTGGCTCTACGCGCAAACCGTGCGCGAGATCCACGCGCAGGTGGTGGGCTGCGGCGTCGAACTGCTCACCCCGGACTTCCACGCGAAACCCGCCCTGCTCGAGCAGATTTTCGAAGCAGCACCTGAGGTGTTCGCGCACAACATCGAGACGGTGCCGCGCATTTTCAAGTCGATCCGCCCCGGCTTCCGCTACGAGCGCTCGCTCGACGTGCTGCGCCAGGGCCGCGAGCGCGGGCTCGTCACCAAGTCGAACCTCATCCTGGGGCTCGGCGAGGAGCGCGCAGAGATCAGCGAGGCGCTGGCCGATCTGCGCTCCGTCGGGTGTGAGCTCATCACGATCACCCAGTACCTGCGGCCCTCGCTGCGGCACCACCCGGTCGAGCGCTGGGTCGAACCCGCCGAGTTCGCAGAACTCGAAGCCGAGGCGAACGAGCTCGGCTTCTCGGGCGTGATGTCGGGGCCGCTGGTGCGCTCGTCGTATCGAGCCGGCCGGCTCTATCGTCAAGCGCTCGCCAGCCGCGCCGCATCCTGAATGCCACCCCGCATTCTGAAAGCCACCCCGTATCCTGAAAGCCACCATGGCGAAATCCCCCGCGACCCCGGCGTCGCAGCAGGCGAACAGCAAGCCCGGCAAGGCGCCGAAAGATCCCGCTGCGCCTAAGCGCAGTGCGCAGATCCGCGAAGCGTTCAAGCTGACCCGCGCCCGCGACAAGCGGCTCATCCCGGCGATGCTGCTCGGCTTCATCGTCACGCTCGGCATCTTCGAGCTCGCCGGATTCCTGCTCAGCAGCCAGATCGCCTTCACGGTCTTCGGCGTCATCGGTGGCGTGCTCGCCGCGTTCATCGTGTTCGGACGACGGGCTCGCTCCGCGATGTACGGCGAGATCGAGGGTCAACCAGGCGCCGCTGCGGCCGTCGTCAGCAGCCTGCGCGGCGACTGGCGGCTCACGCCGAACGTCGCCGTCACCCGCAACCAGGACATCGTGCACCGTGTCGTCGGCAAACCCGGCATCATCTTGATCGGCGAAGGCTCGACCGAGCGGCTGAACGCACTGATCGCCGATCAGCAGAAGCGCATCGCTCGCGTCGCCGCGGGCACTCCGGTCATCGTCATGCTGGTGGGCAACGAGCCCGGTCAGATCCCGCTGTCGAAGCTCGAGCGCAAGATGACCCGGCTCCCCCGCACGTTCAAGGGCTCAACCGTCGACCAGATCGAGGGCCGCCTGCGCGCGCTGGGTGGCCTCAACATCCCGATCCCTAAAGGCCCGCTGCCCAAGGGTGTGCGGATGCCGAAGGGCGTTCGCCCGCCGCGCTAGTACGAACTAGAGCCGGACGGCGACGGCGTCGGCCGCCTTGTCGTGCAGGCTGCGCTGGTCATGGTCATAGACGACCGCGGGGATCACCAGCATCAGCAGCACGGTGCGGACGAGCGCCCACAGCAGCGGCAACCGGCGGCCGTCGAGGCGCCGCACGCCGATGCCGAACAACCGCATCCCCACGGTCGACCCGATCGTGGTGAGCAGCAGCACGTACTCGACGGCAAACACTGCGAGCGGCCACCCCGGATTGAGCGGATGATGCCCGTCGAACGCCGATTGGCGCGCGAGCGCGCTGGCGACCAGCAGGCAGATGATCCAGTCGGCGAACAGGGCGCCAAGCCGCCGGCCGAAGCCAGCGACCGAACCCGGCCCGGAAGCCGGCAGCCCGAGCCGTGCGCCGGGGTATGACGCTGCCTCGCCGTCCGCCCTCGTCGTCGTACGCGGGCCCTCGAGCCACGAGCCGCTGATCCTGCCCATGACGGCCACGATAGCTTTGTCGGCGGCGGACCCGGCGAGCGCCGTAACGCACAGGAAACATTCGGGACACGCCCGGGAAACCGCGAACCCCTACGGTCGTCGATGTTGCCCAGCCAGCGGCAGCGTCGCCGAGCCCGCGGGCACCGATGCGTTCGAGCGCCAGCACAGGAGGAGATACATGTTCACCAGCGCCGACGAGGTCCTGGCGTACATCCGCGACAACGGCGTGAAGTCGGTCGACGTCCGATTTTGCGACCTGCCCGGCATCATGCAGCACTTCACCGTGCCTGCTGAGTCGTTCGACGAGAAGGTCTTCACCGACGGTCTCGGCTTCGACGGCTCGTCGATCCGCGGGTTCCAGGCGATCCACGAGTCCGACATGCTGCTGCTGCCCGACGCGTCGACCGCGGTGCTCGACCCGTTCCGCGCCGAGAAGACGCTGAACCTCACGTTCTTCATCCACGACCCGCTGACGGGCGAGGCGTACAGCCGTGACCCGCGCAACGTGGCCAAGAAGGCCGAGGCATACCTCGCCAGCACGGGCATCGCCGACACCGCGTACTTCGGCGCCGAGGCGGAGTTCTACGTCTTCGACGACGTGCGCTTCGAGACGAACGCGCACGAGAGCTACTACCACATCGACTCCGTGGCGGGCGCCTGGAACACCGGCCGCATCGAAGAGGGCGGCAACCGCGGCTACAAGGTGCGCTACAAGGGCGGCTACTTCCCGGTGACGCCAGTCGACCACTTCGCCGACCTGCGCGCCGAGATGACCCGCAGCCTCATCGAGGCCGGGCTGCCGGTTGAACGCCAGCACCACGAGGTCGGCACCGCCGGCCAGGCTGAGATCAACTACCGGTTCAACACGTTGCTGAAGTCGGCCGACGACCTGATGACGTTCAAATACATCATCAAGAACGTCGCGTGGCGCAACGGCAAGACCGCGACGTTCATGCCGAAGCCGATCTTCGGTGACAACGGCTCGGGCATGCACTGCCACCAGAGCTTGTGGAAGGACGGCGCTCCGCTGTTCTACGACGAGCTCGGCTACGCCGGCCTGTCCGACATGGCCCGCCACTACATCGGCGGCCTGCTCAAGCACGCGCCGTCGTTGCTGGCGTTCACCAACCCGACCGTGAACAGCTACCACCGGTTGGTGCCGGGCTTCGAGGCGCCGGTCAACCTCGTCTACAGCCAGCGCAACCGCTCGGCGTGCATCCGGATCCCGATCACCGGGACGAACCCGAAGGCCAAGCGTCTTGAGTTCCGGGTGCCCGACCCGTCGTCCAACCCGTACCTCGCCTTCTCCGCGATGATGATGGCCGGCCTCGACGGCATCAAGAACAAGATCGAGCCGCTCGACCCGGTCGACAAGGACCTCTACGAGCTGCCGCCCGAGGAGCACGCGAACGTGCCGCAGGTTCCGGGCTCGCTGCCGGAGGTGCTGGAGGCGCTCGAGGCCGACCACGAGTATCTGATCGAGGGTGGCGTGTTCACCTCCGACCTCATCGAGACCTGGATCGACTACAAGCGCTCCAAGGAGATCGACCAGATCCGGCTCCGCCCGCACCCGCACGAGTTCGAGCTGTACTTCGATATCTGATCCGACGCTCTCCCGACCCGCACGCACGACGACCGGCGTTTCTTGGCTTTGGCCTGCTGAAGCGCCGGTCGTGGTCATTCTGGGTGGTCTCGTACCTCAGATCGCGCCGGTCTTGGCCGAAGCGATCTTGGCGAGTCGGAACTGGAGGGGATCGCGATGGCACAACTACTGGAGTGCGACGACTGTGGCGCGCTCATGACCGCCGAGCTGCTGATCGCCCATCAAGACCGGCACGCCGAGTCGAGCCGTCGGATGCACGAGGCGTTCATGCGGGCCTGAGGGCCTGAATAAGCTGCACACCATGGAATACCGTCACCTCGGCGCGAGCGGCCTGATGGTGAGCGAACTCGCCTACGGCAACTGGCTCACCCACGGCTCCCAGATAGACGCGGACGCCGCGAAGGCGTGCGTGCACGCCGCACTCGATGTCGGCATCACGACGTTCGACACCGCCGACACCTACGTGTTCGGCGGGGCGGAGTCGATCCTCGGCGAGGCACTCGCCGGCGTGAGGCGCGAGTCGTACGTGCTGTGCACGAAGGTCTACCGGCCGACCGGTGACGGCCCGAACGATCGCGGCCTGTCGCGCAAGCACATCATCGAGGGCTGCGATGCCTCGCTCAAACGCCTGCGCACCGACCACATCGACGTTTACCAGGCCCATCGCTACGACGTCGAGACACCTCTCGAAGAGACGATGCGCGCCTTCGACGACCTCGTGCGCCAAGGCAAGGTGCACTACATCGGCGTGAGCGAGTGGACAGCCTCGCAAATCGCCGAGGCGCTCAACATGGCAGCCGACCTGCGGCTCACCCGCATCGTGTCGAACCAGCCGCAGTACAACCTGCTCTGGCGGGTGATCGAGCCGGAGGTGGTGCCGATCTCGCTTCGCGAAGGCATCGGCCAGATCGTGTTTTCTCCTTTGGCACAAGGCATTCTGACCGGCAAATACCTGCCGGGCCAACGAGCGCCCGCCGGCTCGCGTGCCGACAACGAGCGCGGTTTGCGCTTCATCTCACGCTGGCTAACCGACGACGTGCTCTCGCGCGTGCAAGAACTTCAGAACATCGCGGACGACGCCGGCTTGCCGCTGCCCGTCATGTCGCTCGCCTGGGTGCTGCAGAACCCCGCGGTTTCGACCGCCATCATCGGCGCGTCACGGCCCGAACAGGTGCGTGCCAACGCCCGGGCGTCCGGCGTGCAACTCGACGCGGAGACGATGAAGCGAATCGATGAGGTGCTCGACCCGATCGTCGAGCGCGATCCCGGGAAGTCACAGCAGCTGGAGAAGCGGCCTTAGGCTCCCGCGCCGTTCTTGTGGACGTGGTCAGCGTTCCGGCAACCGGATCCGTCCACCCGAAACCGGGAGCACCGTTCACGTGAACCGCCCGGCCGACGCCGCCAACACCGGCTGACAATGGCCGGGGTAGTCACCGGCGAACGTCAGCCAGCACCAGCACCAGCACCAGCAAACCGAACAGCAGGCTCGACGCCCGCAAGAGCTAGGCGCCGTTCCACTTCTGCGCGATCATCCCGATACCCGCGACGACGTCGCTGTCCCAGTCGTGGCCGGCGGCGAGGCCGGAGACGGTGCCCGTGACGCTGAAGTTCGCGCCGTTTTGCGGCTGGCCGTTGGTGTTCGTCGCCACCAGTCCGTGGAAGTTGAACGACGACGTGTTCCAGGCGCCGTTGAGGCCGCAGTAGGCCGGGCAGTTGTTGCCGACCGTCACCTGCACATTGGAGATCGTGACGTTCGCGGTGTCGCCGTTGATTCGTGCATCGCCCTCAGCATTGAAGAACAGCCGCGGCACCATGTGCACCGAGATGTCGGCGATCGGTGTCGATCCGGCATAGAAGACGGCGGTGTCGCTGCCCGACCACCACTTCAAGGTGACCTGCTGATCGCCAGCCGGCGCCGGAGCGATGTAGTCGTAGGTGAACTTGCCGTTCTGCACGCGCTCCCAGGTGAAGTAGGGCTGGCCGCCCGTCTCCGGCGACGCGCTGTCCTTCTGAATGCCGACCGAGATCGCGTTGTTGTTCGCATCGTGCGCGTTGATGTAGGCCGAGTACCCCGTGCCAGTGCCGCGGTCGTTCAACGTCGCCGTGTATGTGAGGTACGGCGTGCCGGCCGGCACCGTGACCGGCTGGGCGACGACGGATCCAGCCGTGAAGGAGATGTTGTGGAACGTCGCGTCGGTGGAATCACCGGTGTTGCGCCCGGCCGCGAGGAACGAGATCGACGGGTGGGTCTCGGCCACCGGGTAAGGGCCGACCGTCTTCTGGTTGTCGATCGTGAGCGTGATGCCAGTCGCCGTCCATTTCACCGTGAACATGTGCGACGCACCCGTGATCGCGCCGGCCGGCCAGTAGCCACCGACCGGCTTGCCGCCCCCGGCGCCCTCGATCATGAGCGTCATACCGTTCGGCGAGACGCCGGGATCATGGATGAGCCCGAACGCGATGAAGTTCTGCGGGTCGTTCCAGAACTGGACGAGCGCCTTGTAGCCGGTCCCCCCACCGTAGGTGCAAGCGCCGGCGCAGTAGGTGCCGTCGATCCTCACGTTGAGCGTGCCGGACGACGATCCGGTGTGCGACGCGGTCGCGCCCGACATGTAGTTGACCGGTCCGGTGCCCCACGCCCCTGGGCTCTGGCGCTTGCCCCATGCATGCACGGAGTCGCCGAAGGCGCTGGCGGTCGACTGCAGCCCGGGATCCCAGCTGTGGGCCGAAAGCGCAGTCACGTCCGCCGAGGCGGCGGTCGAAAGCCCGACCAGGAGGCCGCCGGTCAACAGGGCGGCAAGCATCGCTCGTAGTTTCATCGTGTGGTTTCTGACTCACTCGGGAGGATTCGAAGCTGTCATCTCTGGTTTCGGCAGATTACCGACATCCGCTTAACCCCGACCCCGGTTACGCGTCACGCGAACGCGATCAATCGACCGGCGTTGCGTCCGCCCCATCTGACAAGATGACTGCTCGTGGGAGGCACGGGGACAGAAATGACGGGTGAGCGGCCGGTGTCGGCGTCCGGCTCGGCACTCGATGCACCCGCTACGACCGCACCCAAGCGCCCGCACTGGCAGCCGATCGGCCCGTTGCTCCCTGAGCGGCTGCGGCAGCAGCGGCGGCCGCGGCTCTGGCAGGAGATCGCCTTCA
>Ga0157370_10003111_pt1 | contig 19653 bp, 15 predicted proteins | sample C35metaG_FD_113463 | JGI IMG/M metagenome (GOLD analysis project Ga0157370, IMG submission 113463) | Corn rhizosphere microbial communities from Kellogg Biological Station, Michigan, USA - C3-5 metaG | ecosystem: Host-associated > Plants > Roots > Rhizosphere > Soil | place: USA: Michigan...
CTTTCTGAATTTCATCTTCAAAATAACCCATTGCAGAAGCGGTCAGCATTTCAGAAAAGAAAAGTACGATCAGCCAGAAGCCTCGTTTCTTTACCATTTCAAAAATCGAAGTCTGCGTGTAAGGCATATCCAACGCATCCAAACCTCCAAACTTCTGGATGTCTTCCGTATTTTGCGATTCAATTTGATCTAAGATATCATCGATGGTTACAATTCCTACCAAAACGCCATTTTCGGTAATAATTGGCAATGCGCTACGGTCATATTTTTCAAAATAGGGAACTGCATCCTCTTTGGAAGTTGTGGTTTTGATCGCTACAAAATGATCATCGGTAAGCTCAGAAATCAATTGATCTTCGTCTGCCAATAGGAGAGAGCCGATCGTAATATCATCAATCAAAATATTCTTTTCATCGACAACATAAAGGAAGTTCAGGGTTTCCACTTTTTTTCCAACCTTTTTTATTTGCTGCAGACAACGCTTGACCGTCCATTCTTTACGAATCTGAACGTAATAAGGCGTCATCAAACGGGCAATAGAATCCGCTTCATAACCTAAAAGCTTCAAAGCAACGCGGCGTTCCTGCGGATTTAGAAGGTTGATAGAAGACTTTATTAATTCATCTGGAAAATCCTCGAAAAGCTGAGTTCTGTCATCAGGGGACATTTCGTTTAGAATGTCAGAAACTTCGTGGCTGGCAATACTTCTGATTGTTTCTTCCTGGAAATCAGGATCTAAGTGTGAGAAAACATCTGCTTTTTCAGATTTTGGTAATTTCAGGAATTGCAACAGACGTTCTTTCACTGGCAATTTGCTCAGTGATTCTGCTACGTCAGCTGGATTTAATATGATTTCCGGATTCTCGATTGTTTAGAATTTTGCATTGCAAAAGTATTAAAATCTTAAAGAATTCCTTTAGAAATACATTAATATAATGTGAATAAAGTTAGTTTAGAACAGAATAAAATTAGTTCATCAGCTCTTTGTGGATTTTTCTGATCGCACCTTTTGTCCCGATGATCACAGAATTGGAAGCCGAGCCAAGCAATCTGCCGTTTCCTTTGTAAGTGTCGTAAGAAGTTTCCATTATGAAATGTCCTTTGGAATCGTACAGCTTCATACTCACAATTACTTGATTTGAAAAAACATACTTCCCAAAACCAACTTTAAAATATTTCACTTTCGGAACGATAGCTGCATCTGCATTGTTGTTTTGGCAAATCTCTTTCACCATTTTTGTATCAACTTCATCAAAGGAAATCGGTGTATCAACCTGCAGATATTTAATATTTCCAAGAGATTTCATTTTGTCAGAAGTGGCAGTATAAAATGCAGAGTAAGTAGGTTCTTTAATTTCTGTAATATCAGGAAAGATCTCCGGATTGAAATAAAGAACGGTTTTTACTTTCGAAATTTTGAAGTCTTTATTCTTATAAACCAAAGTGTCTCCATAATTTGCACAGGAAATCAGGAGAGTTGATACATAGAAAGTTAGAAAAAGAGAAGATAGATGTGTTTTCATTTGCTTCGTGCAAAATTACAATGAAATTTCAATAATTCAATGAAAATTTTAAGATTTTTTTAACAAATTAAAATTGGTCTATTTTTAGACCTTTCATCACATAATCATCACATTTTTATTACTTTTGTTTCTATGACTTCAACAGACAAAAGATTATATCTCATAGATGCTTACGCAATGATTTTTCGTGGTTATTTTGCATTCATCAAAAACCCCAGAATCACTACAAAAGGTATCAATACTTCTGCCATTTTTGGCTTTACCAATTCTTTAATTGAATTAATAAAAAGAGATCGTCCCACGCATTTGGCTGTGGTTTTCGATGTAGGAAGAACCAATGTCCGTCACGATGATTATGCAGAATACAAAGCCAATCGTCTGGAAACTCCTGAACCAATTTTGCTTGCTAAACCTTATATTAATAGTATTTTAGAAGCAATGCATATTCCAATTTTAGGAGTTGAAGGTTACGAGGCTGACGATGTCATTGGAACGATTGCCTGCAAAGCCGAGAAACAGGGTTATGATGTTTTTATGGTAACGCCGGATAAGGATTTTGCACAATTGGTAACGGATAAAATCAAGATCTACAAACCAAGTATGAAAGGTAGTGATATTGAGATTCTTGGTGTTGAAGAGATTAAAGCCAAATACGAAATCAACGACCCAAAACAGATCATCGATTACCTTGGAATGATGGGAGATGCTGTTGATAATATTCCGGGATTAGATGGTGTTGGTGATAAAACTGCGAGAAAATTCATTCAGGAATTCGGGTCGATGGAAAACCTTCTGGCGAATACGCACACGCTGAAAGGAAAAATGAAGGAGAAAGTAGAAGCCAGTGCAGAAATGGGACTTCTTTCCAAAAAATTGGCAACCATTCTTTGCGATGCTCCAATCGAGTTTTTGGAAGAACAATATGATTTGGATATGCCTGATTTCGAAAAAGTTAAAGAAATTTTTGACGAGTTGGAATTCCGAAGATTATACGAAAATCTTTACCGCGCATTTTCCAATAAAGAATATGTAGAAGAATTGATGGAAGTTGAAAATCCGACCGATGGAAAAGTTCAAACTTCCAATTCTCCTAACAAAAATGGTATGATGGATATGTTTGCAAGTTTCGAGCAATTGGATCAGGCAACTACCACAAAATCAAACATCGAGGGCAACGATCATCTTTATCAATATATTGATACTCCAAAAGCGCAGAGAATTCTTTTAGATAATCTTCTCAAGCAAAAAGCAGTTTGTTTTGATACAGAAACGACTTCACTAAATGAATTGGAAGCTGAATTGATCGGAATGAGTTTCTCTTATAAAAAAGGTTTAGCTTATTATATTCCAATCTCTGAAAATCAGGAAGAAGCGCAACAAACTATTGAACTTTTTCGACCATTTTTCGAAGCTGAAAATATTCTGAAAATTGCTCATAATCTGAAATACGATGCGAAAGTCCTTCAAAATTACAACATTGACATCAAAGGTAAAATCTTTGACACAATGATCGCACATTACCTTCTGAATCCCGACGGACGACACGGAATGGATTATTTATCGGAAATGTATTTAGATTATAAACCGGTTTCCATCGAATCTCTGATCGGGAAAAAAGGAAAAAATCAATTGACGCTTCGTGAAGTTGATATCGAAACACAAACAGCTTACGCGGCAGAAGATGCCGATGTGACTTTCCAGCTTTACGAATTATTTGCACCTCAATTGGGCAAAGAAAATCTCGAAGAATTGTTCTATAATGTTGAAATGCCGTTGATGAGAGTTCTTGCGAAGATCGAATTGACGGGCGTAAAACTCGATAACAATTGGCTGGCACAGGAAAGTATCGATTTGGAAAATGATTTGAGAATTTTAGAAGCAAAAATCTTTGAATTGTCAGGAGAAAATTTCAATATGAATTCGCCGAAACAATTGGGCGAAATTCTTTTTGATAAAATGCAGTTGGATCCAAAAGCAAAAAAAACCAAAACCGGACAATACGCAACTTCCGAAGATGTACTTCAAAAATTATCCTCGAAACACGAAATCATTGCTTCGATTCTGGAATACAGAACGTTGCAGAAACTGAAATCAACTTATGTTGATGCTTTACCAAGTCAAATCGATAAAAAAGATGAGCGCGTCCACACGACTTTTGCACAAACTGTAGCTGCAACCGGACGTTTGGCAAGTGTAAATCCAAACTTACAAAATATCCCGATCCGTACTTTGCGAGGTCAGCAAATTCGTGGTGCTTTTGTTTCGGATGAAGGAAAAAAGATCATATCTGCCGATTATTCTCAAATTGAATTAAGGTTAATTGCTGAAATTTCCGGCGAACAAAATATGATCGCTGCTTTCCAAAATGGCGAAGATATTCACGTTTCCACAGCGGCGAAGTTGTTTGATATTCCATTGGAAGAAGTAACGAAAACCCAAAGAAGTCAGGCGAAAACCGTGAATTTTGGAATTATTTATGGGCAAGGCGCTTTTGCTTTAGCCGAACAAACAGGACTTTCCAGAACCGAGGCGAAGAAGATGATCGATTCTTATTATGAATCTTATCCGCGTTTGAAAGAATATATGGCAGAGCAGGTCAAGAAAGCTCAGGATTTAGGTTATGTTCAGACGATTCTTGGTAGAAAACGCCATTTGAAAGATATTAATTCCAGCAATTTTGTTGTTAAAGCACATGCCGAAAGAAACGCTGTGAATGCACCAATCCAAGGTAGCGCGGCCGACATCATTAAATTGGCAATGATAAAAATTGACCAGGAATTGGAAACTCAAAAACTTAAAACTAAAATGCTTTTGCAGGTTCACGATGAATTGCTTTTCGAAGCACCGATTGATGAAATTGACGTTGCGATGTCATTAATTAAAAAAGAAATGGAATCTGCTTTTGTTACGGAGGTACCGTTGTTAGTGGAAGTTGGAGTAGGAAATAACTGGTTGGAAGCGCATTAAATTTTAGAAAAGCAATCGAAAATTATTATAATAATTAATTAAAATCAAAACACTTATATTATGAAAGCAGTAGTTTTTTACGAGCACAACACAGAGAAAACAATGGACGAATTTATGGCCGTTTTTCCGCGCCACGAAGTTTTGGAAGAAGAGTTTATCAAGTCTGGAAAGGTTTTGGGAACAGGCGCTTTTGCAAACCAAGGTGAAGGTGCAATGGCAATTTTTATCAATAAAGAAGCTGCGGAAGAGTTCGTAAACGGCGATCCTTTTGTACAGGAAGGTCTGATTGCAAAAGTAACCATCAGAGAATGGAATGACGAATTAGCTTAAAAATTTAAATTATGATTTCACTTATCATTCCCAAGCTTCCTTTTATTAATAAGGAAAAGACTTTAGAATATTATCAGAAATTAGGTTTTGAACTGGTTGCTGATCATGGAGATTATCTGATTACAGAATATAAAGATTTGGAAATTCATTTTTTCAGATTCGAAACTTTGTTGCCGGAAAAGTCTGATTTTATGATTTATATGAGAATTGATAATGAGATTGAAGAATTCTATCAAAATATTCAGGATCAGGGAATTGAAATTCATCCCAACGGAAAATTAGAAACAAAACCTTGGGGAATGAAAGAATTTGCTTTAATTGATCCAAATGGAACTCTGTTGACTTTTGGAGAGAAGAATTAATTTTAGATTATCAATTATATTAGAAGATTCCACATCTGTTCCAATACTTGTATATATTATTAGTTATTTTTCTATTCATTAAAACAGAATTCGATTTAAAGAATAAATTTGGGAAAACTTTGTAACAATCTTTTTATTAATCCGACTTAATATTAAATTTACTCTATGAAAAATATAAAACTATATGGATTTTTTGTCGGTTTTGCACTTTTACAAAGTTGCTCGACTGCGAAAAACTTCACTTACGAAGGCAAAGGCTTCAAAGATGCTTATAATGGCATTACTGCTGCCGAACTCAAAACTAACCTTTATGTAATTGCTGCCGACGATATGGAAGGACGCGATACCGGAAGCGCAGGTCAGAAGAAAGCCGGCGTTTATATAATAGAGCAATATAAAAAAAATGGAATCGGTTTTCCTGCAGCTTTGGGTTCTTATTATCAGAAAGTTCCAGCTGAAGCGATGAAAAAATATGGCGAAGCTTTACCAGATTCTGAAAATATTTTAGCTTATATCGAAGGCAGCGAAAAGCCAAACGAAGTGATTGTAATTTCCGGACATTACGATCATGTTGGAACAAAAAATGGTGTGGTTTACAACGGTGCAGATGATGACGGAAGCGGAACTGTAGCGGTGATGGAAATTGCACAGGCTTTTCAGGAAGCTAAGAAAAAAGGTTATGGCCCAAAACGTTCAATTCTTTTTCTTCACGTAACTGGCGAGGAGCACGGCCTTTTCGGTTCCGAATATTATTCTGATCATCCGGTTTTTCCTTTAGCAAACACAGTTGCAGATCTTAATATCGATATGATTGGCCGAGATGACCCGGAAAACAGAGGCAAGCAATATGTCTATGTAATTGGTTCCGAAATGTTGAGTTCTGAACTTAAAAAAATAAATGTTGCTGCTAACGAAAAAACAGTAAATCTGGAGCTTAATTATAAATATGATGATCCGAAAGATCCTCAGAGATTGTATTACAGATCAGATCATTACAACTTTGCAAAGCATAATATTCCGGTGGCATTTTTCTTTGACGGAATTCATGAAGATTACCACAAACCGACAGATAAACCGGATAAAATAGATTATCCGTTGTTACAAAAAAGAACGCAATTGGTTTTTGCAACTGCTTGGGAACTGGCAAACAGACCGGAAAGAATTAAGGTTGATGGGAAAAATAATAGATAGATTTCAGGTAGTAGAATTTAGGTTTTAGCTTAAAAGCATACCTTTAAAATATTTAATAAATAAAAAAGACGACTATTAATAGTCGTCTTTTTTATGTTTAATCTTAAATTTAATCAAAATCAGATTTTGTTATCGTAGTTCCTGAGTCTTCTAAAAATCTATATAAGTAAGGCGCTTTATTAGCAGAACCGCTGTAATGTTTTTCCAGTCTTTCCAGAATATTCATTCCAAGGATTTTTCTCTGGAAGTTGTTGCGTCTGAGAGGTTCTCCAAGGATAGATTCGTAGAGATGCTGTAATTCCTTCATTGTGAATTTGTCTGGCAGAAGATTGCTTCCCATCACCTGATAATCAATGTTTTTACGAAGATAGAGTAGTCCTTTTTCTATCATTTCCTTGTGGTCAAAAGCCATATTCGGTAATTCGTTTACATTAAACCATTGACAAACTTCGTTGAAAGAATCCGGGAAAGTATAGGTCAAAGTATAATCGATTAAAGCACAATAACCTACCGAAATAAAACGCTGATAAATCCAGTGGTTTTTATCAACTTCGATATTTTTATTTTCGAGGAGTTTCTGGTGGGTATTGTTTTCGGTTCTTTTGATGTCTCCGAAAGTGTAAAATTGCTCCAGAAAAACGTCGGAAAGGTGCGTTCTCTCGTGAAGAGTTCTTGCAGCAGCATCATTCAGATTCTCATCATTGAAGATGAATCCACCAGGAACAGACCAGAGATCAAGATCGTGATATTTCAATAGCAAAACTTTAAGCGTATCCTTGTGAAAGCCGAATATGACACAGTCTACAGAGACGTGTTCTACGAAATCATTGGTGTCTATTAGTTCTTTTAGATTCTGTTTATTCTTATGGTTTTCGGTCATAGGTTATTGGTGTTTTATTTAGAAAAAATGTGAGACCAAATATAATTAATAATGGTAATAAAATAAATAAAGGAAAGAAATTACTCACATCTTTATGAAAAATAACAGCCATATACAGAGATCCGACCGAACTTCCTAAAGAAGAACAGATCACGACAATCGATACCAGAAGATGTGTTTTTTCTTTCGGAACTTTATTAAGTATTTCGGAATTGTAAAGTGGAAAAAGTGGTGCCAGAAATAACCCGATCATTGGCATTATAAAGATTAATAAAAATTTATAATCATTATAAAAATAGGAAATCAACACCTGACAGATGATCAAGATTGAAAACACAATACAAAGACAGATCAAAACAAACGGAAACCAATGAAATCTCAATATCAACCGACTTGTAATCAACCTTCCAAAAAATGAAAACAAAGCCAAAAATGCAGAAGCCTGTAATGCGAAATAAGAATTGATCTTCAGATTATTCTTGAAAAAACTTGGCAGCCAGGAATTAAAACTTTGCTCCACAAATACCATGAAAAATACGATGATAAAGAAATAAATGATCTTCGGAGTCAAAAAGAATTTCCATTCTCCGAATTTTTTTTCTGTATTTGAATTGGTTTCTTCATCAATTTTTGCGGATCTCAACATCAATAAAGTGATGATACTGAGTAATGCAATGACCCAAAAACCGAATTTCCAATATTCGGCATAAGAACTTGTCAATAATGTTCCGAAACCAATATTTACAAAGAAAATTCCGATCATAAATGAGGCATCTACACTGCTGATTGCACTTGACAAATGCTCATCTTTAAAATTATTCTTAATAATACTGAAAACCGAAATCTTTGCCAAAGCGAAACTCACGCCTACAATACTCAGCCAGATTTTGAAAAACCAAAATGTATCAACCAATGGTAATGCAATACAACTTACAAGTATAAAAAGAAGTGAAAATATGAGTGCATTCTTGTTACCTGTTTTAGCAATCAGATTTACGCAAAACAACGATACAATCGCCATCGGAATATCTTTGAAAGACTCCAAAACTCCTAATCCTTTGTAGGAAACTTTCTCCGACAATTGAAGGATGATAACTCCCATACTATTGAGAAGCATAGAGAAGATCAAAAAGCTAAGCATAAGAGGTAGCTTTATTTTGTTTTTATTAACATTCATTTAATGATGCCTTAACTTTTTTTAACATTGACTCGTATTTTCAGTGATTCCAAAAGTACAAAAATTAATGTAAATTATGATAAGGTGTAATGCTAAATAACCATTAATAAAGGGAAAATAAAAAAAATGAAAATTTATTTTGTAGTGTTAAAAAAAAAATTACTTTTATTGTCTCAGTTTGAGATTAACAAAAAATTAATTAAAATATGAACTTAAAGTATTCAAAATGTCTCGGATTAGCAGCTGTTCTTTACTTTACGGCAAACTACTCCGCGCAGCAGGTAAAAGACACGGCTTCTAAGGAGAAAACAATCGAAGAAGTTGTTGTTATTGGTTACGGTACTCAGAAGAAGAGTAATGTAACTGGCGCAATTGCAAGTATTAAAGCTTCAGACATCGAAAACATTCCTGCGGGAAAACCAGAGCAAGTCTTACAAGGTAGGGCTGCAGGGGTATCTGTTGTTACAAACTCCGGGCAACCAGGTGCATCAGCAACAGTACGTGTAAGAGGTATTACGAGTTTTGGAGCTGGAAGTAATAGTCCACTATGGGTTGTTGATGGTATTGTCGTAGATAATATTGGATGGCTAAACCAATCGGACATCGAAAGTATTGAGGTTTTAAAAGATGGAGCATCTTCCGCAATCTATGGAGTTTCCGCAGCTAAAGGAGTAATTCTTGTAACAACTAAAAAAGGAAAAAAAGGAAAACTTGGTCTTTCCTATAATGGTTTTTACGGATTCGGAAATGCTGCTAAAAAATTAGATCTTCTCAATGCTACACAATATGCAACTATAATCAATGAAGCTTTTTCAAATGATGGAAAACCTATCCGTTATGAAGACCCATCAAAATTGGGTAAAGGAACAGATTGGCAAGATACTATTTTTGGCACTGGTGAAAAATCCAATCATGAAGTAAGTCTTACTGGTGGAAACGAAAAATCTACATACTATGCATCATTCGGATATTTTGATCAGACTGGTATTGTAATGAGTGATATGTCTTACTACAAAAGACTTAATGCTAGACTAAACTCAACACACAAGGTTACAGATTTTTTGACTATAGGACAAACTTTTGCTTATACTCACACAAAATCACAAGGAATTAGTGCCAATGAGGAATATGGTGGCCCGCTAGCTTCGGCGGTTAATTTGGATCCAACAACTCCTGTCGTAGTTACAGATTGGTCTATGGTAGATCCAAGTGGCTATACAAACCCATATATTATCCGTGATGCAAATGGTAATCCTTATGGAATTTCCCGCTATGTCAATCAAGAGATGACCAATCCACAAGCTTTCCGTTACATACAACAAGGGAATTACAGCTGGTCAGATGATCTTGTTGCAAATATTTTTGCTGAGCTAAAACTTCATAAAACATTGACTTTTAAAACTAGTTTAAATGGCAAAAAGTCTTATTGGGGAAGTCGTTCTTTCACACCTAAATATTATTTGAGTCCGAATTATAGTAATCTTAACTTTAATAGTTTGAGTAAAACGGATGAAAATAAATTTGAATGGAGTATGGAAAATACTTTGAATTATCAAAATAGATTCGGAGAGCACAATTTAAATGTTTTAGTTGGACAGGGAGTTTACAGATATAATATTTCTGGTGGTACTAGTTTAACTTATACTAATCTGCCTATTGATAATTGGCGTGATGCATCTTTTAATTTCAATATTCCTCAGGATGATATCACAGCAACAGGATGGGACGGAATACAAACTCGTAAAGCCTCTTATTTTGGTAGAATTATTTATGATTATGCAGATAAATATTTATTTACCGGAACTATTCGTAGAGATGGATCATCAAAATTTGCAACAAAAGAGCATTGGGGAACTTTCCCATCTATGTCATTAGGTTGGAATGTGAATAAAGAAAACTTCTGGCCAGAAAATAAAGTAGTAAATAATTTGAAATTGAGAGGAGGTTATGGAGTTTTAGGAAATGATGAAATGGAGAATTTCAGATTTGCAAGTTTTATGGTTTCTGGAAGTAATTATACCAACAGTGGTAATAATATCATTATTGGATATGCTCCAAGTACATTGGAAAACCCTAACCTTAAATGGGAAGAAACTAGTCAGCTAAATATTGCTGCTGATTTAAAATTATTCACCAATTTCACTTTGACGGCAGACTGGTACAAAAAGAAAACAACAGACATCTTAAGACAAATTAATATTCCAGGCTATGTTGGAGTTCCTAATTTGCCTTGGTCAAATGTTGGAGATATGGAAAATACAGGTCTAGAGCTAGAACTAGGATATAAAAAGAACTGGAATGATTTCGGAATCTCTGTTAACGGAAACTTTGCTACTATAAAAAATAAAGTTTTGAGGTTAGAAGATGATATCGATTATTTCAATCTTGCTTCTTTCCAGACAATGGGAGCCGTTTCTAGAGTAGAAGTTGGACAACCTTATGGTTCTTTTTATGGATATACATATAGTGGGATTTTCCAAAATCAAGGACAAGTTGACTCTTATGTTAATGCAAATGGCGACAAACTCTTAGCTAATGCAAAACCAGGAGATTTTATCTGGCAAGATAATAATGGCGATGGAAAAATTGATGACAATGATAAGGTTAACTTAGGAAGTTCTATTCCTAAATATACTTTTGGTTTGACGGTAAATCTAAATTATAAAAATTGGGATTTTATGGCATTTGCACAAGGACAAGCGGGTAACAAAATCTTCCAGGGACTTAGAAGATTGGATATGCTAGATGCCAACTACCAGACAAAAATTTTAGACAGATGGACTGGCGAAGGTTCTACAAACGATAATCCAAGAGTCACAAGAGATGATCCTAACCATAACTATTCTTGGATGTCCAGCTATTATCTTCAAAAAGGAGATTATATGCGTTTGAAAATCATTCAATTAGGTTATACAATTCCTCAAGATGTCACAACACGTTTTGGAATGAGTAAAGTTAGACTTTATATCACTGGTGAAAATGTATTTACTTTCACAAAATATACGGGTTATGATCCGGAAATTGCTGGAAGAAATAACTCCGAACAAGACATTATTGGGGTGGACAGAGCTTATTATCCACAAGCCAGAACATTCTTAATAGGTGCAAATATTCAATTTTAATACTTAACAAAATGAAAAATAAAAAATTTTTATATAAAGGACTTGCCATTACGTTTTTAACAGGCTTAAGTTTTGGTAGTATTGCCTGTAACGACGCATATTTGGATGATGTCCAAAATTTAGGTTCATTCAATACTGATCTTTATTTCCAGAACGAACAGCAGTCCTTCAGTGCATTAGTTTCGGTGTATGATGTTTTGAGAAAATATTCCGGTGGATTTGAAAACTCTGTGACTTTCTTTAATGCAGGATCTGATGATTTCTACTCGGGAGGTGGAAACTCTAATGATGGTGCAGGAATTCAAGGATTAAATAATTATACAATTAATCCTAATACAATGCCTGGAAGTTATTGGAAAGATTATTATCAGGGAATTGCACGTGCAAATCTCTTAATAGAAAGAGTTCCTGGTGCCAACATGAGTGATGATCTGAAAAAGAGATTTACTGCCGAAGCTACAGTTCTTAGATCTTTGTACTATTTCGAATTGGTGAGAATGTTTGGAAATGTTCCATTAATACTGAAATCAATTAAATTCGATGATGATTACTGGAATATACCACAGGCAAAACCAAGTGAAGTATATGCACAGATAGAAAGTGATATCAATGCTGCAATTCCAGATCTTATGATGACTGCAGCTGGCAATGACAGAGGTAGAATTACTCAAGGAACAGCCAGAGCAATTTTAGGTAAAATTTATCTTTATGATAAAAAAATGCCAGAAGCTGCTGCCCAGTTTGCTGAAGTAAATGGCGTACCAGGAGGAACCAGCCAATATGGATATAAACTCGTTGCAAATTATGCGGATTTATTTAAGGTAGGTCCGGAAAGTGATCCAGGCAGATATAAATTTTTATCTGAATCCATTTTGGAAGTAATGCATACCAACAAAGGTAATTCTGATTGGGGATTTTGGGGGCAAGGAAAAGATGAAGGTAACTCTATAAATGTAATGGTGGGACCACGTTCTTATTCTTTGAAAGATATACCAAATAATACTGCACCCGATATATATTCAGGATGGGCTTTTAATACGGTAACAACTGATTTATATAACTTTATGCAGAATGATCCGAGACTTAGCACTACAATTTTTAATGCAAAACAATTAGAAACAGAAGGTAAAATTTCATATAGTCCTGCTTATGCTGATACAGGTTATTTCTTAAACAAATTTTTACCAACCAGAGATTTAGTAAGTGAATTACCAGGAGCAGCCGAACTTAATTTCCGTCAAAACTATATTGCAATTAGATTAGCTGATACTTATTTGATGGAAGCTGAAGCTTTAGGAGGAAGTGGAGCAAGAGCTCAGGCATTATTAGATGCTGTGAGATCTAGAGTTGGTTTGACATCGGTTCCTGTTTCTTTACAAGCTATAAAAGATGAAAGAAGAAAAGAATTGGCAGGGGAAGGACATCGTTGGTTTGACCTTGTAAGATGGGGAGATGCTCCTGCTAAATTGGGATCAAAAGGATTTGTAGCAGGTAAAAATGAAATTTTGCCAATTCCTTTTAATGAATTGCCTAATACAATAATGAATCAAAATCCTCACTATTAATTCTCCGTATTATGAAAAAATATTTAAAACATACAATCTATTTAAGTTTATCTGTATTGGCTTTTTCGTGTATGCCGGATACAGTAGATGGAGACGGAAATGGATTAACACCAACAAATTCTGATGCTTCTTTTACAGTTACAAAAACATCAGAAAATCATTATAAATTGACATCGTCCAATAACAACTTTCTTTCTTCCAACTGGGATTTAGGTGATGGTGGAGGTTTCGGAAGAGGTGCAAATGTCTATGATATTTTTCTTCCGGACGAAGGAACTTATACTATCCAACATCAGATCGTAGGCCAGGGAGGAATTGTTGGCGGAACAGCCAGTCAAACTGTAAAAGTTGATAAATCTGATCCTGCTGCGGGTAATATGATCCAGGGCGGAAAGTTTTTGGATGCTGCAGATGTTGCAAAATGGTCATTGACGTTTCCTAATCCAAATGGAAACGACGGTTATGCACTTTGGACTTGGGGAACAGGCGAGGCTACTTTTAAAGCTACAAAATGGAACAGAAATGTAATGTATCAAGCAATCCAAGTTGTAAAAGGAAGAAAGTATCAGGCTGATGCTATTGTGAGTTCAAAAGGAGTTTCTGATTCCTGGTTCGAAATTTATGTTGGATATACAAAACCAACCGCCAATATGGATTATACTGGTGATGGTAATGATACCACTTGGCTCAGAGGAATCAACACTTGGGCTGGTAGCGGAACAACTGCTTTTGATGGTAAAATATCCAACAAAGGTTCTGTAAATGCCAATAATCCGAACGGTACTTTTACAGCTACGCAGGATGGTACAGTTTATTTTGCCATCAGATCCGGTGGTAATGACATGAAGGAAGGAATTTCTATAAAGAATATAGAATTCCGCGGAATTAACTAATTTTTTCTTATCATATTTTCTTAGGTGAAAGAGGTTCTCAACAACCTCTTTCATTTTTATTAATATTAACATCGTATCATAACACAATTTTTCAAAAAAGGAGAAGCTGTAATGGAAATATAATTTCAGTACAATTTTTCTTAAAATGAATAGTAAGGATGATCACAAATCTCATGAAAATGTTTACAAAATCAAAAGCATTCCCAAACAAAATGTTTTTCTTCGGGATCACAATTTTTTCTCTTCTGTTCTGCCAAAGCAGTACAGTGGACGAACAAGCACCAACCAATCCACCAACAGATGGTGGCAATAATGGTAATTATGCATCAGCAAGTTTTTGGCTCACAAAAGCAGACGAATCTACAAAACTTCAAAAGCAAAACGATATTTTCTTCAATAATGCATCTAATAACTATCAGACTTTAGATGTTGATGCTTCACAGAAATATCAGACAATTGATGGTTTTGGCTATACACTAACTGGGGGAAGTGTTCAGGTAATCAATCAGTTATCCGCAACAAAAAAAGAAGAATTATTACAGGATATATTTGCTGAAAAAGATAATTCTATCGCAGTCAGTTATATAAGATTAAGTATTGGCGCATCGGATCTTAACAGTACCGTTTTTTCTTATGATGATATGCCAGCTGGACAAACGGATGTTGCGCTTGCCAATTTTTCTCTGGTAAAAGATCAGGCTTTGATTGATATGTTGAAGAAGATTTTGACCATCAATCCAAATATCAAAATTATGGCAACACCTTGGTCGCCACCAGTCTGGATGAAGGATAATGGAAGTTCAATAGGTGGAAGTCTTCAGCCGCAGTATTATAATGTTTATGCCCAATATTTCGTAAAATATATTCAGGCAATGAAGGCGCAGGGAATAACGGTTGATGCAATCACACCTCAGAATGAGCCTTTGCATCCTGGGAACAATCCAAGTTTGCTTATGACTGCTTCGCAACAGGCAACTTTTATTAAAAATAGTCTTGGACCAGCTTTTAAGGCGGCAAATATCACAACGAAGATTGTTCTTTACGATCACAATTGCGATAAACCGGAATATCCAATGGAAATCTTGGCAGATGCAGAAGCAGCGAAGTACGTTGACGGTTCAGCATTCCATCTATACGCGGGGAATATTTCAGTTTTGAGTAATGTTCATCTCGCTTATCCTGCTAAGAATCTTTACTTTACCGAACAATGGACAGGTTCTACATCGTCTTTTTCCGATGATCTGATTTGGCATTCCAAAAATGTAATAATTGGTTCTATGAGAAATTGGAGCAAAATTGCTTTGGAATGGAATCTTGCTAACGATCCTGGATTTAATCCGCATACAGATGGCGGCTGTACACAGTGTAAAGGTGCAGTCACAGTCAACACGAGTGAAACTTTTACAAAAAATGTTGCTTATTACATCATCGCACACGCATCGAAATTTGTTCCTCAGAATTCTCAAAGAATTGCTTCTACACAACCGGGAAATTTAAGTTCAGTAGCATTTGTAACACCTGCCGGAAAAACTGCACTTATTGTTCTTAATGAAGGAAATGCAACAGAGAATTTTAATATTAAAATGAATGGAAAAACTGCTGCAACTTCTTTACCTGCAAGGGCTGTCGCAACTTATGTATTCTAATATTTGCTTAAATAATTCTGAAAATGAAATTAAAAAAAATTAAAATAATATCGATTTTTTCTTTGATTTCGATCATTAATATTTCTTGTCTCAATCAGAAAAATGCGGATAAAGGTAAGCTCGTTTTTCAGGATGAATTCAATTATAAAGGATTGCCAGACTCATCCAAATGGGAATTTGAAGTCGGTGGCGATGGTTTTGGAAATAATGAACTTCAGTTTTATACAAAGAACAGAACAGAAAATGCAAGGGTAGAAGATGGTATTTTAACTATTGAAGCCCGAAAAGAAAAATGGCAAAATAATAATTATACTTCGGCAAAATTAATTACAAAAAACACATTTCCATTTCAATATGGTACAATCGAAGTACGAGCAAAATTGCCCAAAGGTAAAGGAACCTGGCCTGCAATCTGGATGCTGAGTCAAAATCTGAAAGAATGGCCGGATGATGGCGAGATCGATATTATGGAACACGTTGGCTACAACGAAGGTTACGTCCACGGTTCGGTTCATACCAAAAAATATAATCATATCATTAATACTCAAAAAACAGATACAATTGTTATTAAGGATGCAACGGAAAATTTCCACGTTTACAGAGCCGACTGGACACCTGAGAAAATAGAAATGTTTGTGGATGATAAAAAATATTTTACTTACATCAAAACTGAAAAAGAATATGAAGCCTGGCCATTTGATCAGCCATTTTATTTAATTCTAAATCAGGCGGTAGGAGGGAACTGGGGCGGAAAAGAAGGTGTGGATGAAAAAATATATCCACAAAATTTCCTGATAGATTATGTCAGAATATATAAGAAATAACTAATAATGATATCAATTTTTTGATGTCAAATTTTAAAATAAAAATGAAAAAGACAATTGTTTTATTTGCTGCTTTATCACTTTCAGCAAATATTAATGCTCAGAATTACTGGAAAAAAGGAATGAAGCAGGGAAAAGTGATAATTACTTCACAAAAAAATAATGAGAAATTTGCCCAAAAAGCCAATGCAGTTTTTACAGATTTTCCTCAGCCAAAAGAAACGGATATCTGTGTCTTTGTAGATCCGGATTTCAAATATCAAAAATTAATAGGAATTGGTGGCGCAATTACAGATGCTTCTGCAGAGGTTTTTGCAAAGATTCCGAAAGATAAACAGAAGGAATTTATCGAAGCTTATTACGGGAAATCGGGGATAGGATACAATGTTGTACGCACCAATATGAACTCCTGCGATTTTTCCAGCGATTCTTATACTTATGTAAAAGATAATGACGAATCTCTTAATTCATTTGATGTAAAACACGATGAACAATACAAAATTCCATTAATAAAACTTGCTCAGAAAGCAATTGATCCGAAGGACTTCAGATTTTATTTCAGTCCATGGAGTCCGCCGGCCTGGATGAAAACCAATAATAATATGCTGAAAGGCGGAAAATTACTGGATAAATACTATCAGGTTTGGGCAAATTATTATGTTAAATTCATTCAGGAATATGAAAAAAGAAATATTCCGGTTTGGGGACTGACGATTCAGAATGAGCCAATGGCAACTCAAACTTGGGAATCATGTTTATATACTGCTGATGATGAGGCCAAATTTTTGAAAGAAAACCTAGGCCCAACTTTATGGAAAAACAATTATAAAGATAAGAAAGTCATCATTTGGGATCACAACAGAGATTTGATGTACCAAAGAGCGACAACAACTTTACAAGATCCAGAAACTTCAAAATATGCTTCAGGAATTGGTTATCATTGGTATGAAACCTGGAATAACAAGTCTCAACTATTTGATAATCTGGCAGAAACGCACAGAGCTTTTCCAGATAAATTCCTGATTTTTACAGAAGGCTGTAAAGAGCAATTTGATTTTTCTAAGATTTATGATGTTAGTCTTGGCGAATTGTATGGTAGAAATATGATTAATGATTTCAACAAAGGAACATCTGCCTGGACAGACTGGAACATTCTTTTGGACGAAAAAGGAGGACCAAATCATGTTGGGAATTTCTGTTTTGCGCCAATTATTTATGATACAAAAACGAAAGAACTTCATTACACTTACGAATATTATTACATCGGACATATTTCAAAATATGTCAAACCTAATGCACAGCGCGTTGGAACTTCTACCAACAAGGATTTCTTATTATCCACAAGCTTCCTGAACGAGAGTGGGGAACTGGTAGTGGTGGTAATGAATGAAAGTGATGCAGATACAGATTTCAATCTTTGGATCGAAGGAAAATCTTCAAAACTCTCGGCACCAGCGCATTCTATTCAGACTATAATTTTATAGTTATATATTATTTTCAACGGAACAGCAGCTAATTTTTAGCTGCTGTTTTATTTTATGCTTTTGAGATTTAAAGCAAATTTTATTTTAATTTGGATGCTATCATTTTGCAATCTGCTGGTGTCAATCTTTGTCCTTTGGAATAATTAATGGCTTTTGCAGACGAATAAACAAGTTTTGAAGCACTCGGATCGGAATATTCGCCAATACCTTCCAATAAAACGCCGCTGTCCTGTAAAAAATAAATTTCCCGTTCGCTTACAGATCCTTCAGAAGCAAACTTATAATTAAGTTTCAAAGTATCTCCGGAAACTTTTCCAGTAATATCTCCGGAATTGGAATCTTTTTCGAAATTTTTATATTTCAGTTTACCGGAAACATTTCCGTTTGTGATTTTATAAGACAAAAACATCGAATCTTTCGCTATAACATTCATATAGCAAAAATCAACATTTTCTTTTTCTGAGATTTGATTAGGATCTTCGGAAACAGCTAGTGTGTCAGGTTTTCTGTTTTCGACATTCATTTGTTTGCCGTCATTTTTTTCACACGAACAGATCATTAATAAAGTTGAAGATAAGATTAAAAAAGACTTTTTCATAATTATTTATTTGATATAGATTAGTTTAGAAAATATTATACCATATTGATTTATAAGTGAATATGACAGATATAAAAGGCTTTAATTTTACAATTATAAAAAGTCCTATAATTTATATTATGTTAAATAGGATATGTAACTTGTTTGTTTTCAGTATCTTGAAAAATGTCAAAATTCAATTATTTCATTAATTATTCAATACTGAAATCCACCAAAGAATCTAGTTTAGGAAACTTCTTTACAGAAACAAAAGTTTTATCTGTACAGTCGATTTCTTTCCAGCCTTTTTTATGGTTCAGATCACCAACTTCAATAACGTATGGCTGGTAAGTCAGATTTTTATTTTCATCCAGAATTTCTCTATACTGCACAGCAATGTCCATAATACATTCAAATTCTGTATTAAGTTTTACATTTCTGTAAATTAAATCAAAATGAGTTTCTTTATTCTGGGGAATATCAAAATAAGTTTCGTAGCTCAAAGTATCACCTTTAAGAACCGAAATCGCTTTCAAAGCAAAATACAAAGCGTGTGTGTAATATTCTCTGGTTTTTTTTCTGTCCAGATCATTTTCGTAAAATCCACCTTCAAATAATATAGACGGAATTCCGGATTTCATAAAGTTGTCACCGCTGGATGTCGGATAAAATTCGTCTGTATATTTTGCAATTCTGTTCGGTAAAATATGTTTCATCTGCATATAGATTGCCGCAATGACTGCCATACTTTTTTTTCTGTTCTCAGTCAAATCTCTTTCAAGATTTTCAGAAGGCGACAAAAAAGACAATGTCGCAGGATGAATTCCGTCAGTCGTGAAGATCGTTCTTTGATCGTGCAGATTCAGCAGATAACTGTAATTACCATTTAATACAATAGATTTCAAAACACGTATCTCATTACTTGAGTTTCTTATGAAATCCCTGTTGATATCTATATCGTAAGCATTTCTTCTGGTCCAGGCTTCAGACCCATCCGGATTCAGCATAAAGATAAAATCCAATTGAATTAATGAAAATAATTTGTCTTTCAATTCTGGCTACTCCTCAAAGATAGAAAGCAGATCAAGCATTGCCAAAGTCGCCGTCGATTC
>Ga0157370_10003112_pt1 | contig 19650 bp, 13 predicted proteins | sample C35metaG_FD_113463 | JGI IMG/M metagenome (GOLD analysis project Ga0157370, IMG submission 113463) | Corn rhizosphere microbial communities from Kellogg Biological Station, Michigan, USA - C3-5 metaG | ecosystem: Host-associated > Plants > Roots > Rhizosphere > Soil | place: USA: Michigan...
ATCTTCTCCTGCTGAGGGATGTGTATTTCTGGTATAGCCTTCCGGATAGGCTGTACTACGTTCTTCCCATTGTGCGGCTACCCCGTCATTATAATTTTGCATGCCGATACGGCTAATGCCCTGGCCGTTTTCCACACCTGTAAGTACCACCCTGCCAAGCGCATCATATTTGATCCAGCTCCATTGACTTGAGGCTCTTTGGTTGGCATCTTGTGTATGGGTAACCTGATCAAGCTTGTTGTAAACCATAAACTCCCAACCCTTGCCTGGTATTTTTTTCTCCACTACCCTTTTACGCCCATCGTAATGGTAGCCGTAAATAAACTGATCGAAAATGGTCTGGGTTTCATCAAAGCTGGTTAAGGCTTGCCCGTTTTCGTTTATGGCTGGGGGCAATACATAACGCAGGTTGCCCAAATCATCGTACACGTAGTAGGTACTCAAACTTTTGGTATTGGTTTCCCAAACCCGTTTCAATACCACACGCCCTTCAAAATCCTTAAACTCTTCGGTAGTACCGCCATTGCCCGATACCCAGTTTTCGTCTTTAACAATGGTTTTATAGAGTTTGTCCGGCAGGTAAACACCGGCTGAGGCGCCATTGTTGGTGCCATTTATCGTCCATAGCTTTACCTCATCCCGCACATTGGTGCCATAATCGGTTTTAAGGGTATGCCCACCGCTAATCTGCCAGGCTTCGCCCTGGGCTCCCTGCTGCAATACCCGGTTTAGTGGCGAGGCTTCGAAAACCGTTTCGGCAAAGGGATAGCCCGTTGCTTTTACCCCTGTTGTAGGGCTGATGTAAAAGCCCAGCTGGTCGGCCAGTGCACCAGCACGGTAATTGCCGGTGGTGCCTGTCTGCGCGGCATAGGGCTGGTATTTAAACTGCTCACGGCCAAAGGCATCGTAAGCTACAGGCTGTACAATATCTTTAAAACCCGGGCTGCCCTGTACCTGCACAGTTTGTAATGGCCTGCCCAAGCCATCAAAATATTGGATGGTTTGGTTTTCTTCGCAAATATTACGGCTGTTGCCCAAAGTAGCATCGGTTACGGGTATTTTGAAGCTACGGGTAAGGATATAATTCTGGTTAGTGCTCGGCGTTGATGATAGTGGCTGGCAGTTGAGGTAGCTCAAACCTGTAGTAAAAATACGCACCGGCCCGGTGGTTTGGAAACCATCAACCAGGGTTACACTTAAAGGTGCGCTTATTTCGCTCTCGCCGTTATGTGCGGACACCACTTTTTGGCCAAAAGCCTGGCTGCAGAGGAGAAACAGCGCTGCACCACCAATATATTTTAATCGTTTTTTCATGAGGACGTTAGTTTTTATAGTGGTAATCGGTTTGTTTTAAAATATTGCCGTTCTGATCTTTAATATTTCTTAAACGCTGAAAGGCATCGTACTCGTAATAGGTAGTCATGCCTTTAGCGTCGGTGCTACTGGTAAGGCCAACAAGTGGTTTGTAGGTAAAAGTAGTTACCTGAGCATCAGGCAATCCACTTCTTAGGGGAGCTAAAAAGGTATTTACATCCGGATTAACTTGTGCTGTAAATGCATCTACAGCAGTTTGCCCACCCAAAAGTGATATGATGGTTGGAAGTTCGGCATTTTTGATCTCAGTTACAGGATATTGCCCATTATAACTCCATATATAGCATGTTTTTAAGCCCAGATCATCATGATATTGGGCTAAATTACCTTTGTTATCATAATAATCTCTAAAAAGTTTCCTTTTATCCGTTTCGTTGTTGACATATGTGATTCGTTCATTCTCCTTAACTAAATTTATTCCGTCAAAATTTTTAAAATTTCTAATCATTACTCCACTCAGATGATCCTGAATAAATGTTTCTTCTCTTAATACCGAAGAAAAATCATTATGTGCAACTAACCACTGCCGGCCCGCTTCTTCAGGTCCGTTAAGGACCAGGTGGTTTGGATAGTAATTTTTAGTTTTAACTACTTTACCGTCACTTGCCAGCGTAGTTCTTTGAATCATTTGTTTGGATAAAGGATCATAACTATATTCACTAATTTGATCTATGTATTTTGTGGTATCGGCAGGGTTATACGTACGATCAGTTTGTTTGGCCAATGCTGACCATTCTACTGCTAACTCGTATGCATAGAATTGCGGCAAACCGACCGGATCTGCTTCCAATTGTTCACTATTGGTTTTTAACGAAAAAAAACGTGGACCAGTTAATAACGAGTCTGTATATTGCATGGTAGAGCGTTTAACAATAGTAAAACCATTATCAACGGCGCGGTATAAGCAAGATTCTAATAATTGCCCTCTAAATGACTCTGTACTTTGTGCAGGCGGGAAAGGCCAGCGATCATCAAAAAGTTCATCTTTCCTTGTCGAATAAGCAAAAGATGCCAACCCAGTCTTTGTTGGATCAGACGATTTCACAAATACTTTGCGATACCCCACAAATGATCCCGAATGGCTTACTTGTGGTTGGTTACTATAGGATCTGATCTTCATCAACGTAGCTACACAGTTTGCTGGCCCAAATGGTATGGTGTAGGTAAAATTGAAATTGTTATTCAAAAAACTAGTTCCAGAGGATGTATTTGAACCTGGTGATTCAGTGTACTCATATTTTTCAACCTTAGGTATAGTCAAGGGGTCGTTATTTGCATAACTGGATACTTTGCTAACCCTTAATCCTCCAATATAGCGATTAGTCATAGTAGTATCCAACCGCTCATAATTTAGTATTACCCAAAACTCCTGATAGTTGGGCGGGTTTTGATTAAAGCTTGCCCTTAACCGATATGTTCCATTAGGCAGATAATATTTTTGAAAACTACTTATGGGGGTAGTCTGTATCCTTGGAGAGGCTGGTGATATCCGCTCAATAATAACGTTGGCACCACTTGAACCGGGCGGCACCCCCAAATTTTGAACATCACCAGAAACATATGCACCTCCGTTGGGATCGTAGTTATTCAGATACTTGTCAGGTGGATTATTGATTACGAATGTTGTTTCGTATTGATTGGTTATCGGCAACGGCTCATTCTCATTAAAAGGCCCTTCTTCTGCAATATAAGGGCTTTCCTGTGTATATACCTTTGGCAAATTTATATCGTCAGAGTCATTGTTTTCGTAATCAAAAATAGTGTAGCCTCCCGCAGGATAGTTGATCCTTTTCATGATTGCAAATTGGGTATAGGCTGGGTTTACATGCCTGTCTGCACCATTAAAAACGATATTATGGTTAGCTGGAATACGCGTAGTTGGTATAAGATTTAGATTTTCAGTTGCGCCATTGTAATAGCCCCAATAGTCTTGAGCAGGACTATTTCTACAAGGCGGTATAATCCCCTCATTATACACAAAAGAATGGCTTAGCGCATTTACGTTATTACTGGAAGTTTCAGTAACTGAATTCAGTAACATCCACTTATTACTTTTATAAATACCATTAATTGGACAACCATTTCCGCCCCCGGTTCCTGTTAAAAATTTGTAATTAAATGCAAATTGCTTGATTGGGGAGCGTTCTTTATTATAAACGATAATCTTATTCAGTGCATAACCACCGTACAAATCCTCCCGTTCATTTGATGATTTAATAAATTCAATGCTCCCACCTTTAAAAGTTATAGAATCAAGCAATTTAGCTGATATTGAGGTGAGCTGACCTCCCGATATATCTTCTGGTAGTGGTCTGCAAAATCCTCCGGCCAGATAAAAATGTTTCACAGCCGACGTTAGTGTTTGCATCATCTGATTTTCTGTTCTATAATGGAGCGCAATCGTGTCCTTACCTGTTGCGCTGATTATCTTGTTAGCTAGCCAGCTCGTAGCTACAGAAGTCCCAGCCGAGCCACCGGATGTCGTTGTCATTTCGCGCTCAGGAAATAGATACACTGTACCATCCTCTCCGGTGATTTTAAAAGAGTTACCCCCAAACTCAATCTTTACATTTGAATATGGCGTAGTAACAAATCTATTTAGATCCTGATTGAACATGAACCTGCCACTTTTTCCATTTATATTGTAACTAAAAATGTCTGGCTCCGTATCCTTACCATCGTCCCGGACTTTAATCATTAAATCTTCTAATGCAGCATCATACCCTCCCTGGTAATTCTGGGCAATGGCCCGGATATTGGGATAGGTATTAAAGTATCCGAAAGGCGAGTCGTCCGGTCCACCATTAACCGTCCTTGAAATAGAAGGCATAGCACCAAGAGACCATGATAACCCTACCCATGAGGCTATTGCCTCTACTTTGTTTCCTCCTGCATGATAACTTAGTTCAATTGGTAATGATAATTCTCCAGAGTTAATGGTATAGACTGGAATTCCAATATTTGGTATACCTGTGAAATTACTTACCGGGATTTCACCATATCTGGTTATTTCAGCAGCATTTGGGCTTAAAGGAATTATATTAATATTTTCCTTCTGAGCATCTGCAACCTTTGGATTGCAAAAAAGTAATACAATTGTAAATACGAACGTTAATATTTTATACATAGATTTTACGACGAGTTTGTCTTTTAATTCATAGGATAATTATTCAACACAAATAAAATAAGTAAAATATGATTCTCGTAATCTTTTTGACGAACGATGCTTTTCGAGTGATATTCTATGTGTTTTTCTTGACGAACGTGTTTTGACGATTTTCAAGACAACCCATATAACCGCAAAAAATTAAGGGATAAAGGATTAACTTTTTTATGCTGAACCGAGTACAACTAAGTGATATTCCGGAGGATGATCGATTAGATTATGACATCAATGCCGGCCTTTGCCAGGTACTATCTGGCCCCGCGCTCTGCCCCTTGCCTTATGCTAAAAAAAGATTTACAACTAAACTAACTATTTCGTTACTTTAAGCTGATTACATTTACACGCGGCCATTTATTTCTGAATGGTGCAGCTAAAAAAATCATCCCACATTTTTTTAACGGGTTTTATACCCATAAACAAATTGTATTATGACGATATACGTTATGATTAGGGATCCTCCGTACGCGAGGTTAGCTGCAAATACAATACAGCTAATTTTAAAAAGAAGCCTTTTCAGGCTAAAATTGACAAATGCTCATGAAAATCAGCTGCAGTGTGCAGCACTAAATCATGAGGGTCATGAAAACCTGCTGCAGCGTGCAGCACCAAATCATGAGGGTCATGAAAGTTCGCTGCAGTGCGCAGCAATAAATCATTAAGAATTCATAAAAAACAAAATCAATATCATGATTAACAACATTTCATTACAGCCGCTCAGAAACGGAGAGTATATCCAGTTCTTAACCGATACCTTACATATTGTATCGAAAAACGATCCGGCAGCCTTAAACGTAAACGCACAATACGATGCCTTACGCAGCGCAACCGACGAAATTGAAAAACTGTTTAAAATAAACCACAGTAGCCTGGTAACAGTCGAAATAGAAAACCTCGACCGGCGGAGAGATGATGCCATAACCGGCATTAGCCTGCATGTGCAAAGCCTCACCTATAGTGCCGATGCACAGGTAAACCAATATGCTAAAACGCTAAATGCTCACCTGGCTTTGTTTGGCACCAGCATAGCCAGAGACAATTACCCGAGCGAAACTACCAGCCTGCGCAATATTGTAAACGACTGGAAAAATAAACCCGAACTGCAAGAGGCGGTAGTAGCTTTAAACCTGAGCAGCTGGCTAGCTGAACTCGAAACAGCCAACAACGATTTTAACCTGGCCTATATGAAACGGAACGAAGAACTGGCTACAGCGCCTGCCGAGAAATTGAAAGCGCTGCGCAATATCGCCAACGAACAGTATTACAAGCTGCGTACACGCATCAATTCGAACCTTGATATTAACGATGGTGCCGAACCCTGGGCCGCTACGGTAAACCTGCTTAACCAGCACATTGGCAATTATGTGTTTTTGCAAACCCGACGCGCTGCTGGCACTAAGGAAGAACCGCTGGTTTAAGGGTTAATTAGTGATGGGTTAATTGGTTAAGCGTTTAACTGGTTAATTGCAGATAAACGAAATATAAGCCTGTAAAATCAGTGTAATCTGCGGGAATAACTAATGGGGTAGTTCCTGCAGATTTTAAGGGGGATGATTGAATGTTGTGAGGTTGATAATGTTGGAAAGTTTGGGGCTGTTATGCTGATTATTATGAAGCATCTCTTAAAAAGATTGCCTTCACACCGACGCACTCTCCTCCCAGCCCTTCAACTCGCAATAGCGAATGGGGACTAATTTATTTACCGTGATTACACAGTAAACTCACAAGCTAGGCATTCAACGCTGAACTGCCAAAGCGCGTAAGTTTAACTTATAATTGCCATTTAGCGGAAAACAAAAAAGCCTGGTGCTAAGGCCAGGCTAAAGAATAAAATTTGTTAACTACGAGGTATCATTCACATTACCAAAAAAAGACTTGCGCTTGTACTGGTATAATTTCAATTTTTAACTTCACCATCATCGGTTAAATTCTCATAGTTTGTATTTTCAGAATATAAGATATCCAAATAACCTATTTCAGAGAAGATGAGTTCAAAAAAACCATCTTCCATTGCCTTTTCAACAGCTTTCTTTATCGTCGCTACCTTTAAATCCGATATCAAAAACATATTTGTTGACCAAAAATAGCAATTATTCTCCCTTCTAATTAGATCTTGAACATTTAATATTGTAAACGCAGTTCCAAAAAACACTTTATTATCTGGAAGGATAATGTGCAAATCAATATTATCATTAAACACATCATTAACTTGGTATCTAGATGGAAACTTAATTTTAAAATATTTCATTCTTTATTGATAAACTTTGAGAATTCTATTGATTACTTGTTGCTGATTACTTTTGTTCGAATACCCTACAATCTTTATTCCACTACTTGTTTGTTCAAAATAAACTCTTGCACCTCCTTTTGAACGTGCTTCATAAATATTTCCTAATATCTGTTTTGTTCCAATTCCTGGATTCATGTTTCCTTTTGATAATTGTCCCATTAAATCATTGGCCTCTTTTCTTAATAAATCATTACCTTCAAATGTCTCCTTAGCAAGTTTAAATAGTTTAGAATCTTTTTTTACAGTTGAAATGATTTTTGTCCCTTTTTTAAATTCAGAAACAAATGGGATCAAGCCTGCCAATCTCCAACCCCAAGGTATTTTCTCACCAGAAACAGTTTCACCTGTTATTGCATTTATAAAATCAAATCCTGTACCAATAGGTGTAAATCCAAGTCCCAATTCCATCACGTCACTTAGAAAATTTCCATCACCTTTCTCGATTTGGCTTGCAGAATATCCATCTTGGGTCTTCCGTATTATAACCCCAGGTTTATTTACTATTGTTTTGCCTTTCATTTTAGGAGGCTCCTCCTCATCATCCTCATCCTCGCTATTGGCTTTATATATATTTTTTACATCCCCATCTGCAACACCATGTTCTCTCATCCAGTCTTCTGTTGATCTTCCATCCGGATCAATAAATCTAATAGGATTACCATTACCATACACATAAGGAGAACTCGAATCGTAATCTGCTGCCAATGGATCAATTACATTCCATCTACCAATTACCGGATCATAAAACCTCGCGCCATAATCATACTGGCCCAACTCTTCTTGCAACTCCTTACTATTGTAAAGGTACTTATTCGTATTCGAATTTGGAACTCCCATTTTCCTTAATCCAAAGGCATAGTAATCATCGCGCTGCAGTACTTCCAGCTGGTTGGTGGTCGGGTTTTGGTAAAAGGTAACCCGTACATTGCCCAAGTGATCGCTCAGGTTATATTCGTAACTGTAACTGTTGCCACTTCTGCGGGCTAAACCTTCTTCAGTTTGGATAAATTCAATATTACCATTACTATACTGAACGCCATCTACATAATCAGTGGTCGTACTTCCACTTTGTTTTTTTAGTTTATTGCCTATGGCATCGTAAGTATAATATAAGTTTACAGGTGTACCTATTGTTCTAGTAGCAGTTGCTGGTAAGTTCAGATAATTATAAGTTAAACTTATATTATTTAAACCGTTTTTAACTGCATTGCCATTGGTATCATATTCATAATCTTGTATGGTTAAGCCAGTAACATTTTTCAGCTTGTTACCAGAATCATAGTTGTATGTTTTAATGCCGGCATTATCACGGTTAAGACTTGTAATATTTCCCATTACATCATAAGTTATTGCTTCACTCATTGATACACCTGCCACCGTAACTGCAGTTTCCAGCCTGTTCAACTTATCGTAATGGTAGTTAAAGATATTTGCCGTTGGGTTCGCAGTATTTGCCCAATCCCAATATTGTTTGGTAATGTTACCGTTGTAACCCTGTGCAATGCCGTCTTCATAATCAAGTTGCATGCTAAACTGATTGGAAGTCTTGTTTTTCATCCAACCACGTTCGTTATAGGCAAAACTGGTAACCTGGCTATCGTTATGCAGATACTTTTTTGTTAGCTGGCCAATTTCGTTGTACTCCAGATGGTTCAATGCTACTTCACCCTGGTTATTGATGTTTTCGAAAGTAGCCACTTTACGGCCGGCATGGTCGTATTGGTAACGGTTAACAATGCTGGTAATTACCCCGCCAACCGTGTGGGTACGGATAGTAGTATCTATACTGTTATCGAAATTCCATTTGTTATCTACCACATCGGTACCATTCAAGTGGTTGCTACTTTTGCTTTGTACTATACGCCCTTCCAAATCGTAATAGTTTACCGTAAGCAGCATAGCGCCTGTGCCCAGGTTCTTCACTTTGGTACCGGTAAGCAGGTTTTTGGTATGTACTGCAGGGGCCTGGTTGCCTGAGGGCTGGCCAAAACTATTCCCTGCAAAATCGTAATCATCGTAATATTTTACCATATGGTAAGCGGTAATACTGGTCGGAATGGTTGTATTGGTATAACCGATCCCGCTTGCATCTGTATTGTTGCGGGTTTCCCACAAGGGTTGGTTAATATTTGTTTGATTATCTACGGAGCCCTGCAAAGCTGCACGACTGTTACCATCGGTATAAAGCCCGGTAATAATTACCCTACCCAAGGCATCATATTTGGTAAACAACCATTGATTATTGCTGCGTAAGTTAGCATCCTGAGTAAGCACTATTTGATCGAGTTTGTTGTAAACCACAAATTCCCAACCTTTTCCCGGTATTTTTTTCTCCGTTACCCTTTTACGGCTATCGTAATGGCAAGCGTAAATAAACTGATCGAAAATTGTCTGGGTTTCATCAAAGCTGGTTAAGGCTTGCGCATTTTCGTTTATTGCTGGGGGTAATACATACCGCAAGCTTCCCAAATCATCATATATGTAATAGGTGCTGAGACTTTTAATTTTGGTTTCCCAAACCCGCTTCAACACTACACGTCCTTCAAAATCTTTAAACTCTTCGGTAGTGCCCATTTTTTCGTCACTAAATTGCCAGTTTTCATCTTTAGTAATGGTTTTGTAGAGTTTACCAGGCAGGTAGACACCCGCTGTTGCCCCATTGTCAGTACCATTTATCGTCCATAATTTTACTTCATTTGCTACATTAACATTATAATTGGTTTTTACTGTATGACCAGCGCTAATTTGCCAGTCGGCACCCGGAGCGCCTTGCTGCAACACACGGTTAAGCGGCGAGGCTTCAAATTGTGTTTCGGCAAAGGGATAGGCGGTAGCTTTTACACCAGCTGTAGGGCTGTTGTAAAAAGCAAGCTGATCGGCCAGCGCAGCTGCGCGGTAATTGCCCGTGGTGCCGCTTTGTGCAGCATATGGCTGGTATTTAAATTGTTCGCGACCAAAGGCATCGTAAGCCACAGGATGTACAATATCTTTAAAACCGGGGCTGCCTTGTACCTGCACAGTTTGTAATGGCCTGCCGAGGCCATCTAAATACTGGATGGTCTGGTTTTCCTCGCACAGGCTTCGGTTGTTGCCCAAAGTAGCATCGGTTACCGGTACTTTGAAGCTTCGGGTAAGGGTATAATTCTGGTTAGCGCTGGGCGTTGAAGACAGTGGCTGGCAATTGAGGTAGCTCAAACCCGTGGTAAAAATGCGCACCGTTCCTGTGGTTTGGAAACCATCAACCAGCGTTACACTCGTTGGGGCACTAATTTCGGTTTCGCCGTTGTGTAGCGATACCACTTTTTGGGCAAAACTGTGACCGCAGAGCAGCAATAGCGCTGCAGCACCTATATATTTAAATTGTTTTTTCATGAGGGCGTTAGTTTTTATAGTGATAATCCGTTTGTTTTAAAATGTTGCCGTTCTGGTCTTTTATCACTTTTAAACGCTGAAAGGAATCATATTCATAATAAGTGGTCAAACCTTTGGCATCGGTTATACTTAAAGGCCCTGCAAGTGTATTGTATTTAAATTTAGTTAAATGGCCATTACTTAGAGGAGCCAAAAAATTATCAATCTGAGTGGCTGTTGGGTCTTTAATGTTACGGAAGGCTTCAATATCACCCAATTGTGCAGCTACCGAGCCATAATCTGGTGAATCTGCCAGTGTGGCAATGAGTTTATCTCCACCATATCCCCAGATGTAAGTTGTTTTCGATCCGTTTTCCTTTTGTACTGAAACAGGCGCCCCATGGCTATCATAAGCCAGGTAACGTAACCTTATATCAGGATCGTTGTTATAAGTTTGGATAATTACCTTTTCAGGCGCATACAAAGTGCCCGACCAGTTTTTATAAGCTGTTTTGGTCATAAAAACCGGAGCATTATTCCTGTAATGAATTTCTTTGATTACCGGGTTTACCATATTCAGGTTTAGCATTTCGGTATGGAGGGGTGCTTCCTCATTTGCATCGACCATTTCCTTAGGATGAATAAAAACAGTTTTCAGTTCCTTGTCTTCACTATCGTTTACCCGTTCATCAATGGCATAGAAATTATTAAGATCATAATTGTATTTAGTAATGTGGGTTGCTGCAGCTTGTCCGGCAACATAATCTATTACTGTTGATTGGCTCAACTCAGCCCTTCCTGCAATTGGGGTAAAGCTTTTTACCTTAAACCAACCAGGGTACGCCGATGGATCAATTTTAATAAGTGCCGGACTCGTTAAAAATGAAGCAGGTGAAAAACTGATTGATTTGAAATTTTCTACTCTCGACTGGTCGGTTGAATATCCATCAGAAAAATTAAAATACTGGTTTTCTGTTTTCTTTAGTATCGTATTACTGGCGTCATAAACTTCTTCAGTAAGCAACTGTCCATAATTCCATGGAGAAAATTGAGCCGGTATGGTCGGAAATTCGTCTGAAATAAAGGGTGGATTATCGGCAAATGAAGTAAAAGTTCTAACTATTTTACCGTTAAAAACACCGTTTTGTCCATTCTTTTCAATCACGCGCTTATAGGTTACCGGGCTTCCACTTACTAATGGGATTTCGTTTACCGAAGATGATGAGCGAATCACATAATCAGCATGTGGATTAAACCCATAAGCAGCTCCACCATCATCACCATCATGTATTGTTCTAAAATCGTATTTTACAAATTTTGAATAAACCGGGTGATAACCCAGAGATCCGGATGATGTTATTCCATCGGCAAGCACATATTCATACACTTTCGAACTGGCTACTACACCACTAGCCGTATAATCTGTAATTTTTTTTGCCCTTAAGCCGCCTACATAAATCTGGTTGGTACCTAAAGTAACCGGGGTAGCGGTTCCCTCAGGGTTTTGTTCTCTTCTGCTTAGTGAAGCATAACCATAATAGGTATCGCTTCCGGTATAATCAATTAAAAAAGCTCTAACAAAAAAACTGTCACCATGCTGCAGGTTAGGAATTGTAAAATTTTTGGTAATATCTGCCGAACTTGATGTATTCAAACTCATTATTTGTGTGGAATACAATTGTGAAGTACCGGTTTTATAAAGTTCAATTTTTAGTGAACAGCTATTGCAATCCATCGCTACCGGTGACGCCGACAGGGTAAACTGTACGTTCGTATTGCTGGCTCCAGCATAGGTAAATGAAGGATTATCACTTCCGGCCGAAGAACTATTGAAAGATATTCCATTCTGAAAATCGGAATATGGATTGGGTATTTGTGTAACTATAGCCCGGTTTAACCAGTTATCTACCGCTTTGTTTGCTTCCATCTCAAATTCTGTGTAGCCACCGGTTGGATAGGTGATCCGGGTAAGGCTTCCAGCCAATACAAGGGCGGGATCGGTATCTCTGTTACCACCTAAAAATTCACGATAAGGCGAATAAGGACCATTATTGGCACCAACAAGCAAAAACTCGTGCTGAACTAAACTACCTGACGGATTTCCGTTAGCAAAGCCCCAATGATCTTTTTTTGAACCAAACCTGAGCGGTAGTGGCGTGGTAGAATAGGTAAATAAATAGGGATTTAAAGTTTGTTGTATTGAGCTACCAAATTGCTGCACCGAAAGTAAGGTTAAGCGGCCTGCAAGCGAATAATCGGTATTGAGCAAATAACCAAAGCTTTGGCTGCCATTATCAATAATTATTTTTTCGAGGGCCTTATCGGTACTTAAAGGTGTTAAATCTGAACGGTTAGTTTGTTTATATTGGAAATTTACCGAACGGTTATCGGTAAAGCTAATTTTCTTAATCCTTTTTCCGGAAACGCTCTGTGCACTATTTCCGCCTAGATCTGCAGGCTGAGAAACGCCGTCAAGTGTGAGTGGTATAGCTGCATCCTGACTCATTCCAGTTTGCACAACCGCCAGATAATAATCTTCATATTCAAAAATAATCTGGTCATTTCCTGAGGGGTTAATGATTTTACTCAGATACCACGATGAACTATGTGGCGGTGGTAACCCGGCAGTTGAAGTGGTTGTTACTTCATACTCTGCAAACTCATATTTATACCCCATCTCATCGGTAATGATAAATTTGGTTATCCTGGCGCTATAAGAAGCCGGATCGGTAATCACTTTTTCAATTTTGAGCTTAGAGCGGTCGAGCAATAAAATATCATTGTTTTTGCCCAACACAAAACGGCCACTTCTTCCGTTAAAATTAAAGTTAAAAATATCGTTCTGCGAATCTGCCTTTCCTGCGTACATTTGATTCAGGATTCTATCCACTCCAGAATAATTGGTTGGGCCGTTACCGGTATATTCATCCGGTACAGGCTTATACAGAAATCCTTCCGTCGGGTATTCATCATAAATACCACGCATGGTTCTTGATATTACCCCTCCGGCATTTAGTGCCCAGCCGAGGCCTACATTAGAAGCCTGTTGATCGACCTGGATACCACCTGCGTGATAGGCAAGTGAGATACTCACTGATCTGCCAAAGTTTTTACCCTCCCACGTGTAAATAGGCACTTCAATTGAAGGGATACCCGTTGATAAGCCTACAGGAACACTCCCGAATTTGCCTATTGAAGCAGCATTTGGAGACGGAGGAATTACGTTGTTAAAGCTTGGATTGAGTGTTAAAGGCGTCTGGCCAAAGGCCGAGCCTAAAAACATGCAGCCAATAAACGCTGCTTTAAAAAATTTCATAGAATAAAAATTGATAAGATGGTTTTAAAAAATGATAACATATAAATTTAAAAGACTTGGGTATTTGAGGAGTCAGTGATAATGGCATCCGTCTTTCTAGTGTAGCAAAAAATTTTGGAGTGGTAGATTGGGCTATTAACCAGTTTTTTTTTGATCTGCGATTCCAACTTTTTACCAGGAGCGTACGGTTATTAGACATTACCATTTAAAACATTGTTGTGTGTTCAGTCATTGAATGAGATTTATACTGTAATGTTGTAGTGTAAATACCCATGTTATCACCAATCGGAAAGGTGTTTTGCTGAATAGCCTGATGGATGAGGCCAATAATAAATCGCTCTAAGAAAAATTTTAGTTTCATTGTTTGGTCTGGTTTGTAAAATAAGCGGCGTTATGTACAATTAAACGATTTAGTTAAACCACAACAACCTATTATTAAAACTGCCTGGTAAAAATAAAAAGGAGTTCGGTATTAGTTCGGCCCCTTAAGAAGCTAGCAAACTAAAAAAATATAGGAATAGTCAAATAACCATGAGCTGGTTGTATTTCTAAAGAATGTATAGAATATCATGAGCGTAATATAGATTTATAGAGGCTTTTTTTGTAAAGGGTTACACTACAAAGCTACTTTATTAATAGATAAAATGAAAGAATGTGCAAAAAAATTACCGAAGATGATAAAAGTCATTTTTTCCAAAATGTAATAAGTTTAACTTATGAGCACTAAAATAAAAGCCTGGCGCTAAGGCCAGGCTAAAATGTAATCTGTTTAAGCATAAGTCATCCGCTGACACCTCCCCAAACGCTAAGACTTGCGCTAGTGAGGGGCTTTCGCTAGCAGAGATTAAGAAATTATCGATATATCTTTTCTTTCTAATAGTTTTTCTAAATCTTTATTAAAATAATCAAAAATTACGAAAGCATATTTATCCTTATCACTCAACTTTACTACCCCACTCTCATGTCCGAATAAATGTTTTATAACTTTGGGATTTTTATTTATATTAAAGTGATTCCTATCGAAAATTAATGTCCTTGAAGCCTTATTAAACCAAAAAAGAACTTTAAAGCCGGATGTGATTACAACGATCTTATCTTCATCTAAGTTTAATTCTACGGCTACATGATTAACTATGTTTCCATTTGGAACAATTTGGGAATACTGCATGTACATCATTGTTGCCAAAAACAATGCTTCTCCCAAAATATACTTAAAATCTATAATTAGCTGTACGGTATGTAAAATCAAAAACGAGCCACCAAGAAATAAAACTATGCCAAACAGGACATTATTCCTAAGCTTGCTTTTATATTGATCAATTATGTCAAATAGTTCGTAATCTGCTTTGTAATTCATAATGCTATTTAAAAAAAGTATAATTAAAATAATATCCGGTAGTGTAAGCATCGGCCACCGCTGCAGTCAAAGTAGTAACGCGTTCTGCTCCAGATGAGTAAATTGCAGTGCGAGGTAAAGCATCCCAGTTAGTACCAGTAAAATACATTGTTGTAATATCATTACCTATACCTAAAATTGTTTGGGCGCGGCCACTTCCATAAAAACCTTGACCATCAATAGCTTTTCCTACCATACCTCCAAGATTCCCAGGCATAGCATTACCAAAATCATTATTCTTTGTTAAATATCCAGCCAACCTAGCAGCATTAAAAAGAATCCTTGTTGATCCGTCAACTATTCCATATACACCTACGCCCGTTTCACTTGTAGCAACTCCTACAGCCAATTCAGCAACTCCCCCCATTACACCTAAACTTGCATTCAAAATCACACCATTTCCGATAAAGTAAGGCTCATCAATAACTAAATATGGACGGGATTTGTAATCCCGTCCTATGAAAATTCATGTTAGAATTATCAAAAAAATAGGTCTAAATGACTAATGAGATAGCTTAAAAAACTTTACTAATAATTACTGCTAACCCCATACCTGCTAAAAGTAGCGCTCCTAAAAAGACCTTTAACTCTGTATAAAATAATACATCAGTTGTTCGATACCTAAAAAACTTATATTTCCACATTAGAATTAATCCAACAATAAGGAAACAAAGACCTAAAATGAAATACTTGATATGCATAAGTTATTTTTTCTTTAAGATTTCTTCTGAAAATACTGTTGTAGTTTTACTTCCTGCCGTTGCAACCCCTTGGATTACCGCTTCCGAAACTGCGTTTGATCCAGCCGTTCCTTTTGCCACTGCTCTTGTTGCTTTGACTCCTGCATCTCCTAAGCCGTCAAAAGCTAATTCAATACCAATCTTTATCCCATTTTTGGTTAAAGTATTTTCATTAACACCTTCTGTAGCAAAATTATTTACAACCTCTATTCCTAATCCGATTTTACCTATCATTCCCCCTATCCCCATAATTTCAGGTTGCCCAGTCACCAATCCAATCGCTGTAACAGCATCGCCAGTAATTTGTAAACCTTGAGCCGTATGCTCGATGCCAGATTTATTCTTATTGATAATATTACCGCCCTGTGTAACGAAGCCACTGCTAATATCCACAGAACTTCCCTTACCATTAGTTACTGTACCATTACTATTAAAGTTAAACTTTTCTCCGGTAACACTGGATGATCCGGCCCCTTTCTCAAATACATTACCAACATTCGTATAGCCTAATTTCGAAGCTTGTTCTGCGGTCTTTACGTTAGCATCATACGTAATATACTTGGTTCCTGATTCTGTACGCCACTCTATCCAGTCATTAGGCTTCATCCCATCTGGATCTGTGAACCTAATCGGATTATTAAATCCATAATTATAAGGTGAGTGTCTCCTCATCTTTTCAGCCAACGGATCAATAACATTCCACCTACCAATCATCGGATCATAGAACCTTGCGCCGTAATCGTATTGACCAAGAGCTAACACTGAATCTCCATGCTGTAAATTCAGTTTATGTCTTTATAATGTGAGTCTTTCTCCCTGTAATGTGGGAAATAAGGTTTTCCTTGGAGTTTATATCTCAATACCTCACTTTCTTCTGGAAGTATTCGTCTAATTCTTAAAGAATAGCCAGCAGAGTCCTTATGCTGAATGCCTTTCAAAAATTTAATAAAATCAGTTTTAACTGTATCACTAAAAGAAGCAACATTTATAGTTTTAATTTTCTCCGAAGTTTTTTGAAGAATAACATTTTCTTCAAAAAAAATTGGCTCCATTCCCTTAGGTATTTTAAATAGATAATTAGGCTTCAAACAGGCGAACTCATCCTCCTCACCATCAAAAACCCCACCTATTTGTTTGGGTTCTTGAAAAGAATAAAAATAAACATTATCAGTTGAGTCAACTATAAAGTTATATCTTCCAAACTTTACTTTAGGTGGTAATAAAACAACCCGATCAGACCTAGTGTGGATTGCTTTAGATATACTATCTTCTTTAGAAATTATATAATCAAACTTGGTTTCATTTTTACATGACGTAAAAATGAAACCATTCATACCTATAACAAAGAAAGATATGCAAAATGTTGTTTTTAAATTATTTATTTTCTTTAACATCTTGGTTATATGATCTTATAAATTTTGTTGTGCTTTTTATCACATCCATTTGCAAACTAAAATTCAAAAAAGCACCTGATTTCCCATTTGATAAATTTCTGTGATCAATTTGCCCGCTATTTGTTATTGCTTCTAATTTTTGTGCGTACTCTTTCGTGCCTGGCTGTATCGTTCCCTTATTCAGCTCTTGTCTCAATTCTCTAAGTCTATTTTGGTCAGGAAAAGCGTGAACAAACGATTCATGTCCTAATGTAGAAATAGCTTTGTCCAATCCCTGACCTTTTTTAAGCCAAATTTGTTCTACAACTTTTCCCCTTGCATCATATTTATTGTCATTGCCACCAAAACCATCTTCATTCAATTCATTTCCATCGGGTTTATTCGTTGTTGTGCGACCTAATACTGTGGCTCCACTTCCTGTACCTAAATTGTCCGAAGAGCCTAATGCTAACAAATCATTTGCAAATTCACCATCTTTTTTCGCAATAAATACATGTTTTTTCTCTCCAATTGTAATATTTAGAGATTGGCCTTTTTTAAGATAGCTTGAAATAAAAGCAATTCCATTTTTTGTTTTCAAAAACTCAAGTAGTGCCTGTTTATGCTCATCATCTGTAAGATTATTAATATCAACGTCTCTTCCATCAGGATCTATTAATGAGGAGGGAAGATTCAAAGAATATGCATAAGGTGTAATTCCATAATACTTCTCCGCCATCGGATCCACCACATTCCACCTTCCAATAACCGGGTCGTAGAACCTAGCGCCGTAATCGTATTGGCCTAACTCCTCTTGCAACTCCTTGCCATTGTAAAGATACTTGTTAAGTCCTGCTTTTGCAACCGGTTCCTTTCTTAAACCAAAAGCATAATAATCGTCGCGTTGCAATACTTCCAGTTGATTGGTATTAGGATTTTGATAAAAAGTAACCCTTATATTACCCAAATGATCACTTAGGTTATATTCATAACTGTAATTACTGCCACTTCTGCGGGCTATACCTTCTTCAGTCTGGATGAAATCGATGTTGTTATTGGTGTACTGAATACCATCAATATAATTAGTAATAGTCCCACCAGCTTGTTTTTGCAGCTTTTCGCCAGCAGCATTGTATATGTACGTTAAATTCTGGCTTCCACTTACGGTTTGCGGCAGGTTAAGGAAATTATATCCTAAACTAATATTCTTTTGGTTATCGTTGGTAAGGTTACCATTGGAATCGTAACCATAAGTACTGTTGGTAAAGCCACTAATGCTGGTCAGCTTGTTACCATTGTAGCCGGTATAGTTGTTCGTACCAAAATTATCGCGGGTTAAACTGGTAATATTACCCATCACATCATAATTAATGGCTTCGCCCAGGTTGTTGCCCGCTGCAGCATTGGTTAAGCGGTTCAACCTGTCGTAAGTATAACTGAAAGCATTGGCTGCACCGTTAATATAGCTCTGACCTGAAATATTGCCGTTAAACTGCGGCAAAGTACCATCGTTGTATTTCAGTTCCATACTAAACTGATCAGAAGTACTGCTTTTCATCCAGCCACGTTCGTTGTAAGCAAATGTAGTAGCCTGGCTATCGTTGTGCAGGTTCTTTTTAGTTAGCTGGCCAATTTCGTTATATTCTAAATGATTCAAGGCTACCTCACCCTGGTTATTGATGTTCTCGAAAGTAGCCAGCTTACGGCCGGCATGGTCGTATTGGTAACGGTTAACAATACTCGTAACTACCCCACCAACGGTGTGGGTACGTATAGTGGTATCTAAACTGCTATCAAAATTCCATTTGTTATATACCACATCGGTACCATTTAAGTGGTTGCTGCTTTTGCTTTGTACTATACGCCCTTCCAGATCATAATAATTGGTGGTGAGCAGCATAGCCCCGCTGCCCAGGTTCTTCACTTTGGTACCGGTAAGCAGGCTTTTGGTACGCGCTGCCGGGGCCTGGCTGCCAGAGGGCGGACCAAAGCTATTGTCTGGAAAATCATAGTCATCATAATAATTCATCACATAGTAATCGCCAATGCTGCCCTGCGGCATCACATCATTGCTATAACCGGTTAATGTATTTGAAGGGTCACGTTTTTCAAAGGCAGCGGTACCATCTGCAATAGACTGAAAAGCAGCTCTGTAATTTGTTACCGACTGCCCGTTATGCAAACCGTCGATATAACGTCCACTAAGTACTACCCTGCCAAAAGCATCATATTTGGTAAAGTTCCACTCTTGCGGGCTCTTACCACGTTGTACAGCATCCTGAGTAAATACAACCTGATCGAGTTTGTTGTACACCATAAACTCCCAACCCTTGCCTGGGATTTTCTTTTCTACCAGCCTTTTACGTCCATCGTAATGGTAGCCATAAATAAACTGATCGAAAATGGTCTGGGTTTCGTCAAAGCTGCTTAAGGCCTGTCCGTTTTCGTTTATGGCCGGGGGCAGTACATAACGCAGGTTGCCCAAATCATCATACACATAATAAGTACTCAGGCTTTTGGTATTGGTTTCCCAAACCCGTTTCAATACCACACGTCCTTCAAAATCTTTAAACTCTTCGGTAGTACCGGCATTGCCCGATACCCAGTTTTCGTCTTTAACAATGTTTTTGTAGAGTTTGCCCGGCAG
>Ga0157370_10003114_pt1 | contig 19647 bp, 10 predicted proteins | sample C35metaG_FD_113463 | JGI IMG/M metagenome (GOLD analysis project Ga0157370, IMG submission 113463) | Corn rhizosphere microbial communities from Kellogg Biological Station, Michigan, USA - C3-5 metaG | ecosystem: Host-associated > Plants > Roots > Rhizosphere > Soil | place: USA: Michigan...
CGATGGCGGCGGGCGTCGTGCCCCAGTCCTCATGCAGTTTCAGTCCGCAGGCTCCGGCGCGTACCTGTTCCGCAAGCGGGGCAAGCGTCGAGGCGTTACCCTTCCCAAGAAAGCCAAAATTCACGGGCCATGCGTCGGCTGCTTCCAGCATCCGTGTCAGGTTCCACGCGCCCGGCGAACAGGTGGTCGCGTTGGTACCGGTCGCCGGTCCCGTGCCGCCGCCGATCATGGTCGTAATCCCGCTGGAGAGCGCCTCGTAGACCTGCTGGGGAGAGATAAAGTGGATGTGGCTGTCAATGCCTCCCGCAGTAATGATCAGGTTCTCACCGGCGATCACTTCCGTGGACGCGCCGACGACGAGTTCAGGATCGACTCCTTCCATGGTGTCGGGGTTGCCCGCTTTTCCTACCTTGACGATTCGCCCGTCGCGAATTCCGATATCGCCCTTTACAATTCCCCAGTGATCGATGATCAGCGCGTTGGTGATCACCAGGTCCAGCGCGCCATCGGCGCGAGTGGCGCGAGAGCTTTGCCCCATGCCGTCGCGAATCACTTTACCGCCGCCGAAGGTGATCTCGTCGCCATACACCGCGAAATCTTTTTCGACCTCCACGATCAGGCCGGTATCCGCTAAGCGGATGCGATCACCTTTGGTTGGCCCGTAGAGGTCCGCGTACGTGCGGCGAGGAATAGAGAGGCTCATCGGCTCCCCTTTCCCTGGTGCCCCAGAATCATGCGATGGCCTGCATATTCTACTAATTCAATCTCTTTCTCTTCGCCCGGCTCGAAACGCACGGACGTGCCTGCTGCAATATTGAGCCGCATGCCGCGCGCCGCTTCACGATCGAAACGGAGGGCATTGTTGACTTCAAAAAAATGATAGTGGCTGCCGATTTGGACGGGGCGATCGCCGGTGTGCTTGACGATCACGCGCACTGTCCTGCGCCCGACGTTAGCCAGGATCGGACCCGGCTCTAAGAACCATTCACCTGGTTTCATTCGCATGCCTCACTGAATCGGCCTCATTGAATAGGGTCGTGCACCGTGACCAGCTTGGTGCCATCCGGGAAAGTGGCTTCCACTTGAACTTCGTGGATCATTTCCCCAATGCCGGGCATCACGTCATCGCGAGTTAGAATCTTCGCGCCCAGCGTCATGATTTCAGAGACTGTTTTACCGTCACGCGCCCACTCGAGAATTTCGGCGGTGAGAACAGCGAGCGCCTCCGGATAGTTCAGTTGCAAGCCGCGCGCGCGGCGTCTGCGGGCAACATCGGCGGCCACGAAAATTAATAGCCGCTCCTGTTCGCGAGCCGTCAGATGCATAATCTGCTAGTAGACCTTTCTGGGAAGAACCGCATCTTCTCCGGTAAGGAACCTCTTGGCGATCTTCCAAATAGCGGCGAGCGTGGCCGGTAGTTCACGAGCAGAAACGCTCAATCCGCGCACGGCGATGCCGTCTGCGGCGAGCGCGCTCGACCCCCATATCATAACCCCAGGCTTGGATCGAGCGCTGCAAAAGTCGGTCAATTTAGATTCGAGTTCCCGCCACTTCGACGATTCCAGCCCCACGGAGCATGCGTAGAAATTCGCAACGTGCGTATACGCGCCGAGCCGGGCAGGGGATTGGAGCGGATGCTGCGCCGGTTCCAGCACCAGGTTTTCAATCAGTAGGGGCCGGGTGGGCGAGCGAAGTTCAGTTTGAATGTGCAAACGGTCGAACGCGAAGGTTTCTCCCATCGCTTGGCGGCCAGGCGCCAATACGTCCCACCACAAGAGCGTGGCGCGATCGGCGAGCGAAACGGAGGTGCATTGACGATGCCGCGATCCGGCAAACGGCAGAAGTGGGTCCGGCAGATATTCCAGCAAGGCTCCTTCCGCCACGTGAATCTTGACGTGCTGCTCGGATCTGGCGGCGCCCTGGCGATGGCGATAGAGGCGTGTTGCTCCCGTGGTAGTCACCTGGACAATGCTGCCAGGCCCTGCATCGATGTCCAAGGTCAAATGATCTCCCGAGAGCACACCGCCGGAAACGTTATGCAGATGCACCAGGGAACCACCGTTTTCGCCCGAGAAGGCGCGCACCACTTTCCAGGGCGGCTGCTGTTCCTGCACGTACATGCGCGTGCGGCCTGCGGACGCTTCGAAGCGAATGGCCAAACGGGCCGCTAGCTGATGAACAGCCGGGTTTCGAGTGAGCCGTGACGCATCGACGCCAACTCCGGCAGCGGTGTGAAGCACCCAACCTCCCTGTTTTTGGAAGCCAGAGCCGCCGCGCAGATGGATGGCTTCAAATTCCAAATCATACGGCTTGCAGCCACCTGACCGATGGGCATCAAACGCTGGCAAACGGAGATGAGCCCGGCGAGCGATTGGCGTAAGTACGCGAGCACGATGTCGTCTTCGCGAATTTCAAGATGCGCCCCTGCGACAGCGAAAGCAACCGGATAAACCGCGTGGTCTGGCATCATGGTTCCGCTCACGAGAGCGTTGACCAGTTGCGAGAACCTTCGTCCCATCTTCAAGCTGGCCTCGCGCGATTCCCGTGCGAGCCTCCGCGCACAAAACTCATCGCTCAATTGACGGGCATCTTCGCCCCGCCACGCGCGCCGAACAAAACTGGCGTCGAGCAATCCGGCTTCGGAGATATAGTCTCGAAAAAACGATTCTGCGGTCTCGGAGCATAAGCCGCCTTCTTCAACCAGCGTCTCCAACCCGAACGAGTGGGCTCCCGCTCCAATCGGAAGCGCGGAATCGGCTAACTGCAGTAGATCGAGGAGCGTATTCAACTTAAGACTGATCATAATACATATCGAAATTAACTGTTGTGCAGATGCCAGAGTGTTCCACAACCGAGCGCGCTCGGTCGTTTACCGCGCAAGCGTGTATGCAGTGGCGAACAAACGCGCGGCTCATCTGGGCCTTCAAAGCAAATGACCTGCTGAGGAGACGAAGCGCAGATTCCATCCGGTCGGTCGTTTGTCTCGAAGCGACGGATCGCGTGGAAGGGTGCATCCTGACCGTCCACTTGGGACAAAATCGCAACTATGCTCTGATGGTATCTGCAAGCAGGGCTCGAGTTTGGAGGATCGGACAATGGCGACGAAAGTAAGTGAAAAAAAGGGGCGAGCGGGCCGCAAACCGTCTTCCGCTCAGAAAGCCGTCGCTGATAGCTCGTCCTCGCCGGGCCCTGAAGTCTTTCCGATTGTGGGCATCGGCGCTTCGGCGGGTGGCCTGGAGGCACTCACTCAGCTGCTGGAGCATATGCCAGCCAGAACTGGAATGGCGTACGTGGTAATCCAGCATATGGATCCCACTCATGCCAGCCAGCTCTCCGAGATTCTTTCGCGGAAATCGACGATGCCGGTACGCGAGGTCCGTGGGGATATGGCGGTCGAAGCCGATCATGTTTACATTACTCCGCCGAGTGAGAATCTCAGGATTGAAAAAGGAGTCTTGCACAGGGTGGCGCGTCCCGCCGAGCCGGGGGTCAGGAACATGGCGATTGATGATTTCTTCGAGTCGCTGGCACAAGATCGCGGCAACCTGGCGTTCGGCATTATACTCTCGGGGACCGCGTCGGACGGCACGATGGGCTTGCGGGCCATTAAGGTTGAGGGCGGCATTACCTTTGCTCAGGAACCCCGTTCGGCGAAGTTTGAAGGCATGCCGAGCAGTGCGATCGCCTCTGGCGCTGTCGATTTCGTTTTATCTCCGGAAGCCATTGCGAAGCAGTTGGTTGCTCTCGCCGGACATCCGTATTTGAGTCACAAACCCAGCCCGTTTCCGGATGCCGAGATGCTTCCCGCCGACCGGGATCTCAACCCGATCTTCAGCGTGTTGAGATCTGCGACCGGAATCGACTTTACTCACTACAAGCACAACACGATTTTGCGCCGAATCGGACGCCGCATGGCCTTATTTGGGATCGACAACGTAAAGGACTACTCGCGCAAGCTTCGCCACGACCGCGGTGAAGCCAAGATCCTGGCCCAAGAGTTTCTGATCAATGTCACGGCGTTTTTCCGGGAGCCTGAAACCTACAAGGCCTTGCGGGAAATGGTTTTCCCCGTATTGCTCAAAGGCCGCGCGGCGGATGACCCGATTCGCATTTGGATTCCGGGGTGTTCGACCGGAGAGGAAGCGTATTCGCTCGCCATTGCCCTGACCGAGTTTTTAGAAGAAACCGATGCAACCTGTGGAATTCAGATCTTCGCCACCGACCTGAGTGATGCGGTGATCGAGCGGGCGCGTTCCGGAATTTATATGGAGAACCTATTGTCCGGCGTATCGCCGGAACGCCGGCGACGTTTCTTTGTGAAGCGGGACCGCATTTATCAGGTGAGCCAGGCGATCCGGAGCCTATGTGTTTTCGCCAAGCAGGATCTGACGAAAGATCCTCCATTTTCGAAAATAGACCTGATCAGTTGCTGCAATCTGCTCATTTATCTGGGGCCAGTCTTACAGAAGAAGGCCGTCTCTTTGTTTTATTACGCGCTGAAGCCGGGAGGTTTTCTGGTGCTGGGTAGCTCGGAGTCGGTGGGCGCGTACTCAGAATCCTTTGAAAGTGTCGACCGCAAGCAAAGGATTTATTCCAAGAGAAGAAACGCCGTCCACCCACCCTTTGAGCGTTTCGGCGGCCCGGGCTTGGGAGTAAACCTACCGCCCAGCGCCGCGGGAGAGAGCCCCAGCCCTCTCAAAAACATTCAGAAGTATGTGGATCGGATTCTGCTGGCGGAGTATGCGCCGGCCGGTGTCATCATTGACGATTCGATGCACGTACTGCAAATCCGAGGAGAAACCGGTCACTACCTGCAAATTCCTGCCGGAGAGCCCACCACGGATCTGACCAGGCTGGTACGGCCCGGCCTGCTCGCCGCGCTCAGATCCGCCGTTCGCAAAGCCCGCCAACAAGGTACTCAAGTGAAAGAGACCGGCCTCCAGGTAAAGGATGCCGACGAGGTCAGGAATGTCGACTTGCGCGTGTCTCCCATTCGCGATCCTAACAGCACGGAACCATGTTTCCTGATCCTGTTTGATGATGCGGCCCGACGCAAAATTCCCGCTGCGGAACGGCGAAGGAAAAATAAGTCTCTCGCAAGGGCGCCCAAGCGGGCCGCCGAAGAAGTATCGCGTCTGGAAGAAGAACTGAATGCGACCCGGGACTACTTGCAATCGATCATCGAATCCCAGGAGGCCGCGGCCGAGGAGCTTCGCTCCGCCAACGAAGAGGCGCAGGCAACCAATGAGGAACTGGACACGGCCAAGGAGGAATTGCAGGCGTCCAACGAGGAGTTGAACACCGTCAACGACGAATTGCGGGCGCGGAACCTGGAACAGAGCACTTTGAACAGCGATCTGCGCAAGCTGCTCGGCAGCATCAATGTTCCGCTGGTCATGGTGGGTAAGGATCTGCATATTCGCTGGTTCACGCCCGCCATAGAACCGCTCTTGAATCTGCTCCCGACCGATCAGGGGCGTCCGATTACTGATCTTCAGTCCGAAAGAATTCCTAATTTCCGCGAACTGTTGATGGCGGCGCTCTCCGGGGAGCAGAATCAGGATCAAGAGCTGGAAAGTCCCGCGGGCCGTTGGCTCTCACTGCGAATTTTGCCCTACCGCGGACATGACAATACGATCGAGGGCGCCATTGCCACGCTAATCGACATCGATGATCTCAAACGGGCACGGGATTTCGCCGAAGGTGTGGTGAGCGTGGTCCGGGAACCGTTAATTGTGCTGGACGCGGGGCTGCGGGTGAGAACCGCGAATCACGCATTCTATGAGATGTTTCAGCTCCAAAGCCAGGACGCGGAGGGCCGCCTGATTTACGAGATCGCAGGCGGACAGTGGAACATCCCGAAACTGCGGCAGCTGTTGGAAGATATCCTCCCTACGCGAAACCGAATCATGGATTTCGAGTTGGAGCAATATTACACGGGGCTGGGTGTGAAAACCATGCGGCTTCATGCTCGCGAGATCCGCCAAGGCGATGGCGAACGCATGATTTTGCTGGCCATTGACGATATCACCGAACTCCGGCAATCTACTGAAGATCTGCGCAAGACCAATGAAGACCTCAAGCAATTTATCTATGCCGCCTCTCATGATCTCCAGGAGCCGATACGAACCATCGTGACCTATACGGATCTGCTCCGCCAAAGGTATGGCGACAAGCTGGGCGACGATGGCGATGCTTTTATTAACTACGCCGTTGAAGGCGCCCAGCGGCTGGAAGCACTCATCTCAGGGCTCCGCGAATTCTGGCAGTCCAGCGAACGGGTTGAAGAACGGCGAACCGTTGTCGACTGCAATGAAGTCCTGAAAAAAGTTCTGCTCAATCTTGAGAACGCGATTGAGGAAAACAAGGCGGTAGTGACTGTGGATTTGTTGCCGGCGGTACTGGCTTCGGAGACTCCGCTGATTCAGTTGTTTCAAAATATAATAGCGAACGCAATCAAGTATCGATCCGAGGAACCTTTGAGAATTCATGTTTCGGCGATAAAACTTCTCTCCGAATGGGTCTTTTCGATCGATGATAATGGCCTGGGGATCGATTCGAAGTATGCGACCGAGGTCTTTCGGGTATTCAAACGACTGCATTCGCGAAGTAAATATCCGGGCACGGGAATAGGGCTCGCGATCTGTCAGAAGATCGTAGAGCGCTACGGGGGCCGGATCTGGGTGGAACCGAATGTCCCCCGCGGATCGATCTTTAAATTCACGATTCCCGCTTGACAAGTGGCCGAAGGGCACCACTCTGGTGGATTCCGGACGCAGTTTTGAAACACGCAACGGGTCAGCGGAGTCTCCTATAGGTGGAGCTGATTGGGGATGGTGAGGTGCCTCTTTGGGCGGTAGCTCTAATCACCATACTCTGCAGTCAACCGGGAATGGCACAATCGAGTCGATTCGAGGGGTTGCCAATCACCAGCATCACCTACCAACCGCCCGCGAAGGCACTGGACCCCGCCGATCTCGCTCAATTGGAAGTATTTAAAGAAGGAATTCCCTTTCACGCTGCCGACGCCGGCACACTGATCGACGGTTTGTTCGCTACCGGCCGTTTTCAGGACGTCCAGGTCGAGGCTAACGCCGACGGCAAAGGAGTGGCGATTCGTATCGTTACGGTGACCAACTGGTTTGTAGGTCGCATAGAAGTGAAGGGCAAAGTCACAAGGCCTCCCAGCCGTGAAGAATTGACACAAACGACGCGGCTTCAGTTGGGGACTCCGTTTCGCCAAGAGGATGTTGCAGCGGCCGAAGCAAACCTGCGCCGTCTGCTCGAGAGAAACGGGCTCTACGAAAGCACTGTCAATGTCGAGACCGAGGACGATCCGGATATCCAACAACGCAACATCACATTTGTCGTCAAAATGGGTCCCCGCGCAAAATATCAAATGCCTACAATCGCCGGCGACACCAAGCTGCCGGACCAGACGATTGTCCGCGCGACCGGGTGGAGATTGCGCTTCATTGGATGGTGGCGTAAGGTCAGCCAGGATCGAACCCAAGCCGGTGTTACCGGGATTCTCAAGAAGTATCAACAGCAGGAGCGATTGACTGCGAAAGTCGAATTGCAGCAGCCGGAATACCACGCGGACACACGAAGGCTGCAGCCGAAATTGGAGATACAAGCCGGCCCCAAGGTAAGCGTCCAGGCGGTTGAAACCAAGGTCTCCCATCGAATCTTGAAGCGTTATGTGCCGGTGTTCCAGGAACAAACACTAGATCGCGATCTGCTGGTGGAAGGCGCGCGAAACCTGCGGGACTATTTTCAATCGCAAGGCTACTACGAAACCGAAATTGATTTTAAAGTACGCGATCAGGACCCGGAACACACCATTGTTGAGTATGAAGTCGTTCGCGGCGCCCGGCATAAGATCGTGAGCGTCGATATCGAAGGGAATCGATATTTCTCCACCGACATTATTCGCGAACGAATGTTTTTGCAGCCCAGCTCCTTTCGGCTGCGTCACGGCCGGTATAGCGAAGACTTCGTTAAGAAGGATGTGCAAGCGATTTCGAATCTTTACAAATCCAACGGCTTTCGTGACGTGATGGTGACTCCCGTGGTTCAGGACGATTATGAGGGTAAGGCAGGCGCCATTGCCGTGAAGATGCACATCGATGAAGGACCTCAATACTTTGTCTCGACCCTTAAATTCGAGGGCGTCGAGAGTCTCGACGCTAAGGATTTACTCGCACAATTAGGTTCCACCGAGGGTCAGCCTTTCAGCGATACGACCATTACCGCCGATCAAAATGTCATCCTCACGGAGTACTTCCGTCAGGGCTTCCCCAAGGCTTCCTTTCGATGGACTGCCATGCCGTCCTCTTCGAATCATGTGGATTTGGTCTATAGCATTGCCGAAGGCAAGCGCCAGTTCATTGAAGACGTGACTACGACCGGCATTAAAACCACTCGCCAACGCATTGTCGACCAGAATCTGAAAATGCGGCCGGGCGATCCTCTTTCCCTGGTGACACTTTCCAACGCGCAGCGGCAACTGTACCAGCTCGGGCTCTTCTCTAAAATCAACATGGCGATTCAAAACCCCGATGGCGAAACGGAGCATAAGCACGTCCTCTACGATTTTGAGGAGGCGAGCCGCTATAACCTGGCTATCGGGATTGGCGCTGAAATCGCACGCATTGGGGGCACCACCAGCGATCTTTCGGCGCCGGCGGGTTCGGCCGGATTCAGTCCGCGCTTTTCTGCTGATATCAGCCGGCTGAACTTATTCGGGATAGGGCACTCGGTGTCTTTGCGAGGAAGGCTTTCAAATCTAGAGCAACTGGCCTCCATTAACTATTTAGCTCCCCGCTTCCGAAATGTGGAGGGCCGAAACCTTACCTTCACCGCACTCTATGATGTTTCGCGCGACGTCCGCACTTTCTCGTCGCGGCGCGAAGAAGCCTCGGTGCAACTTTCGCAAGTGCTCTCTAAACCGAGCACCTTGCTACTTCGATTCGCCTACCGGCGTGTGACCACCAGCGATGTTGTTATCCCTGCGTTGCTGGTTCCACAACTCCTGCAGCCTGTTCGGATCGCAATGCTCTCCACCAACTATGTGCAGGATCGCCGCGATAACCCAGCCGACACACATCACGGGATCTACAACACAGTTGACGCGGGAATCGCATCCAGCGCGTTCGGATCGCAACGAAGCTTCCTGCGAATTCTCGCGCGGAACGCCACCTATCATCGGATCACGCGCAACGTCATTCTAGCTCGACAAACCAGCTTTGGAGTGGTGGTTCCCTTCGATATCCCGGCAGGGCTCGATGCGGCGGATGCTATTCCGCTTCCGGAACGGTTCTTTGGCGGCGGCAGCGCAACTCATCGAGGTTTTCCTGAGGACCAGGCGGGCCCGCGCGATCTGGGTACGCCGGCAGGGCCCGGCAGTGCGGCGACGGCGCCCACCGGTTTCCCCCTAGGTGGAAACGCGCAGTTGTTCAATACAATCGAGCTTCGCTTTCCTCTCCTCGGCAACAATATCGGCGGCGTGATCTTTCACGATGCCGGGAATATTTACAAAGACTTTCAAAGCATTTCCTTTCGCTCCAGCCAGCGAGGTCTGACTGACTTCGGCTACATGGTGCACGCCGTCGGATTCGGTATTCGCTACAAGACCCCCTTAGGCCCCGTTCGTGGAGACCTTGCCTATAGCATCAATCCCCCGTCTTACCTGGGATTCAACGGCACGGTTCAGCAACTTCTTACGTGCGGCCCTGGAAACACTACCGGCCCATGCCAGAGTGTGCAGAATCAAATCAGCCATTTTCAATTCTTTTTCTCCATAGGACAGACCTTTTGATGCAACGGTATTTACTGGCGCTCCTTTTTTGCACGGCGTTGGTTCGTGCTGAGATGGTCGATAGGATCTCCGTCGTCGTGGGTGGCCGAATCATCAAACACAGCGACATTATCAAAGACATACGTTTGACCGAATTCCTGAACCACGAAACTCCAGTCTTCACCGTGGCAGAGCAGAAAAAAGCAGCGGCTCGTTTGATCGATCAGGCGCTTATTCGTAAGGAACTGCAAGCTGGAATCTACTCGACTCCGGACCCAGCTGAGGTCGCCGCATTGCTGCAGCAACTGAAACAGAGTTTTGGCTCCGCAGCCGCCTACCAGCGGGCGCTTAAGACCTACGGCCTTAGTGAAGATGACTTGCGGAAGCAGCTAAGCTGGCAGCTCACAGTTCTCGGTTTCGTGAGCCTCCGCTTCGGCACTGGCGCGCCGATTCCAGAGGCCGAGATCCGCGCCTACTACGCTAAACATCTCCCGGAGTTCAAGAGAAGTGGAAAAACCAACGTCGCACTGGAAGCCGTGCGCCCAGACATTGAGAAGGCCCTCGCCGGCGAGAAAGTGAATCAACAATTCTTCGCTTGGCTGGACGAGTCCGAAAAGAACACGCCCATCATTTATAACGAGGAGGCCCTCAAATGAATCGGCGCACTCGAAAAGTATTGTGGATTGCGCTGGCGTCTCTGTTGGGCCTTATGCTGGCAGGCGTCGTTGTAGGAATCTTCGCGGTGCAAAGCCAATGGTTTCGCGATTTCGTGCGAGCAAAGATCATCCGGACTGTCGAAGATTCTACCGGCGGCACCGTCCAGGTGGCATCCTTCGTTTTCGATTGGCGGCGCCTGCAGGCTGACATTGAGCAATTCGAACTTCATGGGACTGAACCCGCGGACGCGAAACCGCTGCTGGTGGTGCCTCATCTCAGTGTGAAACTTAGGATCGTCTCTCTGCTGCGGACCCGAAAAGTGGATATCGCAGCTTTGAGTGTCGACCAGCCGCAAGTGAATCTCATTGTGTTCCCCGACGGGCGAACGAACATACCCAATCCACGGGTAAAGCGCGGCGGCGACCAAAACGGACTGCAAACGCTGGTAGACCTCGCCGTTGGCCGATTCACAGTGAACAACGGTTCGATCGCTTTCGCCCAGCAGAGGCAGCATTTTCAGGCCCGCGGTGAAAATCTGCAGGCTCGCCTAATCTATGAAACCGCCGGTCAGCGATATCGCGGACAGATTTCGATGAGTCCTCTGTATTTTCAGTCGGGCCAGAATCCGCGCCTGGACATAACCGTGAATCTTCCACTGGTTATCGAGAAGGACCGCATTCAACTTACCGGCGGGACGCTGGCGACGCCTTCGTCGAAGGTGACCGTGAGCGCACTCTTGAACCATCTAGTTTCGCCGGAGATTTCAGGCGGCCTCAACGCCCAACTCGACATTCCGGAGTTGACGCGGACCCTGGGAATGTCATTCCCTGGGGCCACACGCGACCGTGCTCTCAACACCCTCTACGCCGATCTAGAGCTGAAAAGCACCGCGAGCAATGTACAGCTCCGGGCCATCAAGTTGGCGCTAGGGCAATCGACCCTCCAAGCCTTCGGTACCATGCGCAATTTGGCCCTGGAAAGAGGCTCTTTGCAGTTCAGCTCCAGCGTGGATGTGCACGAGCTGAGCGAGCTCTTAGAATTTGCCGGGAGTGCGAGCGGCAAAGTACGAATAGACGGGAATGCAACCGCCAATAGCAGTTCCGACTATACGGTAGACGCCAACGTGAGTGGCCAGAAGTTGGCTGTGCACAAAGGAGACATGACGTTTTCCAATGCCAGTCTGAATGCTAGGGTCCAGGTCAACCCCAAAAGCATCGCGTCGAATCCTCTGCGCGTTTCAATCGCGGGAGGCAACTTCGACGGCACGGCACTCCTGGCTGATCTGAAGCATTACCAGGCCCAGGGGACGATTAATGGTTTCACTGTGCAAGAAGTCGCCGCCATGCTGAGCGGTCGCCGGCCGGCGTGGAGCGGCGCCATTACGGGACCTGTTGAGGCCGAAGGTGATTTTGATTCTTCCAACCGGAGTTTCCTAAAGGCGCGTGCGCGTTTAGTGGTAAGTCCCGGAAACCGAGGAATTCCAGTAAGCGGCCGTCTAAACGCGGATTACGATTCTCGTACGGGTTCGCTTGAAGTAGGACGGTCCTACCTTGCGCTCCCGGCGAGCCGGATCGCACTTTCCGGGTCTTTGAAGGCTGGGATGGACGTGAACTTGACTTCAACGAATTTGAATGATTTTCTGCCGGCCGTCGCATTGTTCTCAGCTCACCCGCCGGCGCAATTGCCGGTGAAGTTCGATACGGGGGGCTCAGTCACTCTGGACGCACATCTCATGGGAAGCTTACGTTCGCCTCGAGTTGCCGGTCGTCTTACGGGTCGCCGTTTCAGCGTCGAACAACGGCACTTCGATCAATTAGCTGCGGATCTGATGGCAACGAAAACCGGGGCGTCCGTCCAGAACGGCATGCTCACCCGCGGTCCTTTGCAGGCGCAGTGGTCAGGATCGGTCGGCTTGGACGAGTGGAAACTGAAAGCGACCGAGCCACTTAAGGGAACCGCAACGGTGCGGAATGGCGATGTGCAGGATGTGCTGGCCCTCGCTGGGCAAAGCCAATTTCCAATTCGGGGGGACCTAACTCTTACCGCGCAAGCTTCCGGTACGCTCGGCGATCCTCAGGGGACCGCGGACTTCACAATTATGCACGGCGCGGCCTACGACCAGCCCTTCGACCGTGTTCAGGCCAAGGTAACTTATGGCGGACAGTTCGTCACGATTCCATCCATGCAGATGACAGCCGGCAGTGCGCTCGCCAATGTCGCAGCTTCCTTCGAACATCCGCTGAATAGCTTCTCCACGGGCCGGTTCCATTTTCATGTGGACACGAATCAGGTCGCCCTCGATCGCCTACCTTCCGTCCAGCTCCGGCGGCCGGATCTGGGCGGTCTCGCCCAAACCAATTTAGATGCGGATGCAATCCTCAAATCGAACGGCGGAAATTCCAGCCTGCAAATTGCCGCAGTGAACGGAACGATTGCGGTTCAAAGTTTACGCGCGCGCGGGCGTAGTCTTGGCGACTTTAAGGCGGACGCGCGCACAGCGGGCGATCAGCTTTCCTATCGAATCGATTCCAACTTCGCCGGCGCAAGCGTGCGGGCGGACGGCCAGACTACCTTAACTTTGAATTACCCCACCACTGCTAGCGTGTCGATCCAAAACCTCCCCATCGAGCAGGCACTCGCCCTCGCGGGCAAAGACGACCTGCCTGCGCGCGGCCTGCTCTCGGCGAAGGGCCAGCTTTCCGGAAGTCTGCACGATCCGCGTGCCGATCTGGATGTCAATCTCACCAAAGCCGTAGTCTACAGGCAGCCATTCGACCGAATAGAAGGCCATGTGAACTATTCGAATGTGCTGGTAGACTTGCCCTCGCTCAACCTTACTGCCGGGATGAATCGCATAACCCTTGCGGGATCGTTTTCGCATCCGGCCCAGGACTTGTCAAAGGGGAACTTGCGACTGCACGTTGAGAGCAATTCAATGCAGCTTGCCCAGATAGAGTACCTAAAGGAGCAGCGGCCCGGCCTGGCAGGAACGCTCAGCCTGAATCTCGACGGAGCCGCCGCAATCAATGCTTCCGAGCCGAAATTTCTGCTGGCGAGCTTGAAAGGCAATATTACGGGCAGCAGCCTCCGGATGAATGGGCGCGATTATGGCGAGTTCCACGCCAACGCACAACAGAATGGCTCCGCGGTTGACGTTCACGTGGACTCGAACCTTGCGCAGTCGATGATCACCGGCCAGCTTCATACTCAACTTGCCGGTCTTTACCAGACCTCAGTGCAGGCGACGTTCAAGAACGTGAGCTATGCAAACTGGGGCGGTTTGCTTGGCCTGGGAGCCCAGGGACGAACTCAAAGCTTTGATGCGCTTGCCGAGGGCGCCGTGAATGCATCTTTCGCAATTCTAAAACCGTCGAATGTTAGCGGCACCGCGCAGCTTTCGAAACTTGAAATATCGGCAAAACCGAAGACCCCCTTGGCAGGTTCAACGCGTAGAGCGACACTGGCATTACGAAATGAGGGTCCGGTGGAATTTTCGGCAAGCCAGTCCGCCATACGCGTGCAGAGAGCCAATCTGGTGGGAGATTCGGCGCGACTTGCGGTCACGGGAAGCGTGGCGATCGAGCCTGCTATTGCTCTCAATCTGACAGTAGATAGCAATGCGAATCTGGCGCTCCTGCATGATCTCGATCCGGATATCAGCTCTGACGGCAAGGTCGTGCTGAACGCGAAGATCCAAGGGCCGATCGGCAAGCCCACCGTGAACGGACGGCTGCAATTAACAGATGCCGCTTTCCAAACGGAGGATATGCCGAACGGAATTTCCAAGGCCAACGGTGTTGTTCAATTCAACGGTGACGTCGCCAGAATCGAATCCTTCACTGCTGAATCGGGGGGCGGTAAAATCACTTTGTCCGGCTTCGTCGGAAGAACCGGTTCGACCTTCACGTATGGACTTGCAGCCCGCGCGAATCAAGTGCGGGTTCGGCAACCTTCCGGGGTGAGCGTGGCCGGAAACGCAAATGTAAAACTGACCGGCACCAGTGAAAACAGTCTCTTGTCCGGTACGGTTACCATCCGCACTGTAAAATTCAATCCGCAAACCGATTTCGGCTCGATTCTTGAAAGTACCGCTCCTCCAACGGAAACCACTGCGTCGAATCCCCTGGATAGCGTGAAATTGAATCTTGATGTCAGAACGGCAGCGGGCGCAAGCTTTCAAACCAGTCTGGCTGAAAACCTGCGAGCGCAAACAGAGCTAACGGTGCGAGGCACGCTGGCAAACCCCGGTGTATTAGGACGTGTAACCGTCACAGAAGGCGTCTTGGTGTTTTTTGGAACCAAATACACCGTTAACGATGCTACTATTTCGTTTTACAATCCCACCAAGATCGAGCCGATCTTAGATCTCAGCTTAGTCACGAAGGCGCGCGGCGTCGAAGTCACATTGAATATCTCCGGGCCCATCGACAAGATGAACCTTTCCTATCAATCCGACCCGCCCTTGCCGTTTTCAGATATTGTCGGCTTGCTTGCCACCGGCAGAACTCCTACGTCCGATCCCGTTCTGGTGGCCCAGCAACCGGATACTCCGCCGCAGAATTTCCAGCAAATGGGCGAATCCGCGCTGCTCGGCCAAGCGGTGTCGAATCCGATCGCGGGCCAACTACAGCGCGTCTTTGGCGTCAGCCAGCTCAAAATCGATCCCACCTTTACCAGTGGTTCGGAGTTGCCGCAGGCGCGCCTGACCTTGCAACAGCAGATCACCAATGGATTGACGTTTACGTATATAACCGACCTGACGCGTTCCGATTCGCAGATCGCCCGCGTCGAATGGGCCCTCAGCCCGCGCTGGTCTTTAGTCGCAACCCGCGAGGAGAACGGTCTATTCGGCGTCGATTTCTTCTATAAACGCCGATTCTGAGAAGCGTGTGATTGCCGCGCTCCACTCGTCTACTTCTCGACCGGCGCCCCTTTCGCGGTCCATTCCGACATCGAGCCGTCGTAGAGGCGGACATCGTAACCGAGATACTTCAGAGTGAAGTACGACTGCGTCGCCTGCATGCCGCTATGGCAGTATGTCACTACCGGCTTTTCCGGGGTAACGCCAAGCTTTTCATAGAGCGCTCGCAACTCAGCATCGCTTTTCAGGGATTGGTTCTCGCGGCTGATTTGATTCGCCATCCAGAACTGATTCACCGCTCCCGGGATATGCGATCCCTTCTCGCCGTTGAAGTCAGCCGCAGGCCGCGCGTCCAAGAGGACTTCAGATCGTGACGCCGCCGGCTTGCTGGAGAACTCCTTCACTTCATCGATCTGCACCACCAACTCCGGTTTCGCATGCGGCGTGAAGTGTCCGGCGGCAGCCACAGTCGCGTCCTTGGTGAGCATCCGTCCTTCCGCGCGCCATTTTTCGAGCCCGCCATCGAGCAGGGCAGTTTGATCGCCATGGCCAAGGTAGTCGAGCGTAAAGTACGCACGGGTTGCTGGCAGCACCGAGGAATCGCTATACAGAATGACCCGCGAATCGTCTGAGACGCCCGCGGCTTCGAATACTTTCTTGAGATCCGCGACGGGAGGGAGTTCGTTGGGTATGCCCTCCCGAGTGATTGCCAGTTCCGTCAGCGCCACGAATCGAGCGCCCGGGATGTGCCCAGCATCATAAGCCGTCCTATTTGCGCCTACATGTAAAACCACGACTTTCGAATCGCTCTGGTGTTGGGCCAACCAGTCCGTGTTGACCAACATATCCGGTCGCGTGGCCGCAGTTGCCAGGGCGGCAGCGCCCAAAAGAAATCCAAACGCTTTGGTGATCATGATTCGCTCCTTAGTTCGCTTAGACGGCTTAGTTCAAACGTTTGTAGAACGCAACGATCAGCTCGGTCGGTTACGTGCGGATCAGCTCCGCTACGCCGAAATCGAGTTCCGTCGCGAACTCTCGCCTCCCCACAGTCGAGCATACTATGCTTGCAGGGTGGATTTCCGCGCCGCGGCCATGACTCTCAGACCGCAGTCGTACCATTGCAAACGTGGATTTGCAGCGGTAAATTCCTGCGTGGAAAGCTCTGCGAAGGCGCACGGTCGAACAAAGCGGCACTGCGGAAATTCGACGCCACCCGTTTGTCTGTGGCACTTTGGTCCGCAGACTCGTCAACTAATTCTTTCCCTGAAGAGGCGCCGCGCCATCGAGCACGAAAGTTAATAACTTGGGTAGCGGAGGTGTGGGCCGAGTGCCTGCGCTTCCGGCGGCATTGGCAGGCTCGGCATTGCGGGCAATAATGGTGCCCGTGCCACCCATGAAAGAAACATACTGCTTGCCATCGAGTTGGTAAGTAATGGGCGGGCCCATACCCGCCTTTAAGCCGGTTTGCAACTCTAAGAGTTTCTTGCCGTCGTCGGCACTATAGGCCATGAGCCGCCCATCGGCAAGAACCTGAAACACCAGGTTCCCGGCGGTCGTGACGGTTCCACCATTCTTACCACCCCCGCCGGGAGTCCGCCAACGTTCCTTTTGGGCTATCGGGTCCCACGCGAGCAAGATATCCAGGTCTCCTTCGTGTGGCGCCGGCCCAATCGCGGGCGGAGATGGCTTATGTTCCTGGCCCCGCGCGAGCCCTAAATTCGTTCGGCCCGCTTTAAAGGAGAAGTTCTGATCCATTGCGAATGGATAACTGTTGCTGGATGAGGTTGGAATATAAACCAAACCAGTGGCTGGATTATAGGACATCGGAGACCAGTTATGCGCCCCCGGCGGTCCCGGCGATAGGGTAACGGCTTCCGCGCCATAAAAAGATTCGGGGTTCACCATGGGCCGCCCGGTCTCCGGATCCAAGCCCTTTGCCCAGGTAACCTGCGCGAAAGGCTCGCCCGAAATAAATGTCCCGGTGATCCGATCGAGCACATAATAGAAACCGTCTTTGTTCGCCTGCATAATTACCTTGCGCGCACGTCCCTTGATCGTAAGGTCGGCGAGAATGAACTGTTGCACGCTATCAAAATCCCAGGAATCGCCAGGTACCACCTGGAAGTGCCATTTCAACTCACCGGTGTCGGGTTTTACGGCGAGAATGGAACACACGTACAGGTTGTCTTTCCCTTTCGATTTGCGCAGCGCTTCGGGCCAAGGTCCTCCGTTGCCCGTGCCGACATACACCAGGTCGGCTTCGGGATCGTAAGCAATAGCGTCCCAAACCGGGGCGCCGCCCCCGAGCTTCCACCAGTCGCCATCCCAGGTTGCGGCGGCTGTTTTCAGCGCCGGGTTTTCAAAGGGTTTCGACGGATCACCTGGGACCGTGTAAAAGCGCCACGCGAAGTGGCCGCTATTAGCATCGTAGGCGTCGAAGTATCCGCGAACCGGGAACTCACCGCCGCTGACACCGATGATCACCTTCCCTTTCGCGATACGGGGGGCCATAGTAATGGTGTAGTTATCCTGGGGATAAGCCACCCGCGCCTCCCACGCCACCTGTCCCCCGATCGCGTCGAGCGCCACCAGCCTTCCATCGATAATCGGCGCGATGATCTTCCCGTCATAGAGAGCCAGACCGCGATTGACAACGCCACAGCAAATTTTGGGGCGCACAGCCACCTGGTTCACTTCCGGGTCCCAGCGCCAGATTTCTTTGCCGGTACGGGCGTCCAGAGCGAAAACAATACTCCAATTTGTAATGCCGTAAATCGCGCCGTTCCATACCAGCGGAGTCGCCTCTTGCCAGCCGCCGCCCACGCCGACGTCGTACGACCACGCCAGACCCAAGCGGCTCACATTGCTGGTATTGATTTGAGTAAGAGGACTAAAGCGCTTCTCGCCGGGATCAAGGCCGTAGGTCAACCATTCGTCGCCCGTCTTGCCCGCATTCTTCAGGGCCGCATCGTCGACTCGCCGAACCGGCTGGCCTCCCGCGATCACAGCCGCGAAAGTGATTCCGGCGATTGACGATAAAAAGATGGCTAGCTTTCGGACGTACATCCTCTATTAAGCAGGTTTGGTGGCGGTCGCGCCAGCGATACGGCCCATCACAGCGGAAGAGGATAGTCCAGAGCCGCCCGGATAGTTGAAATAGAACAGCCCTCCGATCATTTCACCGGCGGCAAACAGGCCGGGGATCACTTTCCCATCCACATCTAAGACGCGAGCGTTGAGATCAACTCGAACCCCGCCAAAGGTGAATGTAATGCCGGTAGTGACTCCGTACGCTTCAAATGGCGGTTCGTCGATGGCGGTGGCCCAGTTCGATTTGGGAACGGCCAGCCCCATCGTAGAGCGTCCATCCTTAGCCGATTGATTGAAAGGCACGTCCTTGCGAATCGAGGCATTGTATTCGGCGACGGTTGCAAGAAAGCGTTCTTGATTGATTCCGTCCAGCTTTTTCACGAGTTCCGGAAGTGTGTTGGCGGTAACCCGGGTCGATTCCTTGGCGTGATATTCAGGAGGCAGCAGCGGAATACTCTTGGAATCAAAAATCTGCCAGGCCACTCGGCCAGGCTGCGCCATGACGATCGCACCGAGTTTGGCGTAGATCAGACCACTGAGATCTTCGCCTTCGTCCAGGAAGCGCTCTCCGCGCTGATTCACGATAATGCCGTAGTTAAAGCTATCGCGCTTGAAAACCGTCGTCAGGGCGAGATCGTTCTGATCGGGTGCATTCATGTCCCAATTCGTCGTATGGCAGCCGGACCAGTGCCCATAAGGCATCGCGCCCGCATCGAGCGCCATGCGAAGACCGTCCCCGGTGTTAAAGCGACTACCCCGGACTTTTGCCAGGTCCCAGCCCGGACCAAGGTAGGTTGCCCGCCACTGTGGATTCGCTTCGAATCCTCCGGCGGCGAGCAGAACAGCATCGCCCGTAATCTCGACGCGACGGCGACCACGGGCAACGCGGACGCCACGAATACCGTCTTCGTTTTCGATCAGCGATACCACGCGGGAGTTGTATTGAATATCAACGCCGTGTTTTTCGGCCGCGGCAAACAGAACATCGCTGATGGCTGCGCCCTGGTTCCAAGTGCCAGCTTTTGGGTTATACGGAACCACGCCAAAGCCGCGAAGCCACTTCAGCGTTTCCGTGCTCTTATCAACCACCAGTTGTGCCAGCGCTTTGTCGGTGTGTCCCTGAGTCACCTTTTCGAGATCCGCCAGATATTGCTCTCGGGTGAGCCCGCGCGTGCCGGGCTCGCTGACTGCGCGAAAAGCGCCGTTTGAAAAGCGCGTATTGCCGCCGCGTTCTTCTTTC
>Ga0157370_10003117_pt1 | contig 19637 bp, 21 predicted proteins | sample C35metaG_FD_113463 | JGI IMG/M metagenome (GOLD analysis project Ga0157370, IMG submission 113463) | Corn rhizosphere microbial communities from Kellogg Biological Station, Michigan, USA - C3-5 metaG | ecosystem: Host-associated > Plants > Roots > Rhizosphere > Soil | place: USA: Michigan...
ATATGCAGCAGGAGGTACGACTGGGGGATGGGGGAATTGATCTAGTCGCTAAAAAGGACGATGAGGTGCTGGTTGCAGAGATGACGAGCCTGGCTCGACTCTTGGGTCCGGGCAACGTCTTCCGTCTCCTGCATCTCGACGTTCCCGAGCTACCGGCGAATGCGCGGGTGAAAAGGGCGTTCGTTATTCCCTCAAAGCAGAGGGACGAACTGCGGATACTCGATGTGGCGAATCTCAGTTCAATCGATGTTTACGGCATTTCTGACGAAGGTCAAGTTGAGAGATTGCGTTGAAGCCAGCGGTGCTTGCTATCGGGGCCTACGTCACTCGCCGCCAGCATCGACCTCGATTAGAAGCTCACCGCCATCGGGCTGAGTCGTCGGTTGCAGTTCCTTCGGACCCTTCCCGACGGTGACCCGCCAGACGAGTTCTACAACGAACTGGTGCGCGAGGCGCGGCGGCAGGTGCCCTGATGCTTGAGATCGCCTTTGACGAGAGCGGCAACAGCGGGCAGAATCTGCTCGACCGAGTCCAGCCTGTCTATACGCTGGCCTCGGTGGCGAGGCCGGAGTCCGAGGTGGCGGCGGCGGTAGCGACGCTGCTGGAGGGACCGACTTTGATGAGCTGAAGTTCTCCGAGATGAGACGCGGCGAGTCGGGGCAGAACCTGATTTCCGCTCTGTTTGACACGGGCCTACTTGACCCTGCGAGCGCCCGGGTGGTCCCGGTCGACAAGGACTGGATGGTGGCGGGGAAGATGGTGGACCTGCTCTGGGAGCCGCACACCAACGACAGCAACACCTTCTGTGCCTCGGGAGTGCATCGTCAGATCGCCTCGGCGTTGCAGCGCCAGGGACCGACAGAGGCCGGCCCCGAGGTCTGGGAGCGCTGGCGCGGGCGTTTGTCGCCGCAGTCCGGTGGCCCCAGGACGAGGCGCGGATCGCTGAGCTTGAGGCGTCCCTGGGGGCGTTGAAGACCGCAGCCCAGGAGCAGCCGATCGGAGTCCTGTTGGAGGTTGTTCCCGACGACGCAGCCTCCCTTGCTGCGTTGATTCCGCTCCGCGACGATGAGTTGGACCCCGCCCTCAGCGGCCTTGTCGAGCAACTGCATCACTGGTCGCAGCGGCTCGGCAAGCCTTTTAGGGTCGTGCATGACGACTCGGAGGTGGTCCGCCGTTGGCAGCAACTGCTTGAGCGACTCTCCGATCAAGAGAGTCCGCGCAGGACTTTCGACATCGGAGAGATCCATTTCGCCTTTCCGCTCTACGGGGTGGAGATCGGAACGGTCGATTCCCGTCACGCTGCGGCGGTTCAGCTTGCCGACGTGCTCTCCGGCGCTGTGATGTGGTGCCTACGGGAAAAGTTGCGCGGAAAAGAGGTTCCCGAGAAGTGGTGGGAATGGGGTCTTGGCCGCTTCATCGACTTTTCCCAGGGAGCGGACGACTTCCTCCTTGGCCTGGTTGATCCCGGACCGTCGAGCGAGCCAGTCTCGCCGCACGTCTAAAGGTCAAAGAGGAGGTGCTATCGGCGGGATCGAATGGCCCCACGCCCCCGGATTCATCGTTCAGTTCCCGACTTGAGTCGCGCTGGATATGCTCCGCTTGGGGGTGGTGCATGTGCGGAGCAAGTTCAGACGGCGCTTCAAGACAGCGAAGCAGATGGTGTTGCTGCGAGCAGTCGCGACTGCTGTTGGCTTGCAAGAAACTGCCCTCAAGGTCACTCGCGGGCACCTCATTGCTGGCGGCATAGTCAGCCTGCTTTTGGCAATTACGGTGGGTGCCGTCGGGATGTTCGCCAAGGACGGCGGCCCGAAGCGGATCACCGCATCAATAAGCAATCTTGGGCCGGTAGACCTATCCCTCTCGGCGGCGCCTGGGCAGGCGACGAGTCCTGTATGCGGATGTTTCAAGATCCACCACAGAAAGGACTGGCGAGGCATCACCTTTGCTTCTCGAACGGCCGAAATCTCACGTTCGATTCATGGTCGTGCTTCGACCTACGCGATCTTCGCTTCGAACCCCGAACCGGCCAGCTGGGAACCTGGGTCGCTCTACTTTCCCTCCGAACTACTGGCCTTTGAACATCCTGGGTATGGCATAGGTCAACCGCCCTTCGATCCGGAGCCGATCAAGGACGGCGGAGTCCCGAAGGGGTGGAAGCTCGTCAAACGCGAAGCCCTCGGCTTCCAGCCGTATTTCTTCTTGACCACCCACCAACCTGTTTTCGTCAGCATGCTTGGTCCGACGCCGATCGGAGCCTGGATTCCTTCCAAGGGAGGCAAGGTCCATCTAGGATTCCGAAAGGGTCTAACGGCGAATGCGCAGCTCCAGGGCGAACTCGTCGAGGAAGACCCCGCTGTGCGTTTTGGAGGAAGGCTCAGCCATCCCTTGGCAGACTTTCTTGGACCGGACGTGGTCATCTGGAGCCGCGACTACACGGCCGGACTGGACAGCGATAGCCGCGAGGTGTTTTCACGGGGGTTCAAGCGCAAGAGAAACGTGGTACTCGCGCTCTACATTCGGCGGCCTCCATTCGCGACGAGGGTCGCAGCTCTCCCCTTGACGCTCCCGCTGCGCCTGACGGGAGAACACATGATCGTCCTTTCAGAACACAAGACGAGTGGTCCCTATCGGCTGTCACTTACCGGACGGCCCGTGACCGCACGGGAATACCAGCGCATGCAGGCAAAGTTCAAGTCCGAAGACGTGATCTTCCTCCACCACCTGACTGGCTGGTTTCCGACGACTGAGCGCTGGAATGGGGAACCGTACGAAGTAACGGGATGCCACGAAGGGCTCTGCTACGTCGAAGACTACGAAGAACGAGTCCAGTCCAATCAGTCGATGAAGTTCCGCTATCCGCCCAGGCCACCAACCGCCCAAGGATTCACGGTCTTCGGGCCTCTGCGGTCGCTCCATATGAGCGAGGCCAAGGGAGCCGTGTCGTCGTTGCCACACCCGATCGGGGCGCCGAGCGACCTCCGACTACACGATGTCGAACTGCTGGGTTCGGACGTCGAAGACTCGATGCCGGTACCAGCGAATGACCGTTCGTACGAACTTGATCTATCGGCTTCCGCTGTAGGCAAGATCAATGGCGAAAACCTTGTCGAGCAGGAAAGCATGCGCGAAGCGGTCTCCTTCGGCCTGTTTGTCGTAACGGGTCTGGCTTCGCTTGTCGCTGTGTTCTTTGCTGCTCTTGCGTACCTGAATCGAAAGGGCGCGTAGGACCTGTGTGTTCAGGGCAGAATCGTCTGTCAGCGTCGTTCGCAGCCTGGCGACGACGAGGAAGTCTCTGCACGCTGCGGGTCTTCGAGGCCAGAGTTCATTGCTAAGAATTAGATAGGTTCAACGACCACTCATGCCTGAGCATCGTCGTTCCCCTCCATCGGAGCCCAGTGCAAGTTCCGATTCCGCCCCGGAAAGAGATGCTCTTCAGCCCGATGAGAGGGTCGGTCATAACCACGAAAGGCCGACCTCATCAGCGCGATCCTCTTCGGCGCCCGGGGCGAGTCGCGTCGCCCCGCCTGTCTCAGAACACACTCCGGTGCTCGATCTGGACTCTTCCGAGGCCGTCAGGCTCGAACGGGCGTGGCAGATCGCCGCCGTGAGCTTCCTCGTCGTCGCGATCAGTGCGGTGGCGGCCGATCGGCTTCATCCGGCAATCGGTGCGACGTTCGAAGCTCAAGAGACGACCCCGGGCACGGCAATCACCCTCCACGACGCGCGCTTCGTGCAGCCCCTGACGGCGACCGCAAGTGCCTTCGGGCTGAGCCAGATCAGGCCGGTCGGCCCGATCGAAGTCCCTGGGCGTGGCGGGAAGTTGCTCTTCCGCCTCCGTGTCGCGGCAGGCGACTGCACGCAGCTCGTGGCGCGGGTCGGCGGCAGTTGTGCAGGACACCCGCAGCCAGCCCCGATGCCTGAACAACTGGGGATCATCGCCCCGAGTGGTGAGCTCGAAGCGCGACTGGAAATGACCTCGGCTGGCAAGGCCCGCCTGGGCCAGAACAGAGAAAAGGTGCGACCCCGGCCATCGCGCGAATGGTCGCTGAACGAGAACGCGCGCGAGACGACCCTGACCCTCCGCTGTCTGCGACCAGTTTCGCTTACGGTCACCCGCTTCCCCGTACACATGCATCCCAGCTGCTCCCCCGACGGACGGTTTTTTGAACTCGCGCTCGTGAATCACAAGCCCTACGCCCCGATCCTCGCCTTCGCTGGTAGCCGGAGCTTCCGTGCGGTTACTGTGGCGGGCGACGTGGAAATGACGGTCGACAGCGGGATGCTGTCCTTCGGAGACGTACAGCGGAGGGTCCACGGGGTCGAACCAACGACGGTTGCGCTCGAGGGCAACGACCCCATCGAGATGCGCCTTGCCTCTCCCGCATCCGAATGGGCGGCGCCGACGAGGCTCACCTCGGGGGAGACCTCGAGCGCGACCGTTGGAGGCGAAGACGCCGTGCCCAGCCTGCTGGCACGGGACAGCACCGCCAAATCGATCGTCTACGGCACCATCGTGACTCTCTTGATCGGTGCGCTCACCTGTTACGTCCGTGCCCTGATGGCCAACCTCTCCAGAGAGGAACAGAGGAGATGAATGCGCACCGACCAACCTGCCCCGCGCGAGCCCTGCCAGCACTTGTGACCGCGGTGGTGGTCTTGATCCTGACCCTTCTGTCGGCGATCGCGCTCCTGCCGGGCACCTCCGCCGCGCGGTACGCCCCTCCTAATGGATGGTGTGGACCATCACAGAAGGCGGACTGGGCCTGCGGCTGGGAGGGCACCAGCTCCCTCACGCCACCCGGAGGGGTCGAACAACCCCTGCCGCTGCGCAGCGCTCGGTCGCTCCCAAGAGGATCCAGGGTCAAGGCCGCCCCGAGCGGAAGCACTCGCCTGACCTTCCGCGCCCAGGCACATTGCACCGTCGGCGGCAAGAGCGCCGAAACCAGTGAGGTAGTGGCCCGCTGGGAACCCGACGTGCTGATGCGCCAGATCAGCGGCGACTCGAGCTGCACGATCCGCGGAAAGGGAGCCCCGGTCACGACCTTCTGCGAAGCCTCGGAAACGCACTGCCCGGTACGAATCCGTGCCCTGGGCACCTTCCTCCTCCAAGGCCCACAGCCCTACCCCGAAGCGCTCGCGTCCCTCAGTGAAAGCTTCGAGCGCCACGCTCGCCTCGTTATCTGCGCCGGCGTCGCGGGGATCAAAGTTGAAGACGAGCCCGAAGAAGTAGTGGGCCGCGCGGACGGTCACAACCGCTTCGTCATCACCATCGACGAAGCCATCGTGCACGTTGAGGCCGAAGCTACCGCGCACGTCGAGGACGAAACCACCTCCGCCTCTGGTTCCGCCTCTGCCGAAGCCACCGCCTCCATCATCTCCCTCACCGTGATCGGCACCCTACGCGGCCCCGGGCCCTGCAAGTCCTCGGTGGTGCAAGAACAGGAGCGAAGTGTCGAACCTTAGATTCATCAGCTTTGGCAGGACAGGGAGGGGGCTGGCCTGGGGCAAGCATGAACGCGCGCGTCGGTCGACTGCCGGCGTCTGCACTTCGGGCATTGCTTCTCCTGTAGCACCATGAGCCCAAGGATTGCGGAAGCGCCCGAGCACACCCTGTTTCCTCCGCTTCTGGCGCGCATGGTGGGCAACATGCCCCTATCTAAACGCAGGCTTCTTTGATCTCCTTGGGAGTAAAGGCTTGTCGCAGCACATTGGAGACATTCGCTTCCGGACTTGCCGGGCGGGGGATGTGGATGACTCGAGAGAGGCAAGGAAAGCCGAAAGGGCGCTCGAAACTGAAGTCGACCTTGGTCACGGTCGCCTCTATTGCCTCGGGCTCGTTGACGTAATGGGCGGCTAGGACATAGCCAGCGATGAGATAGAGGTCGCCGGACAGGTCCAGCATCGCCATCTGCTCCCCGGCCGGGAACGCCTCTTCGGACGCGGGGAATCCGTCGGAGAACGCAGTTGGCGTCGCGTAATACTTGCGCGCCACGCGACCATAGAGCGAGGTGCGCCCAATCGGCGAAAGCGACGGAGGGATGTCCATCAGCGCATACGCCTTGTAGCGGTTCAACTCGGGTCGCCAGGCGATAATCAAGGGATGCGGCCGAACTGGTCCGCTCGGTCCAACGTCGGCGTAGCTGACCAGTGCCTGGGGGAAGCCCGAGTGCGCGAAATCGGCGATTCGCACGTTGTCAGCGATTCGGCTGAGATCGCTCATCGAGTCGGAGGGGCGGCGCTTCGGTTCGAGGACGATGCCGAGGTGCAACTTGCCGCTCGGCGTCTCGTCATAGATCCGTATCTGGTCGGGCTGGGCGGCCGGGAAGTTTTCGTCGTCGGTTTGGGGGGAGCGGAGGACCATCAAATACGAGCGCTGGCCGGGCCCGCGAAAGTCGGCCTGGTGCACCTCGGTCGTGCGGTAGTCGGCGGTCGCCTCGATCTCGCTCAGTTGCTCTGCGTAGCTCGGTGGGCGGGATGACAGGACCTCGCCAATCAGGCCGACGGCGTCCTGCACGCCGAGGGCAATGAGCGGCAGCGCGATTGCGGCGCCCAGCCATTTGAGCCCCTTGAGCCAGGAGGATCTTTTCGATTTGGCAGGCGCGCTAGACCTCTCGGGTGAGGCCGCTGAGAGCAAACTGCTTCACGCTTGCGGAAGCTATCGGACGGGGAAAGTTCGGCCCAGCCCGGCTCCAGGTCCTTTCTGCTGGGGCAACAAATGGGGCAACAGGCCCCACGTATCCCAGCCGATCCCAGCCGAACTCGATCTGCTGGAAACCGCGCTAGAATCGGCCCCACGTATCCCAGCGGGGCTATGGGGCCGGACTCATAACCCGAAGGTCGCAGGTTCGAATCCTGCCCCCGCTATAGGACGAAAGCCCTGCAATTGCGGGGTTTCTGTGTTTCTGGGGACGTAGACAACAGGATTCAAAATTGGCCGTGGGGCAAGTGCTGGGGCAAAATGAGGTCTGAGGGAGGCCGGATTGCCTGAATGTACGGGGGGCGAATCCATGCGCCTGTGGCCTTGCAGAGGAGTGGACTACTGGAAGGATCGTGAAGATGGCGCTACCGCTGTGCTGGAGAGCGCAGCAGCGATATCCGCCGCGGCCTGCCCGGGATCCTCGTGCTCCCAAACGCGCATGACCGTCCAGCCGGCAGCTTGCAGCGCGGCATCATTGCGACGATCCCTCTGGACGTTGCGGTCGAGCTTTGCCTGCCAATACGCTGAGTTCATGCTCGGGCTCACTCCGTGGACGGGGCAACGGTGCCAGAAGCATCCGTCGACGAAGACCGCCAACCGGGCCGAAGGGAAGACAATGTCAGCCCTGCATCTCACGCTCGGATCTGGGCGTCGATTCTTGAAGAAGCGGAGTCCGCGAGCGTGGAGCGCCGACCGCAATGCCCGCTCTGGCCCGGTGTCTGAGCTGCGGTTAGCAGCCATGACAGCGCGAGCGTTGTCAGAGCTGGCGGCTGGAGCAGGAGGGAGCCGCGAGGAAACGCTGCGCTCTGATCCGGTTGATTTCGGCGTCATTGCTACCTCGTAGTGTGCCTTCCGTGAACGCGGTCAGTCTCTTTACCGGCGCTGGTGGTCTAGACCTTGGATGCGAGGCTGCTGGCTTCGAGACCCGAGCGATCGTCGAGAGTGAGTCGCGGGCACGGGAGACGATCCTCCAAAATCGAGACGAATATTTTCCGGCGTTGTCGAAGAAAGCAATCTTCTGCGACGTTCTTTCGGTCGACTACGAGCAGTTGCTCGATGTCGCAGGGCTGGATCGCGAGGACGTCGATCTCATGCACGGTGGCCCTCCTTGCACGCCGTTCTCGAAGAGCGGTTACTGGCTCGCTTACAAGCGGGCAGGCGAAGACCCCAAGGCATCTCTGCTCGATAGCTATGTCGAGGCGCTTGATGCTCTTCGGCCGAAGGCGTTCGTCATGGAGAACGTGTTCGCGCTGGGCTACCGGAATCACAACCGCCTCGTCTTGGAGCGTTTTATTGCCGGCGTGCGAGCAGCTGGTTACTCGTTTGACATGCAGGCGCTAATCGCTGCGGACTTTGGGGTTCCCCAGTTGCGTCAGCGCCTGTTCTGCGTCGGGATTCGTGAGGACATACTCGATGGTCCGGCTGATTTCTATTGCTTCCCCTGGCCCCAGCCGACGCATTCAGGCCCTCATGAGACCCGGACGCGATACGACCGCAGCTTGATTCCCCATGTCACGGCCCGAGAGGCCTTTACTGGACTTGATACCCGCAGCAACCCGCCTGAGCCAGAGGAGGTCGTAGCTGGCACGTATGAGAACGAGCTTCGAGGCGTACCGCCTGGAGATAACTACTTGTATTGGACCGCCCACCGCGGTCATCCACGCCCTCGATTCGAGTGGCGCAAGCGCTATTGGAATTTCTTGCTTAAGCTGCATCCCGATCGGCCCTCTCCAACGATTCAAGGGCAGCCAGGGCCATGGGTGGGGCCATTCCATTGGGAGGACCGCCGGCTACGGGTTGGAGAGCTGAAGCGGCTGATGACCTTCCCTGATCAATTTGGAATTCTCGGTACTCGAAGGGAGCAGCAGTTGCAACTTGGCAACGCAGTCCCTCCGCTGTTGGGGAAGGTAGTTGCGGAAGCCGTTTCGGACGAGCTGTTCAGGCTCGGAGCTGCAGCCCCAACGCTGCCGCTAGCCGCTTAGCGGCCTTTCGCCTGTGCGAGAAGCTTGTCCAGTTGCTGCTGCACCGTTGGACCAATCTTGAATCGGAAGGCCCGCCAGTACTTGTAGAACTCATCCTCGGTCGCGAAGGCGCCTTTGCCTGCCCGGAGATCCTCGAGGTTTTGGACGGCTCCGATGTACTCGCGCGTCGTTGAAGAGCGTTTTTCGGATGCGATTCGCCAAGGCTCGTGGACCAATAGCTCGAGATCGCGAATCCGGCCGGGGATCGACTCGTCGAACGTGTAGATGCCGATTAGGTCAAGGTGGCTCGCATAGTCCTCGAAAGCTCGGAAGGTGCCCGGCCACTGCAGCGACGGATAGCGGAAGTAGGTGTTCCCGGTGTACAAGGTGATTCGGCTTTGCGTCCCTTTGCCGCTCTTGTTGCGACGCGCGATCTTGACGTCCACGGCGTGATGCTGGCCACCGAAAGCCGCGCCGCTCAACTCGAGATCGGGATAACCACGCTCCGTGCCTCGCTGAGCGGTTGCATTAGGCAGCTTCTCGGTCTCCTCGAGCAGAAAGTCGATCAGCGAGACCTCGAGGATGTTCGCAAGAGCCGCCGGCTCCTTCGGCAGCGGCAGAAAGTGGCCACCTCCGGCTAGCTTTTGCTCGAGCTCGTCCGCGTCCTTGGCGACGATCGGCCAGACCGCGCTCGCGCCATGCTTGCGAAACACCGCGACTAGATCGAGTTCGTACCGCCTGACAGCATTTCGAAGCCACCTCACAAGCTCTGCATTGGCGCCCATCTTTGCTGGGCTTCGACGCCGCCGCAGGCCGTCCTGCTGGCCCTCGGCCTAGTCGGCTGCTACCACTTCCCGAGCCTCCGCCTCCGCGAGCTGAATTTCGGGCTCCATTGCCATGAGGACGGCACGAGCCATCCGTGCCTGCTCTCCCCGAACGTAGTCATCGGGAATCTCTATCTGTCGCCCCTCTTCATCAGCTTGGTGCTCCTTCTCCTCCTCGGCAAGTGCCTGCTTGAAGAGACCGAAGAGCACGGGGTACTCGAATGACTCTCGAAAGCGCTGCAGGGCCGTCTCGTCGAGGTCCTTCTGATCAATTACCTGTTTGTACGCAGAAAAGTCTTCGTTCATGAACCACTCGACCTTCGTGATCGTGCTTGGCTGCGTCGGGTCGTCGCGGTGAATCTGACATTTCCCGACAGTGTGCTCATCCCACGTCGGGTCAAAGTCGGTCCAAGCATCGCGTCCTAGCCAGTTGACGTCGATGTTCGGCTCACCGCCAGTCGGGGCGTCCGGGTCTTTGCTGGTGCTTGGCTCGACGACTTCGATCGCGCCCGTTGCCGTGAGGAGGACGCCGAGCGCAGGAACTACCAGCGCGACCCGCAGTGAGGAGGAGACCGTTGGGCAGGTGTCGTTTGCCTGCAGCGTCACTCGCACCTTGCCACCTAGTAGACGCCCCGTTGCGACGACTTCGACAAAGTCGCCAAGCTCCGAACCGAGAATGACCGAAAGACCATCGGCGTGCCTTGGTAGGAAGTCGTTCTTGGCGTCGATGCTGAGACGGAGCGAGGCGGTTGCGCCTCGCTCGATGCGGACGGGATCGTTTTCGATTTCCAGAGTGGTTGGAACCTCAGGCATCAGCGAGTCGTCGACAATCGGCGCTGGGCCCGGCAGCCGCCTTCGGTGCTTCCGCCGCCTCCGTCTTCCGCCGCCCTTCGTGCCGCCAATCTCGCCTTTCAGGGAGGCCCCGATCTGCCGAGCGAGCTGTCGCTTTACCTTTTCGGTCGTCGTTTTTTGTGCATTCTCAACCACGCGCTGCTTCGCCTGCTCATCTAGTTCCTGCAGGTTCTCGTCCTCCTCGAGCTCCATGACGACACGGTCGATAATCCGCCGAGCCTCGGGCGAGTCGACTCCCGTCTCTCGGGTTGAAGAGAAGACGGCCCGCTTGGCAGCACTGGTGAGCCCCGTGCCGTCGACGACTATCACGAGCCGCTTGTAAAGAAACGGGAGATCAAGGGCTCTCTTGACCCAGCTTCGATCGCGCGTGATCTGGCGCTGGCCGTTGAGCGAGATGGTCAACCCTTGTCTGGCGCTCGTATAAGCATCGGGATCTCGGGCCTCATTGAGCACGTAGTAGCGAATTACGACTTTTCCGAGATCGGGCCCAAGTTGCAATTCCCGCACATCGGAGTAGTCGGCAGTATCGGGTCGTCCGAGGAGGTGCAACAACCCTGAGATCACACGTCGCGAGATAGTCCCTTTCATGCCAGGGAAGCGCTCGGTGCGAGTCTCGATGACCCGCATCGGCAGGGCTGGATCGGGCAAGCCCGAGTGAAAGAGATGCCAAAGGCTCTGCTTGGGCTCGTATGCTGCACGGGCGTAGCGCGACAGCTCGTACTCGATGAGCTTCACGTAGGTGCCATACGGCAGGTCCGGGAGTTCATCGATTGAGAGACGAAGGACCGACTCATCTCCTGCAGCAAGGTACTCGTAGGTCCCTGACTTAAAACGCTCGGGGTCTAGTGGGTTATAGCGAACTACGCTGAAGCCGACTTCATCCTGTCTTCCCTCCAGCAAGTTTGGAGCCAGGCGGGAAGCAATAACTGCGTAGCGAGCGAAGCGATATGAGGCTGCTCCGCCTGCGTTATATACGCCCATGACGTGGGGCTGATCCTTCTTATTCGATGCTAGAAGGCTTAACAGCGTTTGTGGAAAGTCATCCGGATGCTGGCCGGTGCCTTGATCTTGAATCGTGACCGTAGGCCGAGCGGCGACGCCCGAGTCAATCATCGTCACTCGGAGCAGGTCGGCGAGTTTTCGCCGATCATCGTCTTCCAGGGCCGTTAGCCCTCCCGACGGCACGTCGTACCAGCGCGACGCCGCGATGTGAGGCGTAGGCGCGGTCTCGCTACGTTCGCGAGCACGCAGGTCCAACAGTGCGTCAATGCCATTAATCGGTCGCTCCATTAGCGCAAGAGCAGGATCGGAGGAGACCTCAACGGTGTGAACGTTGTTCGGAATCCCGCCCACGGGCTGCCAGGACACCGGAAGCTCGCGACCAAGGTCAGCCAAGAACTCGGTGACCTGCTCCGCATCAACAACTCCGAACACCTGCTCGGTGAGCTTGTCGTTGAGCCGTTGCATTTGCCTCCCTCTGACTTTCGATCGGTACGCGTCAGTGCTTCGGAAGAAGTATCAGATTGTGGCGCCTTTGACCGCAGGTGGCCTCCCTTCCGGCAAAGCGCCGCTTCTGCCGCGTATGGATGGTGCGCCCATGCGCAATAGGCGGCGAGTACGAGGTGCCTGGGGCAAGAAATGGGGCAAGGTGCCCCACGGATCCCAGCCGATCTCGATCTCCCGAAAACCGCTTAAAAACTAGCTCCACGTATCCAACCGACCTACGGGTTCGGGCTCATAAGCGGACTGTCCGTGTAGGAACCCGACGGTCGCAAGGCTTCCCCCACCGGCTCCGTGCTCCCCGCCCCTCGGCCGACCTCCACGATCAGGTTAGCGCGGCGGAGGCCCCCGTGGTCTGTCCCGAGTCCGGCGCCGCCCGCACGGGTATCCGTAAGGCGGTTTCGGGCGTGGGCCTCGGACCCATTGGGTCGCCGAGAAAATGGCGAGCGAGCCCCGGCTCCCAGCCGAAGCGCTGGACGTTCTGGCCGCTTTTCGATTCGCCGCCGTTCACGCAGCCCTAGCGCCTGCGCGCACGGAAGGCGCGGTTCTTTAGGCGGTTGCCACACAGCGCCATCTCGCACCACTGGCCCTGCCGGTTGCGCGAGCGGTCATAGAAGGCCCATTGGCACTCCGGGTTGCCGCACGCCTTAAGGCGGTCCCAACTGCCGTGCTCCTGGGCGTCTCGAACGATCAGAAGCAGATCGAACATCCCATCGCCGACATCGTCGTGGCGCGGGTTGCCGAGCCCCAGACTCCCCTGCTCATCCACGGTCAGGCACGCGCTGTGCGCAATGACCAACTCGCGCAGGGGCTCTAGCGCGAGGGCGCCATGCGCCCCTGCGTGCCGGGCGCTGAGAAGGCCGCGGATGCTCTCACGCACGCTGCGGGCCACCTCCAGCTCGCCCGGAGTCACTGTCGCGGCGGGGGCGAGCAGCTGCGCGTCAGCGAGCCATCGCCGCGCTGTCTCGGGATCGCTCAAAAGGTCCGAGCCGCATTCGAGGTACCGGGTGTTCAAAAACGCCTGTACCAACAGCAACGGCATCGGTGCTGGCTTCCCCTCACCGGCGAACGGGTACCACGACGGAAGCTTCATCACGGCCATGACCAGCGTATTATCTACATCGGTCATGGAAGCAAAGCAACTCCCAGCGGGGATCTCCGCGGCGAGCGCCTCCCTCTACCTAGGGCACGCGGCCTAGCGATGGCCCCGGTCGTGCACCGCCTACGGGTTCGCTACAACGAGTGCGACGCCCAGGGCCACGTCTTCAACGCCAACTACTTCACCTACTTCGACGTCGCCCTCACCGAGCTTTGGCGCGAGACTCTCGGCTCCTACGAAGCGCTTACAGCCGAGGGTCTCGACCTGGTGGTCGCCGAGACCGGGGCGCGCTTCCACGCCCCGGCGCGCTTTGACGATGAGCTCGAGATCGCGCTCGAGGTCGAGCGCCTCGGCAACACGTCGATGGTGTCCGCGATCGGGGTCCGGCGGGATGGGGACATGCTCGCGGAGGGCCGCATCGTCCATATTTTCGTGCGAGCCGAGCGCCTCGGCGAGAAGGCCCCGATCCCCGACTACGTGCGGCGGGTCCTGCTGCCCTATACCGTCGAGGATCCCGACTCACCTGCGAGGAGCCCGATCACCGAGAGCTGATCTATTTCGCGTCTGGCTTCGGTCAGCGCTGCGATCTTCGGGTTGATCTGCCACGAGCCTCACCGAGTTCCTGGCGGCATCGATGCCCCGGTGGCGGGCGACCCCTCCCGATGCTGGCACGACTGCGCCGCGCGTTGGGTCGGGGATCGCGCTGCCGTTGCGGGGTCGCGGGTAAAGAAGCGAACTTCATCTTCCTGGGCGACCTGAACGTGACGGGGCCGGACTACGTCTGAGGCAAGGAGGGCGGCAGCCTCCTGCACGATCCCCAGCCGATCTCGATCTCGCGAAAACCGCTTGAAACCGGGGGTCGCCGCTAGCCGCGATAGGTTGCGCGACCACGGAGCCGATCGCTGTGGCCAACATCGACAAGCCGAACTTCGATGAGCCGCGCGAGCGGGAGGGCTTCCGGGCGCGCCGGGCGCGGATCGGTCGCCAGCTGGGGACCGAGCGGATTGGGATCAGCCTCTGGGAGCTGCCGCCGGGGCAGAAGGCCTACCCGTACCACTTCCACCTGGCCGAGGAAGAGGTGCTGATCGTGCTCGCGGGCACGCCCTCGCTGCGGACTCCGGCAGGGTCACGGACCCTCTCCACGGGGGACGTGATCCGCTTTCCCACCGGCGAGCAGGGCGCCCACCAGGTCTGGAACGAGGACGAGGAACTGGTCCGCCTGCTCGCGGTTAGCACCCACGGGTCCCCCGACGTCGTCATCTATCCCGACTCGAACAAGCTCAGCGCGGCGGAGCGGCTGCCCGAGTCCGACGGGCGCAAGCACTACTTCCGGATCGAAGACGAGGTCGACTACTGGGAGGGCGAGCAGGCCTGAGACGCGGCCGTTGGCCTGCGCCGCTGGCGAGGGGAGCAGGTCGACACTGGAGGGCGAGAAAGTCGTCGGTCGGGCGTATGCCCGCCTGCCGCCGCTCCTTGACTGCGCGCGCCACAGATTCCAGCCGATCCCAGCCGAGTGCGATCTCATGAAAACCGCTTGAAACCATTCCCCACGTAGTCCGGCGGAACCCCCGATTCAAGCCCTCGGAGTGAGCGCACGAGGCTCTGTATCTTCACGCTGCGTGATCGAGGTTCGCGAGATTCCGGAGGGCGAAACCGAGCGAGCTGCTGTGGCATTGTTGGAGTTGCGGCCACGGTGGGACGCCGCTGCGGCCGTCGTTGCCTTTATCGACAACTCCTTACGGCCGGCCGGATACCGTCTTGTCGGGGTTTTCGACGGAGACCAGCCCGATGCAGTGGCCGTCGCCGGGTTTCGGGAGCTTCGCTCGCTGGCCTGGGGTCACTACCTCTACGTTGACGACGTCTCCACCATCCCTACGGCGCGGCGCTCGGGTCACGGCGAGCAGCTCATGGACTGGCTGGCCGAGGAGGCCCGGCGTCTCGGCTGCGAGGGCCTTCATCTCGACTCCGGCGTCGCTGCCGACCGCGCACCTGCGCACCGGCTCTATATGCGAAATGGACTTCGCATCTCGGCGCATCACTTCGAGCGAGAGATCTAGTTGGGGACTCCCGGATCGTCAGTTCGACGGCTCGACGGACGCCGCCGATGCGAGGAATCCAGTGCTGGTCGACTGGCGCGGCGTTAGGGTGCGCCGACGTTGAACAGCGAGCAAGAAATCGCCAACACGACCAAGGTTGCGCCGGGTGTGACGCGGGTTAGCGTCGGCGAGCCGTTCGCGTCGCACGTCTACCTGATCGACGGCTCCGAGGGACCGATCGCGTTCGACGCGGGCGTCAGAGGCAGTGGCGCACAGATTCTCGCGGCGGCTGGTGGGCATCTGGATCGCGTGATCCTCAGCCACGCGCACGTGGACCACCGCGGCGCGGCCAACGAGCTCGGCGCGCCGATCTACTGCCATGCCGACGAGGTCGCCGACGCTGAGGGCGACGCCGGCCGCCACTACACCGACTACGCCCTGATCGAGAACGAGGTCGTCCGAGAGGTATTGCCCCGCCTGCACGCGAACTGGGACGGAGGCCCGGTCGAGATCGCTGGCACGGTCGCCGACGGCGAGCGAGTTGCCGAGTTCCGCGTCGTCCATATCCCCGGCCACGCGCCGGGGCAGATCGCGCTTTTCCGCGAGTCCGACCGGGTTCTGCTCGCCGCCGACGCGGTCTTCACCTTCGACGCCGAGAGTGGCAGGGAGGCAAGTCCCCGGGTGCCGCACCCGTTCAGCAATTGGGACACGGAGAGGGCACGCGACTCGATTCGCCACCTCGCGCGCCTGCGTCCGAGCGCCGCCATGACGGCTCATGCCGAATCGCTGACGGGGGGCGACGTAGCAGCGCAGCTCGAAGGGGCAGCCGAGCTAAGCTCGGCCTAGCTCGCGCTGGGGCAAGAAATGGGGCAAGAAGCACCCACAAATCGCGAGATCGGCCGACGAGTCCGCAGCCTATGAGCGGCGACCTCAACGAAGCCGTAGTCCGGCGCTTCTATGAAGAGTTCTGGAACGAATGGAGGCTCGACATAGCCCCGGAGATCGTCGCTGTGGACGTGCGCTTTCGAGGGTCGCTGGGCTCCGACTTGGTGGGCCGTGAGCAGTTGTTGCGTTACGTGGAGCAGGTGCGAAATGCCTTTCCCGATTGGCACAATCGGATCGACGAGATCATCGTCTCGGGCAATCGAGTGGTCACGCGCATGACGTGGACCGGCACGCACCGAGGCTCACTGGCCAATTTCCCCCCGACTGGCGCGCACGTCGAGTATTGCGGCGCCGCCCTGTTTCGACTCGCGAAGGACATGATCGAGGAGGCGTGGGTCGTCGGCGATACCCAGGAACTCTGGCGGGCACTTGGCAAGCTCGACGTTCAGCCGTAAATGTTGCGGCTGCTGCCGGCCGAGGAATGCCCGCAGCGAGGCCGATCCTGTTTGATCTGCGCGATGAGAGCCGAAATCAAGATGCGCTGTAGCGCCAGCGCGAACGACCTCGATCTGCTGGAGCCGCTCTGGGGTGCCCTGCAGGCGCACCATGCCGCCGTCCTGCCGACCCTCGGCGAACGAACGCCGCCCCGGTCGCACGCCGAATCATGGACCCGACGGCGCGAGAGGTATGAGCGTTGGCTTTCAGATGATGAGACCTTCTTTCTACTCGCGGAGGGACCGGACGGTCCGGTCGGCTATGCCTTTGTCACAGTGGGTGCCGGATACGCTGGCTGGCGCACCGGGCGGCTTGCGGAGCTCCAAACGCTCTCGGTCATGTCGCAATACAGGGGCGAAGACATCGGGGGGCGGCTCGTGGACGGCGCCTGGTCGAGGCTCGCGGAGCGCGGGGTCGATGAGATGGCGATCACCACGGCTTTGGCCAACGTCGATTCGCACCGCTTCTATGAGCGCCACGGATTCCAGCCCGCCTTCCTCCTCTACTACGGGAAGCGAGAAAGGTCCGAGGGGTAGGGCCTCACGCGCCTAGCTCAAGTGGGGTGGGCGCCAGCCGGGAGCGTAGTACGAGGGTCATGGTCTGCACGATCAATATGACTAGGCTTCCGAGGTCTATGGGCGGCAGCCTGACGGAAACCAGAGCGCGCGTCGCGGCTGTCTCAGGCTTGCTTGCCGTCGTCGTCATGACGGCTGGCTGGATCGTCGCTGGGCTCCTTCAGCCCGCTTCATACAATTGGTCCGCCCAGGAGATCAGTGACCTTGGTGCGCTGACCGCCCAGCACGCTTGGGTGTGGAATACGGCTGATTCTCTTGCTGGTTTGTTGCTCGTTGCCTTTGCAGTTGGGGTGTTCCCACTCTTTCGCGCTGGTCGTCCCGGCCGCTTCGCTGTGACGTCGATCGGCCTCGTCGGCATTGGAAGTATGCTCGACGGGCTCCTCCGCGAGGACTGCCCGCTCTCCACTTCAGAGGCTTGTCAACGGCTCCAGGACGGACCAGGGCTTTCGTGGCACCACCAAGTCCACGACATCGAGAGCGTGATCGTTGTTGCGGCGATGCTTGTTGGTCCTTTCATGCTCGCACGGGCTTTCAGGCGGGTTGACCGACTGTCCGGCCTGAGGATCTACTCCCTGGGCACCGGCGGAGCGATGGCCCTTTTCGTGGTCGCCTATCTCCTGCTTTACGGTGATGACGGCGCTGGTCTCGCACAGCGCGCCCTTGTGATCCTCTATCTGGCATGGATTGCTGCGCTCGCCATCCTTATCTTTCGCGCTCGAGCTAGAGCGATCAAGGTCTAGGAAGACCATGAAAAGGGGAGCTGTTCCGGTAGCCGATCAATCCATCCACTCCACGGCGGAGGCGCTTGCCGATGGCTTCCACGACGACGAGATTTGGACCTGGTTGTTGCCCCGGCGCTGGCCGTTGCGCCGAGTCCTGCCTCGCTATTACGAGGCGATGATTCGGCGTGTATTCGCACAGCGTGAGGCCGCCTGGACGACCACGGATGGTGCCGGGGGCGCTCTGTGGTTCCCGCCCGGAACCGCGGAGTTGAATTTGGGCGAGCAACTGCGCACCGGCTTAACGCTCCTGCCCGAGGGCGCGGGCAGCCTCCGGAAGGGGGCGCGGTGGGAGAGACTGATCCACGACAACCTTCCGCGCGAGCCCCACTGGCGGTTGAACAGTCTCGCCGTGAGAACTTCCGCGCAGCGTCAGGGCATCGGCAGCGCTCTGATCGAGCCGGGCCTGCGCCGGGCGGAGGTGGATGGCGTGGCCTGCTACTTGGAGACTCAGCGCCGCGCCAACATTCCCTTCTACCGGCGGTTTGGCTTCGAGGAGATTGGAGAGATCAGTCTGCCGGGCTCTCCGCCGGCATGGCGCATGTTGCGTCCTGCCTAAGAGGGTCAACGGCGCTCTGAGGCGAGGAGACCGGAGACGAGGACGCTCGCGCTGGGGCAAGAAATGGGGCAAGAAGCCCCACAGACTCCAGCCGATCCCAGCCGATCTCGATCTCGCGAAAACCGCTTGAAACCGTGCCCCACGTAGTCTTTCGGGCCTCTGGATCGGGCTCATAACCCGAAGGTCGCGGGTTCGAATCCCGCCCCCGCTATAGGACGAAAGCCCCGCATATGCGGGGCTTTTAGTTTTGTTGTCTTACAGACAATACGGTGCAAAATCGGCCGTGGGGCAACGCCTGGGGCAACATGAGGTCCGAGAGAGGTCGATCCGGCCCTTGAAATAGGGCCGCCGGTCCACCTACGGTCGCCGCCGACATACGGCAAAAGGTCCACCTACGGTCGCCGCCGACATACGGCAAAAGTGCCCCCGCGCTGCGTGAACAGCCGGAGGCGTGGCACAGGAGGCGATGCTGGGGCAGCAAATGGGCAACTAGCCCACAGACCTGAAAGGCGGTGAGCAAACAGGGTGCGAGGCGTCCTTAAATTTGCGCAGCGACAAATTAGTGCTTAAGGTAGATTGACTTAACAATGTCGCTCAAGAACTGGGCTCATAGGGTGCCAGCAATCAGCCTGACTATTGCCTGCTTTCACCCATCGGCGGGGGCGGGGGCCTCTTCCAACGTACGACGGAGGTCGCTGTGAAAAGGAGCGCGAGCGAGGTAATGAGCAGTGTCGAGCCTAGGTTGTCACGTAACTTCGGTGTCGCGCTGGTTGCCTTCGCCCTTTGCGCTCTCGGCGTTTCATTCGCCAGCGCTGACGACCCGGCCAAAGGCCACACGCCCCAGGCCCGGCAGGAGCCCGGAGCCGAAGAACTCCCCGCCAAGCGCACCGCCTACTCCGACACCTTTCAACTGCCGAGCGGCGAACGGGAAACGCGGATCTCTGCAACTCCTGTCAACTACCGCGACGAAGCAGGGGACTGGCAGCCGATCGATGCAAGCCTCGAAGAGGCCCCCGAAGGCGGCATTACCAACGCGGCTAACAGCTTCGAACTGCGCCTTCCAGCCCAGATGGGAGCCGGCTCGGTTCGTTTGACTGAAGGGGATCAATGGATCTCCTACCGCCTACTCGGCGCCCGCAGCGATGCGGCCGAAGTCGAAGGTGCGACGGCGAGCTATGCAACGTCCAACGGCAGCACCCTTGCCCTCCGCAGCCTCCCAGTCGGCGTCAAGGAGGCGATCGCCCTGGAAGGCCCTTCGGCCCCCTCGACCTACCGCTTCGCGCTCAAGCTCTCTTCGGGCCTCGAACCCAACCTGGAAGCCGACGGCTCGATCGCAGTCAAAGGCGAAGGGGGCGAGACCTTCGCCACCCTTCCG
>Ga0157370_10003118_pt1 | contig 19632 bp, 12 predicted proteins | sample C35metaG_FD_113463 | JGI IMG/M metagenome (GOLD analysis project Ga0157370, IMG submission 113463) | Corn rhizosphere microbial communities from Kellogg Biological Station, Michigan, USA - C3-5 metaG | ecosystem: Host-associated > Plants > Roots > Rhizosphere > Soil | place: USA: Michigan...
ATTGGGTCACTGCCTCCTACACGGGGTATAGCCTCTCCGGCACCAGCTATACCCAGGCGGGAGTCGTCACCGGCGACAACATTGTCAACCAAGTTCTGAACACTTATGACGAAGCGGGCAACCTCCTCAGCACGGCCAGCTATGATCGGCTCAACGATACCCCTTCGACCAGCACGGGCAGCACGGGCGCTCTGTCCACAGGGACGCAGCCTAAGGGGCGCGCCTCTTACACTGCCAGTTGGTTTGACGGGATTGATCGACTCATCAGCAACGCCAACTATGGCGCCGCTTCCAGCTTCACGCGTCCCAGTACACCGCCTTCTTCCAGCAGCACGGTCCTCGTGACCAGCACGACTTACGACGACGCCAGCCGGGTTTATCAGGTCACAGACCCGCTTGGGCTAGTGAATCAAACGACTTATGACAATGCCAATCGCGTCACGCAAACCATCGAAGCGGTCTCGGTTTCGACTGGCGATGACCTGAACCGCACTACCGACTATACCTACACGCTGGATGATCAAGTGGCGACCATGACCGCGGTCAATGGCCGCACTGGTGATCAGACCACGACTTACACGTACGGCTCCAGCTTGACTGAATCAGGCGCGGCTCGGAATGATCTGCTGCGTTTTGTTGTCTATCCTGATTCAGTCAGCGGATCGGATCAGGTCGCTTATACCTACAATCGTGTTGGAGAGCTAACCAGCATCGTTGATCAGCGTGGCACGATCCGAACATTCTATTCTGACCAACTAGGCCGTCTTACAGATGACTGCGTCACAACCGTCGGCTCGAATACCGACAATGCCGTGCTGCGAATCTCACGCTCATATGAACTACGGGGTATGGTTTCTACAGTTACCAGCTATGACAACGCTACGCCCGGCAGCGGCACCGCCCTGAATCAGGTCGCCTTTACTTACAACACTTTCAACCAATTGACCAAGGAGCAGCAGGATCACAGCGGCACCGTCAACGGCTCTTCGCCAAATGTGCAGTATGCCTATGCCTCGGGAGCTTCCAACTCTAACCAGATCCGCCCCACGACGCTGACTTATCCCAACAGCCGGGTCATCACCTATGACTATGGCACGAGCGGCGGGATGGATGATTACCTCAACCGCGTCGTCAATGTTCAGGACACCACCTCCGGCACCACCACCTTGGCCACCTATACTTACTTAGGCCAGAGCTTTGTCATTCGCATCGATTATCCCCAGCCGCAGGCAAGGCTGGACCTGTGGGGCGGCACCAGCGGCAGCTTCGCGGGGCTGGACCTATTCAATCGCATCATCGACCAGCGTTGGCTCAACTACAACACGAGCACCGACTTGGACCGTTATCAATATGGCTATGACCAGGATTCCAACCGCATCTGGAAAGCCAACGCGGTAACCACGGGCTTGGATGAATACTACATCTATGACCATCTGAACCGTCTGGCCACCGCCCAACGCGGAACGCTCAACGGCACCAAGACCGGCATCAGCGGAACGCCGGTGCGAGAGTTCGACTACACGCTCGATCCCACGGGCAACTGGCGCAGCTATACCACGCTCGCCAGCGGTACGACCGACCTGAGCCAGAGCCGTACCAGTAATAAGGTCAACGAGATCAGCGCTATCTCGGGCACGCCAACGTGGGTTAGCCCCGCTTATGACGCGGCCGGGAACATGACTACGATGCCGCAGGTCAGCACGCCAACGAGTTCCTTCACTGCCGTTTATGATGCATGGAACAGGATGGTCAGCCTCACCGCCGCTAGCGGAACCACTTATAAATACGATGGGCAGAACCGGCGGATTGTAAAGATCACCACTTCGCCATCGGAAACCCGGCACTTCTATTACACCAGCCGGTGGCAGGACATTGAGGAAGGCACAGGCACCTCAACCTCAATGGACAAGCAGTACGTGTGGGGGATTCGCTATGTGGATGAGCTGATCTGTCGGGATGATGCCACTCCGCAGCGGCTATACGCGGTGCAGGATGCCAACTTCGACCTGACTGCCATCTGCGACACCAGCGCGAACGTGAAGGAGAGGTATCTATTCGACCCGTATGGCAACCGAACGATCATGAACGCCTCGTGGACCATCATCTCGTCCAGCGCCTACGCCTGGAGCATCGGGCATCAGGGACTGATGCACGATACGGAAAGCGGGTTGATCTATAATCGAAATAGAATGATTCACCCGTTTATAGGTGGATTTATCGTTCGCGACCCAATTTTTTATAGTGATGGTACTAACCTGTATGAGTATACTCATTCATCACCGATCATCTTGACTGACCCAACGGGCACCTGTAAAGACTGCCGGTGTCCCGGAGGCGTGCTTGCAAAGCCTCAGCAAGCAGTATCAAACACAAAAACAAACCAATTCCTAAGTGATGTTGCGAGTCTGGTAAGCGGCCCGTACGGTGCAGGCACGGTTGCCACACTCTTCAGTGCTGCCACCAGTGGGTACAATCATTTTGATCATTCTGTCAATTACGTTGTGCTGATTACCAATTGTGAGTCAGACCCCAATGGCGGGCCGCCGAAGCCGGGAACGAAGGTCCTCGGGGCTTTCACATGGACGTGCGACCCCAAGGGCAAACCCGCTGATAATCACACCGGCGGTTTTACAGATATAAGCACAAGTGACTATATGACATCCATGACAATCTGCGACAGACAAGCCGCCGATAAGTATAACGAGTGGCTCGACACTAATAAGAAGCTTAAAGGCAATCTCGCGCCGTGTCCAAAGATCAGCAATTATTATTTCAATAGTTCGTTTAAGCCTGCAAACCCAAGCTATCCTTGATGTTGTGTACCCAATTTCGATTAAGATCCGTGCTAGACGAGAGTCGAGGTAGCACCATATAATTTGTGGGAAAAGGGCCTTTTTCGAGAGAATTGATGCTCTGGGGCGGCCAATGATTCCTCGTTTGACGGGAATTTCGCGATCGCTTATACACATCACGTCTGCTATGATGTTGGCTCTAGTAGTTTCGATGTGGATTAGAAGCAATGCCCATGTGGACGAAGTCAAAAAAGTTGATGATTTGACGGTCTATAATCTAAAGTCTGAATGTGGCGAGGTATTGCTGATCCGAGAATATTATCCGCGCCGATATCCGCCGACTGATGATGGTTCCTCACGGGTTCGATCGCCGGACGGATGGAAATTCAAATGGGGGCACCGCGCGCCAGGTGACAAGCGTGTTATTTGGCTCGCATTTGGGCTGATTACTGGCAACGATAAGTACAGTGCGGGCTGGCATTGGCGCGTTCTTGATGTTGGCATGGGTGGCTTTAGAGGGTTAGATCCGGAGCATCAGTCACCCAGTCGTGCGTTTGTAGTAATTATTCCCTATTGGATCCTCGCGGGGATCTGGTCCGTTTTGCCACTATATTGGATATGGAAACGATATAAGACGCGTAGCATAAGGCAGCCGGGCCGGTGCTCGATCTGTGGCTATGATCTGCGCGCTAGTAAGGGCCGATGTCCGGAATGTGGCGCGTTGATATCGGAACAAATCTCGTAATTGGAGCCACATCAGCGAGGTCGAGCGTCGTAGCATCGGGCATAAGCGGAGCCATGAGTTAGATTGCACAACTTTTGCTTGATCAGCAGCGCTTGCCTCGATATATGAATCCAACGGACTGCCTTAGGATCGGAGAGAATGGCGTCACTTTGATTATGGCAGCGTTTAAAAAAGCTCTGGATAGATGCCTTTCCACTTCTTCCGAAACTCCTTGCGGTTGGCTGCACGGATGTCTGCCATTTGGATTTTACGTCCGAAATAATTGATCAATTCATCATCACGCCCGTGCGAAGTGCCCCATTTATGTTCGAATTCCGTGACCGGCACGATATAACATCCCAGGCCTGCACGGCGGATCTGCAATCCCATATCCCATTCCTCAGTCAAACATGGGCTGAACCGAACGTCAAATAGAAGACCATGATCCCGGAATCGCTGCGCATGGAGCGCAAAGAAAAAGCCTGAAACATCGTCAGTCTGAATTCGGGTGTCGAACTTACCCTTGGAAAAATAGCGCTTGGCTGCCAAGCGCCGATAATCCAGATAGCTTCCTTGCGGCCCAACCATTACCGCCCGATCTAATTTGAAAAGTTCCTCTTCCAGCCGCTCAATCGCAGGTCTTTCTACATGAAGATCAGCATTCAGAACAAAAATGGCCGCGCCCTCCGCGAGTTGCAGCCCAATATTCCACGAACGACTTACACCCGGATTGAGGTTGTTGAGGCAGCATTTGTCAATTCGAGGATGATCTCGAAGAGCTTCATATGGCAGTCGATCGTTGAAGATGCATATGACCTCGCCAGGAATGCTTTCCAGATCAGCTAAAAGCGTTCCAATGTTAAATGTGCTGTGCGGGGAAAAGTCCAGCACCGGAATGACAAAGCTTCTTTGAGGGATCGCCATAGTGACTCTAACAGAATCGCTACCGGTGATCTTGACAAGGCTGCTGATCTTTATCCCGAGACTTAGCGGGTGGCTCCGCAAACGCGAAGGCGTTTGAGCCGGTGTGAAGGCTGGCGCTTCTAGTCCGGCCGGCCCAAAGCGTCGCCACTAAGCGTGAGACTATTTACATTCAGGCCCGGCCAATTCGAAATGGCGTCAGCCCACCGGCGGCCGTCAGGCCACGGAGGTCCTCCATCAAACAATTAGAAGGGGCTCGTCTCGGCTCGCTGTCTAATGACGAGCCAGCCCGCCGGGCCAGCTGGCCGGTTGTAAAGGACATTACGTTGTCCTTTATGTTCGGCTACAGCCGAAACCGGGCTGTCCTTCCTCCCCCACGGGCGTTCTGCTTCCTTCTCCGCAAATCTCAAGCGCGGGATCTTCCAGTGCTTTGGATGCGGAGCCAAGGGTAATGTGCTCGACTTTGTTCTGTATATGGATGGTCTCAACCCCGCCAATGGCCGCGATGTCCGCAGCACAGCGCTGAAGCTGCAAAGGCAATTCAACCTGGCGGGCATTGAGCGGGAGGAGAATTCACAGCCCCAGCCGTCCAGGCCGCCGCAGCAACGACGCGCCGGACCTGTTCAAAAACCGGCTTCCAAAGAGTCGGCCGCACCGGTGGTGATTAATGAGCCATTGGATTTCGAACTTAAGGGGCTGGATCCGAAGCATCCGTATCTGCTCAATCGCGGATTTACTGAAGCGACAATCCAGCATTTTGGCTTGGGCTATTGTGCTCGAGGCAGCTTCGCGGGGCGTGTCTGCATTCCCTTACATGATGCCGCCGGTCAGCTCATTGGCTATGCCGGCCGCATCGTGGATGACAGCAAGATCAATGAACAGAATCCCAAGTACAAGCTGCCTTCATCACGGCTTCGCAATGATGTCGTGCATGAATTCCACAAGAGTAAGTTTCTCTATGGGGGCCACCGCATCGGCAAGCCAGTACGGGACCTTCTTGTGGTGGAAGGTTATCGAAGCACCTGGTGGCTCTGGCAGCATGGATACACCAACACGGTTGCGGTGATGGGTGACAGTTGCAGTGCCGAGCAGGCTGAATTGATCGTGCAACAAGTGCTTCCGTCGGGGTGCATATGGGTCATGCCGGACGGCAATAGAGCCGGCGAGCAATGCGCGGCAAGCGTACTGACGCAAGTTTCGCCTCAGCGATTCTGCCGATGGATCAAGCTGGAAGAGAAACTTCAGCCAACAGATTACAACAGCGAAGAGCTATGGGCATTGGTTGGATCGATGCAAGAAGGCAACGAGGCGTGAGCTGCGCCTTTGGCCTCATTTCACGACGAGCGATTTTTTGATCGCTCGTTTTTTGACTCGTCTTCTATGGATACGTCCAAAATAAGTCCGTGGCAAAGTTGGACGGCGCGCTGCAGCGGTTAAAATAGATCTCGTTGATCACCACCTATTTTGGAGAACGGTATGGATCAGACGACGCGCGGTTTAGGCCGGATGCTGTTGCACGAAGGAGTTTTAGCTATACGCAACGTAGATCAAGGTGAAGAACCTTTCTTGTATTCCTCCGGCAATTGGGGGCCAGGCTATGTAATGGTTAAGGGGCTCGTAGGCAAGAAACCGATTCTAAAGCTTCTGATACGAGCACTTGCTGATAAACTGGCGTTGCAGATTCCCCAGGTAAATTTTATTGCCGGTAACGCAACGGGTGGGATGATCCCAGGCTGGCTCCTTGCAGAAGAACTTGAGATTGTTCTAAGACGTGCGATCCCATTCGTGTATATCCGTGGAATGAGGAAGAAGGGCGGCCACAAGGAGCTAATTACTGGGATCGAAAATAACATTTTCATTAAGACTGGACATAACGCGGTTGTTGTTGAGGAGCTTGTTAATTTCGCTGAAACGACTTGTAACAGTGCTCGGGCTCTTCGGGAAACCGGTTTTACCGTGACCGACGCTGCATGCATCTTGTCCTATGAGAATCTCAAGGCCAGGACAAGCCTTGCGGAAGAAGGATTGAGAATGACGTATCTCGTTAGCTTAACTGAAATGCTCGACTTGGCGACCGAATTCCACACACACCCTATTGAGGCGATCACTAGTTACCGAGAATTCCTCGACAACCCTGACGCTTGGCAGGCGCGACATGGACTGCGGCAGCAGCAAGTTTAATCAACGCCATTATTCGTCAGCCCGCTTGTGTTGCATTAGCTTTGGAGGGTCTTTGATGCCTGAAACAAAAACGAAGCAACATAAGACTACTCGAGACTTAAACTCGGCCCCGTTAGTTATCCACAGTCATCCACAAAAGTGTCATTGCGCATTTCAAGAGGATCTGTTCTAATCAACTCCAGTAGAGTAGGCGCATCGGCATCCTTATATGCCGATGCGTTTGTGTCGGGGGGAAGCGGCCGTGCGCGTTTTAGACTTAAGGAGCGCGAAATGCCGCTACAAGAAGATCAGTCAGGATATATTGACCGGATATGGGGCCGATCAATCAGAAAGGCACTCGAGAAATTTGATGTGACGCTAAGCCAGAAGCAAAGCGGCCAAGAGTGCGTCAGAGCGCCCATCCGTGATGACGCTGGTAAGTATGTTGGGCAAGCAGAGTGGACATTGGATACTAACGATATGGATGCAAACGCAGACAGATTGCATGGCATTCTACACCGATGCGAATCGCTGATGCCAACTTACAGTTTTCTTACTCGGGCGCCCATCGTTTACAACGCAGACAGAGCAGCACAATCCCTTCGCCGCATCCAGAGTTTAATAATAGTCGCCAACTTACCAACGGTGTGGTGGCTCTGGTGCTGCGGCTTTGACAACGTCGTAGCTTGGCTTGCGCCAAATATCCGTTGTTACAATAGCAAGATCAACGAAAAGATTCTTGCGCAGTCGCGTCACTATCTGCTTCTCTCCGGTACGGATAGCAGGAGTGAAGAGTGGGCCATCGGAGTGTTCACAGGTCTTGGCACACTTCATCCCGTTCGGTGGGGACGAGCGCCCGGACTGTCAGAAGCCAGCACCCTCACGGGCGAAGAAATCGTCGAGCTGATCCGCTCAATGTCCACGGACGAACCATAACCGGTTCGTCCTTTTCATATGCACGCTGAAGTGCGGACTGTATAGAATTTTCTAGGATAAAGTTCCGGTTTAAGGAATGAGCTTTCGGCAGTGAGGGACTTGAAGATACCCCGTTGTCGGTCGAGTACGCTCATGTTGAAGGTCTTCAATTGAAACGTCAAAGCAACGAATAGACGGAGGCACAGTTGCATCAACATCATGTGCGGTGAGCCCTTGAAGCAGCTCCTCGCGATAGGAAGTCTCTATCATTCTGCCGAGCGGCCGCTTTGGCGAGCATACTAAGGTGCCAGTGCTCGTCGCAGGATGACCTTCCTGCCAGTACATGTTGGCAATCACAATGTGGCAGAATAATCGGCATGAATCCGCCATTGCCAGCTGCTCAAAGAGCTCAGGGTGCGGATTGGCAGAAGGCACAAAGAGCAGATCTATAAAAAATGGCGCGTTTCCAATCGCATCGAGGACGCTTCGCTCTAAAAAATCGCTGCAAATAATTACCGCAAATGTTCCAATGGATGTGAGATGGAAAAGATGCACCAAACCGTCAGACCACATCGAATCAGGTTCATATGAAGACGGATAGATCTTTAGCTGATCATAGTTACGATCGGACTCCGGGATTCGGACAATGCACCGATTAACATGTCGATTTGCTGAATCCCCAGTTCGATTCGATTCTGTTCCCGCTATGAGTGCAACGTGACGATCGGAAGCATACTGAGCTAAATCTTCGACGCGATCTTTTGGGAGGCACAATTCGGGAAGTACCAGGACGTTCGCCTGCTGCACGCACGCCGCATCAATCGCTGCCCGAGCTAATTCGGCGATAACGTGTCTTTTCGCTTCGTCAGCATAGGCCACGGTACGCCAGTTGTAGAATTCGGACGGTATCCCGAAGTGCGGTAACGCAATTCTGACGTTCTGTGGTTGCGGAGCTTTGAACTCGTGCGCGGAAACCTGAATAATCGGCGACGAAGGTTTTTCGCGAATGACTGGCTCTGTGACATCAACAACAAATGGTTCAGGAAGCGGTGGCATTGCAACGTTGGGTCGAAAGCACGATGATAGTCGGGAATAGAGTTGCTCGACCATTGGCGACATGACATCGATAAGCCCAAGGCAAAGTTCTTCCAACGCCGCCGCGGCGGGTCGGGTTGCTGGAACCTCTATTCGGCTGCCATTCTTACGGTGGAAGACAGCAACGAATTCACCTGAGTTTGCCTGAACTTCGATTCCCAGCTTTGGGCCGTACTTCGCTATAGCTTGGCTGAGCGCGGGAAATTGATCTTTCCCGGCGAAAGTATCGGAAGCTGAGAATAAGCCCTCTCTAGCGGGAAACTGTTCAAAAACAGCAATTATAGCTCGAGAGATGCGGACGACTGCTTCAACAACTTGAAATGATTTGGCAAGTTCCCTCATCATTTCCGCTAGGTACGCTGGCTCTTTTGCCGAGAGCTCATAAAGTGTGCGGTCCCAGCTATCTCTTGCTCGCGCGGGATTTCTCGAAGCGGAGCGGACGTCCTTGAGCGTCCCCCTCAAGCGATCACGATCCTGTTGCTTAACCAAAACTGTGTCGATATAAGTCTCGACTTCTTCGTCCAGCTGAGCACGCATGGCCCATGCTTCCTGCTTTGCAGTGTATGCGTTTCGATACTGTCGTGTGTCGTCCAGTTGTTTAGCCGCTTCAGTAGGCTCCCGCCGTTGTAGGTGTTTTATGGCTCGTGACAAGGGAGACGGCATACTTCCGTGGCCTAATATTCCACGAATGTCAACGAACATGGCATTGACAGTTAAGTAAGCATTTCTACAAGTTGATAGCCGAAGTTGAACTAGCTCGCCGTGCTCGACGGTTCTTAAACAATCTGCGACGAGCTGGAAGGCTGCGGCATATTCCAAATCAGCGCTGCTAGGATTAAATGGCGCATTTCCTTCGGTTGGTACCACGTCACTCTCCGCCCCTTTTCAGGTGAAGGCGACCTATGTCGCGTGAATAGGTCGCGATATCGACAGTCTCTGAATCTAACACACCGGATGGGACAGATGCGGCATGGCCGCGAGCCATTGCAAAAGGGACTGTTACATCGTCTATGCGGTTCGAAAACGAAAGTATTGCTTCAATCTTCGCAATCTGTGTCAGTCGCAATGGTTGCGGATAATCCTCGACAGCGTAGCACAAACGCTTCACCGCTAAATCCCTTGGCGGAGTTTCACCCTTCCTGTAAATTCGCCACAGTGTGTCTCCATACTTAGCAAGAGTAGGTACGACCCCTCCCTCATCAATCAAGTGGTCGAGGGTGGCGCTGACAAGATGCTTCGCAGAATTCTGGGAATTTGTTCCGCGTAGACCCAACCGACGAATAAGACTTACCAAGTCGGCAAACGTAGGACCAATGCGCAATCGAAGATACGGCTTTTTCTGAACATCTGCTGCAGTATAGACGTCAGTCAGCGAATAGCAGGTCGTGTTCGAAGCCCCGGTCATTTGGGCTAGAATATCAAAGAATACTGCAACAACATGATCAGCATCCAATGTCCCCCGTGTTTCACTTTTGACACGCCCAAACAGAGGTGAATCTTCAAGGCCACCAAGAGATTTCCAGAACGGAGATGGGCCGGTTTCTGTTGGTACTACTACGCTTTCGGTATTCGATAAAGGATCTAGATAGGCAGCGGAATCATCGCTGATCAGTTTGGCTGTCGGGCCAAACAACATCTGCGCGTCTTCACGATCGAATGTAGCGCCCTTTACGCACAGTGCATGAGACATCATGTCGAGCGAGTCAAGACCGAGATCCAAAGATCTTGCGTACAACATTAGTCTGTAGGTCGGCTCGTCCGACCACAACGACGCCCCATGAGGAACATCCAGTAGGGCTCGCGTTGTGGTGTTGATCAACGATTGCGAAACAGCGCGGCGGCCCACATATCCTAAACCAGACCCTGCAGGAATGGCAAAAGGAACTAGATTACAGTTGCCAGTGGACTCATCCAGATAAAGTCGAAGTTTATAATTCCCGCAAGCATCGTCATCCAGGTCAACGGTGAGTCGTCGCAGCGGCCAGGTCACAGGCCGGAGCGTCACGTCATGTACAGCTTCAGAACTGAATCTAGAGCGCAGGTATGCCAGCAATTGATCGCCGTCCGAAAACGGGGGAAGCAATCGGCATTGAATTGTTGGAAATTCGAGGTCGAATGGCTTATTCAATCTCCGTAAATGAATCGGCGCATCGTAGGCAAGGTACTCGTATTGTTCACTGTTAAGCGGATCCGGAAAGACGCAGTTCACATTGTCTGATACCGGCGATCCGTCGCGTTTACCTAGCGCGTAGAAGTTAACATTGCGCGCACCACACGCGACCACGCAGTCGCGAGCATGAGCCAGCGTCGTTCCAACGTTGACGAGGTCATCAACGACAGCGACTCTTCGACCCCGAATAAGTGTGTGGCAAAAGGGGACAGCAATATCGCTTACCACTAAACAGCGCGTGCCGAAATTCAGGTTAAAAAGCTCAACCAAGCGCGGAACCTTGCGCGCAATCAATATCACGACATCTGGGTGGTCGCGACGCACAAGGTCCGCCAGAGCGCGCCATGGGGCAAGGAGTCGTGAGGAAGAAATCGATTCAGCCAGTAAAGTGGACATTGCAGAATCTGTCGACGCTAGAGCTCAATAACCTCTACCAGCCATCGGGCAGCGTAAAGGCCTTGTTGTTTCTGAAAGCCAAAAGTGTGGCAGCATAAAAATGACAGCTAGAAATGTCAAACAATAACCTCATTGACACTTGAGCGTGCGAATCCCTAAATAGACGCGCAGTCTAAAGTATAAGCATATTGTGAAATGTTTTGCCTCAGAAGCCGATGATGCTTAGGCGCCAAGCCCAGCCGCGAATGACCTCCGATAGGCTACGCGGCGAAGACGCAAGGTGGTGGTGGCGGCGCAATCTCTCCGCTGTTGTTCGAAGATTATGGTAAGCGGCCGCTCCACCTCGCCTGCCGTTTATACCGTGGATTAAGTCGGCACCAGACCTGCAGTCGTGGCAACGCGCTTCTATGCGTCGGCTGACAGCAGCCCCTGATATAAGAACTCAGTAGCCAAAGCCGGCGACAAAATCACTGTTTAACTTGCTTTTGGCTCGCCTGGCTTGATTGCTGTTTGGGCAAAACTTCAGCTTTGGCCTTTTTGAGTTTAGCCGGAACTTGTGGTTTCTCAGAACTGCTGCCGCCGCCTGAATTGTGATCAATGCCGTTTGTCATGATTTCACCATTCCAAAAGTTGTTTGTGACTTGTCCAGTTAAAAGCTGGCTTCTCATCCGGAACTTGCCAAGTGCATCTCGTGAGCCGGCAAAGAGCACGGTGCACAAAACCATCACGCCCGCGTCGGTGCCGAGGGTTAAATGCGAAGATGTGCTGTGTGAGCGATAGATGAAATAAGTCCAGATCAGTGCGACAAGGGTGTTCGCGTAGAATTGAAAATAGCGGTAGTGGTTTTCGATCAGGTAATTGAAAGCCGTTGGATTCTGTTCTAGCGCCTGGGCATTGAATCGCGGTCGTTCCAATCCGGTCAGCACGAGAATCTGATCCACCAGAAACCAGCGGAAGCAACTGACGACCATGCCCGCCGCTGTTGCTGCCAGTAAGGCGTAGACAGGTGCGCCAAAACTGCCCGATTGATCGGCCCTGAGCCAGCCGGCGATCATTGGCACGAACAGAGCCACTCCGATCAATGCAATAAAGCCGGGAAGTAGATATGCAATGACCAGGCCAAACTGCCTGCTGAGGATGTCCATGAAGGCGATGCAATGCGTGCGCTCCAAGCTTTCCGCACGTCATTCACCCCAGTCTTTCACGATTTCGAAGCAGCGTCAACGTGATGCGTGGGGATGAAGGCCGTGCCTCGTTTAGAAGACTATCGTTGTGATTTGCCACAAACCGAACATCAGAATCAATATTGAAGCTGCTGGTTGCCGTTCGTCTCGGTGAAGTCGATCACGACGCCATCCCTGACGGTCGCTGAAAGCGATCGATGATTGATCTTCTGGTCAACCATCGGTCCGGTGAAGGCCCCGACGATCGGAATGAACTTAGTGCCATTTGTCTTGGCATCGCTACGGGTGTCGTTCCACACCAAGATCCGCGATCCATCTCCGCGTGCTGTGATATTGCCCGGTGCCCCGAAGTGATCCACGAGATCTTTCTCAGTCGTTACATTTTTTTCGATTTTGAATTCATCCAGCTTGCTCAGATCAGAACCCTGATGAGTCGTGTTAGTGGAACAGCCGACTGCGAAGAGGATAAGCAAGAAGCCAAAGATCCGTTTCATCGTTCACCTGGGGATTGGAAATCCGAGCGAGATCAACCAACTTGTTTCGGTTTTGTGAACAAGTCTACCCTGTTTACAAAACTGAAACAAGCATTTTTTGGATGAAAGTGCGTGAATGCCGAAAAGCCTTCACGCTCAGCGTTACCGGCATTTGCCGGAGATGCTTCGCAAGTTCAGGGAACGGGCGGGATTAACTCAACGCGAGCTCGCGCGAAAGCTTCGAATGACACATACACTGATCCACAACAGCGAAACAGCAGAGCGCCGCGTCGATGTGGCTGAATTTTCAGATTGGGTGCAGGCTTGCGGCGTTGATCCGGTCGATGCATTCAAAGAATTCTTGGGGCGGCGCCCCTGAAACATTTCTCCCTCCGACTCAAATGCGAGATTAAGCAGGAGCGCATTCCGTGTTAGCGATGATGGCCGTATCCCGGAGCTGACCGAGTGTATGACCGCACATAAGTTCCATTTTTTCGGTAGAAGCCGCGGACGTAGACCTGTCCGCCGGAAACCGATCCCGCCTGTGCTGGTCTGGCGCGACTGATATCGTTTTGCCGCCACGCATAAGGGTCAACATCGGCTGGCTGTGTGCTGGCGCTCGCTGCCACCGATGATTTTGCGACAGTGATTTCGTTGATTTCCTTTGGCGTTGCACGCGCAGCATCAAGTGCCCTGACGCTGTAGAAGCTGACCCACCAGCCGCCGTAGGTGTCTTCAGCAGTTTCTGGCGTTATTTCGATCGTCAAATCGTTCCGCACGATTGGATCTCGCGTGCGCTTGAGATTCCGAAGGATTTGGGCATCGCTCTCGTCGCCCATCACGGAGGCGATGAAGTTGATAAAGTCCGGATGCTGAGTAACCTGTGTCAGGTCCGAGTCGCCCGCGCCCCCGCCATCGTAGACGTTATCCTCGATGTCCATCATGTTGGAGGGGCTGGTGTGATTGCTGGGCGACCAATAGCCGCTGGCGGGCGTGTCGTCGGTGCCCACCCACATCCTCGTGACTCGCCTTTTCATGCGCCGAGAGTAAGATTTCTCTCCATGCGTTGCCCCACCCGGACGCGCCGACTGTCGATTGCCGCAATGGTGTCATTGCTGGCGGCCGTGGCGGTTGGGACGGTCGAAGTCAGAAGCTTCTGGAACTACGATGCATGGCACGGTGGGAAAGGGCAAGACTTTGTTTTAGATGAGGGCTGCGCCAGCTTTTGCAGCAGGTCTGCGAAGCCCACTCCATTTTATCGGCGCGGACGCGAACATGGTACTATGCAACCTGATAGTTCTAGCATTTCACAGGGCATTTGGGGTTTTGAATTCCGCCATGGAATCAGCGCTGACATGCCACTTGATGGACCCACGACCGAGTTTGCGTTGCCGCTCTGGCCACTTGTTCTTTTGCTGCTCATTGCCCCTCTGTCTTGGCTCTGCGCCCTGCCGCCAAATGCGCCGGCCTTTCCAATTGTCGCTAAACAACCCTATGTGAGTAATGCACTTCCCGCGACGCTGGATCAGAAGCCAGCTCGCAAAAGGCTTGAGGACGTGCCGTTGTGGCTTTTCCTGCTAGCGTTCATCATCATCCTTATGATGATCTGTATCGGGCTACGATGGCTTATCGACCTCATAATCTAAATAGGAAATAATTTTCCCCATTTGATTTCAGATTGGGACACTACTACCCGCTGGTCGACACTATCGAGACTGGATGCAGTCCTGTGACTTTGATCAAATCAAGGACACAGAACCACAAGAAAATGAACCCCCTAGTGGTCCATTCCATGTTTCTTGGTGGCCGTCGTTGTTGCCGGTAGCCCGCGGTCATTACCGAATGGCTTAGCAAAAAAAACCGGAACGGGTTTACTTACTGATCCATCGCTCAAGTAAAGTAAAACTTCCGCGTTTTTGTTAAGCGCCTGCAATGACAACGAAAGTTTCCCTCGCCTCGGCCAACGGGCTTCTTCTATTACTTTCAACGATGGTGCCCCATCTATTAGATCGAACATGGTTGAATGAACAGCAATATATTTATAGGATCTGACATCTGCCGCCGTCAATCGCGCAAGGGGGACCCGTCCGAGGCTGCCATCGGAGTTCTCGAGTTGGATACCCAGAACCAAGTTATCCGCATCCAGCCAATACACGCTTAAAATCCATGTGCCATCATCTAATCTACCTGCTATTGCAGTGATTGGCATCAGACAAGGCCCGCCAAGATGGCCCAGGCACTCAGTGATTCTCAAGTCTGCGGCAGCATAACGATCAATTTCGTAGTTCTCAAATGCACTGTCTTTGGCTTGCCCAACTGAGCTTTGTTTTCGCAATTGGCCCAACTCCTTTTGGGCCCGCAACAGCGCCGCTTTCTTCGATGAATAGTCCTTCGCGACATGCTTAGGATGCCGGGCAACAACTAGATAGCAAATGATTGTTGCTACGATGAGGCCGCCCGCAAATAGTGCGAGTGTAGTTTTCTTCAATCTTCACCATCTCCGCCTTGAGCAGTCATAACAGCTTGAATCAATTTGGCGAAATCCGCCGTGGTCGGGGTTAGAACTGTTAGCCCACCGTTTGCTGGATTGTATACTGGCTGATTGTAGACAGTATCGCTTACTTTGACAAAACCATCGTCATGAACAATCCATTTACCGTTCTTCCCGCAAGTTTTGTACGAATATCGCGCCCAAAGATTATATCCTTGTGCATTTTTCAACCGGTCCAAAAAATTATTGATCACTAACGGGATTAAATCTGAAAGGTCTGTGAGGTCCGTGCCATATCCTTCGGCTTTTTGCTTATCCTTTTCAAGGGCCGCCTCCACTATCGCACCCGCACGTCCATGCTCAGCATATCCTTCCGTCGCGGCCTTTGCGATCTCAGTCCAATCGTCACCCATCTCCTTCATCTCTCCGATTTGTTTTGCAGCTTCTGCCCATTCGACAGGTGCGTTCTGTTGCGTGGGTGTAATTCCATCGGGTGTTGTTACAAATCCCATGAATGCCTGGTGATAGCGAACTTTAGGGTCAGCGACGCAATCACATAGGCCGATCGGATCCAAGCCAAGTGGCGGCGACGCCTTCTCAAAAAGGTAATTGTCTGCTTCTCGTAGAGCATATGCCGCTGGATCTTGCTGTATCCATCTTTCGAGTGTCGAGCTATAATCGCGAGCATTCGTATGAAGCATCCCCGTCACCGGGTCATATCGCATGCCCTGGAACGTCGTGCGCCAGTTATAGCCGTCGGTTGTAGTTGTCCAACTTGATGAAAGAACAGTCTGCACCCCATAAGGCGTGTAGATGTATCGCTGAAGGACTGTGCCGCTGGTGTTCACTATCGCTGTGATGTTGTAATTCGCGTCCTGCTGCACGTAGATGCGCTCACCGAGCCCAGAACTTGTCTTGCCGAGGCTCCCGCTCGTGCTGTTATCATCACGCAACACCAACTGGTTGACGTACCCGATGCCCCAGACATTCTGCACCGTCACGGTGCTGCCTTGACGCTCTTCCAGGGCCTGCATCGAGGAAGAGTAATAAAGCGTCGTCGTAGTGGAGTTTTCGATTTCGGTGTTGCGATCACCATCCGCATCGTAAGCATAACTTGCGATCGTCGTTCCACCGTTCTTGACGGTCACCAGCCGATTCCAAGCATCGTAGACGAGCGTACGCCCCTGATCATCCGTGGTCGTGTTGCCATTGTTGTCGTAAGCAAGCGTGTTGGAGCCAACAGCGGTTGCTTGATTCTGGCTGTTGAATGTGCGGCTCTGAGCGGTCCCATCCGTAGTGACGCTATTGGAGTTTCCAAGCGCATCCAGAGTCCAGCTCTGGCTAGAGTCAGAAAGGCTGTTGAGCGTGGAAACGGTGTCGAGCGTCGAGCCGTTGTTGCCACTGGCGCTCAGGGTACCTCTTCGGAAGCCGGTGATGCGGGTAAGGTCATCGTATGCGCTGCTGTTGTCTCCCGACGAACTGCTGTTGGCATGATACAGCTCAGAGAAGCTGCTGCTCACAAGGTTGTTCTTGTAAAGAATGTTGCCGTCCTGGTCATAGCCATACTGGAACCGGTCGGTGGGGCTGCTGGGGCTGCTTGTGGGAATCCAGCGCTGATCTACAATGCGTCCAAAGCGGTCCAGGCCGATGTATTGATCTCCCGCATCGCCATTGGATTCACCCGACTGCTTGATGTAGGTCAGCTCGATGCCATTGGCATCGGCTTCCTGCACGATCGTGTCCAGTCCCAGGTAGGTGTAGCTCTGGAGATTGCCCGAGCCGCTGCCGGCATCATCAGCCAATGCGTTGACCCGGCTGATATCCGAGTCCAGGCCGCTGTTGTAGACGTAATCCAGCACACGGCCATTGGGATAGGTCATGCTCGACAGGCGGCTGTAGTTGGCACCCGAAGGCTGACTGTAGGTGTAGATGACCTGCGGCGTGGTCGTGGTGTTCACCGATCCTGAAACAGCCTGGTATTGCCCCGTCAACTGGCCATAGCCGTTGTAGCTGTCCACCACTTGGTTCGCGACCGTGGTGCCACTGGAATCGGAATAGCTGGTCTGCTGATAAGGCAGGCCCAAGGCGGTGTAGGTGTAGCCGAAGGCGCGGATCGAGCCATCCACGCCAGAGCCCAGCGTCGTCACCGCGTCTTTGATCAGCCGATCCAGGATGTCATAGCTATATGTGTGGACGTTGCCATTTTGGTCAGTTTGCGTCATGACGTCGCCCAGCAGATTATAGCTGTACGTCACCTGCTGGGCAGCGGTTGTTCCGGCGGCGCCGGTCGAAGGATTGGGGTAATCCACGCGATACAGCACGTCGTTGCTGAACAGGTTCGTGCCGATGGTGCCGCCGATGCCATATTCATATTGCGTGGTCTGGCTGGGCGTGGTGGTGCCGGGGAAGACCGCTTGCATCGTCAGGACGTGACCGTCGCCGTCGTAAGTGTAGTTGGTGACGCTCATGCCAGTGGCGGGAGAGCCGCCGGACGAGGCGTCGATCTCCTGGGTCACACGGCCCAGCATGTCATCCGCATATTGCGTCATAATGTCCCGCGGATCAATAGTATCCAAGACATTGCCGGCTGAATCGTAATCGGTGTGGGTGACCAGGACGGTGCTGGAGCGCGAAGGCACGCTGCCAGGGCGGGTATAGGCGGTGCCGCCGTTGGTGCCCACGCTTACTTCGTCTGTCAGCCGATCGGCGCCATCGTAATAGTCGGCCATGTAATAGACCCTCGCGCCGATGCCGCTGGAAGGCGAGCCCAGCGCTCCTTTGGAACTGGTGGCATCGTTGTCAAAGCGATCGCGAGTCGCGGTGAGGATCACGTTGCCATCACCGTCATACGTGTAATCGGTTTCGGTCAAAACAACGTCATTGCTGACGGAATCTGCGTCGCTCCAGATTAGCTGCTCTGTGCCAGAGTTGTTAACCGCTCCGCCATCGGTGACGTATTGCGCCGTCAGCCGATTGGCTCCGTCGTAAGCGCTCTTGGTCACCTGTCCGCCGGGGGCAAAGACGGCAATTACATTGCCGGCATGGTCGTAGAACGTGTCGGTGGTCAGGCCGGCCAAAGCGAGGATCTGTGAATCGCTCAGCCCTGACGTGCCATTCGACTGATCGATGTCCAGCACCTCGCTGCGATAGAGCCTGCCCTGGTCATCGTATTTGTCGACCGTCAATGCCCGCACCTTGGTGGCATCAGCGGTGGGAATCGCATCGGTCGACGCAGCCGCGGAAAAATCGCTGAGGCTCACGCCGTCGCCGTCATACTGATACGAGCGGAGTGTCTCTCCGAGGTTATCGTAAACATAATAAGTGATCGGACGGTGAGCGCCATCGGTTTCGGTGGACTGCACGCCATCCTTCTCGGCCACTTGCCGATCGCGCCAGTCGTAGAGGTAGTTGCTGACCCGATCGGCCTGGCTCAGGCCCGGATGCATGGTCACTTGTGTCAGGTCCGAATCGCCCACACCACCGCTATCGTACACCTCATCCTCCGTATCCATCATGTTTGAAGGACTGGTGTTGTTGCTCGGAGACCAGTAGCCACTGGCTGGCGTGTCGTCGGTGCCCACCCAAGTGCTGGTCAATCGCCCTAGGGCATCATAAACGGTGCGGGTAATCGTGCCAGTTGGCGAAAGAACCCGGTTCTGCCGACCCATGTCGTCGTAGCTGTAGACGGTGCGGTAATAGTTAGTCCCCGAGGTTCCCAAGTCGGCGGGATTGCCGCTGCCATCGGCCCCCACCGCCTGCGAGTAAGTGATGCTGCTGAAGTTGAAGTAACTGTCCGACCAGATCAACTGGCCGGCGTTGTTGGTAAAATCGCGCTGGAGGCTTTGGATGTTGCTGGCGCTAATGGTCTCCGTGCCATCCGGCACGCCGCTGGTCAAGTGCGGCGTCGCCGAACTGGTGATGGTCTCGGTGTAGTAGAAGTCACCCGAATTGGCGGCAGGATAGTATTCGCGTGTGATCTGAATGGGTCCCGTGGTCGTCGTGCCGTTGAAGCCGGGATAAACCCGCATTTCATGATTGACGTCATTGTAAACGGTGTAGGTGACGTTGCCGTTGGGATCGGTTTCCTTGGTGGTGCGCCCCAATCCATCGACGGTGTAGCTGGTCACCAGGTTGAGCCCTGACGGATCTGACCAGCCCGTCGCATCGAAGCTGCTCTTCTGAGCCGAAGTGAGACTGGCGTAATTAACATCATCGATCGTTTCGATGACGCCACCGGTTCCGATGTCATACGCGGTGTAGTCGACGTTGCCATTGCCATCCTTGGTCCAGATCCGGTTGCCGTATTGGTCG
>Ga0157370_10003122_pt1 | contig 19618 bp, 16 predicted proteins | sample C35metaG_FD_113463 | JGI IMG/M metagenome (GOLD analysis project Ga0157370, IMG submission 113463) | Corn rhizosphere microbial communities from Kellogg Biological Station, Michigan, USA - C3-5 metaG | ecosystem: Host-associated > Plants > Roots > Rhizosphere > Soil | place: USA: Michigan...
CAACTGGTCTATCATGTCCTGCGTCACGACATTGCCCTGCTGGATGTCGATTTTATAAACCCCGGGGAATGAACAGCCGGCGAGTGCGAGTAAGCCCACAAAGGTGAGGCTAGTCAGCAAGAGCTTGGTGTTTTGCATCGGTGGGAGACTTCCACTATCTTGGCTGGGCAATTTGGCCACCGATCATACCTGCATTGAAGGGAGCTGCGAAGCAGCAACCACGAGAAAGCTGACCATGGTAGAAAATAGCGAACTACGTAAAGCTGGCCTGAAAGTGACCCTGCCGCGGGTCAAGATTCTGCAAATGCTCGACTCTGCAGAGCAGCGCCATATGAGTGCGGAAGATGTCTACAAGGCACTGATGGAGGCTGGCGAGGATGTGGGCTTGGCCACGGTCTACCGTGTACTGACTCAGTTCGAAGCTGCTGGTCTCGTGGTGCGTCATAACTTCGATGGCGGTCATGCCGTATTCGAATTGGCAGATGGCGGTCACCACGACCACATGGTCTGCGTCGATTCCGGCGAAGTGATCGAGTTCTTCGATGCGGAAATCGAGAAGCGCCAGAAGGAAATCGTGCGTGAGCATGGTTTCGAACTGGTGGATCACAACCTGGTTCTCTACGTCCGCAAAAAACGTTGATTGGAATCTTCTGGTCGTCGGCCATGCTGCGTTGAGCGCCACCATAAAATGCTCACGTACTTGAGTACGCTGCGCTTTTCTGCCGTCGCTCGCCTTGCCTGGCTCTAGCCCAGAAGCCCCAATCCACGTTTTAGACTCACGAAATAAAAACGCCGCGTCTCGAAAGAGCGCGGCGTTTTTTATGGCGGCCGTTTTTAAGCGTTGGCTGCAGCGCTGCTGACCATTTTCTTCGCATGGGCCAGAGATTCTTCCGTGAGATCCACGCCGCCCAACATCCGCGCCACCTCTTCAACGCGACCGGCGCTGTCGAGGGTTGCCACGGCCGTGTGGGTTTCGCCATCACCGCGCGCCTTGTGTACGAACAAATGTTGATGCCCTTGCGCGGCCACTTGTGGAAGGTGCGTCACGGTCAGCACCTGCCCTCGTTCACCAAGCCGGCGTAGCAATTGGCCGACCACTTCGGCCGTTGGGCCACCAATGCCGACGTCCACTTCGTCAAATACCAGCGTGGGTACGCGCGAGGTCTGGGCCGTGATTACCTGAATCGCCAGGCTGATCCGCGACAGCTCGCCGCCAGAGGCGACCTTCGCCAACGCTTTAAGCGGCTGGCCCGGGTTGGCGCTGACCAAAAACTCCACCTGCTCCAGCCCTTGCGGGTGCGGGTCGGTGCTGTTGGTGTTGTGCAGTTCGATGGTGAAACGCCCGCCGGGCATACCCAGACGCTGCATTTCCACCTCTACGGCACGGGCCAGGTTGCTGGCGGCGCCGTGGCGAAGGGCGCTGAGCTCTTCAGCTTTTTCCTGGTAATGACGCGCGAACGCCGTCAACTCTTCAGCGAGCCGCTCGGTGGCTTGGTCGTCTGCATTGAGGCTTTCCAGTTCCTCGAACAGTTGCTGCTGCAGGTTCGCCAGTTCGCTGGGCAAAATGCGGTGTTTGCGCGCCAGGGTATAAATGGTGTCCAGGCGTTCTTCGAGTAGCTGGAGGCGTTCGGGGTCGGCGTCGAAATGGTCAAGGAAGCGGTTCAGTTCGCCAATCGCTTCTTCCACTTGAATCTGCGCGCTGGCGAGCAGGTTTACCGCTTCACCCAGCGAGCCCGGTTGGCTACGGAAATTGCTCAGGCGGCTCACGCTGCTGGTCAACGCAGACAGCACGTTGCCGCTGTCATTTTCGCTGCACTGTTCGATGACCAATCGGCAGGCGCTCAGAAGGCCCTCCGCATTGGTCAGGGTTTTGTGTTCCTGCTCGAGTTGTTCCAGCTCGTTTTCGCCAAGGCCGAGGTTGTCCAGTTCTTCCAATTGATAGCTGAGCAACTGATGGCGCGCGCGTTGCTCGTCCCCGGCGCTGGACAGCCGCTCCAGCTCGTTTCGCGTTTGCTTCCAGCGCTGTGCGGCCAATTGCACCTGCCGCGCCAATTCCTGGCTGCCGGCGAATTCGTCCAGCAGACGGCGGTGTGTTTCCGGCTTCAGCAGGGATTGGTGTTCGTGCTGGTTGTGGATATCGATGAGTAATTCACCGATGGCTTTCAGATCGCCTTGCGGGCATGGCGAGCCGTTGATGTAACCGCGCGACCGGCCTTCGGCAGTGATGACGCGGCGCAGGATGCACGGGCCGTCATTGTCGAGGTCGCGCTCGGCGAGCCAGGCTTTCGCTTCCGGAATGTCGGAGAGATCGAAGCTGGCGAGAATGTCTGCTTTATCGGCGCCCGGGCGCACAACCCCGCTGTCAGCGCGGTCACCCAGCGTGAGGCCGAGCGCGTCGAGCATGATCGATTTGCCGGCGCCGGTTTCGCCGGTGATCACGCTCATTCCGCCATTTAGTTCGAGGTCGAGGTGCTCAACGATGGCGTAGTTGTGTACGGAGAGATGTACCAGCATGGCGGAGGCTCCAGGCGTAAAGTCTGGTTATTTATACAGTGTTTGTTTTGTTCCTGACAATCCTCTGCTCTTGAATCGGCAGATTGCGACCCCATATAAGCGTCAGAACCGTGAGTTGAGGCTCGCGACTTGTTTACTCACCGCTCGGAACGGTTTAGCCCGAGCAGGCAAGCGATATAAAGAGGAGAACCGCATGGCCGACGAACAGACCCAGAACGCCCAGAATCCAGACATCGAAAATGCTGCCGAGGCGGCAGTGGGCGAAGACCTGGCGGCCCGCGTGCAAACGTTGGAAGAACAGCTGGCTGCTGCTCAAGACCAAGCATTGCGCGTTGCGGCTGATATGCAGAACGTGCGCCGCCGCGCCGAGCAGGATATTGAAAAGGCGCACAAGTTTGCGCTGGAAAAGTTTGCCAATGATCTGCTGCCGGTTGTCGACAGCCTTGAGCGTGGCCTTGAACTGTCCAACCCCAACGACGAGGCGATCAAGCCAGTGCGCGAGGGTATCGAGCTGACGCTCAAGCTGTTCCAGGACACGCTTAAGCGCTACAACCTCGAAGCCATTGACCCGCACGGCGCGCCGTTCAACGCCGAGCATCATCAGGCGATGGCGATGCAAGAGGCCACCAACGTTGAGCCCAATAGCGTGCTCAAAGTGTTCCAGAAAGGTTATCTGCTCAACGGCCGTTTGCTGCGCCCCGCGATGGTGGTGGTCAGCAAGGCGCCAGCCGAGCCGCAACCTTCGATTGACGAGCAGGCTTGAAATTCGCCGTAAGGCCCCCATTTATCAGTCAAGCGTTTAAGTGCTACCGCAGTTAGCCACCACTGCTGCGGCAACCAAATTCAGTTTCAGGAGAGCAAACATGGGCAGAATTATCGGTATCGACCTGGGGACCACCAACTCCTGCGTCTCGATCCTCGAAAACGGCAGTGTCAAGGTGCTGGAGAACGCCGAAGGCGCGCGTACCACTCCTTCGATTATTGCTTACACCAACGACGGGGAAATCCTGGTTGGTCAGTCGGCCAAGCGTCAGGCGGTCACTAACCCGCACAACACCTTGTATGCGGTAAAGCGTCTGATCGGTCGTCGTTTTGAAGAAAACGTCGTACAGAAAGACATCCAGATGGTGCCGTACAAGATTGTCAAAGCTGACAACGGCGACGCCTGGGTGGAAGTGAAGGGCCAGAAAATGGCACCGCCACAGATTTCTGCCGAAGTGCTGAAGAAAATGAAGAAAACCGCCGAAGACTACCTCGGCGAGCCAGTGACTGAAGCGGTGATTACCGTTCCGGCCTACTTCAACGACAGCCAGCGCCAAGCCACCAAAGACGCCGGCCGCATCGCTGGTTTGGAAGTTAAACGCATCATCAACGAACCAACCGCAGCCGCTCTGGCTTACGGTATGGACAAGGCGAAGGGCGATCACACCGTGATCGTTTATGACCTGGGTGGCGGTACCTTCGATATCTCGGTCATTGAAATTGCCGAAGTCGATGGCGAGCACCAGTTCGAAGTGTTGGCCACTAACGGCGACACCTTCCTGGGTGGTGAAGACTTCGATATTCGTCTGATCGACTACCTCGTTGACGAATTCAAGAAAGAAAGCGGCATCAACCTCAAAGGTGATCCGCTGGCCATGCAGCGTCTGAAAGAAGCCGCTGAAAAAGCCAAAATTGAGCTGTCGTCCGCTCAGCAGACCGACGTCAACCTGCCGTACATCACTGCAGACGCTAGCGGTCCTAACCACTTGAACGTGAAAATTTCGCGCGCCAAGCTGGAATCGCTGGTTGAAGACCTGGTGCAGCGCACCATCGAGCCGTGCCGTATCGCGCTGAAAGACGCCGGTATCGACGTCGGCGCGATCCACGACGTGATTCTCGTCGGTGGTCAAACCCGTATGCCGCTGGTGCAGAAGCTGGTTACCGATTTCTTCGGTAAAGAAGCGCGTAAAGACGTGAACCCGGACGAAGCCGTGGCCATGGGTGCTGCGATTCAAGGTGCCGTGTTGGCTGGCGACGTGAAAGACGTGTTGCTGCTGGACGTTAGCCCGCTGACCCTGGGTATCGAAACCATGGGCGGCGTGATGACTGCGCTGATCGAGAAAAACACCACGATTCCTACCAAGAAATCTCAGGTGTTCTCGACTGCCGATGACAATCAGGGCGCTGTGACCATTCACGTGCTGCAAGGTGAGCGCAAGCAAGCCGCGCAGAACAAGTCGCTGGGCAAGTTCGACCTGGCCGAGATTCCGCCAGCGCCACGTGGCGTGCCGCAAATCGAAGTGACCTTCGACATCGACGCCAACGGTATCTTGCACGTGTCGGCGAAAGACAAGGCTACTGGCAAGCAGCAGTCCATCGTGATCAAGGCCAACTCTGGTCTGTCCGAGGAAGAGATCGAACAAATGGTGCGTGATGCCGAAGCCAATGCCGAGGAAGACCGCAAGTTCGAAGAGCTGGCTGCCGCTCGTAACCAAGGCGACGCTTTGGTTCACGCCACCCGTAAGATGATCACCGAAGCGGGCGACAAAGCCACTGCGGACGAGAAGGCTGCGATCGAGAAAGCGCTGGGTGAACTTGAAGTCGCAATCAAGGGCGACAGCAAGGAAACCATCGACGCCAAAGTGGCTGCGCTCTCCGAAGCGACCGCTCCGCTGGCTCAGAAAATGTACGCCGAGCAGCCTCAGGCTGGTGAAGCGGCACCTGGCCAGGAAGAAGCCAAAGGCGGCGCTGACGATGTAGTCGACGCCGAGTTTGAAGAGGTCAAGGAAAACAAGTAAGCGTCCATTTGCTTGCTCTCCAGCCCGGCCAACTAGTCAGTTGGCCGGGCGTTATCCGCCACGCGGGAGCTTGCTCCCGCGTTGGCGTGTCTGGAGAAGCCGATTTAAGAGTGTTGAAGAATTATGGCTAAGCGTGACTTTTACGAAGTGTTGGGTGTTGAGCGTGGCGCGAGCGAAGCCGAGCTGAAAAAGGCTTACCGTCGCCTGGCGATGAAGCACCACCCGGACCGCAACCCTGGCGACAAAGAAGCTGAAGAGCGCTTCAAAGAGGCCAATGAGGCCTATGAAGTGCTGTCTGACGCCAACAAGCGCGCGGCGTTTGACCAGTATGGTCATGCCGGCGTCGACCCGAGCATGGGTGGCGCAGGTGCTGGCGGTGCCGGCTTTGGCGGCGCGAACTTCTCCGATATCTTCGGTGACGTATTCAGCGATTTCTTCGGCGGCGCCCGTGGCGGTTCGCGCGGCGGTGCGCAGCGCGGCAGCGATTTGCGCTACACCCTGGAACTCGATCTGGAAGAAGCCGTACGCGGCACTACCGTCACCATTCGCGTGCCGACGCTGGTCAACTGCAAAACCTGCGATGGTTCGGGTGCCAAGAAGGGCACCAGTCCGGTTACCTGTACGACCTGTGGCGGTATTGGTCAGGTGCGCATGCAGCAGGGCTTCTTCTCGGTGCAGCAAACCTGCCCGCGTTGCCATGGCAACGGCAAGATGATCGCTGACCCATGCGGCACTTGCCATGGTCATGGTCGTGTTGAAGAACATAAAACCTTGTCGGTTAAAGTGCCGCCAGGTGTGGACACTGGCGACCGCATTCGCCTGTCTGGCGAAGGTGAGGCGGGCGCCATGGGCGGGCCGGCTGGCGACCTGTATGTCGTCGTGAATGTGCGCGAGCACGCGATTTTCCAGCGTGACGGCAAGCACCTGTACTGCGACGTGCCAATCAGCTTTGCCGACGCGGCGCTGGGTGGCGAACTGGAAGTGCCGACTCTTGATGGTCGCGTGAAGTTGAAGATTCCGGAAGGTACGCAAACCGGCAAACTGTTCCGTCTGCGCGGCAAGGGCGTTGCGCCGGTTCGCGGTGGTGGTGCTGGGGACTTGATGTGCCGGGTTGCGGTTGAAACGCCGGTGAACCTGGACAAGCGTCAGCGCGAGTTGCTGGAGGAATTCCGCAAATCGCTCGCCACCGACGACAGTCATTCGCCCAAGGCGAGCGGTTGGTTTGAAGGTGTGAAGCGTTTCTTCGGCGACGTGTAAACAGAGCTGGCGAAGTCTAAGTGCTTCGCCGGCTGCAAGTTATTAGCTGGGAGCTGGATGAATGCAACGTATAGCCGTAGTGGGCGCCGCCGGGCGCATGGGCAAAACCCTGATTGAGGCAATTCAGCAAGCCGATGGCGCCATGCTGACAGCCGCAATTGATCGCCCGGACAGCAGTCTGATCGGTGCTGATGTCGGCGAGTTGGCTGGCATGGGCAAGCTGGGCGTAATTTTGGTGGGCGACCTCGCCGAGGTGGTTGAGCAGTTCGATGTGCTTATCGACTTCACCCATCCCACCGTAACCCTGAAAAACCTGGAAGTCTGCCGCAAGGCTGGCAAATCCATGGTGATCGGCACTACCGGTTTCAGCGTTGAGGAAAAACAGCGGCTGGCTGACGCGGGCAAAGACATCTCGATCGTCTTCGCCGCCAACTTCAGCGTCGGCGTCAATTTGTGCTTGAAGTTGCTCGATACCGCGGCGCGCGTGTTGGGCGACGACGTGGATATTGAAATCCTCGAAGCGCACCACCGGCATAAAGTCGACGCGCCCTCTGGCACAGCCGTGCGCATGGGCGAGGTGGTCGCGCAGGCGCTTGGGCGTGATCTGCAGAAAGTGGCGGTATACGGCCGTGAAGGTCAGACCGGAGCCCGTGACCGCGAAACTATCGGCTTTGCTACCGTGCGCGCTGGCGACATCGTTGGCGACCACACGGTGCTGTTTGCGGCCGACGGCGAGCGCGTTGAAATCACGCACAAAGCATCAAGTCGCATGACGTTCGCGCGAGGCGCTGTGCGTTCGGCGCTGTGGCTGAACGAAAAGCCAGCGGGGCTTTACGATATGCAGGATGTGCTTGATCTGCACTGAGACGACTAAACGGTTGTCATCGTGGGTAGACCAAAAATGCCTTTTTCTGTAAGCTACAGCTTTAGTGTGTCCACTAAAAGCGCGCAGTTAACTTGAAAAAGTGATTCTCAAAAAAGCGGGGTGACGTGTCTAAGCGTCATCCCGCTTTTTTACAACCTGCGTACGCCCCGTCAGGCTTGATTTACCGGAGGTCTTCTTGACTAAGCCAGCCATACTCGCCCTTGCTGATGGCAGCATTTTTCGCGGCGAAGCCATTGGAATCGACGGTCAAACCGTCGGAGAGGTGGTGTTCAATACTGCTATGACCGGCTACCAGGAAATCCTCACCGATCCTTCCTATGCCCAGCAAATCGTTACCCTTACTTACCCGCACATCGGCAACACCGGCACTACGCCGGAAGATGCCGAATCGAACCGCGTTTGGTCGGCGGGTCTGGTTATTCGCGATCTGCCACTGGTAGCTAGCAACTGGCGTAACACCATGTCGCTGTCTGACTACCTGAAAGCCAACAACGTTGTGGCTATCGCTGGTATCGATACGCGCCGCCTGACCCGCATCCTGCGTGAAAAAGGCGCCCAGAACGGCTGCATCTTGGCTGGCGACAACATCTCCGACGAGCAAGCCTTGGCAGCGGCACGCGGCTTCCCAGGCCTGAAAGGAATGGATCTGGCCAAGGTGGTCAGTTCCACCGAGCGCTACGAATGGCGCTCCAGTGTCTGGAATCTCAAGACCGACAGCCACCCGGATATCGACGCCAGCGAGCTGCCGCACCATGTGGTGGCCTTCGACTACGGCGTGAAGTTGAACATCCTGCGTATGTTGGTTGAGCGCGGCTGCCGCGTCACCGTGGTGCCGGCGCAAACGCCAGCCAGCGAAGTGCTGGCGCTTCAGCCGGACGGCGTCTTCCTGTCTAACGGCCCAGGCGATCCGGAGCCGTGCGACTACGCGATTCAAGCGATTAAAGAAGTGCTGGAAACCGAGATCCCTGTGTTCGGCATCTGCCTCGGTCATCAACTGCTGGCCCTCGCCTCTGGCGCCAAGACCGTGAAAATGGGTCATGGCCACCACGGTGCGAACCACCCGGTGCAAGACCTCGATACTGGCGTAGTGATGATCACCAGCCAGAACCACGGTTTCGCCGTGGATGAGGCAACGCTGCCGTCCAACCTGCGCGCTACGCACAAGTCGCTGTTCGACGGAACCCTGCAAGGCATTGAGCGCACCGACAAGGTTGCCTTCAGCTTCCAGGGCCACCCTGAAGCGAGCCCGGGCCCACTGGACGTCGCTCCTTTGTTTGACCGATTCATCGAAGCCATGGCCGCGCGCCGTTAAGCCTGCCGACTGACCAAAGGATTCGAGAGTAGAAAATGCCAAAACGTACAGACCTTAAAAGCATCCTGATCCTCGGCGCCGGCCCCATCGTTATCGGCCAGGCGTGCGAGTTCGATTACTCCGGCGCCCAGGCCTGTAAAGCCCTGCGCGAAGAGGGTTACCGGGTCATTCTGGTGAACTCCAATCCGGCCACCATCATGACCGACCCGGCCATGGCCGACGCCACCTACATCGAGCCGATCAAGTGGCAAACCGTTTCCAAGATCATCGAGAAAGAGCGTCCTGACGCACTGCTGCCCACCATGGGTGGCCAGACCGCACTGAACTGCGCCCTGGACCTGGAGCGTCACGGCGTTCTGGAAAAGTTCGGCGTGGAAATGATCGGTGCCAATGCCGACACCATCGACAAAGCCGAAGACCGCTCGCGTTTTGACAAGGCCATGAAAGATATCGGCCTGGCCTGCCCGCGCTCCGGTATTGCCCACAACATGGAAGAGGCCAACGCGGTGCTCGAGAAGCTGGGCTTCCCGTGCATTATCCGTCCGTCTTTCACCATGGGCGGCACTGGCGGCGGTATCGCCTACAACCGTGAAGAATTCGAAGAAATCTGCGCCCGTGGTCTGGACCTGTCGCCGACCAAAGAGCTGCTGATCGACGAATCGTTGATCGGCTGGAAAGAGTACGAGATGGAAGTGGTCCGCGACAAAAAGGACAACTGCATCATCGTCTGCTCGATCGAGAACTTCGACCCGATGGGCGTGCACACCGGCGACTCCATCACCGTGGCCCCGGCGCAAACGCTGACCGACAAGGAATACCAGATTCTGCGCAACGCCTCGCTGGCAGTGCTGCGTGAAATCGGCGTCGAAACTGGCGGCTCGAACGTGCAGTTCGGTATTTGCCCGGACACCGGTCGTATGGTCGTGATCGAGATGAACCCGCGGGTTTCTCGTTCTTCCGCGCTGGCCTCGAAAGCCACCGGTTTCCCGATCGCCAAGGTCGCCGCCAAGCTGGCCGTGGGTTACACCCTCGATGAGCTGCAGAACGACATCACCGGCGGTAAAACCCCGGCCTCGTTTGAACCGGCAATCGACTATGTAGTGACCAAGATTCCTCGTTTCGCCTTTGAGAAATTCCCCAAAGCCGACGCCCGCCTGACTACGCAAATGAAATCGGTCGGTGAGGTGATGGCCATCGGTCGCACCTTCCAGGAGTCCGTACAGAAAGCGCTGCGCGGTCTTGAAGTAGGCGTGAACGGCTTTGATCCGAAGCTCGACCTGAGCAATCCGGAAGCCAAGGGCATTCTCAAGCGTGAGTTGACCGTGCCGGGCGCCGAGCGCATCTGGTACGTGGCCGACGCCTTCCGTGCTGGTATGAGCTGCGACGATATCTTCGCCCTGACTAAGATCGACCACTGGTTCCTGGTGCAGATCGAGGACCTGATCAAAGACGAAGAGCGCATCAAGACCATGGGGTTGTCGTCCATCGATCGCGATGTGATGTACAAACTCAAGCGCAAGGGCTTCTCCGACGCCCGTTTGGCCAAGCTGCTGGGTGTGACCGAGAAAAACCTGCGCAGCCACCGTCACAAGTTGAAGGTGCTGCCGGTCTACAAGCGCGTGGATACCTGTGCGGCCGAGTTCTCCACCGACACCGCTTACATGTATTCGACCTACGAGGAAGAGTGCGAAGCGAATCCGTCGACCCGCGACAAGATCATGATTCTGGGCGGTGGTCCGAACCGTATCGGTCAGGGCATCGAGTTTGACTACTGCTGCGTACACGCCGCTTTGGCGATGCGCGACGATGGTTACGAAACCATCATGGTCAACTGCAACCCGGAAACCGTTTCGACCGACTACGACACCTCGGACCGCCTGTATTTTGAATCGGTGACCTTGGAAGACGTGCTTGAAATCGTCCGCGTTGAGCAGCCGAAAGGCGTAATCGTGCAGTACGGCGGCCAGACTCCGCTGAAGCTGGCGCGCGCCCTGGAAGAAGCTGGTGTGCCCATCATCGGCACTTCGCCGGATGCCATCGACCGCGCCGAAGACCGCGAGCGCTTCCAGCAGATGGTTGAGCGCCTGAACTTGCGCCAGCCGCCGAACGCCACTGTGCGCAGCGAAGAGGAAGCCATCCGCGCGGCCAACAAGATTGGTTACCCGCTGGTGGTGCGTCCGTCCTACGTGCTGGGCGGTCGGGCGATGGAAATCGTCTACGAAGAAGAAGAGCTCAAGCGCTATCTGCGTGAGGCCGTGCAGGTCTCGAATGATAGCCCTGTGCTGCTTGATCACTTCCTTAACTGCGCCATCGAGGTCGACATCGACGCGGTGTGCGACGGCGAGACAGTAGTTATCGGCGCCATCATGCAGCACATCGAACAGGCCGGCGTTCACTCCGGTGACTCGGCTTGCTCGCTGCCGCCGTATTCGCTGCCAGCGCACATCCAGAACGAGATCCGCGAACAGGTCAAAAAGATGGCCTTGGAGCTCGGTGTGGTGGGGTTGATGAACGTGCAGATGGCCGTGCAGGGCGAGGATATCTTCGTTATTGAAGTGAACCCGCGTGCTTCGCGTACCGTGCCGTTCGTGTCCAAGTGCATCGGCGTTTCCCTGGCGATGATCGCGGCTCGCGTCATGGCCGGCAAAACCCTGAAAGAAGTCGGTCTGACCGAAGAGATCATTCCGAACTTCTACAGCGTGAAAGAAGCCGTGTTCCCGTTCGCCAAGTTCCCAGGCGTAGACCCGATCCTCGGCCCAGAAATGAAGTCGACCGGTGAAGTGATGGGCGTGGGCGACACGTTCGGCGAGGCGTTCGCTAAAGCTCAGATGGGCGCCAGCGAAATCTTGCCAACGGGCGGCACCGCCTTTATTAGCGTGCGTGACGATGACAAACCGCTGGTTGCAGGCGTCGCTCGCGACCTGATTAGCTTGGGTTTTGAAATCGTCGCTACTGCTGGCACTGCCAAACTGATCGAAGCGGCGGGCCTGAAAGTGCGCCGTGTGAACAAGGTGACCGAAGGCCGTCCGCACGTGGTCGACATGATCAAAAATGACGAAGTCACGCTGATCATCAACACCACTGAAGGTCGTCAGTCGATCGCTGACTCTTACTCCATTCGCCGCAACGCGCTGCAGCACAAGATTTACTGCACCACCACGATTGCAGCGGGCGAGGCTATCTGTGAAGCGCTGAAGTTTGGTCCCGAGAAGACCGTTCGCCGCTTGCAGGATCTGCATGCAGGATTGAAAGCATGATCAAGTACCCAATGACCGTTCAGGGCGCTCGCGCCCTGGAAGAAGAACACGCCCACTTGACCAAGGTCGTGCGTCCGAAGCTCAGCCAGGACATCGGCACGGCCCGCGAATTGGGTGACCTGAAAGAAAACGCTGAATACCATGCCGCGCGTGAACAGCAGGGTATGGTTGAGGCGCGCATTCGCGATATCGAAGGTCGGCTGCAAAACGCTCAGATCATCGACGTGACCGCCATCGCGCCAACCGGCAAGGTGATTTTCGGCACCACGGTGGAAATTGCGAACGTTGAAACTGACGAGCGCGTGACCTACCAAATCGTTGGTGAAGACGAAGCGGACATCAAGCTCGGAAAAATTTCCGTAGGCTCACCAATCGCTCGCGCATTGATCGCCAAGGAAGAAGGCGATGTGGTTCCAGTGCGCACGCCGAGCGGGTTGATTGAGTACGAGATCGTCGAGGTTCGTCATATCTAAAGCCCGTCCACTCGATGTTGGGGTAGTCACCTGGCGGCTGGCTCAGACTTTCTGGGTCGGCGGCCTGTGGTTGCTTCACTTCGTCGTATTGCCTGCGCTGGAGCGGATCGGTCTTGCACCGATGCTCGTCGAGGAAATCGCCAATACGCTGAGTCCGCTGCTGGTGTTACTGGCAGCGGGTGGGCTGGTGCTGCAGATGCTTGTATTGCTGCAGGCTGAGCGCATTTCATCGTTGTGGCGTGATGTTCGCGGTCAGCTTCTGGTCGCGAGTTTGCTCGTGGCGCTGGTGTATGGCGCTCTGCATCGCTGGCAGCCGGACGCCCTGCGGTTGCAGTTGTTCTCGTTTTTGGTTTTGGCGTTATGCGGTGCGTTGTTGGTTCTACAGCCGGCGCCGGACGGCGAGGCGGCCAGGGCACGCAAAGCGCGCCACTGACGGGTGATGGGCAATCAGCTAAAGCGGGTGACGTTCGACAGCTGTTTGTTCACTTTCGGATTCTTGCGGTAGATAAGCGCCATCTTGCCGATGACCTGCACCAAATCGCTCTTCGCGGTTTTGCACAGTTCTTCAATAGCAGCCAAGCGACTTTCGCGTTCGGTGATCCTTAGTTGGATCTTGATCAATTCGTGATCAGTCAGAGCGCGCTCCAGTTCGGCAAGCACACCTTCGGTCAAACCATTGTCAGCAACAATCAATACCGGTTTTAGATGGTGACCGATAGATTTGTACTGTTTCTTCTGCTCCTGAGTGAGCGGCATAATCTGACCCCTGCGTCTGATCTTGTAAAAAGCGGCGGCTAGTTTAACCGAGCGCCCTCGGTACCGCCCAGTTAATCACGCCCCGTTAATGTTGAGGTGCCCAGTGGCACGTTCCAAAACAAGTCAAGGTTGGTTGAAAGAGCATTTCAACGACCCGTACGTAAAAATGGCGCAGAAGGACGGCTACCGTTCCCGTGCCAGCTACAAGCTTTTAGAGATCCAAGAAAAAGATCGCATTCTGCGGCCCGGCAACACGGTGATTGACCTTGGCGCTGCTCCTGGTGGTTGGTCGCAGGTGACCAGTCGGGTGCTCGGGGATAAAGGTCGGCTAATAGCTTCCGATATTCTGGAAATGGACAGCATTCCTGACGTCACCTTCATTCAAGGCGATTTCACGGAAGAGTCCGTACTGGCGCAGATACTTGAGGCAGTCGGCGATCACCCCGTGGACCTTGTGATTTCGGATATGGCCCCCAATATGAGTGGAGTGAAGATGGCCGATCAGGCGCGCGCTATGTATTTGTGTGAGCTGGCGTTGGATTTGGCAGGTCAGGTCTTGCGTCCGGGTGGCGACTTCCTGATCAAAATCTTCCAGGGTGAAGGTTTCGATACGTACCACAAGCAAGTGCGCACCATGTTCGAGAAGGTGCAGATGCGTAAGCCGTTGTCTTCTCGCGACCGGTCCCGCGAGCAATATCTGCTAGCTCGCGGCTTTCGCGGGGCGCAAGATTGAACCCCTGAAGATAGGGCTCAGTCGAACGTTGTAAGAGTCGAGCGTTGTTTTGCCGTTTCACGGCAATGCCTCATAAAGGGTTACAGACGCTTCCTGCCTAGGTTCGGAAGTTGTGTAGTAAGTTAGGCGGATCAATATCCAGCCGTAATGCGAGGTTCGTCCCGCGTGGGGCCTGCTTCAGAGGGTAGCTAATTGAACGACATGGCAAAGAACCTGATCTTGTGGCTGATCATCGCTGCCGTCCTGGTGACGGTGATGAACAATTTCTCCAGTCCGAGCGAGCCCCAGACCCTGAACTACTCGCAATTTATCGAGCAGGTCAAAGACGGCGGCGTGCAAAAAGTCACCATCGAAGGCTTCACCATTACGGGCATTGGCACTGACGGCAAGCCGTTCACCACAGTGCGGCCGATGATCGAAGACCGCGGGCTGATCGGTGATCTGATCAACAACAACGTCACGGTGGAAGGTAAGAAACCTGAGCAGCAGAGCATCTGGACTCAGTTGCTGGTTGCTAGCTTTCCGATTCTGGTGATCATTGCCGTGTTCATGTTCTTCATGCGCCAGATGCAAGGCGGCGCGGGCGGCAAGGGCGGCCCGATGAGCTTCGGCAAAAGCAAGGCGCGCCTGCTTTCCGAAGACCAGGTTAAAACCACTCTGGCTGACGTAGCGGGCTGCGACGAGGCTAAAGAAGAAGTGGGCGAGCTCGTCGAGTTCCTGCGTGATCCGGGTAAATTCCAGCGTCTGGGCGGCCGTATTCCCCGTGGCGTATTGATGGTGGGTCCACCGGGTACGGGTAAAACTCTGCTGGCTAAAGCCATTGCTGGTGAGGCGAAGGTTCCGTTCTTCACTATTTCCGGTTCCGACTTCGTTGAAATGTTCGTCGGCGTTGGCGCCAGTCGTGTACGCGACATGTTCGAGCAGGCCAAGAAACACGCTCCTTGCATCATCTTCATCGACGAAATTGACGCCGTCGGCCGCCACCGTGGCGCCGGCATGGGCGGTGGTCACGATGAGCGCGAGCAGACACTGAACCAGTTGCTGGTTGAGATGGACGGCTTCGAAATGAATGACGGAATCATCGTCATTGCCGCCACTAACCGTCCGGACGTGCTGGACCCTGCCTTGCTGCGTCCCGGTCGTTTCGACCGTCAGGTTGTGGTCGGGCTGCCAGACATTCGCGGTCGCGAACAAATTCTGAAAGTGCACATGCGCAAAGTGCCCATGGGCGACAACGTTAAGCCTGCCGTCATTGCTCGTGGCACGCCGGGTTTCTCCGGTGCCGATCTGGCGAATCTGGTCAACGAGGCTTCGCTGTTTGCGGCTCGTGCTGGCAAGCGCATCGTCGAAATGAAAGAGTTTGAACTGGCGAAAGACAAAATCATGATGGGCGCTGAGCGCAAATCCATGGTCATGTCGGAGAAAGAGAAGCTCAACACCGCGTTCCACGAAGCGGGCCACGCCATTGTAGGTCGCCTGGTTCCTGAGCATGACCCGGTTTATAAGGTGTCGATTATCCCTCGCGGTCGAGCGTTGGGCGTGACGATGTTCCTTCCGGAAGAGGATCGCTACAGCCTGTCGAAGCGCGCGCTGATCAGCCAGATCTGCTCGTTGTATGGCGGTCGTATTGCTGAAGAAATGACGCTGGGTTTTGACGGTGTTACCACCGGCGCTTCCAACGACATCATGCGCGCCAGCCAGATTGCCCGGAATATGGTGACCAAGTGGGGCCTCTCGGAAAAACTGGGTCCGCTTATGTATGCCGAAGAAGACGGTGAGGTGTTCCTGGGTCGCGGTGGTGGTGGTCAGCAGAGCAGCATGTCTGCAGACACGTCCCGACTGATTGACCTGGAAGTACGCAGCATCATCGACGAGTGCTACGGCACCGCCAAACGTCTGCTTGAAGAAAACCGCGACAAGCTAAACGCCATGTGCGACGCGTTGATGAAGTACGAAACGATCGATGCTGATCAGATCGACGACATCATGAATGGCCGCACGCCACGCGAGCCCCGCGACTGGCAGGATGATGGCGATTCCGGTTCTACGATCAGCAAACAAGATCCGGCTGAAGTGCCTGAAAAACCTATCGGTGGTCCAGCCGCTGAGCATTAAGGCCTGACATGTCTCTGATGCAACACCCGAACCGGCTGCCTTGTGGTAGCCGGTTTCTTGATTTAAGCCGCCCGCACGTGATGGGCATTCTTAACGTGACCCCTGACTCTTTCTCTGACGGCGGGCGCTTCAGTCGCGTCGATCTGGCGTTGCGTCACGCCGCCGACATGGTGGCTGCAGGCGCTGCGCTTATCGACGTCGGCGGGGAGTCAACGCGCCCGGGAGCGCGGGCCGTATCGCCGGTTGAGGAATTGGAGCGCGTAGCGCCGGTGGTCGAGGCGATAGCGCGCGAGTTGGATGTGATCATCTCTGTCGATACGTCTACACCAGCTGTGATTCGCGAGTCAGCGCGGCTGGGTGCCGGACTGATCAACGACGTCCGCTCGTTGCAGCGTGACGGCGCGCTCGAAGCGGCAGCGGCCACCCGCTTGCCGGTGTGTCTGATGCACATGCGCGGCGAGCCGGGCACCATGCAAGACAATCCGGTGTATGCAGATATCCTGGCTGAGGTGCGAGACTTCCTGGCTGAGCGTACGGCCGCTTGTGTAGCGGCTGGGATTGGGCTCGAGCGTGTAGTGCTGGATCCTGGTTTCGGCTTTGCCAAAACGTATGAGCATAATCTGTCGCTGTTTAAGCACTTGGAAGCCTTGCACGCCCTCGGCCGGCCTTTGTTGGTCGGCGTCTCGCGTAAAAGCATGATTGGTCGGACGCTGGGTCGAGAAGTCGGCGACCGACTGCACGGCAGTCTTGCATTGGCCGCTTTGGCAGTAGCGAAGGGCGCACATATTTTGCGTGTGCATGACGTGGCGGAAACCGTCGACGTGGTGCGCATGATTGCTGCTGTGCAAGCAGCAGATTAAGGAGATCGGAGAGCAAATGGGCAAAAAATATTTCGGCACCGACGGCATCCGTGGGCGCGTAGGTCAATTCCCGATCACTCCAGATTTCATGCTTAAGCTCGGCTGGGCGGCGGGCATGGCGTTTCGCAAGCAGGGTGCCTGCCGTGTGCTTATCGGTAAAGACACGCGAATTTCCGGTTATATGTTTGAGTCTGCCTTGGAGGCGGGTTTGTCTGCTGCGGGCGCCGACGTGATGTTGCTCGGCCCGATGCCGACCCCAGCCATCGCCTACCTGACTCGCACCTTCCACGCTGAAGCGGGCATCGTTATCAGCGCCTCGCACAACCCGCACGACGACAACGGCATCAAGTTCTTCTCCGGCCAGGGCACCAAATTGCCGGACGAGTTGGAGCTGATGATTGAAGAGCTGCTCGACGCGCCGATGACGGTGGTGGAGTCGGCGAAGCTCGGGAAAGTATCGCGTATCAATGACGCAGCGGGCCGGTACATCGAATTCTGTAAGAGCAGCGTGCCAACCAGCACCGATTTCGCCGGTTTAAAACTGGTGGTGGACTGTGCTCATGGCGCTGCTTACAAAATTGCGCCTAGCGTATTTCGCGAACTAGGCGCCCACGTCACGGTGCTGTCCGCTGCCCCTAACGGCCTGAATATCAACGATGACTGCGGCTCTACGCACATGGGCGCGCTGCAGGCGGCCGTTGTGGAGCATGGTGCGGATCTGGGCATCGGCTTCGATGGAGATGCCGACCGCGTGCTGATGGTTGATCACACTGGGGCTCTGGTCGATGGCGATGAGCTGCTGTACATCATTGCTCGAGATCTCCAAGAGCTCGGCAAGCTGCAGGGCGGCGTCGTTGGGACGCTGATGAGCAATCTGGGGCTAGAGTTGGCGCTGGCCGACCTGAACATCCCCTTCGTGCGCGCCAATGTCGGCGACCGCTACGTAATCAGCGAACTGCTCGAGCGTAACTGGCAGATTGGCGGTGAAAACTCCGGACATATCGTGTGCTTCCAACACACTACTACCGGGGACGCCATCATTGCCGCGTTGCAGGTGCTATTGGCGTTGCGTCGTTGGGGTAAGAGTCTGGCTGAGGCCCGGCAGGGGCTGCGTAAATGTCCGCAGGTGTTGGTTAACGTGCGGTTTGCTGGTGGCGTCGACCCGGTTTCTCACCCGTCGGTTACCGATGCCTGCGCCCGCGTGACCGAGCGTATGGGTGGGCGTGGGCGCGTGTTGTTACGTAAGTCCGGCACAGAACCTTTGGTTCGTGTGATGGTCGAGGGTGACGACGAAGCCCAGGTGCGTAGCTATGCTGATGAATTAGCTAAAATAGTTACCGAAGTCTGTGCCTGATTCGGCTTGCTAATCCTTAATGTCTTGGGTAGCATCTGCGCCCACTTTGATCGACGAGGTAGAACATGCGTCGCCCTTTGGTAGCTGGTAACTGGAAAATGCACGGTACCCGCGCCAGCGTCGCTGAGTTGATCAATGGCTTGCACGCGCTGGCTTTGCCAGGTGGTGTAGAGGTAGCGGTTTTTCCGCCAAGCCTTTATATCAATGATGTGTTGGCTGGCGTGAGAGACAAGTCCATCGCCGTCGGTGCGCAGAATTGCGCTGCTGTTCCCGAGCAGGGTGCGCTGACAGGCGAAATCGCCTCAAGTCAGCTGGCAGATGCAGGATGTGAGTTTGTTCTTGTAGGTCATTCTGAGCGCCGTCAGGTGTTGGGCGAAACAGATGACCTGCTTGCTCGTAAGTTCGCTGCGGTACAGGCCTCTGGTTTGACGCCCGTGTTGTGCATAGGGGAAACCCTGGAGCAGCGCGAAGCAGGTCAGACCATCGAGGTGGTGAATCGCCAGGTGAGCTGCGTGGTAGAAACGCTCGGTGTTGAAGTGTTTGCTCGTGCGGTCATTGCGTACGAGCCGGTATGGGCCATTGGTACGGGTCTAACCGCAACGCCAGAGCAGGCGCAGGACGTGCACGCAGCTATTCGTGCGCAACTGAGTGCTAGCGATGCTGAAGTGGCTCGCGGTGTACGAATTCTTTATGGCGGCAGTGTTAAGGCGGCCAATGCGATTGAATTGTTCGGCATGCCGGATATCGATGGGGGGCTCATTGGTGGAGCCTCTCTGAATGCGGATGAGTTTGGTGCGATCTGTCGCGCCGCAGGAAACTAAGAAATGCTGGAAACTATCGTTGTAGTTCTGCATCTGTTGGCGGCTTTGGGCGTAGTTGCGCTCGTATTGCTGCAGCAGGGTAAAGGTGCCGATGCCGGTGCCTCGTTTGGTTCGGGTGCTTCGGCCACTGTTTTTGGTAGCCAAGGTTCCTCTACCTTTCTTAGTCGTTTTACTGCTATACTTGCAGCCGCTTTTTTCATTACTAGCTTGGGCTTAGGCTTCTTTGCTAAGGAAAAAGCTCACATGTTGGGTCAGGCAGGTTTGCCAGATCCAGCGGTGTTGGAAGTGCCGCAGCAAAAACCGGTCGCAGAAGATGTGCCGGTGCTCGAAGAGCAAAAGCCAGCGTCTAACGCTAGCGACGTACCTCAAGCTCCAGGGCAGAAGTAAGTGCGTTAATTGCCGAGGTGGTGGAATTGGTAGACACGCTACCTTGAGGTGGTAGTGGCCATAGGCTGTAGGGGTTCGAGTCCCCTTCTCGGTACCAATTAAACAGCAAAGCC
>Ga0157370_10003124_pt1 | contig 19612 bp, 13 predicted proteins | sample C35metaG_FD_113463 | JGI IMG/M metagenome (GOLD analysis project Ga0157370, IMG submission 113463) | Corn rhizosphere microbial communities from Kellogg Biological Station, Michigan, USA - C3-5 metaG | ecosystem: Host-associated > Plants > Roots > Rhizosphere > Soil | place: USA: Michigan...
GATATTCGCGGCAATCGCGCGAGTTATTCACCCCACGACGGCAGGATCACGGTCATCGTCTTCATCTCGACCCGTTGCCCGATGTCGAATGCCTTTAATGCCAGGATTAACTCTCTTTACACGGAATTCTCCAGGCGCGGCGTGAAGTTTCTGGTCGTGAATTCGAACGCTGATGAATCACTCGACGAAGTCCGCCATCACGCGGAGAGGATGGAATACGATTTTCCTGTTTATAAAGACGAGAACAATGTAATTGCGGACCTGTTCGGGGCGATCGCGACGCCGGACAGCGTTGTGCTCGACGAAAAAGGAATGGTTCGGTACCACGGAATTATAGAGGACGGAGCCAATCCACAACGCTCGACAAAACGGCCTCTTCGATCGGCCCTCGAGGCGGTGATCGAGCACCGCGACGTGCCCGAACCCGTGACCCACGGCCGGGGCTGCGCGATCAGGCGCGTGAAGCCTCTTATTCACTAGATCGGGTTCGACCGCAGGCCGGCCCAGGCATTCCACGGCTCCTCCACTTCGGGAATATAAACTGGTCCCGCATGCAGTGGCTGAATTACCATCACCTGCTGTATTTCTGGATGGTTGCCAGAACCGGCAGCATCGCCCGCGCCTGCCAGGAACTGCGTCTGGCCCAGCCCACCATCAGCGCTCAGTTGCGTTCCCTCGAAGAAAGCCTGGGAGAGAAGCTGTTCACGCGGCAGGGCCGCCGCCTGGTTCTGACCGAAGCCGGCCAGGTCGTTTATCGCTACGCGGAAGAGATCTTCACTCTCGGCAACGAGCTAACCGAGGTACTGAAAGGCCGTCCCCGCGATCGTCCACTGCGTCTGATGGTCGGCGTCTCGGACGTCATCCCGAAGCTCATCGCCTATCGCATTCTGGAGCCGGCGCTCGCAATGAAGGGAGGCGTCTACATGGAGTGCTACGAAGATACGCCAGAAAAGCTTCTTTTGAGTCTGTCGGCGCACGAACTGGATCTGGTGCTCACAGACGCGCCGGCTTACTCCGTGGCCCGCGTTCGCGTATTCAATCATCTGCTGGGCTCGTCCGGCGTTGGTCTGTTCGCGTCTGCGCCACTTGCCCGCTTTTATCGAAAACGCTTCCCCGCCAGCCTTTCCGGCGCTCCCTTCCTGCTTCCCATCAAGAACTCGACGCTCCGGCAGATCCTCGATCAGTGGTTCGAATCCCAGTCCATTCAGCCGCGAATCCTCGCCGAGTTTCAGGACACCGCGCTGCTCACAGCGTTCGGCCAGAGCGGAGCGGGAATCTTCGCCGCGCCCCTCGCCATCGAGGGGGAAGTACGAAGCCGCTATCGCGTTGTCCGGGTGGGAGAGGTCGGGCCGCGGCTTACGGAATATTACGCCGTATCCGCCGAGCGAAAAATCAAGCATCCGGCGGCCACTGTTATTGCGGAAGTAGCGCGGCATAAGTTATTCGGTTCAAATTCGCCCGCACGCTAAAAAGAAAAAAGGAGGCGCATCCGGCGCCTCCCGTTATTTGATACAGATTTGAGCTTAGCTTCCGATCTGCAGGTCATTGGTCACCGAAAAGGCCCCCGGCACGCTGTTCGCCTGCGTGTACGCGATTGTGCGGTCCATTTCGTTTCCAACCACGCCCTTCAACGTCACATGACCGTTCTCGACGATGATCCGCACCGGAGGATGCGGGTTCAGACGATATCTCGCCAGGTTGGATTGCCCGTAGATCGCTGCATACGTCGCCCACCGAATACGGTTGTCGTTTGAGGAGAGCGGCAACACTTTGATGTCGCTCGTCACTATCTCCACGCCCTCGATATCGCGCACCACGCGCTCGGCGTCGGATTTGAGCGTCGGCCAGCTCACCTCGCCGGTCAGCGCCACCTCATCGCCATCCACCTGAAAGGCCAGATGATCGAACACGCCGTAGTACGGCAGTTTCAGCAGTTCGCTGCGGACCTGCTCCCCGAGCGTCTTCCCCGCAACGGGTTGCAACTGATCGGCTTCGGGCGCTGTCGATACCTTTGCTACCGGCTCGATCGGTGAAGCGTCCAGCGTGTTGAGCTTTTCCCGCGCGCCCGCATAGTCCAGATGGACGGCGACCAGAGTGCGAGTCTGGTTGGCCCAGGCGTTCAGGTTGTCCACGCTGTCCCGATAGTCCGCAGAGGGCAGCTTGTGGCCGCCCGCGCTCAACTGCTCGATCGCAGCGGTCGTATGACCGGCGAGGCCCACCAGCACGGGCTCCAGCCGGTCGATCAGCGATTGCTGCCAGGGCAATCCGCTCGCGCGGAGTTCCTGCAACTGCCGGAAATCGGCGCCCATGGAGTTGATCGCCTCTTTCGCCCCGGTCAACTCGCCGGCATGGCTCGTGTAACGCAGTCCCGCTCCCGGTCGGGTAAAGGCGTCAAGTGTGTCGGCGTGTCTCGCGACCACGGTGGCTTTCGCCAGGATCTGCTTCAACAGCCGGTCAATTTCCTTTTGCTCGACAGTAACGGGCGTCGCCTGTTCGAACGAGCTGCTCGAGCCCTGTAAAGGAAGCGTGGATGTGGTGACTGCGCCAGCCAGCGGAGCCAGCATCAGTGCGATTCCCAGAAAACCTGTCATGAGTCGGGTGTTGCGTTGCATATTGGTGTTTTGTCCTCCTGATCCAATCCTGGCAGGACCCGATATTCATAGACAAATAGATAGTTTGGAATCTTTCCATAGGTGTACTCGATGTATTGTGGCCCGACTGAACCAGATCGGTTCGGCAGGGTTCAGCCTGGATTAGTATGTATCGGACGGGAAACTCATGTCTTCCCTGTATCGTTTGCTTACGCCACGAGTTAATTACGTCTTCCGGGAAACGGTACGTCCGCCAACGCCTCGTTGCGATATATCAAGACCTGCGTTTTCTCCCGGCCGGATTCGCCGCAGTGAAACCCCCGAAGGTCGATTGGCGCTACCTTTTTTGGACCCGCACACTTACTACAGTCTGGGCCCCATTTACGACATTCACGCCTGTTTTCCGCGAGCCCGAAACGCGATTTTTTGAAGACCGAACCTCAATGATCTTGCCCGCAACTTGCAGACGGTTTTTCTCCGTCGCCGACTGAGAAATGTTTTTTGACCGTTCCGCCAGTTGTTGGCGATTTGCCGTGAGCAAATTCGGGTTATGCAACTTCCGCGATCCGGTTAGTCGGCTGATCAGCGATGCGGCGCGGCACCTGAGTCACGCAGCTTCGATCCAGAGCTTTCCGCGCACCGTTTATTCCCGCCTCTCGATGCTCTGCGACTTATTCACGCCGGCGCCTGACAAACGTTTACGCCGGCGCCGTGAACCTCTCTTGCAGGCGTACGTCTGTCATGACAGGAGGGGAAAGAATCCCAAATGAAACAAAGAGTCTTCTCATTCATACTTGCAGGCGTTTGCGCGGCCGGCCTCGCGCTTGCGGAGCCGCAGCAACACCAAAGCGGCGCGCAGGACCACGGGCGGGCGCATCGCATGGAAATGCTCAGCAAGCGGCTGAATCTTACGGCCGATCAGCAGGCGAAGGTGGCGCCGATCATGGCGGACAGTCGGCAGCAGATCCACGCCATTTTTCAGGACAGTTCTCTTTCAAAAGAAGATCGCATCGCGAAAATAAAAGCCATTCGCAACGACAGCAAAGCGAAGATCGAAGCGCTGCTGACGGATACGCAAAAGCAGAACTTCGAGCAGCTTCAGCAGCAGCGACGGCAGCACGGCCCTGAACATCGCGTGAAAATGCTCAGCAAGCGGCTGAATCTCACGGCCGATCAGCAGGCCAAGGTGGCGCCAATCATGGCGGACAGCCGGCAGCAGATCCACGCCATCTTTCAGGACAGCTCTCTTTCAAGAGAAGATCGCATCGCGAAATTCAAGGCCGTTCGCAAGGACAGCAACGCGAAGATCGAAGCGTTGCTTACAGACGAACAAAAGCAGAATTTCGAGCAGCTTCAGCAGCACATGCGGCAGCGCGCGCACGGCCATCGCGGTCAGGCGAACGCCGCCGAAGCGCCCGCCACCAGCAGCACCGCAACTGGCGCCGCCACGGACACAAACTGACACCTACAAAAATGCCTTGATCAGCCTGCGGTGTACATCCTTCAGACTGTCATTCGCGCTCGCCAGCTCGGCCATTCTGTCCCGCAGATCCCGAAGCAGGCGAGCGCGTTCTATTCCGCCCTGGATGGCAAGCAGCAGTTGCGTATTGTCCCAGGGCTTTTCAATGTATTGAAACAGCGCGACGTCGTTGATGGCGTCGATCGCGCTCTGCTTATCGGCATGGCCGGTCAGCAGAATACGGCTCGCTTCCGGAGCCGCCTCCTTCGCCTGCCGCAGTAACTGGATGCCGGTCATGTTCGGCATCAGATAATCGGAGACGATCACATCATAGGGCCGCTGCATAATGAAGCCGGCCGCTTGTTCGGGGTCGGTAAAGCCTTCCACGCGGTAATCGGTCTCGAGCGCCAGGTACGCCCGCACGCTGGTAATCACCATCTCTTCGTCATCCACGAGGACGACTATAGGTTTATCGCCGTTGCTCTCCACGCGTCGCCTGTTCTATGGTCGTTTTTGCTTCAAAGGTAATTGAATTCTGAAGGTCGTGCCCTCGCCTCGACTGCTTTCGAAATCGAGTTCGCCGCCGTGAAGATCCACGATGATCCTCTTCGAGAGAGTAAGGCCGAGCCCCGTTCCCTGCCCTGCAGGTTTGCTGGTGTACCCCGAGTGGAAGATTTTGTCGCGCACCGATTCGGGTATTCCTTTCCCTGTGTCGCGAATCCGGATCTCGATTGAGTCTGCACCCGCGCTCGCGCTGATCGTAACGTTACCCGTTTCCTCGATTGCCTGCGCCGCGTTGACAATGATGTTCAGCAGCGCCTGATTCAGCTTTCCCGGATAGCATTCGATTCGCGGCAAATCCGGCGGCACGAGGTTCTCAAAAACAACCCGACGACCATGCTCAGCCTGCACCAGTTTCAACGTTCCGGATACCTGCTCCCATACATCCACGCGATGCAATTCATCGGAATCGGCTCTCGCAAAGCTTTTGAGGCCGCGGATCACGTTGCCGATGCGTTCGCACGCTATCTTGTCGACCTCGGCGAGACTGTGGCATGTGGCAACCAGCGCGCGCGCATGGGCGCCGGTTTCGCCGGCGAGATGTTCCAGATCGTTCTTCAACATCTCGAGCGACCGCAGCGCCACCTGATTGTTTGAAAAGATAGAGCCGATGGGCGTGTTGATCTCGTGAACGATGCCGGCGAGCAGACGCCCGAGCGAAGCCATCTTATGCTCCTCGGCCACCTGGCGGCGCAGAATTTCGATCTCTTCCTGCTCAGTTTCCTGTCTTTCGTGATCCGCCATCAAGGCTCGCTTTCTGATCGCCTTTCAGGCTCTACCAGCTTTCGAAACCGCTTCACCAGCGTAGAGAAGAGCGCCTGAGTAATTTCAGGATTGTCCGCCAGCACGTCATAGAAGTCATCGCGCGAGATTCGCATCAGCCGGGTGTCTTCCAGAGTACGCGCGCGGATCGCGAGGGGCTCATCGTCAAACAGCGCCCATGCGCCCAGAACTTCATTCTGCCGCGCCACCGCAAGCGACTCGCCCTCGCGACTCAGCTCGACCGCGCCCTCGACTACCACGAATAGATAAGAGGGCGGCCTTGTGGCGTCGTAGACCTCTTTCCGCGGCCCAACGGAAATTTCTGAGGCCACCGCGGCAATGCGCGCCAGCTGCTCCGGCTTCAGATTCCGGAAGAGCTCCACGCTTTCGAGCGTGAGTACTTTTTCGACTATGTTCAGTTCCGCCATATTTAGTCGGGCAATTGGACTGCGTCAGGTAAGTACCGCCATCGCCTCATCCGCAATCTGCCGGACAGGAGCGCTCGCGCTGCGGGAAGCGCGCTCGATCTCCGGCACCAGAGCGGACAACTTCAGTTCCCGGGCGGCGGCGATCGCGCAGGCGACGAGCCACGGATCCACCGAAGCGATCAGCTCACGAACGGCCGATTCAGCGGTCTGCGGCTCGAATCCGAAAAGCCGCTTGCCAATTTCCTGTACGTGCTGCGGTTCGTCCAGCATCGGCAGCACCACGCGCTTCACATCGCGATCGAGCGTTTCATCCAGAAACTCGAGCGCCGCGCCGGCTTCGTCTCCCCGGCGCGCGCGCCAGGCGAGGTAAGCCGAGTAGATCTCGACCGGTGGATAGCGCAAGCCGAGCAATCGGAACAATCTTTCAACCGCCTGCTCGAGCCGCTGCTCGATGGTCCGGGCGAGCAAACCGGCGGCCGTACGCGGGGCCTTTTCTTCCGCCAGGGGAGCGGTCGCAAAGGGAGCTAAAGACGCGCTTAGTTCGAAGTAGTAACGGGCCTCCGCCAGAATGCGATCGGTGACGAAGCTCTGGTGGAAATCGAGATCGGGTTGCCGGTTGCGAATGCTGTTGAGGGCACGCAGCACCGATTCGCGGATCGAGAGATCTCCGTGTCCGATAGCCTGTACCAGCACATCCACGCTGCGCTGGGTGCGAATGAGTTTCAGAGCGCGCGGCGCCTGGCGGCGAATCGGCGCGGGCAGCGAGTCGTCGTTGAGCAGATCCGAAAGCGTCCCGCAGATATTGTCGCCATACGAGGCAATGGCTTCGAGGACGTCCGCCCGGAGATCCGTGCGCGTAATCAGCGGCAGGATCGCGAAGATGAGGGAGCGATCCCGAAGTTTGCCGGTGCTCATGACGGCTTCACGCAGCACCTCCGTGTCCGGATCCTGCAACAGCTCGCGAAGCAGGGAAACTGCCTTCTCTGCAGTCCCGTCGTCAACGGCAAGCGAGAGCGCAGCAGCGGCCAGGTGGCGCCTGCGCGGATTGGCATCGCGCGCCGCGGATTCGAGCCAGTCCATCTTGATCTGGCCCGGAGCGATCGCGCGGACTCCGATCGCGGCCGCCCCCGCGCGAGCAGCGGCTTCGGCAAGTTCTGTATCGCTCGTCGCAAGCAGTTGAGAAATCTCCCCCGCCGGATCGGCCGACACAGCGAGAAGGTATGCGATCGCGGATTCCCTTTCGCCCTTGTCCCGCCTCAGTTCCTGGCGCGCGGCCTGCTCGAATCCGCCGAGTTTCCGGGCTGCCGCAACTTCGAAAGCTTTTTGCCGCACCATCGCATCCGGGCTTGCGACGCCACGCGCCAACAGCGGGCGAACGTCGTAGCTGCCCAGTTCGCCCAGCAGACCGATCGCGTAGGCCGCCTGGCGGCCGCTTTCGCCGGACGCCGCGCCTTCCAGCAAATGCATAATCGCGCGGTCGGATGGATCGATCCGCGCCTCCGCGAAATCCAGCCGCCGTGAAGCGAGGCGGCGCCGCACGGTGGCGATGTACTCGCGGTTCGCCATCCGCGACAGAATGATCCATGGGATCGCGAACACGGCGGTCACCAGCGCGATCGATTTTGGCGAAAGATTCAGGACGCCCGTGAAAAGCATCAGAAGCATTCCCCCGACGCCGCGGCCGAAACGGTCCACAAAAATGTCGATAAACGCTTTGGTGCGGTTCTTCAGTTCGAGCGGCAGTGGAAGGTAAAGAAGTTCCATACCGGTGCGGTTGAGCGTGTACCGTGTAGCCGCTTCGGTTAAGCGCAAAGTGCCGGCGGCCCATACGCCCGAGAAGAAGTAAGTCACCACGGATGTAATCCCGATGGTGATCGGCATGATTTGCAGGGTTCCACCTACTCCCAGCCGTTGCACCACAAACGCTGTGAAAACAATCTGTAAAACGATGGTGACCAGATTCAGATAGATGCCGTAAAAACTACCTAGAAAAGCGGTGAGACCCGCACCGGAAGGATCGTGGCCTTTGTAAGCGAGCTTGGCGAAGGCGTTGAACTGATACTCGATCGAGACATCGACGATAAACGTCAGGATCATGATCGCGACGATCACCTGTAGATGCCGCTGCGCCCGGATGGAACCGAAGATGTCCCGCAGCTCTACATTGGCTTCGTCGGCAGTGGCGCCCTTCGCGCTCTTAAGAGAAACGCCGGGCTGCGCGGCGGTGAGGCGGAACGCGATGTAAGCCAGGATCACGAAAACGGCGCTCGCGAGCAGCAGATCCCGCGGCGGGATGTACTTTACGGCGCGGGCGGTGAACTCGCCCCCGAATGCCGCGCCGACCACTGCGCCCGCGCCCAGCAAACCATAGAGCCGCTTCGCTTCACGAGCTGTAAACACGTTCGCGGCTACCAGCCAGCCCTGAGATACCAGCATTACGCTGAACAGGCTGACCCAAATATTGAAGAAGTAATAGACCCAGGGTTGATTCAGACCGATCAGCCACCAGATCAGAACCAGCATCGCGACGCTGAAGGCCATCGCCCCCGCAACGGCGGTCCGGAGCGAGCTTCGCACCGCGACTTTGGTATAAACATAAGCCAGTAATCCACCGGCCGCGGCGATCAAAACATAAAGATACGGAAGCTTGTCAATATCGAACTTATTAAGGAAAAGCGCGCGGGAAACAGGCTTCAGGATGTAATAAGCCAGCAGAACCAGAAGCAGATACAGCGACATGAAGAACGTTCGTCCGTATTCTCCGGGCCGTACATCGAAGAAGTTACGGAACCACGCCGCCAGCCGCTGCATTCACTCCCGCCCGAAGATTAACATAAGATAGAGCGATTTCCCTCGCTTGCGCGATGCTGTTTGGTGCGCGTGCGAACCGTCGCACACTTCCCGAAGAAATTCTGAAAGCCTGCATGCCTCGCGCCGGTCTTCCGCAATATGATCGCTCCACCTTGTTCGGCTGGCTGCTGCCGGCGGAAATGGAACGTAATCCGGCGTTTGGCGAAGAGCTGCTGCGGCTTAGCCGCAGCGGATTACGTCTGCTCGGAGCAATGGAGCTCGCCCTCGCCCTGGTTCTTTTGCCCGCTTCGGGACGCGCGCTAACCATTCAGTTCTGGGCAGTCCTCGCGATTGGAGCCGCGACGGTCGCGATCGCGCAGGTGAGAGGCCTCGGTGCACACGTGCGCAGCATTGCGCTGACTTCCGGCGCTTTTACCGCCGCGGCCCTGATGGAAAGTGCGCTGTGGGCGACGCAGGGGAACCCGATCGACGATCATCTGCTCTATGGTGATCTGTCGCTCGTGCTGTTCGCGGTAATCTCTGCAGTGCAGCTCATCCCGCTGCAGACGTGCGTGCTGGGCTCAGGTATCAGTTTCCTGTATGCCGTAAGCGCCGGCATCGGTAAGGAATGGGACCCGTCGCTCCAGGTTTTTTTGTTGTTTCTAACCTGCTTCGCTACAGGTGTTTCCGGGCTGCTCTACGCGCGCCGCAAGGAGGCGTTCGAAGAGCACCAGCGCATGATCGAGTTCCGCGAGACGCTCACGGCGGCGCAATCGCGAGCGCAACTCGCCGAGACCGCCATTGCCGTGGGGCGCCTGGCGGCCGCCCTCACGCATGAAATCAATACTCCCCTCGGGGCTTTGAAAAGCGCCGTGGACACGATGGTGCTGCTTGGGCAAAAGCAGGCCTCGGCAAAACCCGAAGAACAGGATCGCCTCCGCGCAGCGCAGGCCGACCTGCGGCGTTCGATCAACGATTCGGCCGAACGGCTGAGCGCCGTGGTCGGGCGCCTGAAGCGGCTGATTGCGCTCGATCGCTCAGAGAAAAGAACCGTAAACATTAACGATCTCGTCACCGACGCGGGGCTGCTGGTTCGCGACCTCGCCGATGGCCGCATCACCACGACATGGCGTCTGGGCGAAGTACCGGCCGTCCTGTGCAGCACGGATCAGATGACGACGGCGCTCGGGAATCTTTTCCGAAACGCGGTCTCCGCCATCGATGGCAAGGGTTCGATCGAAGTTTCAACCTCGTGCGCGCAGAACTCGGTCGAAATCCTGATCCACGACAGCGGACGTGGAATGGAGCCGGACGAAGCCGATACGATTTTTGAACCCGGATTTAAGGTGCAGGGCGGCCGCGTGCTGGGCGGCAATTGGAGTCTCTTCACTACGCGCCAGATCATTCATGAGCACGGAGGCGAAATCTGGCTCGAGACCGCGCCCGGCGAGGGAACTACGGTTCACGTGAGCCTCCCCGCGCTGCGCAGTTGACCGGCCGCCCGAACTAAAGCCCCGGCGCCGGGCGCACATTGTCCCGCGCCTGGCGAATCAGCTTGTCCTCGAAGGAGAAATCCGGTTTCCGCCCTTCGCCGTGCTTCGCGTACCACTTATACGTATCCTTCAGCCCCGTCTGAAAGGGCGTCAGGGCTACGTTGAGCACGCGCTTTACTCTGCCCACTGCTTCCGTGATCGGCTGCAGGTCGTAATATTCGCCGAAATAAAGCGGCTCATTCATGGCATTTCCGCCATTCCGCGCAATAATTTCGCGCGGTACGCGTACTAAATTCGGCGTCTTTCCGATCGCTTTTGCGAATTCGGTCACCGCCTCCACCTGCGTCAGCGGCTTGTCGTCCGCCACGTTGAATGCCCGTCCGGGCGCCGTATGTTTGGTCAGCGCGTTGAAGCAGGCTTCCACCAGATCGTTCACATAGACGAACTGCATCAGGCGGTTGCCGTCGCCCGGGATAATGATCGGCCGGTCCTGAAGCAGCCTGTCCCAGAAGAACGCCTCGCGGTAGAAGGGATTCTCCGGGCCGTAGACGAATGGCGGCCGCATCGTCACCACGGGAAACCGGCTCTCGTGGTACATGCGGAACAACGCGCGCTCGCTGCCGGCCTTGTTCCGGACGTAGGGATCGGGATGCAGATCCGAAGCGAGCGGGTCGTCTTCCGCGTGATTCAGGCCATCGCCATAAGCCGCCACGCTCGACATGAAGATGTACCGGGAGATATCGCCCGGAATGCTCTTCGCTGTCGCCTCCACCTGCTGTCCCGTGGTGCCGCGTTCCCAATCGTAGGCGATGTCGTAAACCGCCTCGAACTTTTGTCCCGTCAGTGCGGACCTGATGGAATCGACGTCGTTCCTGTCGGCGACCACATTCCTGACTCGCCGTCCGAATGGGTGAGCGGTTTTGCGGTGCAGAAGGGTGACCTCGTGTCCCGCGCCCAGCAGCTTCTTAACCAGCAACTTTCCAATGAACAGCGTCCCGCCGATTACGAGAACGCGCATCGTGTGTTCGCCCCCTGGCCATCAAACGCCGCATTCGGGCCCATGCACAGCGGCGCTGCGGCGGCTGGACGTGATTTTAATCGTAGTACTCGAGTCCGAGGTGAGTAATCAGCTGCTCGCCCTTCATCCAGCGCAGAGTATTCTTCAGTTTCATGAGCTGGATGAAGATATCGTGCTCGGGATAAAGTCCCTGAGCCGTCATCGGCGCCTTGAAATAGAAAGAAAGCCACTCCTGAATGCCTCTCATTCCCGCGCGCTGCGCCAGATCCATGAACAGCACCAGATCCAGAACGAGCGGCGCCGCGAGAATGGAGTCGCGGCACAGAAAATCGATCTTGATCTGCATCGGATAGCCAAGCCACCCGAAAATGTCGATGTTATCCCAACCCTCCTTCGCATCGCCACGGGGCGGGTAGTAGTTGATACGGACCTTGTGGTAGATGTGCTCGTATAGTTCGGGATAAAGATCTGGCTGCAAGATGACTTCCAGCGCAGAGAGCTTGCTCTCTTCCTTGGACTTGAAAGAGCCGGGATCGTCCAGGACTTCGCCATCCCGGTTGCCGAGAATGTTGGTTGAGAACCAGCCGGAGACGCCGAGCATCCGGGATTTGAGGCCGGGCGCAATCAGAGTTTTCATGAACGTCTGGCCGGTCTTGAAGTCTTTACCCGCGATCGGCACACCGCGCTCGCGCGCCATCTCTACCAGAGCCGGGGCATCCACGGCGAGGTGAGGAGCGCCGTTGGCGTAAGGAACGCCGGATTTCAGGGCCGCGTACGCGTAAATCTGGCTGGGCGAGATCTCGGGATCGCTCTTCTGCAGCCCGCACTCGAAATCCTGTATGGACTGGTGTACGGCAGCCGGGCGATGGAAAACCTCAGTCGATCCGCACCAGATCATGGCCAGCCGGGAAGCGCCGGATTTTTCGCGAAACTGCCGGATGTCGTCCATCAACATCTCGGCATGATCCATTTTTGAGCCTTTCGGCTTCAGATTGGGCCCGTGGATCCGCTTCACGTACTCGTTGTCGAAGACCGCCGGCATCGGTTTGATCTTCTGAAGCGGCTCTCTTACCTGATCGAGCAGGGGGCGCTCGATAACGCCCGCCTGGACCGCGGCATCGTAGCAGTTTTCTTCAAAAATGTCCCAACCGGCGAATTCCAGATCCTGTACTGCAGCCAGAGGAATAAAGTCCTTGATTTTAGGAGTGTTATTGTCCGTCCTTTTGCCGAGGCGAATGGTTCCAAGCTGAGTGACGGAGCCAATCGGTTTGGCCAGCCCCTTCTTTATCGCCTCAACGCCCGCGATGAACGTTGTTGTAACCGCCCCCATGCCTGGAATCAGGATGCCGAGCTTTCCTTCGGCGGGCTTGACTTCGGGCGGCGTTCTAAGCGCCGAATCTGGCGACGTGGACAATATTCTGCTCCTTGGTTCCGCGCCCGGAGACGCGTAAACATGATGATCGGCGCGCCCAAGACGGGGCGGCTGGCCACCGCCCGATTAGGCGCAATCCCATTGAATTTAAACCAATTCGCTATAATAGCAGTTCATGCGATCTCGCGCGACCGGGCCAATAAGCGCCATCATCGCCGACGATGAACAGCTGGCCAGGGACGAGCTTAAATATCTCCTCGAGCAGATCGGAGATATAGAGGTTGTAGCGACCGCATCCAACGGCATCGAGGCGCTCGAGGTGATCGAAAAGCTCGATCCCGCCATTGCCTTTCTGGACATCCAGATGCCCGGTCTCGATGGGATTTCCGTCTTACGGCGCCTGCGGGAGAGCCAGATCGAGCCACCCCATATCGTCTTTTCCACCGCCTGGGATCAGTTCGCGGTTGAGGCTTTTCGCCTTGAAGCGATGGACTACCTGCTGAAGCCGGTCGAGCGGGAGCGCCTCGAAGAAACCATCGAGCGAGCGCGGCGGGCTCTGGGCGATCGGTACTCGGAACCTTCTGCCATCCCCCAGAGGACAGGTCCGGCATTCAGCAAATTGCTGCTGAAGAGCGGCGCAAGGAATCTGATCATCGATCCTCAGGATTTGGTCTACGCGACCATTGGCGGCGGCGTGATTACGCTAGTGGCCGCCGATTTTGAGGGCCAGTCGAACTTCCGGACACTCGAGGAATTACAGGCCGGCCTCGATCCGGAGATATTCTGGCGGGCACACCGCAGCTACGTCGTGAATATCAATCGTATTCGTGAGGTAATGCCGTGGTTCAAATCCACATATCAACTCCGGATGGACGATAAAAGGAACAGTGAAGTCCCGGTCAGCCGGATGCAAAGCCGGCGTCTCCGGGAAATGCTGAACCTCTGAACGCCTCGCGACATATCTGCTCGTAGCACTTTCAAGCTTTCCACTTTGACCCGCCGGGGCCATAACTAATCGCCAGGTGGCCGATATGTTCCGTGAGTTAAACCACGGAGCCTCTGTTGGTAAATCGCCTAACCCTCAAGGGTCACCTCATACGCCTTCATCTGATCGCGGCTGGCGCGGTCCTGATGTGCGCGCCGTCTTTCGGCGCGGTTCGGTTTTCCGCCCAGGTGGGCGAACGCGTTCAGTCGGGAAAACTGCTTGTAGGTTTCCAGCCTGGAGTAGCGCCCGACACGGTATTGCAGCAGATTCTTCCACGGGCGGCGCATTCGCCGGTCGTACCCCAAAGCAATATTCACATCGTTTCGGTGCCGGCATCGAGAGAAGCCGCGATCTCCGAAGCGCTGGCGGCCGACCCCCGCGTCGCCTACGTGGAACCCGATCGCATCCGCACCTCCACGGCTCTGGGCCCGAATGATACCGATTATGCTCAGCAGTGGGCGCTGCAGAACGTTCAGGCGCTGGCCGCATGGGGCCTGATGCCAGGAAAATTCCTGACTCCGGCAACCGCCGGGACCAGCAGGATCAAAGTCGCCGTTCTTGATACCGGCGCTGATTGCACGCACCCTGACTTCATGAACGGCGGCGCTTCGGCCGATTCGGCTTCAGGTGGCCAGATCTCGTTCGCTTTGAGCCGGGGTTACTATCCAACCACTGTGTCACCCGCCGCCTGCGCCTGGCAGGACGATCACGGGCACGGTACTCACACGGCCGGCATCATCGCCGCATCGGCGAACAACGCCACCGGCGTGGCGGGGGCCGCGTGGCCGGTACAGCTCATGATTTACAAGGTTCTGAATCAGAGTGGAAGCGGTGATGACGGGCTCATCTCGCAGGCTGTGATCGATGCCGCCAACAACGGAGCCGCCGTCATTTCGATGAGCCTCGGCGGCGCTGGTTACTCGCAGACATTCCAGAACGCGATTAACTACGCATGGTCGAAGAATGTGCTGGTGGTCGCGGCCGGCGGCAATGCGGGTTCGAGCGCGCTCTTCTATCCCGCGGGCGCAAACCACGCGCTGGGCGTCGGAGCTACGGACAACAGTGATAACTGGGCGACCTTTTCCAACTACGGCAATCAGATCGCTGTGGGAGCGCCCGGCACAGGAATCCTCTCTACGGTTCCCACCTACCCCACGACTGACGGTTTGCAGAACTATGGCTCGCTTTCCGGCACGTCCATGTCCGCGCCGTTCGTCGCCGCGGTCGGCGGCATGATCTTTACGGCATCACCCGGAATTACGGCCGCCGCGGCGAGAATGCAGGTGGAAGCTTCGGCGGATAACAGCAACCCCGGCGGATCGTCGGGACAGTATCTCGGGTACGGCCGCGTCAATTTCGCGCGGGCGATCAGCGGTAATCTTCGGACAGCCACGCAGGGCGGCATCGTGGGCCAGGTGGTGGACGCGTTCAGCCTGATGCCGGTCGGGAACGCGACGATCAGCGTCGCGGGCCAGACAATCACCACCGATTTCACCGGGCTCTACCGTATTAATGGTGTTCCCGGAGGTTCCTGGCTCATGACCGTCAGCCAGGGAAGTTACCCGGTTCTGAATATGACCGTCAATGTGACTGCCGGAGCGGACGCCGAATGTCTCGCGGTGCTCGGCGGCTCGCCTGCCCGGTTTACGGGAACCATTACCGATAAAGGGGTCCCCGTGGCCGGAGCCGTCATCGAGGCTCTCTCAAACGGGCTCATCACCTCTTCGGCCGTAAGTGACGCGAACGGGTCCTACAACCTGTATGTGCAGGCTGGGACTTACACGATCTCGGTATCGGCGATGTACCATGTGACCTCTACCGCCGGCCCGCTGAGCGTTGCCGTGAATAGCGCTGCGACGGCGAATCTGACGCTGCCCGCCATGGGCGCGATGACCGGCACGGTTTTGCTGCCCTCCGGGGCCAAAGCCGCAGGCGCTACGCTCACCATCACAGGACCGCAGACAACTCTCGTTACCGCAGACAACAACGGAGCGTTTTCGACAATCGGTCTGGCCGCCGGTATGTACAGTATCGACGCGGCTTACACGGGACTCACGAATGTGAAAGCGACCGCGATGGTTTCGGTGGATGCGAGAACGGCAGTGAACCTTCAATTCGGTCCGGTTGCAAGCGGCAGTGGTTCAGGCCCGAGCACCGGCTTCACTCCCATCCGCGTGCGCGCCGGGGGCGGAGCCGTCACGGACGCAACCGGCAACGTCTGGGCAGCCGATACCGGATTCATCGGTGGCTATACCTATTCCGATTCAAACTCGATCCCGAACACAAATACTCCTGCGCTCTATCAGGCGCAGCGCTATAACGTGGGAGCGCCGCTCGAATACCGGTTCCCGGTTCCCAATGGCTCGTATTCCATCACCCTCAAATTCGCCGAGACTTTTTTCACGAGGACGGGCCAGCGGGTCGCCAATATTCTGATCAACGGTCAGTTGGTACAGCAGAATTTCGATATCGTCGCGGCCGCCGGCGGACCGAATCTCGCGATCGATAAAACGTATGCCGTCACGGTGGCGAACGGAGCGATCGACATTCAACTCACGTCGGTGGTTGAGAATCCGGAGATCAATGCGCTGCAGATCGTGGCTTCGGCTACAGGGGGCGCACCGGGAAACGCCTCAGGCGGCTCTGGATTTACCCCAATCCGAGTCCGCGCGGGCGGCGGGGCAATCACTGATGCGAACGGAAACGTCTGGGCGGCCGACACTGGCTTTGTCGGCGGCTATGCCTATTCCGATTCGAACTCAATCCTGAATACGAATACGCCGGCGCTCTATCAGGCGCAGCGCTACAACGTCGGAGCACCGGTCGAATACCGGTTCACGGTTCCCAATGGAACTTACTTTGTCACTCTCAAATTCGCCGAGACCTATTTTACGAATACCGGACAGCGGGTCGCGAATATTCTGATCAACGGCCAGTTGGTACAGCAAAATTTCGATATCGCCGCCGCCGCCGGCGGACCGAACCTGGCGATCGATCGAACATATTCCGTGTCCGTCACGAACGGAATAATCGATATTCAGCTCGCGTCCGTAGTGCAGAATCCGGAGATCAATGCTATTCAGATCACTGCGGCCGTGTCATCAACTTCAATCGGTGAATCCGCTTTCACGCCGGTCGATAGGAATACGGGAGCGTCGGCGCCCTTCAGTACTCGCGTCCGGCCCGCGCCAAAACCGTGACCGGCGACGGGGCGGCGCTGTCGAATATCGGCAGCGCCGCCCCCGTTGTCCGGAACGCAACAGCCAAAGCGATTGCGATAACGAACTGACGCCCGTTTGTTATTCTGAAATTCCAGGGCGGCAAGCTGGCGTAGCTCAGTCGGTAGAGCGGCAGTTTTGTAAACTGCGGGTCGGGGGTTCAAGTCCCTCCGCCAGCTCCATAGAATCAATTCTGCTTCGACGTCCCCTTCACAGCCGCCGTCCCCGCGTAGCGAAACGAGTTCAGTGGAAGCGAAACAAGATTCGCCACCTGCTGCTCGCCCGCGGAATTCAGGTGCACCCCGAGGCCGTCGCCAACCAGGTATTGCGGCTGTATATCCCAGCAGTTGCCTACTGGACCGCTCGCCCGTTGCTGACCTACCACGCATCGGTGATCGATTACCGTTGCCCCGTACGCCGGCGCTACCGCAATCGTGTTGGCATTGATGGCATCGATTGAAGCCATCTGCGCGTTGGTCGCGTTCGAACCGTTCCCGGTCCAGGGCCCGATCAGCATCACGAACGTTTTCACGCCCGCCGATTGCGCCGCCGCCATCATCGCGCCAAGCGAGTTCTCGATCGTCGTAATCTGCCCGCCAGAGCATCCCGTCGTCGTCGAGCAGTTCACATAAACGTCGTTGACGCCGCCATCGAGAAGGATATAACTCGGCTTCAGAGCCAGCGCATCCTGCGCGAAGCGGGCCTGAATCTGCGCTGTGGTTTGCCCGCCCCAGCCCATATTCTGATAAGTCAACCCGGAATACTTCGACGTGATGTAGTACGGGATCGAGAGTCCGCTCTGGCCTGCGCCCGCCGATAAAGGCCGGGTCAGAACCACGCCGCCATCGGCGTTCGAATCGTCTTTCTGAAGAATCGAATCACCGATCGCGACGATATCCGGCCGCGTCATCCACGCCTCGATCACCGGGCAGCCGTTCCCCGGAATCAGCGTCATCGAACCCGTCGTGAGCGAGGAAGGTTTCGCCGCGTTCAATTGGTAATAACAGTTTTCCGCCTGAACGGTATTGCCGTTGCCCGTGATCGAAGGCAGCAGAATGGAGGACAACGCCGCAACGTTCTGCGTGTGCGGCGTGCTCCATTCAATCCTTCCGCACATCACGTCGTATTTCTGCGCGGCGAGCGGCGTGGCGAGCGTAAAGGTGTTCACCTCGTTCGCGAAGAACGGCCCCGTAATGGCCGCGCTCCACTGCGCCACCGTCCACGTGCTGCCGGCGGACCAGCGGCAGACCCCGAAATACAAATTCGAGATTGCCGCCCGATCCCCGATATACAGACGGACCTGAGTGATCGATCCCGTGCGCGGGATCATCATCCGGTCCGTCTGTCCGGCGGCGATCCAGTCGAGGCTGCTATCCGTCGCAGCCGTCGTCGTGAGCTGCGCGGCTCCGGCCCCGGCGCTGTACCAGGGCGCAACCTTGACTGTCTGGCAGAAGGCCGTTGCGGCGATAAGCGCGAGCAGGATGGTCTTCACTTAGAACCCTCCACAGCGCCAGGTGAGTTTGTCGGTTGATCCGAACGAGCCGTTCAGGGTCAATGTCGCCGCCGACGCCACCGCCTGGACCAGAATCGCCGTACTCTCATCGTTCGCAACGCACGCCGGCGCGCTGGCATACGCGGCGCCGAAGGTGATCACGACCGAAGTCTGCCCCGCGCCCAAAAGCGACACGCGGCCCGCTTCGTCGGACCCCGCGATGCTTCCAGTCCCCGTGGTCAAACTCGGAGGCCCGCCGCTTGCAAGCGTGTGCCGCACTTTCAGATCGCGTATCGATGCCGCCGCCGCGGGCCCCGAAACTCCGCTGTTAATCTCGAATACGCCCGCTGCATTCCGTGCGAGGGCCACATCGATCGAACTCGTCGATGCAGAGGTCCCGCTGGTAATCGCGAACATACCGACGTTACGCGCCACATGCTGGCCCGTGTTGTTGATATAAGCGCCGCCGATGCTGCCCGACGACGTGGAACCCGTCGAAAGACCGCTGTTCAGCCACAGGCTGCCGCCCTGAAGGGATGCCTGCCACGCGCCATTGTTCGACATCCGCAGATACTCTGCGTTCCCGCCGCCGCTCGGCAGATTCATCGTCATCATCACGCCGAAGCTGTTGCCGGTGGTGCTTCCGCCAAGCGCCAGCAGAGGCGGAGCGCTCGCGCCCGAGGTCACCATGTTGGTGTTCGGAACAACCACCGTGCCCGTTCCCTTCGGCGCAAGCGTCAGGTTGACATTGGCATCGCTGCCGCTGCTCTGGAGTTGCGGCGAAGTCGCTGTCGGCGCATTGGCCACGGTCAGATAATTGACGATCGTGCCCGAGCCCTGCGCCACCGTAAGAGCGTTGTTGGCGGCGCCATCCACCAGTGAAGTGCCGGCTCCGCCGCTGCCGCCGGCAACCTGCTGGCTCCACGTATTTACGGCCGTGCAGAAGTACCAGTTCTGGCCCGGCGTCGCGTCCGTTGCGAAATAGACTTCGCCCACTGCGCAGGTCGCGGGCTTGCTGGCCGCCGTTCCGTTCTTCGCCACCAGATGCGAAGCCGAGGTGAAATCCTGCGTCCCGGTCGTATAGGCGTTGCTTTGGTTCGTCTGCACCGTGGTGGCCGGTATCGAGGCCGCCGGCATGCAGTTCGCACCCGCGCTGTTATGGCACGTCAGCGCGCCCGTGCTCGAATCCGCATAAAGCAGCGCGTTTCCAGCCGCCGGATTGGCCGGCGCCGTCCCGAACTGCATGGTCAGATTCCCCGTGCCGGTAGCGGTCGATGAAATCGAGTTCGCTGTGATGTTGCCCGAACTGTCCACCGTCGCGCTCGCCCCCGGAGTGCTCACGGACGTCGCTGTCGTCGCCGCCAGGATCGCTCCCGGCGTCAATCCGCTGAACGAACCCGCTGGACCTGAAGGCCCCGTTGGTCCCGTTGCACCTGCGGGTCC
>Ga0157370_10003127_pt1 | contig 19607 bp, 16 predicted proteins | sample C35metaG_FD_113463 | JGI IMG/M metagenome (GOLD analysis project Ga0157370, IMG submission 113463) | Corn rhizosphere microbial communities from Kellogg Biological Station, Michigan, USA - C3-5 metaG | ecosystem: Host-associated > Plants > Roots > Rhizosphere > Soil | place: USA: Michigan...
ACGATGCACGACGCGCGCACCATCGCGTTGCCGATCGAGTGCTGCGTCTGGCCCATGCACCAGACGAGCGTCGACGGCCGGTTCTTCGCCATCATCTCGGCGACTTTGTAGACCTGCGCCTCGGGAACGCCCGTCACCTCCTCGCACTTGTCGGGCGTCCACTTCGCCATAACGTCGTCGCGGACCTTGTCCATCCCGTAGACGCGGTCGTGGATATACTTGTCGTCCTGCCAGTTGTTCTTGAAGATGTGATAGAGGACGCCGAACAGGAACGCGACGTCGGTGCCTGAACGGATGCGCACGTATTCGTCGGCCTTCGCCGCCGTGCGCGTGAAGCGCGGATCGGCGACGATCATCTTCGCGCCGTTCTCCTTCGCGTGCAGCATGTGCAAGAGCGACACCGGATGCGCCTCGGCGGCGTTGCTGCCGATGTACAACGCGCACTTGGTGTTGCCCATGTCGTTGTACGAATTGGTCATCGCGCCGTAGCCCCAGGTGTTGGCCACACCGGAGACCGTCGTCGAGTGGCAGATGCGCGCCTGGTGGTCCATGTTGTTCGTCCCGAAGAACGAGACGAACTTGCGCAGCAGATAGGACTGCTCGTTGCTGTGCTTCGAGCTGCCGACCCAGAACACCGCGTCGGGCCCGGCCTCCTTGCGGAGCGCGAGCAGCTTGTCGCCGACCTCGTTGATCGCCTGCTCCCACGAGATCTTCTGGTACTTGCCATCGACGAGCTTCATCGGCGTCTTCAGCCGGTGATCGCCGTGGCCGTGCTCGCGGATCGATGCGCCCTTCGCACAGTGCGCACCCAGGTTGAGCGGCGAGTCGAACACCGGTTCCTGGCGGACCCAGACGCCGTTCTCGACGACGGCGTCGATGGCACAGCCGACCGAGCAGTGCGTGCAGACCGTCCGGTGGACCTCGCGCTTGACGCCTGCGGCGGGGTCGGCCGCCTGCGCCTTCTCCATCGTGCCGTAAGGAAACTGGCTCGCGAACGCGCCGACGCCAGCGGCGAGGCCCGAGCGCTTGAGGAAGCTGCGGCGGTCCATCGTCGCGATCCGGCGCGCGCCGCTACGGGCGATGCGCGGGGCGACCCCGCGAATGGGATCGGACTTGCGCGTCAGTTGCATGGCCTCTCTCCTGCTGGATGCCGAACTCGGGGGGCGGACCCGCGACGCGGACGTCCGTCGATGATCGTCATGACGTGCGCTGCCTAGCGACGAGCGGTCGCGTAGTAGGCGCGGATGTGGTCGGTTTCCCGGTATCCCCGGGGAGTCGTGGCGGGTGGAGTCGGCGTCAAGGCCGCCGCCGGCCCGGCGACGGCGGGTGCTGCGACCGCGGCCCCCGCAGCGCCTGCGCCGAACGCGAGCAGGAAGCGCCGGCGGCGCACGTCCGGTTGCACGACATCCGGCTGGGTCCGAGAAGTATCGTAATCGGATGGATCGGGCATGAACTCCTCCTCGAGAATCAACAGAGCGGCGATTCGACGTGTTCTTCTATCCATCCATGGCGAGTGCTTCGCGATCGAGCACCATGAATGCCCGGGTCCATTCTGCTACCGGCCGGTAAAAGTTGGCAATAGGGGAATCTCCTATTGCGACGCAACAATCGAACACCAGCGGGGCCAGGTTGCCCTCGAAGAACGCTCGCTGGACCGCGTACGTCGCGGGCTCGCGCTCTGCGTCACCGCAGATCAACAGGCGCATCGATTCGCACAGTGCCGACAGGTGATCCTCGAGCATCGTGACTTCGCCGCGCCGTGCGAGACCGAGCGATGCAAGCTCGCTTCGCAGCCGCGCGAGCGGCCGCTCCATCGTGAATCCCGAGATCCAGAACGACGCGTGAAGGTTGACCTCGGACTTGCCGACACCGACGAAGAGATCGGTGTATTCCTGCCTCGCCGACGCGGCGCTCGTGCTGGCGCTCGTGTCGGCGAGGCGATTCCATGCGTCGGCGAGCTCGGAGTGTCCCTCCATGCGCGGGGCGCCTGCGATCGAGGCGAGGAGCGCGGCGTCCGGCCCGTCGGCATAGAGTCTCGCGAGCAGGGCGTAAAGATCGGCGCGGCTTTGATCCTCGTCGCTCAGCGCGCGCCGCCCTTCGACACGCTCCGGCATCAGAGCTCCCGAACGTCGGCCGCGCGCTCGTTGGCCATCATGTCGATGACGCGGCAGTCGGCGCACATCGTCAGGCGGGCGAGCGCCCCTTCTTCGGCGAACATCGAGTGCGTGCGCAGGCGCTCGACGATCGCGAGCACCATCTTCTGCGTCCCCATCGGCTTGCCGCAGCGCACGCAGGCGTGAATGGCTGCCTCGTTCAGCACCCGCGGCGCCTTCGCTTCGGGCGTGAGATCGAGGCGCGGGACGAGCGCGATCGCTGCCTCCGGACAGGTCGCGGCGCACAGCCCGCATTGCACGCAGTTGGCCTCGATGAAGCGCAGCTTCGGCGTCTCGGCATGGTCGAGGAGTGCCGCCTCCGGGCACGACGCAACGCAGGCGAGGCACATCGTGCACGCATCGCGGTTGACGTCGATCGAGCCGAACGGAGCGCCGGCTGGGAGTGCGATCACCGATTGCGGGATCGGCGCGTGGGCGGCAAGGTGCTCGTTGGCGAGGCCGAGCAGGCGCCGCTTGTCCGCGACCGCGGCAAACGTCGCCGCTACGCGCGGCGCCAGTGCCGCCTGCCAGTCCCACAGCGACCGATCGAGTTGCGCGAGGTCGGTGGTCGTGCCGTCGTCGAAGGCGTCGCCCGACGAGTCGTGCGCACCCTCGGCCGGCCCGATCAGGCGGAAGTGCTCGCCCTGGTAGCCGAGGGCCGCAGTGATCGCCTCGGCGATCGACATCTGGAACGCGATCGCCTCACGGTACTGGGGAGCCTCGCGGCCCGTCGCGAGCACGCCGACCTGCGACGCGCCCCATGCGATCGCAGCGAGCCAGAGATCGATGCCGACCGACGCGACGTGCTCGACTTCGACCGGGATCACGCGTGCCGGCAGGCCGCGGCCTTCGCGCGCGAGCCGCTCGATCGCCGAGGCACCATCGGCCGCGTGCAGCAGCACGCAAGGGTCGCGCCCACCCGCGCGCGCATAGGCGCGAAGCAGCGTGCGCAGGCGCGCGCCGAGGTCGGCGGCGCTGGGATACGCGTAGCTGATCGCCCCAGACGGACAGACGGTCGTGCACGCGCCGCAGCCCATGCACAGCTGCGGCTCGACGTGGACGTGGTCGCCGTCGGCGCGAATCGCGAGCGTCGAGCAGACGTCGATGCACTGCGTGCAGCCCTGCTTCTGCGAGCGCGAATGCGCACAGATCGACGCCTTGTACGCGAAGAACTTCGGCTTCTCGAACTCCCCGGTGGCGAGTGCCAGCTCCGCGGCGGCCTTCGCCTGGGCGACCGGATCGGCCCCCGGGGCGAAATACCCCTGCGGCGGCTGATGCTGTCTGAACCACGGCGTCGCGCCGAGGTCGAGCACGAGGTCGAAGCGTCCGCTGCGCGCGACGTCGCGACGGCTGAAGTCGATCGCGCCGATCTCGCCGCACGCGGCGACGCACTTGCGATGTTCGCGGCAGCGGTCGAGATCGACCTGCAGCGCGCGCCCGATCGCGTGCTCCGGACACGCGCGCACGCAGGCGCCGCAGCGCGTGCAGAGATCGAGATCGATCGGATTCTCCTGCTCCCACTCGGCGTCGAAGGCGCCGAGCCAGCCGGAGAGCCCGGTGAGCTTGCCCGAGAGCACCGGAAAGCGCCGCGCACCCGAGATCGCCGCGGGCGCAGTGCGTCCGGTCATCAGGATCGTCACTGCGAGCTGCGCCGACAGCGTCGCGGCCCAGTAGAGCGCGGCGTCACCCGGACCGACGATCAGGACCTGGCCCGACGACTTGTAGCTGACGACGGGGATGGGATCGGGCTCGGGAAGCATCGCGGCTTCGAGGAGGGCCGCGATCTTCGGTCCCGCCTCCTTCGCCTGCGCCGACCAGCCCGCAGTCTCGCGGATGTTGACGAAGCGCAGCGCCTGCACGCCGGCGCGATTCCCGGCTTCGGCAGTGAACAGCTGCTCCTCCTGCGTGCAGGCGACGACGACATCGCCGTGCGCGCCGCCCGTGAAACGCGCGAGCTCGTGCTGGCAGAGCGCGCTGTGCAGCGGCAGCGTGTCAGCGCCGAGGTGCCTCGCGAGCGACGCGGCGTCGAGCGGCATCGTGCGATTGCACGAGCAAAGGAATACCTGCTTGCCTTCCGTTCCCATCACGACTCCCGCTCGGAGTGCAGCATCTGCGAACCTCCCGCATCACCGCGGGCATCGGCTCCTGCAGGCACCGGATCGGCACCGCCCGCCGTCTCGCCCGCGCCGGCGTCAATCGGTTCGCTGGCGTGGAGCTCCGCGGCGCCGGCCTCAGCGACTGGCGCAGCCGCAAGTTCCTCATCGCCTGCAAGCGAGCCCGGGCGCAGCCGCGCGAGGAGCTTGCGCGCGAGCGATGGGTCGATCGGCTTCGTCTTCGTGTAATCGTCGATATAGACGTCGAGACCGTCCATCACATTGAAGCGCAGGTCGTGCAGCAGCTTCTTCAGCGCCTCGCGACGCAGCTCCGGGTCGACGCCCGGGCGCATGAACGGCGCAAAGTCGGAATCGGCGGTGAGCGAATCGATCGACGGCAGCGCCGATGTGCCCGAAACGGATGCCGGTTGCGCCGCCGGCGCGGCGACGACCGGCGCAGGAGCGGCCGGTTCGGCGGCGGGTGGTGCCAACGCCGCGGCGCCGGCGGTCGTCCCGGGCGACGGCCCAGCCAACGGCTCCTGCGCCGGTGCCGGCGCATCGTCCCGCACTCCGCGCGCAGCCTCGTGCTTGCGTTGCGACCACCGGCGCAGCGAGAACACCGCGCGGTTGCGGTCGCCCTCCGCGCCACCCGGGGCGCCGTTATCGCCCTCGATCACCGCTGTGCGTCCCTCGAATGCGGGACGCCGCTCTGCTGCGCGGGCCGCTCGGCGCTGTCGTCGGCGAGCGGATTGCGGCGCTTGAACTTGCGCCGCGGCTCGGGAACGTAGTTCGCCGCGATGAACTCGCGCGTCCATTTCGCGATTTCCGGCGTGATCGGAACGTTGTCGACCTGCTCGCCGCCATCCATCGAGCGCGCCGCCTGGTTGTAGCTGACCGTCACGAACACCGGCCACGCCGGCGGAACGCGGCCGTCGTCGAACATCCGCCACATCACGAAGATGCGGGGATCGGGTGAGGTCATGTTGAGGTAGAGACCTTCGCCCTCGCTCTGGTGGAGCTCGATCTCGAAGCCGGGGCAGATCCAGCGCTCGCTTCCGTCGCCGCCTCCGCCGGAAACCGGGATGCCGCGTGCTCGGCGCGCCTCGGGGCTGTCGCTCGCAATCATGCCGCGTGCAGAGCCCGATGCGGCGCAGTCATCGGTCCGCTGCGCCGCATCGACGACCGCAATCGGCTGCCACCGCTCGCTCACCCAGCGGTTGGCGAGCGGCACGCGCTCCATCACCACGTCGACCGAACGCCGGAGAGTCGTCACCGCTCCCGCTTCCTTTCCACTCCCCAGAATGCAGCCGATCATACCCGTGGGATGGCCGCTGCGAGACGGTCTGCTAACATCGATTGCAACCATGGCCAACGCGATCGCCCAGGTCGAACCTCGCACGGCGAGCGACACGCCGCTCGACCGCTTCGTGCGCGAGGCGGCAGCGCGCGACGGAGACGTCGCAGCGCTTCCACGCGACGCGCTTGGACGCAACCTGCACGACCTGCGGATCTCGGTCACCGACCGCTGCAACTTCCGCTGCGTCTACTGCATGCCGAAGGAGGTCTTCGGCCGGGACTTCGCATTCCTCCCGCACGCCGAAATCCTGAGCTTCGAGGAAATTACGCGCCTCGCGTCGATCTTCGTCGGCCTCGGGGTGAAGAAGTTGCGCCTGACCGGAGGCGAGCCGCTTCTGCGCAGAAACGTCGAGCGGCTGGTCGGCATGCTCGCCGGGTTGGGCGACGTCGATCTCACGCTCACCACCAACGGCGCGCTGCTCGCGCGCAAGGCGCAACTCCTGCGGGACGCCGGGTTGAGCCGCGTGACGGTGAGCCTCGACGCACTCGACGACGCCACCTTCCGGGCGATGAACGACGTCGACTTTCCGGTCGCGCGCGTGCTGGAGGGCATCGACGCGGCCGAGGCGGCCGGGCTCGCGCCGATCAAGATCAACGCGGTGATCAAGCGCGGCCTGAACGAGCACGCGATCGTTCCCCTCGCCCGCCACTTTCGCGACCGCGGCCACATCGTGCGCTTCATCGAGTTCATGGACGTCGGCCACACCAACGGCTGGAAGATGGAACACGTCGTGCCGGCGGCCGAGATCGTCGCGACCCTCGCGCGCGAGTTCGCGCTCGAGCCGGTCGAAGCCAACTATCCGGGCGAGGTCGCCAGGCGCTGGCGCTACCGCGACGGTGGCAACGAGATCGGCGTCATCGCGTCGGTGACGCAGCCGTTCTGCCGCGCCTGCACGCGTGCGCGCCTCGCCACGGACGGCAAGCTCTACACCTGCCTCTTCGCGAGTGCGGGATACGACCTGCGCGCGTTGCTGCGCACTGGCCACGACGATCGCGCGATCAGGAACGTGATCGCGGCGGTCTGGGGCCGGCGCAGCGATCGGTACTCGGAACTGCGCAGCGCCGAGACGCCGCGCGCTCAGAAGATCGAGATGTCGTATATCGGGGGATGAGCGCTGACGGGGCCCCGGGGCAGGCTGGCGCCCGGCCCCTCCTCACCCACGCCGCGCGCCCGGCGACCTTCGACGTGACGGCGGTCGACGAGCACGGTGCGACGCGTGTCGTGCCGGTCGCCGGCGAGCATCCGCTGACCCTCTACGTCGATCGGCGCGAGATCCTCACGCTGATGACGCTGGGCGCGGCGCCGGAGGCGCTCGCGATCGGTTACCTGCGCAATCAGCGGCTCGTGCGCTCGCTCGACGAGATCGAGGCGGTGCAGGTCGACTGGGCGACGAACGCCGTCGCCGTGAAGACGCGCCACGGCCTCGCCGACCTCGAAGCGAAGACCGCGCACCGCACGAAGACGAGCGGTTGCGGGCAGGGCACGGTGTTCGGCGACCTGATGGAAGACATCGACAGCGTGCGCCTTCCCGCGGACGCGACGCTCACCCGCGCTGCGCTCTACGATCTGCTCGATCGCGTGCGCACCCACGAGACGATCTACAAGCAGGCGGGCGCCGTGCACGGCTGTGCGCTCGCCACGAACGCCGGCGAGCACGCGGAGATCCGGCTCTTCGTCGAGGACGTCGGACGCCACAACGCCGTCGATGCGATCGCCGGCCAGATGTGGCTCGACGGCGAGGAGGGAGCAGACAAGATCTTCTATACGACCGGGCGCCTCACGTCCGAGATGGTGATCAAGGCGGCGCAAATGGGCATTCCCTTCCTCGTGTCGCGCTCGGGTCTCACGCAGATGGGCTACGAGATCGCGCAAAAGGTCGGCATGACGATGATCGGGCGCGCGACCAATCGACATTACCTTATGTTCACCGGCGGGACACGCTTCCGGTCGGATTCGTGATGCTGCCGCGAAGCGACGTCACGGGCATCGTGCTCGCCGGCGGACAGGGGCGACGGATGGGCGGCGTCGACAAGGGTCTCGTCGAACTCGACGGCAAGCCGCTCGTCGCGCACGTCATCGCGCGCCTCGCGCCGCAGGTCGCGACGCTCGTCGTCAATGCGAACCGCAACGCGACGCGCTACGCGGCCTTCGGCTACCCGGTGGTTCCCGATCCGCTGGGCGGCTTCGCGGGTCCGCTCGCCGGGCTGCAGGCGGGGCTGACCGCCGCAGCGACGCCGCACGTGGTCACCGTGCCCTGCGATTCGCCTTTTCTGCCCACCGATCTCGTCTCGCGCCTCGCCGAGGGCCTCGCGGCAGGGAACGCCGATCTTGCCGTGGCGAAGACCCTCGATCAACCGCATCCGGTGTTCGCGCTTGCGCATCGCGACGTGCTGGTCCACCTCACCGCGTTTCTCGAAAGCGGTGGACGCAAGATCGACGCGTGGTACTCGACACTCGCCGTCGTCGAAGTGAGCTTCGACGACGAGGTCGAGGCATTCCGCAACTTCAATACCCGGGAGGAGCTCGCTGCGGGGTCGAGCACGCCGGCGCCGCCCGCAGGAGCCCGACGATGACGACGCCGACGACGCTGCGCGAGCTCTCCTGTGCCGACGATTACGATCCGGCGTCGATGCCCGTCGACAAGGCGCGCGCGCTGATCCGTCAGTTCCTCGCGCCGGTCGAGGCGATCGAGCGCGTGCATCTTCGCGACGCGCTCGGCCGCGTGCTCGCGACCGACATCGTGTCTCCGAGCGACGTCCCGGGCCACGACAACTCGGCGATGGACGGCTGGGCGGTTCGCTTCGCCGACCTCGCTGCGGACAGAGAGACGACGCTCGCGCGGATCGGCGAATCGTTCGCCGGCCGACCATTCACGCGCACGGTCGGTCGCGGTGAGGCGGTACGCATCTTCACCGGCGGAGTGATGCCGGCAGGCACCGACACGGTCGTGATGCAGGAGCGCGCGACCGAAGCCGGAGGTGACGTGCGGATCCATGCGGGCGCCGTCACACGAATCGGCCAGAATCGCCGCCGCGCGGGAGAGGATCTCGCACGGGGCGCCAGCGTCTTCACGGCAGGACAGCGTCTCGACCCGGCCGAACTCGGGATGCTCGCCTCGCTCGGCATCAACGAGGTCGCCGTGTACCGGCGGCTGCGCGTCGCCTTCTTCTCGACCGGCGACGAGCTGCGCTCGCTCGGCCAGGCGCTCGGGCCCGGGGAGATCTACGACAGCAATCGCTACACGCTGCTCGGTATGCTCAAGCGCATCGACTGCGACACGATCGACATGGGTGTCGTCCGCGACGACCGCGACGCACTCGAAAGGGCGCTCGTCACTGCTGCGGGCTGCGCCGACGTCATCGTCACCTCGGGCGGCGTCTCGGTCGGCGAAGCCGATTTCGTCAAGGAGGTACTCGACCGGCTGGGCGACGTGCTGTTCTGGAAGATCGCGATGAAGCCGGGGCGCCCGCTCGCCTACGGCCGCATCGGCAACGCACACTTCTTCGGCCTTCCGGGCAATCCGGTCGCGGTGATGGTGACCTTCTACGAGTTCGTCCGCGACGCGCTGCGCGTGCTGCAGGGACGACGCGATACGAGCGCGGTCCCGACGTTCAAGGCGGTGCTGTCGGCGCCGGTGCGAAAGATGCGCGGGCGTACCGAGTTCCAGCGCGGAATACTCGCCCGCGGCGACGACGGCGAATGGCGCGTCGCACCGACCGGCGACCAAGGTTCCGGCATCCTGTCGTCGATGTCGCGGGCGAACTGCTTCATGGTCCTTCCCGTCGACGTCGAGCACCTCGACGCGGGTGCCACCGTCGACGTTCAGCCGTTCGAGGGAATCGTCTGACGGCCTAGATGAACGGGCGTCCGCGGTCGAGCAGCCGCATGCGGCGCTCGAGGTCGAAGACGTCGGTCGCCTGGGCGAGCCAGGCCTCGCGCCGTTCCTGCTCGTGGCGCCACAGCCTCGCCTCCAGCCGCGAGAACCATCCGCGCCCGGGCTCGCGCCGCCCGCCACGCGCGGTCAAATCGCCGATCGCCTCGGCGAGGAAGATCGATATCCGGCCGATCAGGCTGCCGTCGAAGTACGCTTCGGCCCGATCCGGGGTCCATGTCTGTACGCTACTCATTGTTCGTGCTCCTGCGCGCCGCATAGGCGCGGATGCTCGCCGCACCTTCTTGTGCGACGCACAATGCAAACATAGGCCCCACTTGGAGCTATATCAAATCATCGTTTTGGATCATCGGCATAGAATATCCGGATCGGCGCAGACACCGATATTGCAACGCAGGATAGACGACCGCGAGTGACTCCATGGAGCTCTACCAGCTTAAAAGCCTCGTCACCGTCGCCGAGCTCGGTCACCTGACCCGCGCGGCCGAGCGGCTGCACCTCAGCCAGCCCGCGGTATCGGCGCAGATCAAGGCGCTCGAAGACGAGCTCGCGGTCGTGCTGTTCGAGCGCCACGCGTCGGGTATGACGCTGACCGCTGCCGGCAGGCAGCTCCTTCCGGAAGCCGAAGCGATCCTCGCAGCGGCGCAGGTACTGCGCGGGCGCGCTTCGGAGCTGCGCGGGGAGGTCGGCGGGAGGGTTCGCCTCGGAACGGTCGCCGACCCCGGGTTCCTGCGCCTCGCCGACGTCCTGCGCACCGCGGTCGAGCGCTTTCCGTTGCTCGAAATCGACGTCCACCAGGAGATCTCGGGTGCAGCGTTCGCGAAGGTCCGCGACGCCGACCTCGACGCAGCGTTCTACTACGGCGAGCTGACGCACGCTGCCGTCGCTTCGATGCCGCTGCGTGAATTCGCCTACCGCGTCGTCGCGCCTGCGGCGTGGTCCGGGCGGCTTGCGCACGCCGGCTGGGACGCGATCGCCGCGGAACCCTGGATCATGACGCCGGCGATCAGCACCCATCGCGCGCTTGCGGCGCGGCTCTTCGCCGCGCATGGCGTCGAACCGGTCCGCCACGTCGAAGCCGATCACGAGGCGGTCATCGCCTCGCTGGTGGCCGCGGGCGTCGGCGTTGCGTTGATGCGCGAGGACATCGCCGAGGCGCAGGCCGCGTCGGGCGACGTGTTCATCTGGGGTGATCAGCGTCTGTCGACCTGGCTGCAGTTCATCCATCGGCGCGACCGCGAACGCGACCCGCCGGTGCACGCGCTGCGCGACGTCGTACGCGAGGTCTGGCTGGCGGGCGCTGCGCCGCCCCGCCGCTCCCGCCGCGCGAGGCAGGCGTCGCCGCGCCCGAAGCGGCGAACGACGGCGCGGGTCGCCACGCGCGGCGTGTAACCGCGGGGACCGCGGTCACGAATCACCTGATGCATCCCGGCGGAACGAACGAAGCGCCGGGGCATCCAATTCGACGATCGCCCTCGGAGCATCACGATGAATCGACGCCACTTTCTATTCGGATCCGGCGCAGCACTCGCCGCGGCCGCCGGTGTGGCCTCGGCGCAGCTGCGGCGCGCCGGCGGCCATACGCCCGTGTCGGTGACCGAGCTGCAGCAACACTGGAAGAACCTGCTCGCCCCCGGTGCGCAGGTCGCGACCGATTTCACGCCGATCGCCAGGACCGATGCCGAGTGGCGAAGCCTGCTTTCGCCACTCGCCTACGAAGTGCTTCGCCACGAGGGAACCGAGCGTCCGTGGTCGAGCCCGCTCGATGCGGAAAAGCGCGCAGGCGTATTCGTCTGCGCGGGATGCTCGCTGCCGCTGTTCAGCTCGGCGATGAAGTTCGACAGCGGCACCGGGTGGCCGAGCTTTTTCACGACGATCCCCGGCGCGTTCGCGACGAAGGTCGACACAAGGCTGATCGTTCCGCGCACCGAGTATCACTGCGTCAAGTGTGGCGGCCACCAGGGTCACGTGTTCGACGACGGCCCGCAACCGACCGGCCTGCGCTACTGCAACGACGGCGTCGCGCTGCGCTTCATTCCTGCGCACGCATAGCCGCGTAGGACCCGCCCGCGCGCAGGCGACGCTACACTGCGGCGTGTGATCGAGCTCGCTGCAGTCTCGAAGTCGTACGACGGCGCCGCGCCGAGGCGCCTGTTCGAGCGCCTCTCGGTCACGTTCGCGGGCGGAGAATACGTCGCCGTCGTCGGCGCGTCGGGCATCGGCAAATCGACGCTGCTGAACCTCATCGCCGGCCTCGAGCGCGCTGATGCGGGAAGCATCCTCGTCGACGGCGTCGATGTCGCGCGCTGCGACGACGACGCGCTGACGGCCCTTCGGCGCACGCGGATCGGCTTCGTGTTCCAGGCCTTCCACATTCTTCCGTGGCTCACGGTCGCCGCGAACGTGGGGCTCCCGCTCGCGCTCCTCGGGCGTGACGGTGCCGCCGCGAAGCGACGGGTCGACACGATGCTCGACGCCGTCGGGCTCGGCGGACGCGGCGCGAGCGAGCCCGCCGAGCTGTCCGGAGGCGAGTTGCAGCGGGTCGCCATCGCGCGCGCGCTCGTCCATCGCCCGAAGATCGTGCTCGCCGACGAGCCGACCGGAAACCTCGATCCGGCCAATGCGCGACAGGTGATCGAACTGTTGCGCGCGTCGATCCGCCGCGAAGGCGCGACCGGCGTCCTCGCGACGCACTCGTTCGCCGCGGCGCGATCGGCCGATCGCGCGCTGCGGCTCACCGCGAGCGGCTTCGAGCCAGTCGTCTTCGCAAAAGGCGACGCGGCTGCGGCCGGCGCCGCAGAACGCGAATCGATCGAATGACCGCGCTCGCCGCGACGCGCGCGGTTGCCCGCGCGGCAGGCGGCGGCTTTGCACGTGGACGCGTACGCAGCATCGTCGCGATGCTGGCGATTGCGTCGGGCGTGGCGCTCGGGTACGCGGTAGAGCTCGTCAACCGCTCGGCAGTGAACGAGGTCGTGTCCGGCCTTGCGGTTCTCGCGGGCGCGAGCGACCTCGAAGTCAGCGGGCCCGGCGCAGGTTTCGACGAGAGCGTTTACCCGCGCCTCGCCAGGGACCCGGAGGTCGCGGTCGCGAGCCCGGTGCTCGAGGTGAATGCGACCGTCGCGGGCCACGATGCACCGCTCACGATCTACGGCATCGACATCCTCCGAGCGGCAGCGATCACGCCCGCGCTGATTCCGACGCTCGATCGACGCGACGACGCGCTGCGCGGCGACACGCTGTTTCCGAGCCCGTCCGCGAAGCGGTGGCTCGGCGTCGACGCAGGCGACCGCGTGCAGGTCGACACCGCGGCAGGCGCGATCGAGCTTCGCGTCGCAGGAACCGCCGGGGATGCCGCCGGCATCGGCGCAGCACAGCCGCGTTACGCGATCATGGACATTGCCGCCGTCCAGCGCGATTTCAATCGACTCGGGCGCATCAGCCGCGTCGACCTCCGGCTGCGCGAAGGCGCTGATCGCGCGACGGTCGCGCACAGGCTGCAGCGGTGGCTTCCCGCCGGAGTCGTGGCATCGTCTCCTGCGGTGGCACGCGGGGCGAGCGCCGAGGCGTCGCGTGCCTACCGCGTCAATCTCGACGTCCTCGCGCTGGTCGCGCTCGTCACCGGCGGGATGCTGGTGTTCGCCACCCAGACGCTGTCGCTCGCGCGGCGGCGCCAATCGCTCGCTTTGCTCGCGACGCTCGGGCTTGCGCGCAGGCGATTGGTCGCGCTCGTCGTCGCCGAATCGGCGTTTCTCGGCATCGCGGGATCGATTGTCGGACTGGGGCTCGGCTACGTCGTCGCGGGCATCGCGCTGCGGCACTTCGGCCCCGATCTCGGTGGCGGGTACTTCCGCGACGACGTCGCAACGCTGCAGTTCGATCCCCTCGCCGCGCTCGGCATGGCGCTTCTCGGCGTAGCCGCGGCCATCGCGGGTGGCCTCGCACCGGCGCTCGAAGCGGCGTCGGCGTCGCCGGCGGGTGCGCTGCGCGCCTCGGACCCGGATGCGCGCTGGGGCCGCGGCGAGCAACGGTGGCACAGGAACGCCGCCGCCGCCCTCTGCGCCATCGCCGCGGTCGCTGCGGCTGCGCTTCCGCCAATCGGCGGCTTGCCGATCGCGGGCTATGCGTCGATCGCGCTCCTGCTCGCCGCAGCGATCGTCGCAATGCCGTCGATCACACACGCCGCCGTCTCGCTGCTGCCGGTCCCATCGCGGATTGCGGCACGGCTCGCCGTCATGCACCTGCGCGCCGTTCCCGGGCGCACTGCAGTAAGCCTCGCCGCGATGGTCACGAGCGTCGCCCTGATGGTGTCGATGGCGATCATGGTCGCGTCGTTTCGCGACTCGTTCGAGACCTGGCTCACCGTCATGCTGCCCGCCGACCTGTACGTGCGTGCGTCGCCGCCCGAGACCGGCGCGCTGACCGGCGCTGCCCAGCAGCGAATGCTGGCGCTTCACGGTGTCGCGCGCATCGAGTTCTCGCGCAGCACGAAGATCCTGCTCGACCCGGGAAAGCCGCCGATCGCGCTCCTCGCGCGCGACATCGACCCGCGCGACCCCGCCGCGCGGCTTGCGATCATCGGTCCCACTGTCGATCCCGCAACGGGGCCGCCGCCGGCATGGGTGAGTGAGGTTCTCGCCGACGAGCGTGGCCTTGCCGTCGGCGGCGTGCTCGAGCTGCCGCTCGCCGGCACAAACGTTCCCTTCACGATCGCCGGCGTGTGGCGCGACTACGCGCGGCCGCAGGGCGCGGTCGTCATCGAGCGCAAGCGCTTCGCGGCGCTGACTGGCGACCGGAGCGTCAACGAAGCGGCGTTGTGGCTCGATCGCGATGCCGATCCCGACAGCATCCGCCGCACCGTTGCCGCCGCGCTCCCCGGCACTGCGCGAACGACGACGATCTCCGCCGGCGATCTGCGCCGGCGCTCGCTCGCCGTGTTCGATCGCACGTTCGCGGTAACCTACGCGCTCGAGGTGGCGGCGGTCGCGATCGGACTCGTCGCGCTCTCGGCCTCGTTCGCCGCGCAGACGATCGCGCGGCGGCGCGAGTTCGGCATGCTGCGTCACCTCGGCGTTACGCGGAGACAGCTCGCGCGCATGCTCGCGATCGAAGGTGCGGCAGCCGGGGCGATCGGCACCGCTGCCGGACTCGGCGTCGGCGCCGCAATCAGCGTCGTGCTGATCGAAGTGGTCAACCGCCAGTCGTTTCACTGGAGCATCGATTTCGCGCTGCCGTGGCGCGGTCTCGCACTGCTGGCCGCTGCGCTCGTTGCCCTGTCTGCACTCACCGGCTGGGCAAGCTCGCGCGGCGCGACGCGCGACGAGGCCGTGCGCGCCGTGCGCGACGACTGGTAGCGATGGAAACAGTCCCCGAGCCTTCGCCGCCGGTGCAGGGCCGCGTCGGCCCGGCGCTCGGCCATTCGCGCGCGCGGCGGCGCGTGCTGTCGCTCGCCCTCGCGCCGCTCGCTGGCCTGCCGCTGGTGCGACGTGCGCGCGCGGCGGTCACCGGCGTCGATGTGCGCGCCGCGGTCGAATACCCCGACGTTCGCGCCGGACGGGCCCTCGCATTCCCGGCGGACTTCGGCGCGCACCCGCGGTTTCGCGTCGAATGGTGGTACGTGACCGGATGGATCGACTCGCCGTCGTACGGCTTCCAGCTGACGTTCTTTCGTGTCCGTCCCGGCGTCGCCGAGGACAATCCGAGCCGCTTCGCGCCCAAGCAGCTCCTCTTCGGCCACGCGGCCCTCGCGGATCCGGTGCTCGAGCGCCTGCGCGTTGCGCAGCGCGCCGCGCGCGAAGGCTTCGGCCTTGCCGGGGCGAGCGAGGACACGACGCGGGTGTGGACCGGCGACTGGTCGCTCGTGCGAAACGCTGCGGCGTACCGGGCGGTCGTGCGGGCGCCGGACTTTGCCTTCGAGCTCGCGCTTGCGCCGACCCAGCCGGTTCTCGTCGAAGGCGACGGCGGCGTGAGCAGCAAAGGGCCCGATCCGCGGGAGGCGAGCTTCTACTACAGCGAGCCCCAGCTCGCCGTGCACGGGACGGTGACCGTCGAGGGCCGCACGCGTGAGGTCGACGGAACCGCATGGCTCGATCACGAGTGGTCGAGCGACTATCTCGGCCGCGGCGCGGTCGGCTGGGACTGGACCGGCGTGAACTTCGACGATGGCAGCGCGCTGATGGCATTCCGGATCCGCGACGCCGCGGGAAAGCCGACGTGGGCGGGGGCCACGCTGCGCGACGCGAGCGGCCGGCGTACGACGTTCGGTCCCGCTGACGTCGCGTTCACTGCGCTTCGACGCTGGACCTCTCCGCGCACGCGCATCGACTATCCGGTTGCGATGGATGTGCGCGCCGGTGGCCTCGAGGTGACACTCGAGCCCCTCTTCGACGACCAGGAGCTGGACGCCCGTGCAAGCATCGGCACCGTGTACTGGGAAGGCGCGGTGCGCGCACGAATTGCCGGACGTGTCGCCGGGCGCGGATACCTCGAGCTCACCGGCTACGGCGCTCCACTGCGGATCTGACTGCGGAGCGGCGCAGCGTACCCGCGCGTTCAGCGGCGCTGCGCGGAGTCGACGCCCGGAATGTCGCGCGCGAGGCGCAGCGCGCGCTGCAGTTGCGGAAGATCGGTAACCTCGAGCGTGAACGTCATGCGTGCCAGGTGCTGGCGCGTCAGCGTGTTCACCGCCGTGACGTTGATCTTCTCGCGAGCAAAGAGCTCCGAGAGATCGCGCAGCAGACCCTGGCGGTCGGATGCCTCGACGACGATGTCGACCGCGAACAGCTCGTCGCGCCGCGCGCCCCAGTCCGCCGACATCAGTCGCTCGGGCTCGCGCGCGCGGATGCGCTCGACGTTGATGCACGACGCACGATGAACGGTGACGCCCTTGCCCCGCGTGACGAAGCCGACGATCGGATCGGGCGGCGCCGGCTTGCAGCAGCGTGCGAGCACCGTCATCAGGCGGTCGACGCCGACGACGAGAATGCCGCTCCCGGCGCCAGCCGCGCGGCTCCTGCGCGTGACGAGGTCGCGTGCCTGATCGGGAATGGCCACAGGGACTGCGGGCGATGCAGGCGGCGGAGGTTGCGTCACCGCAGCGATCGCCGTCTGTACGTCGCGGCTGCCGATGTCGTCGCGCGCGAACGCGGCGAAAAGATCCTCGACCTTGGTGAAGCCCGCGCGCGCGGCGACCGCGTCGAGCTTGACCGCGGTCCGTCCGAGGCGGGCGAGTTCGCGCTCGACCATCGCGCGCCCCTGGGCGACCGTCTCGTCGTGCTGCTGCGCCTTGAACCACTGCCGCACCTTGGCGCGCGCGCGGTGGCTCTGCACGTAACCAAGCTCGGGATTGAGCCAGTCGCGCGACGGCGACGCGGCGGGGCCGCCGGGCTTCGCCGCGATGACCTCGACCTGCTGGCCGTTCCTGAGCTTGTAATCGAGCGGGACCATCTGCCCGTCGACCCGCGCACCGCGGCAGCGATGCCCGAGGCTCGTGTGGACGGCGTAGGCGAAGTCGATCGGCGTCGACCCGCGAGGCAGGTCGATCACCCTGCCCTGCGGAGTGAGCACGTAGACAGTCTCGGTGAAGAGGCTTGTCTTGAACGCCGGCAGCCACTCACCGGTATCGGCAACGGCGTCCTTCCAATCGAGGATCTGCCGCAGCCACGCGATCTTGTCTTCGAAGCCGGCATCGCGCTTCGCGCCGGGGGGATCGCTTTCCTTGTAGCGCCAGTGCGCGGCGACGCCGAACTCCGAGTGCCGGTGCATCTCGCGGGTGCGGATCTGCACTTCGAGCGCCTTGCCCTCGGGGCCGATCACCGCGGTGTGCAGCGACCGGTAGCTGTTCGGCTTCGGCTTGGCGATGTAGTCATCGAACTCGCCGGGAAGCGGCGTCCACAGCTGGTGCACGACGCCGAGCGCGCTGTAGCAGTCACGCACGGAATCGACGAGTACGCGTACCGCGCGGATGTCGTAGAGCGCCTCGATGCCGACGTGCTTGCGGCGCATCTTGCGGAAGATGCTGTAGATGTGCTTGGGCCGCCCGCTGACGTCGGCGCGCAATCCGGCGCGTGCGAGCTCCCCACCCAGGACGGCGACGACGCCCTCGATGTAGCGCTCGCGATCCTGCCGCCGCTCGTCGAGAAGCGTGGCGATCCTGCGGTAGTCGGCAGGCTCGAGCGCGCGCAGCGAAAGATCCTCGAGCTCCCACTTGAGCTGCCAGACGCCGAGGCGGTTCGCGAGCGGCGCATAGACGTCGGCAACCTCGCGCGCGACTGCGCGCCGCCGCGCTTCGTCGGCGGTCATCAGCCAGCGCAGCGCCTGAGTGCGCTCGGCGAGCTTGATCAGCACGACGCGGACGTCCTCGACCATCGCGAGCAGCATCTTGCGCAGGTTCTCGGCCTGCGCGGCGCGCTCGGCCGCGTCGGCCCCCGCCACGGTCGCGCGCACCGAGTCCATCCTGGCGACACCGGCGATCAGGTTCGCGACGTCGTGGCCGAACTGCGATTCGATGTCGTCGGCATCGAAACCTGCGCGCCCGGGAAGCACGAGCAGCAGCGCCGCGGCGATCGAGTCGGGATCGAGCCGCTGGGCGGCAACGATCATCGCAGCGCCGACCGTGCGGTCGATGAGCGGCTCGCCGTCGTCGCCGCGCGCATCGGCGAGCGCTTCGCTCGCGACGCGCCACGCCGCCTCGAAGCGCGCGCGGTCGGCCCGCGAATACGCCGTGGGCAGCGCTTCGAGCCAGGAAGCGACCGCCGGCGGCAGGGCGCCCTCCCGCGCATTTTGCGCGGCACCGATCATCGTCCCCCCTACAGCGTCTGGCCGGCGGCCGTGGCGATCGCGTGGGCGAGGGTCTCAGCGTGCCGGTCGGCGAGCGTGCGCTCGCGCGCCTCGACCATCACACGCAGCACCGGCTCGGTTCCGGATGGGCGCAGCAGCACGCGCCCCGCTTCGCCGAGCGCGTCGACTGCCGCCCGCTCGGCGCGACCGACCGCGGCGCTCGAGCGCCAGTCCCATCCGCGGGCGATCGGCACGTTGATGAGCCGCTGCGGAAAGAGCGTCACCGCCGAAGTCGCCTTGGCGAGCGTCGTCTTCTGCTCGATCAGTGCACGCAGCACGGCGAGCGCCGCGACGATCGCATCGCCTGTCGTGTGCTTGTCGAGGCAGATCAGGTGACCGGAGTTCTCTCCGCCGAGCTGCCACCCGCGCTCGATCAACTGCTCGAGCACGTAGCGGTCGCCTACCGCCGCACGGGCGAGCGTGATGCCCTCGCGGGCGAGCGCCTGCTCGAATCCGAGGTTGCTCATCAGCGTGCCGACGACACCGCCGGAAAGCGCGGCGCGGCGCCGGTAGTCGCGCGCGATCACGTACAGCAGCTGATCACCGTCGTAGACCGCTCCCCCCGAGTCCGCCATCACCAGCCGATCGCCATCACCGTCGAGCGCAACGCCGAAATCGGCACGATGCGCCTTCACCTGCTCGGCGAGATGGCGCGGATGCGTCGCACCGACGCCGGCGTTGATGTTGGTGCCGTTGGGATCGGCGCCGACCGCGACGACATCGGCGCCGAGCTCGTGAAACACCGGCGGCGCGACGTGGTAGCCCGCGCCGTGCGCGCAATCGACGACGATCCGCAGGCCGCGCAGGTCGAGCTCGTTCGGAAACGTGCTCTTGCAGAACTCGATGTAGCGTCCTACGGCGTCGCTCACGCGATACGCGCGCCCGAGATCGGCGGGAGGCGCGCAGGCGAGGGGCTCCTCCATCCGCGCCTCGATCGCAGCCTCGACCGCGTCGGGAAGCTTGGCACCCCCGTGCGAAAAGAACTTGATGCCGTTATCGGCGTACGGATTGTGCGAAGCGCTGATGACGATGCCGGCCGAGAGCCGCAGCGCGCGCGTGAGATAGGCGATCCCTGGAGTCGGCAGCGGCCCGCAGAGGTAGACGTCGACGCCCGCCGCGGCGAGGCCCGCCTCGAGCGCCGCTTCGAGGAGATAGCCCGACAGGCGCGTGTCCTTGCCGATCAGCACCGCAGGACGTTCGCCGCGACCGCGACTGGTTCCGTCGGCGGCGAGTGTGCGCCCCGCCGCCCAGCCGAGCTTGAGGACGAGCTCCGG
>Ga0157370_10003128_pt1 | contig 19602 bp, 21 predicted proteins | sample C35metaG_FD_113463 | JGI IMG/M metagenome (GOLD analysis project Ga0157370, IMG submission 113463) | Corn rhizosphere microbial communities from Kellogg Biological Station, Michigan, USA - C3-5 metaG | ecosystem: Host-associated > Plants > Roots > Rhizosphere > Soil | place: USA: Michigan...
AGCTGCCCTTTGGCAGGCTGGATCGTTCACTGGCTCAGCCCCCAAAACACCAATGTTTGAACAGGGCGGCGAATCCCATTGTTTGAGCACTTGCTATGAACATTGGCGTTCAGATCACGCTGATGTCGGCAATGCTTAACCTTGTCACCGACTACAAGTGACTAATCTTGATGAATTTTGTGCTTTTAGCCGAGAATCGGAAGAGTGCAGACGACAGGGTTAGGCAAACTTTTTCGCGTAGCGACAAGCTTAGATAGCCGTACCGCGACCCCGCTGCCGTCAGTGCCACTATGCTTCGAGCACCCTACATCTGAAGTTTGGGCTGCATGCTGATCGAACGCGACACCAAAGAGTTGAGTCGGTATCAGGCATTTCTAGAGGCCAAGCGTGCCATTGCCCCGCCGGCACGAGGGGACTTTGCCACGTATGAAGATGACAAGGACGGCTCCTACGATGGGCGCTGGCTGCCTTACGTCGAGTTGCGGCAAGAGGCCAGCATGGCACTCCCCAACGCGATCAACGAACTGACACGGTACATCCATGATCTTAGAGCGTGGGACACGGCGACCCAGGGAGTCGATGAGGACGATTTATTCGAGATCGCCATTACCTTCGTTGACCCACTCGCCACCGTCGCAATGAACCTCCCTTATGTCATCCAGCAGCGGATGCTCTACGCCGTGACTCACCTTTGCCATCTGGCCAACTGCATGAAAATGGGGAGCGCATGGGTGGATGACCTTCCCGAAGAAAGAAAGATCAACGGGACCATTTGCGACAAGTACGGCAATGGATGGATGGCATTTCCCACATTTCGAGGCGCAGTGAACCTGCTCAACGACGGCGTCTATCAAGCGGCCACCGAATATTTCCGTGAGCGCTACACACATCGGCTCCCGCCTCGTGTCCTGTGGGGCATGCACAGCATGTACTCGCGGGAAAAGCTACCCAAGGGAGCGGCGTACGGTTTTGGCGGACGACACGCTATGCCGCTCGCCAAGGTCGTGGCAGCGTTGGAGTGCCAACGGAATTTGGCATTGGTAGCGCTCGAGACCTATCGCGCTCTCGTTGACGAACACATGGCGCTCATCCAACCCACACCATAACTGATGTCTGGCTCCGCCGGCATCCGTTTTCGACCCATTTAAGTCGGTCGTGAACGGCCGCTTGTATGCTAAATACCGCATCGTCTGCGACGTGTATTCCGCTCCCAAACGGCTTACATCAAGCACGTTTTCACACACAAGGAGTACGATCAATGGCAGCCGTAACCGTCACTCCGCGTGAGCTTTCGCAGGTGACCCGCCGCTTTGAGGTATTCCGCGCAGAAGCAGGCTTCGACTCGCTTCGGAAAGAGGACGACTACGCCCGCGCCTTGGCGTTGATCGACGCCATTCTGGATGCCACGCGCAACGCCGCCGCGCGCGAAGACGCTAGCCATCCGCAAGCCTGCCTGCTGGATTTTCTCACGGCGATCGTCCACGACTACGAAGCCGAGCATCACGCGATGCCCAAAGTTTCCGCGCGCGAGATGCTACGCTTTCTCATGGACCAACACGGACTGTCGCAATCTGACTTGGCGGAAGTCGGCAACCAAAGCGTGGTTTCGCAGATCCTCGCCGGGCGCCGCGTGATGAACACGCGCCAGGTTGCCGCACTGGCGCAGCGGTTTCGCATTAGTACGGATGCACTGATCGACTATCACTGACAAAGACCTGGGCACAGATGAATTTCTGTGCCCGGGACCGCCCTATTTTCCGAGATGCTTGCGAACAGCTGATGCGGAAACCCCAACTGCTTTCACCGCAGCCTTGAGCTCTGCCTCGGTGCAACCGAAGGCCTTGCACCAGTAACGCACCTCCCAACTCTCGTGCACATTCACCTTCGACGCATCCTGCGGTCGACGTTTATCCAGATCATCAGACATCGCATGTTCCCCTGAGTGAGGCCCCAGTGGCTCAACACTCCCAGCTCGGGGCTGTTATGGATATTCCATCGGAGAGCGCCTAGAGGCCTCTCAAGCGTCTCGCTGATATTACCGGCTGTCTGTAGGGCCTTAGCCGCTGTGGCCGTAGGGGTTCGCTGGTCAAAACAAGGCGATCCGTCACCACTTCGCGCTCGCCCGCTCAAAGTTAGGCTCCATTAATATACCGATCAGTATAGTTTTAGCTGAGGACGCCGTGAGGCGCCTTTCCCACTCATCCAGCGGGCCTCCCCTCCCAAGGATGACCAGACGGATTCCCCCTGAGCCCGCAGCTCCCCCGCTGCGGGCTTTTTCATGTCCAAGACCAAGGACCGACACGCCACCCCAGAACTACTGGTGCTGGACTCATACCCATCAGGCATCGCGCCGCACAGCCGATCCTTGGGAGGTTAATATTGGTCAGTGTCAGTCACCGCCAAGGCTTCCGTAGTCCCTGCCCCACACGGCTGACAGGCTCATCATTGGAAGATCAAACAGGGGAAACAGATGGAAGGTCTCGAACAGCAGCCTTTTGCGGACGCAGAGTTCGCGGAAAATCCAGAGCAACGGTGTCCTTGTGTGCTTCTGCTAGACACGTCGGGGTCCATGCAAGGCGCTCCCATTCAGCAGCTTAATGACGCACTCCAGTTCTTCAAGGAAGAACTGCACGCTGATGCCATGGCAGCGAAGCGGGTGGAACTGGCCATGGTGACGTTTGGGCCCGTCAATGTCCGGTCTGAGTTCACCACCGTTGACGGTTTCTATCCAGAGATGCTGGAAGCCAATGGCAGTACGCCGATGGGTGAAGCTGTCGTTCGCGCTCTGGATCTCTTGCGGGAGCGCAAGGACCGTTACCGAGCGAATGGCATCAAGTATTACCGCCCATGGGTATTTCTGATCACCGACGGCGCGCCAACCGACAATTGGCAAGAGGCTCGCCAACGGGTTCATACCGGCGAAGAACGCAAAGAGTTCATGTTCTACACAGTCGGCGTCGAAGGAGCGGACATGTCCACGCTTTCGCAGCTTGGAACCCGGCAGCCTCTCAAACTGAAGGGGTTGGCGTTCCGTGAACTGTTCGCGTGGCTGTCCAGTTCGCTGAGTGCTGTATCGCAGTCCAGTCCTGGCGACGCCGTCGCGTTGGCCAACCCGACTGCACCCGATGGGTGGGCCGTTGCCGGCTGACCTGCGCTGGCGCTGGGCGGCAGCATCGCGAATTGGCACATCCCACCAGCGACTAGGAACCCGCAAGCAGGACGCCTATGGCGTCCGGCTTGGCCCGCACGCGCTTTGCGCGGTGGTTTCCGATGGGGCCGGCAGCTCTAGTCATGGGGGCGAAGGTGCCTCTCTGGTCTGCCGCCATCTGTTGTCCGCGTTCAAATGCTGGTTCCTAGATCACGACCGCCTTCCTGAAGACGAGGTTGTCCAATGTTGGATTGACGACCTGCGTGACCGCCTGGGCGAAGTGGCGGTACGACGCGACCTCACACGGCGCCAGTTCGCCGCGACCTTGGTCATGTTGGTTGTCTTCGACGATCAACTGCTCGCTCTTCAAATTGGCGATAGTGCGCTCGTGGGTCGGAAAAACGGGGTATGGGAAGCCGTGTGTTGGCCCGAAAATGGCGAATTTGCCTCCACCACGTATTTCGTCACGGACGATCCCGAAGCGCGATTGCACATCTTTCGCCTGACTCTCGAACACGATGCCTTCGCACTGTTTTCCGATGGCCTGGAAGCGGTCGCGTTGGAGCAAGCGACCCAGCAACCTTACGCCCGCTTCTTCGACCCCATGATCAAAGCCGTGGATGAGGTCGAGGGCAAAGGCCGTCTCGCCAGCTTGTCGGCCGCGCTGGGGCAATATCTCGACAGCCCGAAGCTGTGCGAACGCACAGACGACGATAAAACTCTGGTCCTGATTTCGAGCCGATGAGCAGCCAGTCGGTTCGGATCGCCGGGAAGAGCGCAGAACTCGGTAAGCGCCTGGGGCGCGGTGGCGAGGGCGACGTCTACGCCATATCTGGTCAAGCCGATCAGGCCGTCAAGGTCTACAAAGAGACCCTGCGCCGCTCCCGGGAAGGGAAAGTTCGCGCCATGGTGGAAAGCCGGCTCGCAGAAAAGACCACTCTGGTTGCGTTCCCGGCGGCGATCGCCACGGATCATTCGGGAACATTCGCGGGTTTCACCATGCGGCTGGTTTCGGGATACAAGCCGATCCACGAGCTCTACAGTCCCAAGTCAAGGAGGATCCAGTTTCCCAAAGCCGACTATCGTTTTCTGGTCCGGGTAGCCCAGAACGTCGCGCGCGCAGTGGCGACCGTGCATCACGCCGGCTGTGTCATCGGAGATTTCAATCACTCGGGCGTCTTGGTGGCTCCTGACGCCACCGTCGCGCTGATTGACGCCGATAGCTTCCAGTTCAACCTGAACGGCCGCTCTTATCCGTGCGTCGTTGGCACCGAAGATTTCACGCCACCGGAGCTCCACGGTAAGAATCTGAGCCAGATCGAACGCACGCGCGCCCACGACAACTTTGGTCTGGCCGTTGCGATTTTTCAGCTGTTGGCCATGGGCAAGCACCCCTATTCCGGCCGCTACGGTGGCGCAGACCTCTCGCTGGGTCAGGCGATTGCGCAGCACCGCTTCGCTTACTCGGTGACGCGGCGAGTCGCGACAAGTACCACACCTCCTCCTGGCGCCGTGAAGCTCGATGACTTCCCGCGACCGATCGCGCAGGCGTTCGAGGCTGCATTTGGACTCGATCCGGCAACAAGGCCAGATCCGACGATATGGGTAAAGCTCCTGGATGAACTCGAAACCAGTTTGCGTCGATGCTCCACAACGCCCACCCACTACTTCCCTCATGCCGCCAATAGCTGCGTATGGTGCCGAATTGCCAGTCAGTCAGGTGTGGAGATGTTTCCCCCGAGTTTCACCGCAGGGGCAGCGGTTGGAGCCATTCCTGCTGGCGGGCCCTTTGATCTCGGCAAGATCGCTGCGGCCATTCGATCGGTCGCTCTCCCACGCTCCGAAGACATTCTTCCCATTTGGAAGGGCAACCTGGGCGCTCCACTTCCTGCCCTAAAGGAAGCCAAAAGCAAGCAGACAACCCATCGGTTTGCGGGCGGCCTCATGATGCTGGCGGCTCTAATCGCGTTTGCGAACGCACCAGGCGGCGCCATTTTCTGGATCGGACTCGGCGTTTTCGGTCTGTTTCGTCTCGCCTCGGCGAAAATCGATCCCGCGCCGTTGCTCAAAGCCTATACGGAGGCCGACAACCGGGTGAGAGCAACCTCTCTGGCTCATCTTCAGCGCATTGGCTTCACCGAGCTCTTCCTCTTGCGCAACGAAATGGAAGGCTTGATAGGTCAGTATCAGCAACTGGAAGCTGGGCTGACGCGGGAGTTGGAGCGTCTGAAGGCCACACGCGAAGCTCGGCAGCGTCATGCGTTCTTGGATGGCTTCCTTCTCAGCCGCGTGAAAATTTCAGGAATCGGGCCCGCGAAGACAGCGACGCTGGCTTCGTTTGGCATCGAATCGGCAGCAGACATCAACTACGGCGCAGTGATGGGGGTGCCGGGCTTTGGTGAGTCCCTGACCGGCAAGTTGTTGCAGTGGCGCCGAGAGCAGGAGGCAAAGTTCCGCTACAACCCGGCGGCCAATCCCTCCGATCAACAAGCCGAGGATGCTGCGCGTGCGGCGGCAGCTACGAAACGGGCGGCCTTGCAGAGCAAATTGTGTTCGGGGTTGGCTGCCCTCCAGAGCGCCCCATCAAGATTCGCGAACAGCAAGGCGCTACCGGATCCGGTATTGATGCAGGCCTTGGCCGATCGAGCACGAGCCGAACGGGATTGCGCCGCCTTAGGGGTTAAGACGCCGCCTCCCGCGGCGCTCAATATGCACATGCCAAGGCCTGCACCGACTCAAGCAGCCCATTCTCCAATCCCGCCGCGTGTCGCGACTTCTGCTCACACAACGTGGTCAAATCCGGCTCCTAATTCTAGTCATGGAACATCTGCCGTCACTTGTCCGATCTGTCACGCATCGATGGTGAGGCGTAAGGCCAAAAAAGGTCCTTTCACTGGAAAGCTGTTCTGGGGCTGCTCGCGCTATCCCCAGTGCAAGGGAACGCGGAACTAGCATGCCGTGCCAGTAGGGCCGGTATGTGTTGCTGGAAGTCCAGTGAGGCTTACGGCGACATCTAGCAGTAACAGGAAAGCATGGTCATTGAACTCTGGTTGCCAAAGCTTTTCGGCAGGCCTTCCACGTTGACGACACATTCGGATCCGCAGAAACTGAGACCATCAGTTACACCGCATCCAGCCGCTTAGGGGAAGCCAAAGGATGGCTCGACGCTCCAGTTCTGCTGAGGCCAGCTTGATTGTTCTCGCCATCGTGGTCGGCTTGCCGATCTACTTAGCGATGAAAGTCATTGATGTAACGGGTTGGATTGTGCCACTGGTGGTGATCATGGCGATCGTCGCCTTGGTCATGGCGAGCCAAGCCAGTAAACGTCGCAAGCGGATCGAGGAACTGCGAAGGAAGTATCCCGAAGATATCGTCCAACGCATTCTTGCCGGACAGATCTGGCAAGGGCAGACGGAAGGCCAGCTCATCGATGCTCTCGGTTCGCCGGCCGAGGTGGACAGAAAGGTTCTCAAGACCATGCGCCGGGAGATTTGGAAGTATGGACGCATGAGTGCGCGCCGATTTCGACTCCGTATCACTGTAGAAAATGGCACTGTCGCTGGGTGGGACCATAAGGCCTGACTTGGAAGCGACACTCCATCAACCAGGAGAGCACGATGGCTACCAGCAAACGCGACGCGTCTAAGGCATCCAAACTTCTTCGCACCAGCAAGAACAAAACTGTCCGTTCCGTGGCGGGCTCAGATTTGGCACAGGCCAAACACAAGCGCACAAAAAAGAAGTGACGCCAACTTTGTTACTGGTGGCGTCAGACTCGTGCTTGACGCCGCCAATTTTTGGTCGATGTTCGTTGGATTTCCGGCCCCACAAAGAACCTGAGCTCTCAGCCGATAGGCGTTGGCTGATACTTGAGCGGATGGTTGGCACAAAAGTGAAGACTCACTCTGCCTGCGACTTTGCCCTGTCCCAGCGATGCCTTGGAAAAGGGAAAAACACAAAAGTCTCAGTCGCTGAGTCGCCTCGCAGATACCTTGATTGTGAACCGACCGCTGAGCAGGCATAGTCATGAGTGTATTGGGGCTACCCCGACTTGGAGGGGGTATGGCAAAGGGAAACCGCGGCGGAGCTGCCAACGAAGCACTGTTCGAAGAGGACTATGTTCTCCGGACGCTGGGCAAGATCGGTTACGACAGCGAAACGGCGCTCACCGAACTGGTTGCCAATGCCTGGGATGCAGGGGCTTCCCGTGTTTCGATCATCATTCCAGAAGAGCGAGATGGCGCCCTAACCGTAGAGGACGACGGCCACGGCATGACTGCCAATGCCTTTCGCGCGCGTTGGATGAAGCTTGGCTTCGACCGTATCAAGAACCAAGGCAGTGGTGTGGAATTTCCCCCTGAGAGAGCGGGACAGCATCGGGTGCCCTTCGGAAGGAACGGCGTAGGTCGCCACGGACTGCTTTGCTTTGCCAGCCATTACGAAGTTGAAACGTGGCGCGATGGCACCGCCTGGACATTCCTCATCAATACCCAGAACAACTCATCGCCGTTCTACATCGAGCGCCAAACCAGTGCGCAAAAAACCGGCCATGGAACCCGTCTCTCCGTTGTAGTTGAGCGGCATCTACCCGACCCGCTCGCCGTCCGTAGGATTCTGGCGGGTCGGTTCGTCCACGATCCTCAATTCACAGTGTCAGTCAATGGACGCTCTGTTCCCTTGGCTCAGCATGAAGGACTGCTCAATACCGAAGTGCTTCGCATTGGCTCGCAAGCGCCCGTGCAAGCCCATATCGTGGATACCTCCAAGGCCGCCCGCACCACGCGTTACCAAGGCATTGCGTTCTGGGTTAACCGCCGCTTGGTGGGTACGCCTCGCTGGGCCGTAGGAACCTTGCCCGTCCTAGATGGGCGCTCTCGGTTTGCAAAGCGATACGCCGTGGTCATTGAAGCCGACGGGACCTGGGCGCCCTTCGTCGAACAGGACTGGTCTCGATTCAAATCGCTGTCCGAGGTCGAGCAGCTGTTTGCGGAAGTGGCCAGTTACGTCCATCGCCAAGTGGAAGCACTGTCGGCCTCGTTTGTCGAAGAGAATTCCGAGGATGCGCTGATGCGCAACCGTGAAGAGTTCCGGGATCTATCTACGGGTGCCAAGGTCGAGGTCGCCCAGTTCACGCACGAACTGGTCACCGACTACCCGAGCATCAACCCGGATGCCCTGGCAAAGGCAGTTAGGGCGGTCATCCGGCTTCAATCTGGTCGCAGTGGCGTCCGCCTGCTCGATAAGCTGATGCATCTCGATGAGCACGACATTGAAGGGTTGGATCGTCTGCTAGAACAATGGTCAGTCCAAGATGCCCTGGTCGTGTTAGATGAAATCGATGCACGCCTGTCGGTGGTCGTCGCGATCGAAAAGCTCGCCAAAGATCCCACAACAGACGAACTCCACACCCTCCACCCCTTGATCACGCAGGCACGCTGGCTTTTTGGCCCGGAGTTCGACAGTTCCGAGTACGCGTCCAACAGCACACTGCGCACGGTGGCCGAACAGGTCTTTGGGTCACGTAAGGCCGACACCACATTTCAGAACCCACGCCGGCGGCCTGACTTGGTGATCCTGCCAGACGCAACGATTTCTCTGACAGGCACTACTACCTTCCACGGGACCGATCACCTGGCTGGCCTACGAGATGTTCTCTTGATCGAGTTGAAAAAGGGTCATTCGACGATCGGCCGAGAGGAAATGCATCAAGCCGAAGGCTACATAGAAGACTTCATGTCCGATGGAGCGCTGGTCAGCCGTCCATTTTTCCACGCTTACGTGGTCGGGCACGAGATTGCCCCAGGGACGACGCGTACTAAGGATTTAAGAGGAGAAGGACAGGACGCCTTCGCCCGTGTCCAAGCCACCACTTACAGTCAGCTGACCGACACAGCCAACCGCCGCCTGCTCAACCTCAAAGAGCGCATCCCGTCGCGTTACGAAGAAGTCAGCGGCTACGATCTGGTTAAGAAGGTCATGGGGCAACCCAGTCAAGCTTCGATGATTCCGCAAGAAGACGTCACTGACGACTCAATACGCGCAGCGGGCCCGAAGTAACCTGGTTCGTAACAAAATCTGCTGCAAGCATTGGTGGCTGCTTTTCTCCATAGAAATGCATTTGAATTCCTCTGCATCCTTACGCGTTCGAGTAGACGGCCGTGGAAGTGGCCCTGCGAAAATGGAGTGCAGAAAACGACCTGCAGCTCAAGCCGTAGCCGCGCCACAACCCTGTCCCGAGTGGCATGGGCAGCGAGGATCGCAGCAGCTAGGCGATCCATTTTGTACTGACTGCCGGGATGCCAAGCCTCATCTGGGCGACATCCGGACTCCAAATCGTTCCGCTACTGAAAGTGGAGGTGTCGGTTGTCTACGGAATCGGGGGCGCACCAACGATCGTTCCGAATTGATCTCGAATCCTGCAGTACCCGACACCGTAAGGCGTGAAGCCGAGCCGCTCGATTTCGTCTTGACCATAGTCGATCTGTTCGTGGTGATGGCCATGGAAAGTCGTTTTCACCTTCAAACCGCGCGCAAGATCATCGACTTCCCGAAAGCCATGCCAATGACAGCTTGGTGCTTCATGGGTCACAAGGATGTCGGCCCGTTCGTTCATGAGTGCTTGGTAGTCATCAGGAAAAATAGTGCTCCGATGCTTCCGTGGCATCCCGCCACGCCAACGATTCCCTTTTCCACAGCGAGCAAGGAAATCCTCTTTAGACGCAAACACTGGCTTACCTGATGCATCCCAGATTTGTCCTCGAAAGATGCCACCCAGTCCCGCGATACGAGTTCCAGCAACCTCCACCACGCGGCCATGTAGGTTGCGGTCGGCCAGTGCTGATCCGAACAGGTTGTCATAATCGACATCGCTGTCGGTGTCGTGGTTGCCGTGAATCCACCAGACCTCGGTGAGATCCAAGATAGGATTCAAGGCCTGCTCCAGCGGCTCCTTAGGCTGCACGTCGCCCAGCAGAACGATGGCCGAAGGTCGATGGGCATGCACTGCCTCGATGATGCGTTCGAAGTGACCGTGGGGATCACCGCAGAAGAAGATCCGGTTCACGATTACTGGCTCAACCAAACCGCGTTTGAACGCACGCGCCGCATCCATCGGTCGAAGTCCTCGCTGGTGAAATCGGTGAGCACTTCCCGATAGCCGCAACCGCATGCGCACTCGACTTCCAGACCTGTCGGGCAATCCCGTGATCGCAGCTGTGTTCCTCCACACCGCGGGCAACGATCCACGGGGGCAATCGTTCGCCAGTCGGAATAGGAGCCAAATTGCTGGGTCATGGCAAGAACCTTGATCTGCTCACGATTCACATCCCCTTTGAATCAAATAGGCCCCGCGCAACGCCATCGCATCGAAGCGAGCATGGTGCCGTTGTGATCGATGCTCCGGATGGTCTTTCCACCACCGCTCACATGCCGAAGCCATGTCATCGAGACGCTGCCAGCGCACGTCGACCGCCGGCCCTTCGGGCCCGACTTCATCCATGCCATCGATGACGAACTGGCAGAGACCCCGATCATGACCCGAGTCATAGCAAATCTGTGGTTCCGGAATCGTGTCCAGGAACACGCGCAAGCAGCGGGTGAGGGCTGCATCGTTCATCGCGGACACACCACGTTCCAGCAGCGGGTACACCACCGAAGCCACCCACGGCAAAGGTTCGGCAGGCAGTGGATCTCGCTCACCGTAGAACTGATGTTGGCCATCGTCGGAGACCAACGCGATCGACACCAGCTCGCTGGCAAGCACATCCGCCCATTCCACATCGAGAAAAAGCTTCACAAGGCGCGTCCAGCCATCTATTCGTAGCTCAAGTCTTGCAGTGATAGACCGCGCCGTCACGCGGCACTTCCCAGTACGGATCGTCAGCGATCGCCTGCGTCTTGCGCAGGGCATCGAGAAATTCCATCCAGTCGTGCAGGTACGTACATCTGGGACAACGACAGCATATTGAACCTTTCGTGTTCATGGTGACTAAACAGAACATCGGAAAGACATGCTTTTTAACACCATTGATTAGTCTTTTCGTAAGAAACATTGAACGACAAGCAGTTGAGCATATAGACGTCCAAAAGCACTTGTCTTTGTCCGGACGGCGTGGTGTATTTCGAATGACGCGATTGTTTGAAGGTGGCTTGGGTGATCGCATGAAAGAACAGTACGAACTGCTTTGCCAAGAACTGGACGATGAGTACGGACCATACGTCCCGCTCTCTCGTATCTGGCGAAGGTTGTCCTACCCGAGCTTGGATGCGGCGCGCAAAGCGGCTGCTAGAGGACTGCTTCCCATCCCCTGTGTTTCGCTTCCCGGACGTCGTGGAACGTTTCTACGAAGCCTTGATGTCGCGAAATGGCTATCGGCTGCCTATCGTGTTCCCGAGCAATTACCTGAGTGCCAATCTGCTTCATGAATCGCGCGAGCTCACCATGCCGACGTGAGGCGACCGAGGATTCGCTCGATCAAAAGCCATCGCTCATTCGAGTAGTGGCTTTGTCCTTATGAAAACGGGGCGAACGCCCTAGGAGGAGGTAGGAGGTGAACACTTGGAAAGCGGCGTGAGTAACGCCTAACCGCGATCACGGAGCTTGAAAGCAAGACGGCCGCCGGGATGATCAGATCCCGGCGGCCGTTAGCAGCAGTCGATTTGGATAGCACCGACCACTGCATACTAGCTCGGTCAATGATCCTGTCAAGGATCACGGGCAGCCTTGCCTCAGCGCTCCACCACATGTCGGCACCGATGGTGCCAAAGATGACTATGGAGCCAAATAATGACGAAACAAAAAGAGTCCTTGCGCATTGCATACAGGAACTCGTCCGCAATGGACGAATTCGTGGTCCTTCGTCAAGGCCGTACGAACAATACGGGCGTCGAGCTGAAATGGGGTTTCCGACGAGTACCTCTCTCGCGGGGGCGGCATCATGGTGGCTACGTTTGTGCTTTCCGCAACCAACCAATCTTGCGCGTGGAAAGTGCTCTTGAACGCCGTGTGTTGAAGGCGCTGTCGGTTGACGCAGCATGCATCGCACTGGCCACCCAACCGGTAACGATCCAGTGGGCTTGGCGCGGATCGTTGCGGCAATACACCCCGGACATTTTGGTGATGTTCGATGTGCTGCCCGATCGTTGGCAGTCGAGTGGTATGGAGCGTTCCACACTGATTGAAGTGAAGCCGGACCGATTTTACGTTGAGGACGACCTGTGGCAGGAGCGCATTCGCATCGTCAGGGTCGCTCTGGGCATACCACTCATGCGCTTACCGTCCGCACAGGAGGTTTTGCTATGAGTACTTTCAACCTTGGAAGCGAAGTCGTATATCAAGGGCTTCGCATGAAGGTGATCGATGGGGTGTACAACGGTGCGATCACCTTGGTCGACCTCAATGATGCGTCCGCGATGTGTCAAGTGCCGGTGCAGGACGTCATATTGGCTCCGCACGTGGCGAAACCGCTGACGCAGTTTGATCTAGTCGAATGGCATGGACTTGAACGTCTTGGAGGCGCGGCTCGGGAAATCATCGCTGCACCGACCGCCCAGGACCGCAAGGTGCGTTACGAAAAGCACGTATTGGCGCTCGGTTGTTCTAAGCGGACGCTGGAGCGCGCCGTCAAGAAGATCATGGCCTTCGATTCCATTCGCGTTCTTGCTGCTGGCAAAAGTGGCCGCCGCAGCGGCACGCGTTATCTGGATGCGCCGGTTGAGACGATCATCTGTGAACAGCTCAATCAGAACTGGCTTGTCGGTAACAAACCTCATCTTTCGGATGTCATCGATCAGATCCAGTCCGAATGCCGGAAGCGTGGATTGAGTGAGCCGTGCACCACCACGATACGGAGGCGCGCCATGTCGTTGGATGCATACCAGGTCATGGTGCTACGAGAAGGAGCCAAGAAGGCCAAATACACCTTGGCAGCCATGCCTGGCCATATCGATGCAGCGCTCGCGTTGGAGACCGTGCAGATTGATCACACGCTTGCTGACGTCATCCTCGTATCAGAGCGAAACCGGACCATTCCCATTGGCCGGCCATGGGTCACGCTGGCCATTGATGTCGCCACCCGTATGGTGGTGGGCGTCTACATCACTCTTGAACCTCCTAGTGCGGTGTCGGTGGCGATGTGTCTTGTCAATGCACTTGTTCCCAAGGGGGCCTTTCTCTCATTGCTGGGCCTGAAAGGTAGTTGGCCGGTCGCTGGCGTCATGCAATGTATTCACCTCGACAACGCGCGCGAGTTCCATTCAGAAGCTTTGCAGCGTGGCTGCAGTGAGCTCGGCATCGATATCCAATATCGACCGGTGGATTCGCCGCATTACGGCGGCATCATTGAACGTCTCATCGGCACCTTCATGGGTCGGTGCCGTTTGTTGCCCGGCGCCACGCAAAGCAACGTTGCGAAGCGCGGCGACTACGACTCCGAGGCAAAAGCGGTCATGACTTTGTCGGAGTTCAAGGCGTTTTTCGTTAATGAGATCGTCAATGTCTACCACACAAAAAAACATCGGACGCTCAATGTTCCACCTTTGGCAAAGTGGGACGAGCTTTGTGCCAAAAACGAGATCCAGCCTGCATTGCCAGCGGGTTGGAATGACTGGATGTTACCAACGATGTTTTACCCCTTTGAGATGCGTGTCATCGGGCGTACGGGTGTCCAGTTCGAGAACAGGTTGTACTGGCATGACGACCTTGAGGACTGGATTGGTGACAAGGTCAAGCGCCCTGTCTTTTACGATCCGGGTGACCTTTCTAAGGTCATCGTCCGGGGGCCGACGGGTGTGCCACTCGTCGCCGATGACACCCGCATGAATGCAGATCATCTGTCCTTAGCCGAATATAAGTACGACCGCAAACACGACCGGGCCTTGGGTCGTGCCCCCGCGCTGCTCGAACAGTTGGATCAGGGTTTGGACACCCGTCAGGATCTCAAGGAGCGCGCCACCAAAGCGACCAAGACAGCGCATCGACAGGCAGCAATTGCCAAAGGCAAGCAGATCCGCGCGGGTACCATCCCGTCAGACACGGCGCCAAAAAGTTCGGAGCCACCCAACGAGCCATTGCAGCTCAGTTTCAACAAATCCAGCACGTACCTGCCCGTTCGCCGCAAAGGAGAAACCGCATGGATGCGATGAATTCCCACCCCCTACAATCTGCGGCGGCTGTGTCCGGTGCCGATCACCCGGACAGTTATACCCACCTGGCTGTCGCACATTGTGACGATGCAGCGCGGCCCGATGAAGAACGCATTGAGCTGATCAAGCGCGGCATCGTAATCGAGCATGTCGCGTACACGACAGCGATGGACTACGCCCACTGGATCCTGTCGCAACCCACCGGAACACCGGGACGAGGCATGTTGTTGACGGGAGAGCCTGGCGTCGGCAAGAGCACCTTTGGTGAAGAACTGGTCCGCAGTAGTAATGGGCGCATCGTGATGATTAGCGCGGAAGGTGCACGGAGCACGCGTGAACTCTACGGACGCGTTCTGCAGTTCCTCGATGGGCCTGTTGCGCGATCCATGCACACACCGGATCGCGAGCTGGCGGTCATTCGTTTGTTCAAGGCGCTCGGTATCACTGGATTCGCGGTAGATGAGATTCAGGATCTTGCCAAGGGAACGTATCGCGAACATCAGCAGGTCCTTCTTGCTATCAAATACCTGACAAATGTCGCTCGCATCCCCCTCTTTTGTTTGGGTACACCCGAATCGGAGCGGGCATTTCGGGGTGACAAGCCTCTTGCGAAACGTCTACGCGCATTCCAATTGCCTCAGTGGAAACTGGATCAATCGTTTGTTGATCTCATTACGACAATCGAAGAAATGCTCCCCTTGCGCAAAGCATCAGCCATACGCAACGAAGCGGCCCTCAAATACCTGCTGGAGATATCTGGGGGCAGTCTGCGTGAAATCATGGCGCGTATCGCCTGTGCGGCAGTACGCGCGATCCTGAGTGGAGAGGAGTCCCTCGCTCTTATGGGTCTGCAGGAAGCGGAGTTCGCTCCGGCACGCTCCGAGAGGGACCGATGAGTCATTTTTTGGTTACCCCTCCTGCTTCCCGGCTTCGGCTTGTTCCACAAGCACCTATGCCTGGCGAGTCACTCTCGTCACTGTTCGACCGACAGGCCCAGCTTTGGGGGGTCTCGCGTAGGGACTTGATGTATCAGATCGCATCGATAGGCGGCCGGATTGCTAAGAGCGACATGGATGTCTGCAAAGGCTATTTTCTCGATATATATGCCGAAAAAACAGGTATCAATCGCCAAAATTTAGAGACTCATCGAGCTGAGCACTCTTATCCACTGATGTATCTAAAGCTGAGAGATGCCTATTGTCCGATGTGCTTTGAGGAAGATGCATTGGCAGGTCGCACGCCGTATTTTCGCTTGGATTGGGCAAGAATATTTCTCTCGCACTGCCAACGGCATAGCTGCCCGCTTTTCCGCTGGTCACATGTATCGACGGATGGCATGCGAAGGTTGCCGCATGGATGGTTCATGGGAGAAGGGCCGAATCAGAGAGGGCTACCTCAATTTCGACAAGATCTCATGCTCGCTAAGGCGTACGCGCGTGGAGTTCGGCCAAAGAAGCCAAACTCCATCGAGGCATGGAATACATTGATCCGCTTTGAAGCGTGGTTGTACCGATTGGGAATCGGCGCACCCAAGCACCTGGCATACGACGATCGACGATCGACGATCGAGCGCAAGGTCATGGACGACACTGTCACGTTGGCACGATCTGAAACAGCGAATGGGAGGCTTCTCACTGAGGAATCGAAAGCCGTTTCGTTCGAAGATCAGCGTGTGATGTCGTTCGCGTTCAGGGTATTCAAGCATCGTGGAAAAATAAGCCGAATAGTTCGTGAGGGAACTCCAAGCCCGGTAATCTTGAGCTCTGGAATTCAATCGATTGCATGTCGCAGAGCAGTGCTTTACATGGTTGCGCGTTCCTTTGGTTGTGCCGAAGACTAGGGTGGCGGCATTAAGCGCTTTGCCAAGTTGGCGCAGTAGTGCAAAAACGCCAGCAACCTGCCCAGGGTCGCCACTGCAATTGACCAGCTTCGCCAGCGAAACTGACCATGGTCGGCAGCCAAATTACCCACCGCCACTAACGAGCTGCCCATTTCCAGCATCGATCCTGACCACCGCCGCCACTGGAGCTGGCTAGGTTCGCTGGCAGCGCTGACCAGCGACGTCGACTGGCCCACTTCGGCCACGAGCTGCCGGTCGCGGCTCCCGCAAAGTTGCCGAATAGCGGTCGTTGGAAGCTTGCCTCGTTGGTGCTTGCGGAAGCACGCGATGCGCGTGATTGGCGACTGGATCCAGTTCTACAACCACCGGCGCCCCCCAGGCGCTGGGCATGAAGACTCCCGCCGAGGCTTATGCTTTAGCGGCCTGACCTGTGCAGGAAGCGCTGGGTCATTACACCTCCGTAGAAAAAATGATCGGGAACGTCGGGACTATCGAACCGCGCGCGCCTTTCCTGGCCTGGCCTTGGGGTAAACACCGACCAGCACGCTGCTTGCGAGATGGTGAGTGAATCGATGGCAATGGAATGGATGCGAGAGGGGTATGTGGCATAACGCTCCCAGGACTTGGTCGTGTCGGCCAAGAGTTCTTTGCTGATAACGAGCTTGATTGGGCGATTGAGGATTTGCGCGCGCATGAACAACGGGTAGGCATCATCCCCTTGCAGTATGGCCGACCCCACATCAGCGGAGTGACCCGGCTCCTCCCGATACCAGTAAACCCAGTTCAAGTTGCTGCCGGTGAAATTATTATTGATCGCTGACACCTCACTCCCCCCAGAGAAATCCCTGACGTGGTGCAAGATGCCATCAATGCGGATGTTGAACACTTCGCCGGTGGTCAGTTGAACCATGACATCTGTTGTTATGAGCCAGACATTGACATGACCGGCTTGGGTCTGCGGCACTTCATTGCTGTATTTATTCTCATGGCAGTTCAATGCGAACGTGTCTGGCCGATCGACCGTCTTGATGTAGAGGAAGCAATCCGAATGAGTGACCGCCAAAATCTTGGCGCTGACCGTTTCCAGATGCTCACCGGAATCCGCCCTGGCAGGTTGGCCACCCACCAATGAAACCAGAATGCTGACCAAGAACAAAAGCGCAATGCGATATCGCATAAAGCCCCCTCTGTCGAGTAAGGAAGTCCGGCAGCGCCTTGGGCACTGTCGGTGACATCACGACCTGAGCTTGATCACCAGTGGTCGATGCGCATGATGGGTTGGTTCACCACGTAGCAGGGACCCGCTTCCGTGGGTTTGCCAATGATGGACGACCTCAAAAGTCGCCCATTCCCCTGCCCTCGACACGCGGAGTCCATGTCTTCGCAGTAGTTGCCGTAAAGGTAGGGATCACCCGGAATATCCCGGATGAGATCCGCGCGCGTGAACACGGTCCACGGCCCCTTCCCCTTGCCGTGACCCGTCCAATCTTTGGCTTCCTGTTCCTTTTTCATTGCATCCCCCAATGCACAGGCTAATCGGATCATTACTTGCCTGGGGTGGTGAAACAGATGTGAATTTGCGTCGTTCCCGGGAATAGGAACATCAACTTTTTTCGCAGCGATTGGGCCGTGGCGGGCAAGGCCCTGCCGAGCATCGCGTCCAGCCTTGCTCTTCACCGTCTGCGCCTTTGCTCTTGGCCCCACCCTGGGGCCCTTGAACTGCCGAGGGGCACCGGGCAGCATGCTCGGCTCAAACAGGGGAAACCGAATGTCCAATCGCGAGCCGGACGGCCAAAGCACAGAGATCGACCACGCCAAACTGGGAGAGGTGCACGTCAAGCGAATCCTGGCTAGGCCACACAGCGGCTGGACGCCGCACCAGGAGGACCTGGCTCGCGGTTGGCTTGAAGAACTCAAAGCAACGAAGGACGCGGAAACAGCGAAAGTGGCCAGCGATTCGCTGAAGGTGGCCAACGATTCATTGAAGGTCGCCAACCAATCGCTCCGCGTCATGTGGCTCACCCTCTTGGCGGCCCTGGCGGCGATTCTTGCGACCTACTTGACTTGGAAATCCACGAACTAACCTGCGCGAAAGCCGCTCCCCTTGTCCCCAGCCGCTTCCTGATCGCCCACGGCTTCCGCTCAATATTGTGGGAGCGCCTTACATGTGAAGCCCGTCGATGGGGTTCGCTGGAATTCGAGGCCCGTAAAAGAGAGTGTGCAATTCTTCTTCATACGCCCGGCAGATCACCCCTTGACCGAACCGGTGGATCCCCGCCACCGGTTGGTCCTGCCACTCCTCCAACAAGGCTTCAATGTGTTGGCAAGCATCTTGTGCCGAGCATCTGAAGCACTCGGATTTACCTCCCTCGTGGGTCCAGATCGAGCAGCGAAACCAGCACTGCATACTCACAACCCTTCTCCGTGCGATCTTTGTCAAGCTCCTTCAGGAAGTCCTCGTTCTTACTCTTCGTCGCGGTGCGATCGCTCTCGTTTTTCATTTCGAACATGATCGACACAATCTCGGTGTCAGACTCATCCGAGTCGCGAAAGATGTAGTCGCCCTTGCTACCAGTCCGCGCGTCGTTGTCCTTCTCGAAATATGCCCTTGGAAACGCTGTTGCTCGAATACGGTTGAACTCGGTTTCGCAATGCTGCTCTAGGGTTTCACCAATCATCTTGGTCGATAGGCGAGTCTTCATTTCCCGGAGGCGCTCGATCGTGTCATCGCGATCCTTGATCTGCGTCTCGTACCTGTCCTTGAGCGACTTCTCGGCGACCTGCTTTTCAAGCACCGCTCGCTCAAGACCACTCTTCATTTCGTCGCGCTCCCTTTCGACAGCGCTGACAGCAACCGTCACCGCGAGCTTCTGCGCTACCTCGATGGCGCCCAGTTTGGCCTTCAGGCCTTGGATCTCCGCATCCTTCGTCGCGGCAGCGCTCTGTAGACCGCTCACGAGCTTCGCTTCGGCTAGCCACCACGTTGCCGTAATTCTCATGCCCAAAGCAGCCGTTCGCGACCGGCAACAACGGGTCGACAAGCGACCTTCAGTCGGATGGTCAACGGGCTGGCGACGGTGGCCAAGTTGTCCGGCGAGCCTGGTCAACTGTTCTGGCAATGATTGGTCAACAAGCTGGCAATCCGCAGTAGCCCGTAGCCCGTAGCCCGTAGCCCGATATTCCTCCGCATTCGAACTGCGTGTCGCGGACATAGGACTTCACCTTCCCATACCGAGTCTTTGTTGATCCGCGCTGCGGTGTCGGGTGGATGCCGTTGATGCGTTGCGACACAGTTAAGTCGCTGCGACAGGGTTTAGTCGACCTGCGACAAGGTTAAGCATCGCCGACAGCTGAAGCCGTCCGTCCGCTGGATTGGCACCAATTTGCACCAAGACGAGACATTGTCCATGATGGTGCAATGAGCGACCTGGCGTGGCGGACGTGGGCGGAGCAGATGGCGACCGGGCTGGCC